>Ga0137410_10003490_pt1 | contig 10647 bp, 4 predicted proteins | sample CZODoug1_16funga_FD_108878 | JGI IMG/M metagenome (GOLD analysis project Ga0137410, IMG submission 108878) | Vadose zone soil fungal communities from Angelo Coast Range Reserve, California, USA - CZODoug1_16fungal (Illumina Assembly) | ecosystem: Environmental > Terrestrial > Soil > Vadose zone... | reverse complement strand
GTCCGTGCGCGGATCCGCACCGGTCCTAACGCATTCGATGAAGTGTTCACATTCGAGGCGCAGTGGCTCCTGCCACGTGATGTAGGGAATCGTCACCTGCCCGTGCCGGTACGAGAGCTGGAACTCGCCGAAGTTGTTGGTGATCGGCGTCTCGACGCCCGTGTCGTACACCCGGATCTTCTCGACCTGCGAGACATCGTTGTACACCGCCATCTTCTTGTCCCCCACCACGGTGATCCTGCGCACCTTGGCCGGGTCGAGCCAGCTGACGTGGACGTGCGCGCTGACGCCGCTCTCGAACAGTAGCTCGAGATAGGCAACGTCGTGGACGTCTTCCTGCACGCACATCCTCCCCCGCGCGCTGACCTCGACCGGGGTCGTGCCCAGCACGTACATGAGGATCGAGATGTCATGCGGCGCCAGGTCCCAGATGACATTGGCGCGGCGCTGGAACAGGCCCAGGTTCAGGCGGGCGGCGTCCACGTAGTAGATCCGTCCGAGCTCCCCATCCCCAACGAGCCGGCGCAGCTCCTGCACCGCCGGGTTGTACAGGAACGTGTGCCCGACCATGACCAAGCGCTTCTTCGCCTGCGCCAGCTTGATCAGCTCCACTGCTTCGTTTACGCTCGCCGCGAGCGGCTTTTCCACCATGACGTGCTTGCCTGCCTCGAGAGCCTCTTTGGCCAGTGCGTGGTGGGTGTGAATCGGCGTCGCTATGACAACCGCCTCGACATCCGCTTCGAGCAGCTGGGTATGGCTGCTGAAGACTTTTACCTCGGGGTAATGCCGGCGCACAAACTCGAGCCTTTCCGGCTTGGCGTCCGCGACGGCTACCAGCTCAGCGGCCGGCATCTCGTGGAGGTTCCGGATGAGCTGTGGCCCCCAGTATCCACAGCCGATGACGCCGACCTTGATGCGGTGACCGTCGGGCCGGTGACCGTTGCCTTTGCCCGCGAGGCCGTGACCGTTGACGCTCGCCCCGTGGTTGCTGGAACCGTTAGTGCCTCGGACTGCAACTGCCATTGGTGATTCTCCGCTGAAAGGCTATGAAGCCAGGTGATCTTGTGATTTGAGTCTCACCTGCACGAGGGGCTCCAGCAATGGGCGTTGCCGAAGCAAAGAGGACAACCGTCTGGGTAAGTCCTCGCCCAAACCAGTGCCGCCCTGGGTATCTGTGGGTGGGATGACACACGGGTTCGGGACATAGGAGACGTCATCCTCCAGCAGTCCCGGCGCGATCCGTAGAGGTGGGTTTAGAGAGTGGTCCGGAGTACGCGGGCCGCCAGTCGAAATGTATGAACGATCTTTCCGAGCCCGCGAGCGTCCTGGGCGCCAAGTGCGGCCAGCAGCAGGCGAGACCCTGCCGTCAGATGGGTCACCTCACATTGGCTGCAGGCCCCAGGCGAATGTCGGATCAGCCGGGTGACCGCTTGCGACGCACCCAGCTGGTGTGGCTTGCCGGTGAGCTGGATCCCGGCAGCTCGCACAGCGGCGTCCGCGTTCGCGGGGGCAACAGCCCTGGTCGCCAGCCCGAGCATCGGAAGGTCCTCGGACGAATCCCCGACCGCGAGCGCAAGGAGCTTCCCGGGTTGTTCGCTGCCGGACTCGACTCTCAGGTCGTGCGCGAGCGAACGCAGGCCGGTGCCCTTGTCGACGGTGTTGACCATGAAGTCGGTCTGGTACGCGCCGCCGATGACGCGAACACGATCCTCCAGTTTGGTGGCACGCAAGACCGACGAGATCGTTTCGGCATTAAGCCCGCGCCGCCGGCCAGATTCGTCGAATCGGTAGGCCCTCACGGCGCCCATGTACTCAGGGTCGAGCACGATTTCGTCCGTATCGGACAGCTTGTGGCGTAGGAGGTCTAGGCGCTTGCGATCGTCTCGTGACAGCAGGTCGCCAACCCGACCGGTCTTTGCGTCGAATGTGAACGCGCCGTATTCGGCAACCCCCCCAATCAGCCTGTATGCGCGGCAGCGCTCACGTACCTCGCCGATCGAACGGCCGGTTGCGATGACGACCCGATATCCATGTCGTACGAGCGCACGCAGGGCGAAGGCGCCCGCGGGCGTGATGCAGGGGAAGCCCAGCTTGCGGGTTTCCAGGCTCCAGTCGAGATCAAACCCGCACAGAGGGCCGTTGAGTTGGTCATGCTCGAGGTGCGCAAAAACGGTCTCTTCGAAGTACCGCAACATCTCGCCCGTAGAAGCCCGTTCGGCTTCAACGCCTTGGTTCCGCTGGTCCCTGTGCTGCTCTGCCACATGCACCAACCGGTACAGGAGCCAGCGTTCTGGGTCGATCGTGGTCCCGGTCTGCTGCTTGTAAGCGCGCCGCAGGTTCGCACATAGCTCGGGATCAGATGTGCCAGGCGCCATCCCGGCTACGTCGAACACGTGGTCGTAGCAGTGGACGTCCAGGCTGTTGAAAGCCCGCTCGTTGAAGTTGACCTTCCTGAGCCCCGAAGGCCCGCCCGTGAACCATGAGTCGACACCCATGCTCCCGTCGATCACCGACGGCTTCGCGACCCGGAGCAGCTTCTTGACCAGCGGATATGAGACCGGCCTCACGAACTGGCCGGCGGGGCCATAGGCTCGAGCCAGAAGATCGGCCGCCCGCTGCCACACGGCGCCGCGGTCGCGCAGGCGCAGGCTTATGTCCTCTGCGGCCTGCAGAACGCCCGCCCGGCGGGTGGCATAGGCGACGACGGCAGTGGCCACCGGGCTCGCATTTTCGGGCTCGATGGTTTCCAGGCGCGAATCCTCAGGCAGCCAATCCCGATACAAAAGACCATCCCTGAGCCCGATCACTGCCGGAAAAAAGTCCTGGAGGTTCCGCACCACCGCGCTCGCATGGTCGCCGAAATAGCCGAGGCCGACACCCTTGACATGGATTTCGCGCTCGTACCTTTTGCCGTGCGACGGCTCACGCAGCTGGACCCTGTAGCGGGCCTGCAGATGGCCACGTGAATTTCCTCGATAGAGCGTCGGCACGCGTTTTACAGACCGGACCTGGACCGCGGGCCCAAGCATCTCGGTCAGAGTCAACTGCACTGTTTGCGGACCCAGCTTTGCCTGTACAGACCAATCGGGCCATGGCAGCACCACCGATGGGTATCTCTGAACGCGAGCCGGCAGCCGCGGCGTGTCGCTCAGCGTCTGAAAGAGTAAAACGATGGAATGCGAGGCAAAGCCGAGTCTCTCTAGCTCCAGCGCAGTTTTGGCGATGGAGCCACCTGACTTGGGTGGGTCGTCGGTCACAACAGCGAGTCCATCGGAGCGGATGGCTGCAGCGACCGCTTTCAGCTCTCCACGTCTCCAACGCTGCCCTGGCCTGAAGGTTAGGACCGCAACGTTCTCGTAGCCCAACGCGCGGAGATACGCGCCATGTAGGGGAGCCATGTAGCTTCCGGAGGTACGGACTCCTACGACCAGGATGCGTCGCTCGCGATCGGGCCACCTCGACCTGAACATGCTGGTCAGACGCTCGATGTCTGCCGGCTGCTGGTCGAAGTTGCGAAAGCAGCTTGGCAGCCGCACGATCGAACGTCTCAGCCGCGCCGGCAGCCGGCGGCGATCCCCAAGGAGCGCATACCACGTCTCGGCGAGCCGTTGCCTCTCGCTTAGGGACGGCACGGCGACCGCGTCGGCCAGGTCATCGACCAGCGCCGCCGCGCGGCGTTGCCACGCGACCAGGCGGCGCTCGTTCTGAGGCAGGCTGCGCGCCCCCCAGAGCGCAGCGTCCGCCGAGCGGACCGCAGCCGCGGCGATCGAACCCAGAGGCCGAGGAGCGACGCGTCGGATGTGCCGGGCGACCCTGGCCAGCGAGATCGCGTTCTCGTGCAGGTGGTCTTCGACGATCTGATTCAGGCCGGCGGCCAGAAGGAAAGCATTGAGCCACGACTCACGCTCGATCTCACCCGCGAGCAGGTCCGAGAGATCGTTCAGGTCGCCAAGGAGATTGGCGACCAACAGGCGAGGTGAAGCAGGCTCCAGTCCGCTGGATAGGTAGCCGGCGGCTCGTTCAGTCGTGCTCAATGCCCAACGCTCAATCTTGTTCGGACTCGATCCTGTGGATAAATGGGAGATTGGTCCGGCCCCTCGGGACATCGAGAGCCGTTGATCTCAGGACTGGGCGATTCCGAGCACGGCGTTCGCCCGCTGTCCGGCCGATGGGCTGCCCGCGACCACGTCGAAGGTCAGGCTCACGCGCAGGGCACCAGACGAGTCGATGCTCGATCGGTAGTCGACTCCCGACGTCAGCGTCGCACCACCCCAGCGCACCACCAACGGGCCGCCCTGCCAGCCCACCAACTTGAATGACGGTCCGTATCGCACCGTGACGCCGGCCGGGAAGCCGAGCAGCGCTTGGACCTGCTGGCTGGCGCTCGGCGCAACGACGTATCGGCCTGTCCCCGGGTTGTAGCCCGACACCAATCCGCTTGCGCCGAGCTCGGTGTCGGTGCCCTGGACTTTGCCCACGCTCACAGTCAGCGCCGGCTGCCTGTAGTCGGCGGTGATCGCGTTGGCGCCCGAGGAGTTGACGTACGAGCTGAGCCAGCCGCGGAAGCGAGACATGTACACAGTGTTGGCAGCCAGCGACGACGTCCGCTCAGTGCGTGGCGTGATGTGGCTTCGCAGATATGCGGTGCCCATGATCAGCCGCATGTCTCTGTACGTCATCGCGAACGACTTGTCCTGGTAGGCCACCTGCAGGACGCTCATGCTCCGACCGGCGCCGCTGCCATTCTGGTACTGGCCCCACCACCGCTCCATACCGGTGCCTGCGTGGACGTCGTCAGGACTCGGGAATGACGTATCCGAAGGGACCCCTTCGAAGATTCCGTTCCAGGTCGTGCTCAGACACAGGTCGACTGAAGCCGGCGCGGCGTTGGAAAGCGTGTGCGCGGTGGTGCTGGTGATGATCCGCCGCTCGAAGTTGACGAATCCGCCCGGGTAAAGCGTGGTCCAGCTCTCTGCCCTGACGTCGTTGAGGAAGCATGTGCCTCCCGGCGCGTCAACTTGCTCGCAGTAGTAGGGCGAGATCACGTGGATGGTCACCGACTCCGCGCTGGCGTTCAGGGCCTCGAAAGTCGTGGCGGGCCCTCCGCCGAGCAATCCCCACACGCCGAGCTTGGTCGTAGGGGCATAGACCCTCGAGTCGAGAAGGTAGCTGTTGAAGACCGAATAGCCCGCTTGCGGGCCGAGGTTGACCCTCCGGCTCGAATCGGTGGCGAGGTCGTACAACCGTGAGATGCCACCCGCCTGGTTCCGGTCGAAGATGGCTGCAAATGTCGTGCCGTCAGTGACCTCGATCGTGCTCGAGCCGGCGATCGTCTGCACCGGGCCGGGCGTGGGGTGCGGCGTCGGGTTGGGTGAAGGCGATGGAGTTGGAGACGGCGAGGGGCTTGGCGAAGGCGAGGGGCTTGGCGACGGGCTGGGCAGCGGCGCTCCACTCGGTGTGATGGAAAGCGACCCGTTCTGCAGCTGGCCTGCCTGCGGTGAAGAGGCGACGAAGTCCTTGAGGAAAACAAGGCGTAGGATGCCGGCCCCGGCATCGAGGTCGGCAAGGTAGTCCACGCCCAGGGAGAGGTTGGCGCTGGACAGCTGAACCTGGAGTGACGACCCGGGCCAGCCGGTGAGCTTCAACGCCGGCCTTGAGCGAGTCGCCACGCCGTTCGGGAGCTGGAGCTGGAGTCCGACTCCGCCGGCCGTGGAGCCTATGACATAGGCGCCGGTGCCTGGATTGAATCCACTGGTCAGCGTGGTTGCCGCGGGCTCGCCGTCGGTGTTTGCGATGGTGCCGCTGGACACAGTTATCGAGGGCGAGCGGTAGTCCAGGGTCTGCGCGTTCATCGATGCAATCCGGACCGCAGGCGAGAACCAGCCCGAGAACTGGGCGCTGTATGTGGTGTTGGGCGCGAGGGTCACGGCCTGCTCCATCCTCTGCGCCACATGAGAGCGGGAGGAGGCGGTCCCGACCAGGAGCTTGATCGTCCGGTACGTGAACCCGAAGTCCTGGTCTTGCCACGAGCTCATCCCGACGCTGAAACTCGCGCCCGGTCCGCTGCCGCCTTGCCAGAAACCGACCCAGCTCTCGCTGCCGTTACCGGCTGTGATGTTGGTGCCGGCGGGATACCTCGAGTCGCTGGCTGCGCCGGTGAAAATCGCGTTCCAGCTCGAGGCTGGCGAGACTTCGATCGACTTGCCACCAAAGTTGCTGAGTGTGATCGCCGCGGATCCGGTGACGAGTTGGCGCCGGATGAACAGGTGGCCACCCGGGTAGATCGTCGTCCAGGTCTCGTGCTGCAGCCCGGCGACGGCGCCGCTGCCGTCCTCGTGCATGAACGCGCCGATCGAATGCACAACCACCGACCCGGTCGAGCTACGAGTCACCTCCATCACCGAGGCGGTTCCGCGACCGATGTCCGCCCAACCGGTGCTATCCCTCACGTAGGTGTTGAAGACGGTGTACCCCGCAGGGGGGCCCTGGTTCACGGTCCGCCCAGGATCGGTGGCGAGGTCATAGAGCCGGGAGATTCCACCTTCCTGGTTGCGATCGAAGATGGCCGCGAAGGTACTGCCGTCGTTGACCTCGATGGTCGCCGCGCCGAGGATCGTCTGAAGCTGGGCCGGCGATGGCGGGGGGGACGGACTGGGCGAAGGTGAAGGGCTGGGTGAGGGCGACGGGCTTGGTGATGGCGACGGGCTTGGTGACGGCGAAGGACTTGGCGACGCCGTCGGGCTCGGTGATGGGGACGGGCTGGGCGGCGGCGCTCCGCTCAATCCGATGTCGAGCGTGCCGTTCTGAAGCTGGCCGGGCTGCGGTGCCGACGCTACGAAGTCTTTGAGGAAGACCACGCGCAGCGTTCCACTGCCGGCGTCCGGGTCAGCAAGGTAGTCGACGCCGGCCGCCAGAGCGGTGCCGGCCAGAACAACCTGGGGCGCGCCGCCGGGCCACCCCGTGAGCTTGAGCGCGGGCCGGTAGCGAGTCCCCACGCTTCCTGGAAACTGGAGCTGGACCGAGGCTCCGGTCGCTGTGGAGCCGACGACGTAGCTGCCGGTGGCAGGATTGAATCCGCCTGTGAGTGCGGTCGCGCCAGGCTCGTCGTCGGTGGCGGCCAGAGCGCCGTTGGACACTGAAAGCGCCGGCGAGCGGTAGTCGAGGACCTGGGAGTTCATGGAGCCGATCCGAATGCCAGACGACAGCCAGCCCGAGAACTGGGAGCTGTATGTGGTATTGGCTGCCAGCGCGACCGGCCCCTCCATCCTCTGTGCTTCGTGTGAGCGCGAGGAGGCGCTGCCCACCAGTATCCGGTCGTCACGGTAGGTGAACCCGTAGTCCTGGTCCTGCCACGAGCTGAGACCGATACCCAGGCTCTGGCCGGGCGAGCCTCCCGCCTGCCAGAAGCCGATCCAGCTCTCGCTGCCGTTGCCGGCAGACGTGTTGGCGCCGTTGGGATAGCTCGAGTCGCTGGCGGCCGCGGTGAAGATCGCATTCCACGTCGAGGCCGGTGAGACGTTGATCGCTTTACCGCCGAAGTTGTACAGCGAGACCGCGCCTGGACCGGTGATCAGATCCCGACGCATGAATAGGTGGCCGCCCGCATACACGGTCGTCCAGGTCTCATGCTGCAGCCCAGCCAGTGGACCGCTGCCGTCCTCGTGCATGAAAGCGCCGACTGCATGCACCACCGCAGAACCTGACGAGCTGCGATTCACTTCGAGCAGGCTCGCCGGACCGCGGGCCACATCCGCCCAGCCGTGAGCGTCGTCCAGATACGTGTCGAAGACCGTGTAGCCGGCAGGTGGGCCGATGTTGACGCTGCGCCCCGGATCGGTGGTCAGGTCATATATGCGCGAGAGCCCGCCCTCCTGGGCAGGGTCGAAGACCAGGGCGACTGAGCCATCCGAGATGTCGATGACCCCGCCCGCTCCTGTCGTGACGACCAGCTCGTTCGAACCGGCGCGTGCAGGCAGCATGCGAGAGGTGATCGCCAGGGTCATTGGTAGGAGCAGAGCGACGAGGGTCGCCGCCATGAGGCGCCTCGATCGAAATCGTTTCAGTGCTATCAGACCGGCATCGTCTCCAATGTCGCGGCGTCCGCGTCGAAGCCCACGAGTGGGTGGGGCGATTGCCCGCTGACGAGTCTGCCGCCGGACGGGTGGTTGGGAGAATGGGCGAAACCCATCCCGGTCCGCCAAGTGCTCTTGACGCTATGAGCAATTGGTCACAACACGCCCAGCCGCCGGTTCGGGACTCCCGGTCGCGGGACCAATGACCTATTTGATCGAGCTTCCCCACAGCCTAACTTCGAATCGTGACATCCATCACATCGGCGTCCAGGCGCGCCGGTCGGTGGGGGGCGCTGGCTTCCCTGGCGGTGCTCCTGATCATGGTCGGCTTCGCGGTCGCAAGCGTATTCAGTCCCGCCGCCACGCCCATCCTGGCGGTACCGACGCCGGCCGGCCTCAATTACGGAATGCCCCACACTTTGAGCGGCGAATGGGTCGGTACCCAGTGGCTGCGCCCGGCTTACTGGGACTCCACCAGCCCAGCACTTGCCGCCGACCTCGACTTCATCCAACGCTACAACCTGGGCAAGGTGATCCGGGTGTTCATCGGCCTGGACCAGGTCATCGTCTGGAATGCAAACGAGGGCTTCGACGGTTTCGACGCAGCCGCCGTCCAACATTTCAGCTCGGCGCTCGACATGTTTGACGCGCGCGGGATCAAGGTCGTCGCCGTCCTTTACGACCAAGAGGTGGTGGGCGGCAGCGGCAACTTCCATTTCGAGGCACTGGATGGAAGCCACCCGATCATGCGCCGCAACTACCTGCGCGCCACCGATGAGTTCCTGCGCAGGTTTGGCCAGCGAAGCACCATCATCGGCTGGGACCTCTTCAACGAGGCCTACAACAGCCTCGGCCAGGATGGACAGCTGCCGCAGCCGCCGCATGCGGATCCGGTGAGCCCCAACTACACCGACCAGGTCGTCCACGACTGGATGAGGGACCTGTATCAGGTCGCAAAGCGTGCGGCGCCGTCCGCCCGGTTCACGTTTTCAGACGCCACCGAGCTCTACTGGAATCCAAAGCCTGACCTGAGCAAATACAACGACGTGGTCGACTTCTACGACATCCACATCTACGACGACAATCCGCGATACCCAGATTGGAGATCGGAGCTGCAAAAGCCGTACATCGTCGGGGAGGCGGGCGCTTCGACCGCCAACAGCCACTACGACGACCAGGCCATCAACAGCAGGGTTGTCGATTACCTTCTCGAGCACGCTCAGCCTGCGGGCGTCAGCACAGTCCTCGTCCACGGCCGGGCTTTCTCCGCCAATCGCGACGCGCTGACGCCAACCGGTACTGCGGTGGCCGGCTTTCTCGCCGGAGTGAAAGGGCGCGCCGCAGCTAGATCGGGGTGGGACCCCGCCGGCTCAGTGGCAGCGGCGGTGGTGGCTACGGGCCGGCGCCTGAAGCACCTGGTCGGGTTGTGAGCATCGCTGCGCCCGGCAAGTCCCGACAGGCTTCGCCCCTGTCCTCGCGCGCCGGGACCTTTGCCTATTTACGCCCGTAGGTCACCCTTTTAGGCTGCGAGCGTGGAGGTGCCGTCGCACTCGATTGAAGCTTGCCTGCCGTCCGACCGACGGCGAGAGGGCTTTCGGCAACGCATCTTCGACCTGGTCATTGGTGCGGGCGCCACGATCGCGTTCCTGCCGCTGATGGCATGCCTGGCGCTCGTGGTGCGACTCGACAGCAGCGGCCCCGTCTTCTTCCGACAGGAGCGGCTGGGGCGCAACGGCGTTCCGTTTCAGATCTGGAAGTTCAGATCGATGCGTCACAACAGTGATGACCAGCAGCATCGGACGGCAGCGTCGGCCTGGTTTGCCGCTCAACCGGCGGAGGGTGGTTACAAAACCCTGGCCGATCCTCGCATCACGCGCGTGGGCAGGTTTCTGCGCAAGACTAGCCTCGACGAGCTGCCCCAGCTGTTCAACGTGCTTCGCGGCGAGATGAGCCTGGTGGGCCCCCGGCCTGGAATCCGATACGAGCTCGATCACTACCAGCCCTGGTACTTCGAGCGCCAACGAGTCAAGCCGGGAATGACGGGCTTGTGGCAGGTCTCGGGGCGAGAGCGCGTGTCGGCGAAGGACATGATGGCCCTGGACGTGCGTTATGTCCGCGAGCGCACGCTCTGGCTCGATTTTCGGATCCTTTTGCTGACGTTGCCGGCTTTGCTAGGACGCACCCGGCATGGATGAGCGCGCCGCCGTCAAGACAATCGCACATGCGATCAAGCATCGTCTCTACCTGCTGATCGCAATTGTCGCCGTGTGCACGCTGGCCGCAGGCGTGGCCGCCCTGATCAGGCCGCCGTCCTATCAGGGCTCGGCTCTCCTTTTCGTAGATGAGCGCTTCAACTCGTCGCAGGGTTTTGACCTGGCCTTGCAGGCTGGCGAACTTCTCAGCGCTCACTTCATACAGGCCGCGACCAGCCGCCCCGTGCTCGAGCGTGCCTGCTCAGGAAAGTACTTCGACACCGCTGCCACTGCCGGGTTCAGCTGCGACTCCACGACCCTCGGGCCCCGCGTCAGCGCGAATACGGTCAAGGGCACGGCCTGGATCGGGATCAACGCAACTG
>Ga0137410_10003489_pt1 | contig 10648 bp, 9 predicted proteins | sample CZODoug1_16funga_FD_108878 | JGI IMG/M metagenome (GOLD analysis project Ga0137410, IMG submission 108878) | Vadose zone soil fungal communities from Angelo Coast Range Reserve, California, USA - CZODoug1_16fungal (Illumina Assembly) | ecosystem: Environmental > Terrestrial > Soil > Vadose zone... | reverse complement strand
TACGCCACCGCCCATGAAAACCTGGGTGACATTTACGCCAAAATGGCGAGCCAGGCCTACGACAAGGCGCTGCAACTCGACAAGGGCAATACCCCGCTGCAAACCAAGCTCAATCTGATCAAGGATCTGTTCTCGAGCAGCCCGCGCCCACCGAAAGACGCCGCCATCAAGCCCGACACGGCCAAGGCCTCAGCGCCGGCGCCGAAGCAGCCCGAGTCGGTTGCCAAAGCGCCTGGCAAGTCGGCCGATCCGGTGGCCAAGCCGGCGCCGGCCAAGGAATCCGCCAAACCTGCGCGCAATCCCGACGAGGTGGTCAAAGCACTCAACCACTGGGCGAAGGCCTGGTCGGACAACGACGTCGCCGGTTACCTGGGGCACTACGCGGCGGATTTCCGGACGCCCAAGGGCGAAGCACGCGGTGATTGGGAAACCCAGCGCAAGGTGCGCATCGCCAAGCCGCGCAAAATCCAGGTGAACGTTGAAGCGCCGAAGGTGGTGTTCGCCGATAACGGCCGCGTCACCGTGACTTTCCGCCAGCATTACCACTCGGGCTCGCTCAAGGTCGCCAGCACCAAGACGATGGTGATGGTAAAGGCAGGAGACAAATGGCTCATCCAGCAGGAAAGGGTCGGCGGTTGAAATTGAGCGCACTGCTCGCCTCGCGGCCGCTGCGCTACGCGGCGGCGACGGTGCTGGTCGCACTCATCTGCGGTGGCGTGCTCTTCGCGAGCGGCCGCGCCGGGCAGACCGTGTCTGCGGCGTCGGCTGTGACCGCCCCGGGCGTCAACGCAGCCGTCGTCGGCGCCGATGCGCTGCTGTTCAGGACGCTAAACGAGGTCAGCAACAAGCGGATCGATTCCGCCATTTCCGAAATCGACAAGGTCATCACCGCCTACCCCAATTTCAGGCTGGCACACCTCATCAAGGGCGACCTGCTGCTGGCCCGGGCGCGTCCGCTCACGACGATAGGCAATGCGCCGGGCGCATCGCGCGACCAACTCGAGGACCTGCGAGAGGAAGCGCGTGCGCGTCTGGCCCGCTTCCAGCACCAGCGCCCCGTGGACATGGTGCCGCGCTATCTGGTGCAGATGCAGCCGGAGCAGCATCATGCCGTGGTCGTGGATACCGCCAAGTCCACGCTCTACGTGTTCGAGAACCGCGGCGGCGAGGCACACTACGTCACCGATTATTACGTCACCATCGGCAAAAACGGCTTCGACAAGGCGCGCGAAGGCGACAACAAGACACCCTTGGGCGTGTATCACGTCACCGACAGCCTTTCGCGCGAAAAGTTGAACTCGACTTACGGCAAGCTCGCCGAGCAATACGGCGTGGGAGCACTGCCGATAAGCTACCCCAATGAGTGGGACCGCCGCGAAGGCCGCAACGGCTTCGGCATCTGGCTGCACGGCGTGCCGTTCGACACCTACAGCCGGCCTCCCCGCGCGAGCAATGGTTGCGTGGCACTTACCAACGAGGACTTCACTTCATTGTCCAAGAGCGTGCAGACCGGCCTGACGCCGGTGATCATCGCCAACGGTGTGGATTGGGTGGCGCCGGGCGCCAACAAGGCCTTGCGCCAGGAACTGGCCGGCCGTATCGAGGGCTGGCGCCGCGACTGGGAAAGCCTCGACACCGAGAAGTACCTCTCGCACTACACCGCGAACTTTACCTCCGGCCCGATGGACCTGGCGCAGTGGTCCGATCAGAAGCGCAAGGTCAACGCCGGCAAGTCCTGGATCAAGCTGAAGGTTGAAAAGGTCAGCGTGTACCTTTACCCGGGCAGGGACGATCTCGCGGTGGTGACCTTCGATCAAGACTACGCGAGCAGCAATCTTTCTAACGTGATGCGCAAGCGTCAGTACTGGATCCGGGAAGGCAGCGCGTGGCGCATTCTGCACGAAGGCGCCGCTTGAATTCCGTGATCGGCGGCTAATGCCGGGTTACGGGGCGAAGGCGGTCCCGCGGTCGTGCAATATTTTTAACCATCCTAATTGAAGCCATGCTCAAATTCCTCATCGCCGTCTTCACCTCGTTGCTGCCGTTGATTGCCGGCGCATCCGGCCCCCAGGTCGAGATCAAGACCAGCCTGGGCACGATCGTCCTCGAGCTCTACCCCGACAAGGCCCCCCTCGCGGTCGCAAACTTCCTGCAGTACGTGAAGGATGGCCATTACGATGGAACCCAGTTCCACCGCGTGATTCCCGGTTTCATGATCCAGGGCGGCGGCTTCGACGTCGACTTCAAGCAGAAGCCCACGCGCAAGCCGGTGCGCAATGAGGCCACCAACGGGCTCAAGAACGAGACGGGCACGGTTGCGATGGCGCGCACGCCCGACCCGCACTCCGCGACGGCCCAGTTCTTCATCAACGTGGCGGATAACGCCCAGCTCGATTTTCGCTTCCCCACTGCAGACGGCTACGGCTACACGGTGTTCGGCAAGGTCGCGAAGGGCATGGACGTGGTGCAACGCATCGTGAAAGTCCCGACCGGCCCAGGACCGGCGCCTCACCAGAACGTGCCGGTAAAACCGGTCGTCATCGAGGAAGTGCGCGTGGTCGAGGCCACTAAGCCTTCCGTCAATAAATAAGGAGTCGGGCCATGGTCAAGCTGCACACCAATCACGGCGTCATCACTATCGAACTCGACGAGAAGCGCGCCCCGCTGTCCGCCGCCAATTTCCTGGGTTACGTGAAAAGCGGTCACTTCACGAATACCCTGTTCCACCGCGTGATCCCCGGTTTCATGATCCAGGGCGGAGGCTTCGAGCCCGGCATGAAGCAGAAGCCGACGCGCGCGCCGGTGAAGAACGAGGCGGACAACCAGACCAAGAACACCAACTACACCGTTGCCATGGCGCGCACCTCCGACCCTCACTCGGCAACCGCCCAGTTCTTCATCAACGTCGCCGATAACGATTTCCTGGACTACAAGGCGCAGACTGCGCAAGGCTGGGGTTACTGCGTATTCGGAAAAGTCACAGAGGGGACTGAGGTCGTGGACAAGATCAAGGGCGTCAGGACCGGCAGCCGCGGCATGCATCAGGACGTGCCGGCGGAAGACGTCATCATCGAGCGGGCAGAAGCCGTCTGACGCCGGCGATGAGGGCGGAGGCATGAGCCACACCCTCCTCATATCCGATCTCCATCTGACGCCAGACCGGCCTCGCGCCAGCGAGCTGTTCTTCGATTTCGTCTCCCGTATCGCGCCGCGCGCGGAGTCGCTCTACATCCTCGGCGACCTGTTCGAATACTGGATCGGCGACGACGACCTGCAGGATGAGTTCAATGCCGCTATCGCCGACGCGCTGGGCTCGTTGAGCGGCAAGGGCGTCGCGCTCCGCTACATGCACGGCAACCGCGACGTCCTGGCCGGGCGCGCGTTCGTCGAGCGCTGCGGTGCAAGACTGATTGACGACCCCACTCTGCTCGATCTCCACGGCGCCAGGACGCTGCTGATGCATGGCGACACGTTATGTACCGGCGATCTTGATTACCAGAAATTCCGCGCCTACGCGCACGACCCTGAAAACCAGCGGAAATTTCTCGCCCAGCCGCTGCAGGAGCGCAAAAAACAGATGCTCGGCATGCGCGCCGAGAGCGAGAAGAGCAAGCAGGTCAAGATTTCCGAAATCATGGACGTGGCGCCCGCCGCCGTGGATCGGGCGCTGCGTGAGCACGGTTACCCGCGCCTTATTCACGGCCACACTCATCGTCCCGCGCAGCATGCGCATGTCGTCGACGGCCATACCTGCGAGCGCTGGGTGCTCACCGATTGGTACGGACGCGGAGGCTATCTCCGCTGCGACGACGCGGGATGCACGGCCGTCGCGATGTAGCCAATCGGAGACACCTCGCGCAGCTTGCCGGTTACAGTCACGTATCTCCCCGCTGCATACCCTCGCCGGAGCCTCTGAAGGCGATCGGTGCCGTCCGGTTTACAAACTCTTACATTCTGTAACGCCGCGTCGGGCGACAGCCGTGAACCGGACCGGTCACAATGCGTTCATACCAGTACGGTCGCCATTCCGCGCACGGTTGCAACTTCGGGAACAGGGTGGCCACTGATGCCAGGAGACATCGATGAGAGCACTCTTCAGATCGGTGATCATACAATTGCTCGCACTGCTGCTTGCGGCGCCTGCGTCTATTAACCAGGTGTTCGCGCAGGAACGCGTCCCCTTTCGCCAGGAAGAACTCGACCAGATGCTGGCGCCGGTGGCGCTGTATCCCGATTCGCTGCTTTCACAAGTCCTGATGGCATCTACTTATCCGCTGGAAGTCGTGCAGGCGGCGCGTTGGTCGCGCGCCAATCCCGGCTTGAAGGGTCAGGACGCCGTGCACGCGGCGGAACGCATGGACTGGGATCCCAGTGTCAAGTCGCTGACGGCATTTCCCCAGGTCCTGACCATGATGGACGAAAAGATCGACTGGACCGAGCGGCTGGGCGAAGCCTTTCTCGCGCAGCAGGCTGACGTCATGGACACGGTCCAGGGATTGCGCCGGCGGGCCGAAGCCGCGGGCAACCTCCACACCAACGAGCAGATGCGCGTAGCGCGCCGGGATGACTTCATCTATATCGAGCCCCCCGCGCCGCAGATCGTCTACGTGCCATACTACGACCCGACCATCGTCTACGGGCCGTGGTGGTGGGCGGCCTATCCGCCGGTCTACTGGGCCCCGCCGCGAGCGTACTACGTCGTCCCCGCGTACCGGCCCGTGTTTCTGTGGGGCAGCGGCATCGCAATCTCTGCAAATTTCTTCTTCGGCCGCACCGACTGGCACCGTCGTCACGTGACCGTCGTCAACCATTACGTCACCAACGTGACGGTGAACCGCGAGACCACGGTCGTGAACCGGAATGTCGCACCGGCCACTGCGCGTCCGGTTGCATGGCAACACGACCCCGCGCATCGGCGGGGCGTGCCGTTCCGCAACGAGGCGGCGCGTCAGCGATTCGAGCAGTCCAGGGTTGCCTCTGTCGATACGCGGCGCGACGCCGATCGCAGCGGTGCACCCCAGATCAACCGGAATGTCGACGATAAGCGAACAGCAGATATCCGGCAGCGTCGTCTGGACGAGCGCCGGGATTCGACACGCGATCGGCGCGGGCCCGTGGCCAATAATGTTTCGTCTGAGGAGAGCGCCAATCGCTCAAATACCAGTCGTCGCGAGGGACGTCCCGCGCCCGCCCCTCAGTCTCCGACACGTGACGCGCGGCCGGAAACGCAGGTCATCCAACCCGAGCGCAAAGTTCAGCCCGAGGTCCGCAAACAGCAGCCTGAGCCGCGTCACGAGCATCCAGACACGCGCAATGCCCGGCCCGAGCGAGCGATGCCGCAAGGGACCAGCCGGGGCCCGGAGCGTAGCGAAGGGCCGCGTCCTCAGGCTCGCAGCGTCGATCCACGGCCAAGCGCCGCTGCCCCAGCAGGCCCCTCTCCACAATCACGAGCAAGGCACGAAGCCGCCCCCGCGCCCGCGCCCGCGCCGCGGCCACAGGCCGGAGTTCCGCACAGGCCGCCACAAGCCGACAATAGCCCGCAACGCGGCAATGGACGGGAACAGCATAGCAATCAACGTGAACGACCCGCCACCCGCGACAACGGCAAATCCTGATATTCACTCTCACTGGCTTGCCGCAGGGTCGCGTACTTCCGCGATCGCTGCGGACCCTAACTAGGAGAGCCCACGCGCGAGGTCAGCCTTGATGTCCTCTATGCTTTCGAGGCCCACCGCGACGCGCAGCAGGCCGTCGCCGATGCCGGCGGCGTTGCGCGCCTCCAGAGTGATGCGGCCAGGGGTGGTCGATGCCGGATGCGTTATGGTGGTCCGGGTGTCTCCTAGGTTGGCCGTAATGGAAAGCAGCCGGGTCGCGTCGACGACGCGCCACGCCGCGTCCTTGCCGCCCTTGACGTCAAACGACACGACCCCGCCGTATCCCCTCTGCTGCCTTTTCGCAAGCGCGTGTTGGGGATGCGAAGGCAGGCCAGGGTAGTTGACGCGCGCGACGTTCGGCTGCTTTTCCAGCCAGCGTGCGAGCTCTGTGGCGCCGGCCGACTGTGCTTCGATACGAATTCGCAACGTCTCCAGCCCCCGGAGTATCACCCAGGCGTTGAACGGGCTCAGAGTTGGCCCGGCAGTCCGCAGGAAGCCGAACACGCCCTCGTGAATGACGTCGCGCCTGCCCAACACCGCTCCGCCCAGCACCCGCCCCTGCCCATCCAGATACTTAGTGGCGGAATGGACCACGATATCGGCACCGAGCTCGAGCGGGCGCTGCAGGATGGGCGTGCAGAAAACGTTGTCCACGGCAAGCAGCGCCTTTGCCTTCTTGGCGATGTCCGCGAGTGCCGCAATGTCGAAGATCTCCATCGTCGGGTTCGACGGCGTCTCCACGAACAGGAGCCGCGTATTGGCCTGCACCGCTTTCTGCCATCCCGCCGGGTCGGAGCCCGCAACGAACGTAGTCTCCACCCCGAAGCGCTTGAGAATGCCGCCGAACAGCTGCACGGTGGCGCCGAACACCCCCGCGGAGCAGACGATATGGTCGCCGGACTTGAGCAATCCCATCGCGCACGAGAGGATCGCCGACATGCCGGACGAGGTAGCCACGCAACACTCGGCGCCCTCCAGCGCGGCGAGCCGCTGTTCGAACGCACTCACGGTGGGGTTGGTGAAGCGCGAGTAGATATTGCCCGGCTCCTTGTTCGCAAAGCGCGCGGCGGCCTCGGCCGCGGACTTGAAAACGAAACTCGAAGTGAGGTACAGCGCGTCCGCGTGCTCGCCGAACGGGCTGCGCTCGGTTCCTGCCCGCACCGCCAGCGTATCCAGTCTGTATTCGTCGCTCATAAAGTGTCTTTCCATCCGCAAAATAAAAAACCCGGACAGCTCGCGCAGGCCGGGTTTCGCCGTCGCTTTAGCCGCACTTTTAACGCGCCCGCAAGCTGAACTTCAAATCGGCGCGAATGGGAAATTACTCTGGCCTCGGAGGCTTGTCAAGCTTGAGGCTGGCTGCAAGTAATCGAAACAGCCCCGACCATAAGGCAAACGAGGAAGCATGCGGGGAATGTCCCCCGATATTTTCTTCCAATCCGGACCAACGTAGGGGACCACGAGGGGGCATCCCCTCGCACATTTTGGAAGCTAGTCGACCAGTTCAAGGCCCAGATCGAGTTGGGTGCTCTCCGACTCCTGGTCCGCCATCTTGGCGCCGTCGCGGCGCTGGGCTTCGATGCCCTCGAGATATTCCTTGGTGATGTCGCCGGTGATATAGACGCCGGAGAAGCACGAGTCCTCGAAGTTGCTCACCCTGGGATTGACGCTGCGCACCGCCTCCCGCAGCGCCTCGAGGTCCTGGTAGATCAGCTCATCGCAGCCGATCTCGCGCGCGATCTCGGCTTCGGTCCTGCCGCAGGCGATCAGTTCCTCGCGCGTAGGCATGTCGATGCCGTAGACGTTGGGATAACGCACCGGCGGCGCGGCGGAGGCGAAGAACACCCTGCGTGCGCCGGATTCGCGCGCCATCTGCACGATCTCGCGGCTGGTGTTGCCACGCACGATGGAATCGTCCACCAGCAGCACGTTCTTGCCCTGGAATTCCATCGCGATCGAATTGAGCTTCTGGCGCACGGATTTCCGCCGTATCCCCTGCCCCGGCATGATGAAGGTGCGGCCGATATAGCGGTTCTTGATGAAACCCTCACGGTACGGCAGGTTGAGCTGCTTCGACAGTTCCATCGCCGCCGGCCGACTCGAGTCCGGAATCGGGATCACCACATCGATATCGAGGTGGCGGTACTGGCGCCGGATCTTTTCCGCAAGGCTCACGCCCATCCTCAGCCGCGTCTCGTAAACCGAGATGCCGTCGATTACCGAGTCCGGCCGCGCCAGGTAGACGAATTCGAAGATGCACGGATTGAGCGTGGCGCTCGGCACGCACTGGAAGCTGTAGAAAGTCCCGTCCTGGTCGATGAAGATCGCCTCGCCCGGCGCCACGTCGCGCACCACCTGGAAACCCAGGGAATCCAGGGCCACGCTCTCGGAAGCGACCATGTACTCGTAACCCTGTTCGGTCTCGACACGCCCGAACACGAGCGGGCGAATGCCATGGGGGTCGCGAAATGCAAGCAGACCATATCCCGCGATCATGGCCACCACCGCGTAGGCGCCGCGGCAACGGCGGTAGACACTGGACACTGCCGCGAAGATGGTCGCTGGGTCGAGCTTGTAGTTGGTGGCGTTTTCCTGCAACTCGTGCGCCAGCACGTTCAGCAAAACCTCGGAGTCGGAATTGGTGTTGACGTGCCGCAGGTCCTGCCGGAACAGCTCCTGCTTGAGTTGCTCGGTATTGGTGAGGTTGCCGTTGTGGCCGAGCACGATGCCGAAGGGGGAATTGACGTAAAACGGTTGCGCTTCGGCGGCCGACCACGCCGAGCCGGCCGTGGGATAGCGCGTATGTCCGATGCCGGAGAAACCGGCCAGCGCGCGCATGTTGCGTGTGCGGAACACGTCACGCACCATACCGGGGCCCTTGTGGCTACGGAAATTGGCGCCGTCGGCGGTAACGATGCCCGCCGCGTCCTGGCCGCGGTGCTGCAGCACCAGCAGCCCGTCATAGAGCAGCTGATTGACCGCGTTCTTGGCGACGACTCCGACTATCCCGCACATCGCGCGTTTCCGATCTCAGTCATAAGTGATGCGTTGCGCCAGCTCTACCGGCAACCAGGCCTTGATCATGCCGGCAAACGCGACCAGCGGACCGCTCAAAATCGCATTGCGCCAGACCGCCTGGCGGGGTAGCGAAGTGAGCCCCGCCAGCAAGACGATCACCGTCACGACCAGGAGGCCCCTGGCGAGCCCGAACACCCCGCCCAGCAGCCGGTCTTCCAGCCCGAGACCGGCGCTTTTTACCAGTTTGGAGGCCACGATGGCAAGCACGCTCATCGCCAGCAGCACCGCCACGAATACGCCCAGGAAGCCGGCCAGCAGCCTGAGTTCTTCCGTGGTTATCGCGTCGGGCATCCAATGCGCGGCTTCTCCAGCTAGCAAGTTTGCGGCAAGAAACGCCACTATCCACGCGGCCAGCGCCAGCAGCTCGCGTATCAAACCACGAATCAAGCTGAGCAGTACCGACAGACCGACGATGACGACCACACCCAGGTCAAAAAGGGTCATTTCGTGGTGACGTTGCCGTTCATGCCCAGCGCCTTCAGCTGATCACGCGCCTTATCCGCAGCGCCGCGCGAGGCAAACGGCCCCGCCCGCACCCGCGTCACATCGCCCTTCGCGGTCTTGACCACCTCGGTATAGGACTTGATACCGGCGGCGGTGATTTGTTGCTGCATCTGCTTCGCCTTTGCGGCGTCAGCCAGCGCGATCACCTGGACCACGAACTTCCCATCCTTTGACTTGGGGGCGGTCTTGGCCGATTTCACCGGGGACTTGGCCGTTTCTTTTGCCGGGACGGCCTTGACCGATTCCACGGCCGCGGCTTTCTTCACGGGCTTGGAAGGCTCTTTCAGCGCTTCCTTGGCTGGGGGTGGCTCTGGTGCGGCAGCGACTTTTTTCGGTTCGTTCACCGGCGGTGCGGCCGCAGGCTTGCCCTGCTCCGTTTTTGATTCCGGCCGGGGCGCGGGCGCTGGAGCCAGTGGCACCACCTTGGAGGTGAAGCTGCCGGAATCGGGCGTGGGGATTTGCACGGAGACTTCCTGGGCGGTCGTCTGCCTGGGTTCGGAGTCGAGCACCATCGGCAGCACCACTACGATGGCCATCACCAGCACGATGGCGCCGATCAGGCGCCGTCTTGCGCGTCGTTTAAGCTGCAGCTCTTCGTCGCTGATCGTTCGCGCCATTTGCCGCCGTCACCCCGCCGCCCACGAGCAGAAACGGGCTACGGATCATTTCGGGTCTACCCTCTGGCCACGGACATTCGCAACTGCATCACGGTGGCCACGGTGTAGAACGATCCGAACACCACAATTCTATCATTTTCAGTCGCCATATCACAGGCTTGCACGTAAGCGGCGGCAACATCTTTGCACGCTGTGACGGCGCCAACGGCAGCCGCGGTCAGTGCCTGCCCCAGTTCCGCCACGCTGGCCCCACGCGGCCCCTCCAATCCGGAGACGAACCAGTGAGCAATGCGCGGCTTCACTGCGGCAATCACGCCCGCTATGTCCTTGTCCTTGAGCATCGCGAACACGGCGAGCGTGCGTCCTGTTCGCGGCATGGCTTCAAGGCTGGCTGCCAGCGAGCGTGCGGCCTGGGGGTTGTGCGCAACGTCCAGTATCACAGCGGGCCGGCCCGGCAGGACCTGGAAACGGCCGGGAATGTCCGACTGCAACAGGCCGGCGCGGATGTCATTCATGGTGACGGGCAAGCGCTCCCGCAGGCATTCGAGCGCGGTGATCGCCGCTGCCGCGTTGCCCAACTGGGGGGCGCCACGCAGAGCCGGGTGCGGCAAGGCGCTACGCCTGCCGCGCGGCCCCCAATATTGCCATTGCCGATCCTGAACGGTGACGCCGAAATCGGCGCCGATGCGTAAGAGCCTGGCTCCGATCACCGCCGCGTGGCGAGTGAGGCTGGCCGGCGGGGCAGGATCGGAGCACACGGCTGGACGGCCGCCCCGGAAAATGCCCGCTTTTTCGTAG
>Ga0137410_10003487_pt1 | contig 10650 bp, 3 predicted proteins | sample CZODoug1_16funga_FD_108878 | JGI IMG/M metagenome (GOLD analysis project Ga0137410, IMG submission 108878) | Vadose zone soil fungal communities from Angelo Coast Range Reserve, California, USA - CZODoug1_16fungal (Illumina Assembly) | ecosystem: Environmental > Terrestrial > Soil > Vadose zone... | reverse complement strand
GGCCCCCACGTGGAGGCGGTCGTCGAGGTCGGCGGCGACGATGGCATCGCGAATCGGCGAGTAGGAGGCGCCCACCCGGAGCGTGCGCGGGTACGCGACGACCGTCCCTTCCCCCTGGGAGTAGGTGATCTTGGTGTCGAGCGCGTCCTGAGCCACGACGCCGAGGCGAAGCCGCTCGAGCGGCGTGGCGATGATTCCGAAGTCGAGACCGACGCCCCTGCCGCGCCGCACGGAGACGCCGTCGAGACTCGTGTTTCGATTCAGATATTTCACCGTGGCGCCGAGCGAGAGAGAGGAGAGGATCTTCTGCCCGTACGAGAGATCGATCCGGTTCTCACCGAAATCGAGCTCGGGATCGTTGAAGCCGGACCGATACCAGTCGATCGCGGCCGCGCGACGGCGCGCCAGGGGCAGGACGAATGCCGCATAGTTGTCCACGATGTCCGAGCCGAAGAGATTGGCGTGCGTCCCCGTGATCTCCTGGTGGCCGATCGAAGGGAGTCCCGCCGGGTTCCAGTAGAGCGCTTCAGCGTCGTCCGCGATCGAGGAGAAGGCGCCGCCCATCGCGATCGCGCGCGGGCCGATCGGAACTTGCAGGCTCGTGCCCGAGAGCGCGGAACCGGCGAGCGCGGAAAGCAGGCACGCGGCGAGCCCGGCGGCACGGATATATCGAATCGTTTTCATAACCCCCTTACTTCACAACCGCAAGCGACTTTCGCTCCGTCCGTCCCAGAGCCTCGACCGTGACGAGATAGAGCCCATCCACGGCAAAGCCCCCGTTCCGATCCCGCCCGTCCCAGCGCACGAGATTCGCGCCCGCATTCATCGCCTGCCCCGCCACCACCTCCCGCACCAGCCGCCCCGAGCGACTGTACACACGCACCGTCACCGGCGCGGGACGACCGAGCGTGAAGCTGATGCTGACGTCGCTACTGGCGAAGCCGCCCGTGGGGGAGAACACCCGCGGGGTAAAGGCGAGCCCGGAGAGGGTGCCTCCGAGGTCCGGCGAGCTCGACTCCGAGTACAGCGAATAGATGCCTGGGTCGGAAATCGTAAGCGCGATGCGACGCGTCTTGCGATCAACCGTGCCTCCGGCGCGTACCCAGGTCTCGCCGGTATCGTTCTCGGCGAGCCGCCAGACGACGAGGTTTCCTGGCGGCGTCAGAACCCCGTCGAGGCTCATCTCAAACCGCGCTGGCTTCTGGAGTCGGGCGAAGCTGGTACTCCCGTACTCTTGCCAGCCGATCCAGTAACCCCCGAGCACGCGGCGAGCCCCAAATGGGAGGTCAGTCGGAGCATCCGCGGTGTCGATAGCCGCTATGGCCACCAAAGCGTCCGTTGAGAACGCGCGCGGCGGGAAGTACAGGTGCAACTCGGCATTCGTGGTGAATATGTCTCCCCCTGCGGCGGCCGTAACCTTCGCTGGCGCGGTGACAACCGCTGAGGGCGGATGGTTATCGACTATTACAGCGGTTACCGCCTGGCTATACAGCCCCGCTAGGTCGGACGCGGAGAGGACGACGAGATAGAGGCCGTCCGCGAGCGTTGTCGTGTCCCAAGTAGCCAGTTCCCCGGACCTTGGTCGACCCGCGTCGCCAGCCAGATACTGCACGACGGTATCGCGCACAGGACCACCAAATAGACTCTCGCTGGTGTGGAACACCGCCAAATCCCACGTGTTGATCCGGTCATCCCAAGCCGTGCCGTTGATCGTGACCGTCCCGCGCACAACGGAGCCTGAGAAAAGCGACGAGATGTTCACGTCGGGCGGCCTCGTATCAATCTCGAAAGACACCGACGCCGGTACGGCCTCGACATTGCCGAGGAAATCTCGAGCCCGGACCATGAGGACGTGTCTCCCATCGGTGAGGTAGCGCCGATTCCAGGTCCCGCTCCTCGACCAGGGAGACCAGGGTTCGTTATCAAGGCTGTACGAGAAAGAAATCCCGGTCACCTCATTGTCGGCGCCGAGGAACGCCGCATTGAATTCCTGGGAAGAGCTGAGCTGTGGTGGCGCGCTCAAGAAGATGGTCCTTGGCGGCACGCGATCGGGCGTGAACCGAGTCACCCCCTCGCCTGGGTAGGCGAACCATAAATCGCCGCGCCGATCAACTTGAATGGCCAACACGTCGTTATTCTGGAGGCCATCGGCACTGCCAAATGTCCTCCACTCTGTTCCGTCGAACCGGCTGGCGCCGGATCCGGTTGCGAACCACAGAGCCCCACGCTCGTCCTCCACGATTCCTCGAACCGATGATCCCCCCAGTCCTTCGGCAGTCCCGTACTTGCGCCATGTCGCGCCGTCGAAGCGGCTCACTCCAAGGGTGGATCCGAACCAGAGGTTTCCGCTCCGGTCCTCGAATGCACACGTCGCAACGTCGTGTGCGAGGCCGTCCGCCGTTGTGTACGTGTGCCACGTCGCGCCGTCGAATCGGCTGATGCCAGCGTTCGTGCCGATCCAGAGATTGTCCGTCCGGTCCTCGACCATGCAGTAGACTTCGTTCCCTGCCAGTCCGTCCGCGGTCGTGATGGAGCGCCAGGTTGCACCATCGAAGCGCGCAACACCTCGCCCATTTCCTCCTCCGGAGAGATCAAACGTACCGAACAACATGGCTCCGGAGCTGTCCTGGACAATGGACACCACGTTGTTCCAGCCGAGCCCGTCCGAGGAGGTGTACGTACTCCAGTTCACTCCGTCGTACCGACTCACACCGCCCAGAGTGCCGAACCAGAGATTGTCGTCCCGGTCCTGGAAGATTGTATTTACGTAGTTGTTGGCGAGCCCGTCAGTGGCTGTGAAGTTCCGCCAGAACTTCCCGTCGAACCGGCTCACCCCTCCTCGCCCGAGGCCGTTAGAGTCGAACGTCCCAAACCAGAGAGCACCATCTCGGGCCTCATAGATCGCCCGAACGGAGTCGAAGACAAGACCGTCCTTCGACCTGAAATTCTTCCACTCCTCGCCATCGAATCGACTGACGCCGCTATCCGTCGCGAACCAAAGGGCCCCAGCGCGGTCCTGTAGAATCGCGGTGACAGAACCACCCGCTAGGCCGTCCGCGATCGTGTAGCTGCGCCAACTGGCCCCGTCGAAGCGGCTCACGCCCCCGGGGAGGCCGTCGGGCACGCTTCTCCGTCCCCCGAACCAGCGGTTGCCAGTCCGATCCCGGTAGATCGAAAGCACCTCGTCCCCAACCAGCCCGTCCGCGATACCGTACGTGGTCCACGTTGCTCCATCGTACCGGACGAGGAAGCCGGAGGTCGTCGATGCGTCCTGTCCTCCGAACCATACGTTTCCTGCCGAGTCTGCGAAGACGGCGCGCACGAGAGCGCCGCTCGGCAGACCGCCCGCCGTGGCGACGGGTGACCAGAGGCCATGGTCGTAGCGACCTACCCCCCCGCCTAGGGTACCGAACCAGATAATCCCGGTGGGGTTCTCCGCCATGCTCCACACTGACGGGAGTAGGAGGCTTGGAGCCGAGGTGTCCGTCCTCCAGGAGGTGCCGTCGAAACGACTGACCCCGGCACCATGACACGCGACCCAAATGACTCCTGACTGATCCACGAGCACATCCGAAACGTCGCTGCCTGCGAGTCCGCTCGATGCGTTGTATGTGACCCAGCGACCGTACTCGTAGTGGGAGACACCGCCGCCCCAGGTGCCGAACCAGAGCGAGCCGTTGGGAGCCTGGGCGACCGCCCTCACGTCATTCGAAGGGAGCCCGTCCGCTGTCGTGAATGTCGTCCAGTTAAGACCGTCATAGCAGGTCACGCCCGCCGCGGTGGCAAACCAGATCCGCCCCTGCCTGTCCTCGAGCATGTCGCGGACACTCGCGTGCGCGAGGCCGTCCGGCACGCCGAACGTGCGCCATCCAGCTTCGGCGCGTACGGCCATCAAGGTGAGCGCGACCGCGGCCGCCAAGAGCCAGCCCTTTGCGTTGATTCGATGCGCGGTATGATCAAGTCGCATCGTCCGCCTCAGAGAGTGGTCACTTCACACCCGCAAGCGTCTTCCGCTCCGTGTGTCCCAGGGCCTCGACCGTGACGAGGTAAAGCCCATCCACGGCGAAGCCTCCGTTTCGATCCCGCCCATCCCAGCGCACGAGATTCGCGCCCGCATTCATCGTCTGTCTGCCCCGCCACCACCTCACGGATCAAACGCCCCGACCGCGAGTACACCCGCACCGTCACTCGCTCAGCGCCGGGCCGACGAGACCGCCCGATCGCCGTATTTTCTTGCCATCGCCCTCGGGTACGTATGGGAAGAGTAGAACATCTGGATTCTTGTTTGACTGCGACCGCTCGCCGGGTCGCTGTCCTCCAACACGTACAATCGATCGGAGTCGATCACGATGTCCCGAGGCAAGTCGAATTGCCCGTCGCCAGCACCGCTCGTTCCCCAACTCGTGAGGAACGTGCCGTTGGCATCGAATTTCTGGGCGCGCCCGCACCCATCCGGAACATAGACGTTGCCGAGCGCGTCGACTCCGATGTGTTCGGGGACGAAGAGCTGACCGCGAGCGCACGTCGGGAGCGATCCTCCGCCCCACCTCCCGAGAAGCGCGCCGTTCTTCGAGATCTTGAAGAAACTTCCATTGTCGCTGTAAAGGGTGGCCAGGTAGATGTCTCCCCGACCGTCAGAGGCCATGCTGTAAGGGCCTGAATTGGGTAGGCTCAGATCAATGGCCCCGAGGACGGTGCCACTGAGGTTGTAGACGATCACTTTTCCCGCTAGAACGTAGATCTCGCCATCGGGGTCGATGTCAATCCCGGAAGGTGCCTGGTCGAATTGCGTCCCGTTTACCGAGATGACTACGGGCCACTTCGCCAGGAAGTTCCCGTTTATGTCGAACTTCACGATGCGATGATTCGTCCAGTCGGCAACGTAGACGTTACCCCAATAGTCTGCCGCTATGCCTTCGATTCTTCCAAACTGACCGTCTCCTATCTCCAGGGGACCCGATCCATCCGGGTCGACACAGCCCTCACCGGTTGTCAGGTCGCATTTTGATCCCCATTGCGAAACGAAGGTGCCGTCTAGGGGGTCCAAGCTCTGGATGCGATAATTTCCGGCGTCCGCGACATACAGGTGCTCTCGTCCGGAGAATGGTTCCGTTCCCACCACGATCCCGCTCGGATTCAGGAACTGCCCCGGGCCGGAGCCCTGGGATCCCCATTTTTGACTAAACCGCGGCGGCGCCTCATCGGTCCTCGCAGATGCGAGAATGGAGGTGGACGAGACGTTGCCAGCCAGGTCGTAGCTTCTCATCGCGAAGAAGTAGGTAGTGGCCTCCTTCAGACCGAAAACGGTAAAGTCGTAGGTGTTTGCCGCTGCAAAAGAAACCTTGGTGCTGGCCTTCCACCCTCCTTCGGTAACCAGTGCCAACGGGTCGGTTGTGTAACCTACCTCGTACTTGGCAGGACCCCCGTAATCGGGCTGCAGCCAGTACAACTGAATTGAGGAATCCGACAGGCTGACGGCCTTCAAGACTTCGATTGGTGGAGGTGGAGTCAGGTCTGGTTGAAGAGGCGTATTCTTGTGCCCGCAGCCGGCAACGAGCAGGATCACGGAAAGTAGGCACGCCGTGGGCCCGGCGGCACGGAGATAGCGAATCGTTTTCATAACCCCCCTTACTTAACAACCGCAAGCGTCTTCCGCTCCGTCCGTCCCAACGCCTCGACCGTGACGAGGTAAAGCCCGTCAGTCGCAAAGCCCCCGTTTCGATCCCGCCCATCCCAACGCACGAGATTCGCACCAGCGTTCATTGCTTGACCCGCCACCACCTCCCGCACCAGCCGCCCCGAGCGACTGTACACACGCACCGTCACTGGCGCCGGGCGTCCCAGCGTGAAGCTGATGCCCACCTCGGTGTTGGCAAAAGCACCCGTCGGAGAAAATACTCGCGGGGTGAAGGCGAGCCCGGCCAAAGTCCCACTACCTGTGATAACGCTCGACTCGGCGAAAAGCGCATACCGGCCAGGTGCCTGCACGGCGAGCGAAACCTTCCCGTTGCCCTGCGTCCCCCCAAGCCTCTGCCATGCGCCACCGTTCGAGGAGGAGTAGACGGCGAGGGTCCCGGGCACGGGAGACTTCCCCGCGGTGGAGAACTCCATTGTGGCGGGCTTTCGAAGTTGAGCTGCGCTCCAGGAGATGTCATAGGCAGGGAGCACTCGGATCGCTCCGGAGGGAAGCGTATCGGTCACTGACGCGGCGGCGGCGGCCGCGATCGAGACCAGGGCGTCCTGATCGAACGCGTGGGACGGAAAGTAAAGGTGCAGCGCGGCATCGGTCGTGAAGATGTCGCCGCCCGACGCCGCCACGATCTTGGCGGGAGTGGTCACATCGGCGAAGGGAGCCACGTTGTCCACCACGATCGAGACGATCGTGGTTCCCACCAGGCCCAGAGAGTCCGCGACGCTGAGGTGCAAGTCGTAGAGGCCATCCGGAACGCTGCGGGTGTTCCATCCCCCGAGCACCCCCGAGGGGACCGGGCTCTTGGATGAGCCGATCGATTGCCATGTCTGTGACCCCGAAGGCCGGACCTCGAGCTGGTAATCGCGGAAGCGTGGGTCGCTCGCGCTCCCGAACACGAGGATCGAATCGCGCGCTGGTTGACCGAACGTAGGACTCGAGATCACGGGCGCCGGTGGAGTGGCGTCGATCACGAAGGCCGCTTCGGCCGGGGTCGAATCCATATTGCCGAAGCGGTCGCGGGCGCGGACCTCGAAATCGTAGCCACCGTCGGGCAAGTCCTTGCCGACCCAGAAACCGGTCGCGGACCAGGGGGACCATAGGCCCTGGTTCAAACGGTACGAGAATGCGATGCCCCGTACATCTTTGAAGCCGCCCACGAAGGAGACGGACTGGGTCCGGCTTGAAGAAACGCTCGGAGGTCGGGAAGCGATCACGGTCTGGGGCGGGACCACGTCGGGCGCCAGCCGGGCCGCGCCCACGAACGTGCCCACGAGCACGTTGTTGTCGCGGTCGAGCCCCATCGAGATCACCTTATTCTGGGGTAGCCCGTCCGCCGTGGTGTAGCTGGACCACGTCTGACTGTCGAACCGTAGGACGCCGTGGTTGAGCGTGCCGACCCACACGGCGCCCGACGAATCCGCGATTGCCCTCACGAACGAGCTGTCCGTCAGACCATCCGAGAGGCCAAAGCGGCGCCATGACGCGCCGTCGAACCTGCTCGCCCCGTTACCCACAGCCCAGATTCCTCCAGCTCGGTCTTCCGCCAGATCGTAGATCTGAATCGGCACGCCGTCTCCCGGCGCGAACGAGGTCCATTGAACTCCATCGAGCATCCGTAGGCCCTGATTCGTGGCGAACCAGAGTCGACCCGCGTGATCCCCGAGAAAGGACGAGACGCCTCCCTGGAGAAAGGTATGCCAGATACCATCGAAATAGAACGCGCTGCCGTTCCCGACCGCCCAGATCCGCCCCAGGTGGTCCTCGCGGAGGACGGTCACGAAAGGGAACCCGTAAGGAGTTGGGAGGGTGTACGAGGTCCACGTCGCGCCGTCGTAGCGGGTCACACCGGCCACCGTTCCGAACCAGAGGTTCCCCGAGTGGTCTTCCAGGATCGCGTAGACGAGATCGTCGCCCAGGCTATCGGCCGTCGTGTAGTTTCGCCAGGTCGAGCCATCGAAACGGGTCAAAGCCGGCACGCGAGGGACATTGAACGTATCCGTCCCGAACCACAGGTTGCCCTGACGATCGCCCCCGATGGACCTCACGACCTCACCCCCGAGACCGTCCGCGACCGTGAACGTCTGGGAAGTCGCGCGATCGAACCGGCTCGCTCCTCCGATCGCTCCGAACCAAAGATTGCCCGATCGATCCTCGAACACGGAGGTCAACGCTTCGGCGACGAGGCCGTCCGCGGTGCGATAGGTGGTCCAATGACCTCCGTGCCTCCAGGTCGCCCCCGCCCCCGTCGCGAACCAGATCCCGCCCGCGCGGTCCGTCGTGATCGCCCGGACGGCGTTCGACCCGAGGCCGTCGACGTTCGTATAGCGTGTCCACGTCGAGCCGTCGTATCGCGCGGCACCGTCGAAGGAACCGGCCCAGATCCCGCCGCTCGAGTCTGCCGCCAGACACGTGATTCCGAAGGTAACGATCCCGGTATCTATCCAGGTCCATTGCGCGCCGTCGAAGCGCGCGACCGTTGCGGACTGGCTCGAGCCGACCCACAGGTTGCCGTCCCCGTCGAATACGATCGACGAGAGCGAATTCGAAGGCGGACCGGATGGGGTTCCGTTGTAGGGATAGGAACGGGAACTGGCGCCGTCGTATCGCAGGACACCTTCGTTGCCGCTGGTGTACCAGATAAACCCGTCACGATCCTGCGCGATCGCGGTGACGCCTGACGGAGAGTCCGGCAAGAGGATCCAGACGGACCCGTCGAGGTGCGCCAGCCCGCCATTGGTGGCTGCCCAGAGGGTTCCCGATCGATCCTGGTACAGGGCGTTCACCTGATTGTCGGGGAGACCATCGGAGGTTGTGTACGTATGCCAATTGGCCCCGTCGTACCGGCTCACCCCTGAATTCGGCGTTCCGAACCAGACGACCTCGTCGCGATCCTGCAGGCCGCACGTGACCCAGTCCTCGGCCAGTCCGTCCCCGGTTCTGATGGACTCCCACGCTGCCGGAGCAGGCGATGCGTGCGCCAGGAGCCAGATCAGTCCTACGAGCGCGGTTCGAGACTTCATGCGATCATCGAGTGAGTGCGATCTTCCGCACCCGGCTCTGTCCCTCCGAATCCAGCTTCACGAAATAGATCCCCGAGCCCGCGTCACGCCCGCGGCTGTCCCGCCCGTTCCACACGACGGTATGCACTCCGGCGGGCTCCGCGTCCTGTCTCAACAAGGCCACCATGCGCCCTGTGACGTCGAACACGCGGATACGCACCGGTCCCGTGCTCGGCAGCGAGTAGGAGATGGAGGTGGAGCCGCGCGAGGGATTGGGAACGGTCGGCCCCAGGGCCAGGGCTCGTGGAGGAGCGGCCGCGGAAGGAAGCTGGAGGACGACTTCGCCCGAGAACGCCTCCATTCCCCCCTTCCAAACGCCGAGCCGGTACCGATAGGGCTGCCCGGGAACCGCGGTGCTGTCTGTGAAGATCACAACGTGGTCCGAGGGAATCGCCAAGGATCGCAGGCTGGTCCAGTTCCCACCGGGAAAGGCGCGGTAGACCGTCGCGGGCTCGGACACGCCTTCCCCCACGTACCAACCCACCGTGATGATGCCGCTGTCCGCTTTGGCGATCGTCGTCACCGCGGCGGGAGCCGTGGGCCCTTCGTTGAGCAGAAGAGCGAGTCGGCTCCGCGGGCCCTCGCTCACGATCAGATCCGGCGACCCGTCCTCGTTGAGGTCGCCGATCGCCATCCCGGCTTCACCCCCACATCCGTAGCCCCCGCGCGGGGTGAAGGTGCCATCCACACGTCGAACGTAGAGCGCCACCGCTCCCCAGTCCGGCTCACCCATCGCGAAATCCAGGGCTCCGTCTCCATCGAAATCGGCCACTGCAAGGCTCACTGATCTTATCGATCCGTTCTCGTCCAGGTGACTTAGACCGGGCTCGACGTCGTGCTGCTCGCTCGGGCCAAGGCTTCCATCCCCAACCCCGTGAATGATCGTGATGGACCCGCCGAATCCAGCAACGACATCGGGAACGCCGTCCGAATCGATGTCCGAAAGCGTCAACGCCGACACCGAGAAGGACAACGCGAAGGTGCTCCCGGGCGCGAACGTACCATCCCCCCGCCCGAAGAACGTGACCACGCCAGGCAGACTTGGAACCGACGCCAGGATGTCGACGTGACCGTCGTGGTTCAGATCGCCGGCCTGCGGGATAAGCGGTAGGAAGTCCAGATCCTGAGAGTCTCGCCGTTCGAACGTCCCATCGGACCGGCCAAGGTAAGTCTCCAGACGGGCCAACGGGTAAGAACGGTACCCGGTCACGACCAGGTCGGCGCGGCCATCCGCGTTCAGGTCGCAGGCGGCGAGACCCGCGATCGGCATCGGCAACCCGAGATCGCTGTGGTACTGGAACGTTCCGTCGCCACGCCCCGAGAAGATCGATACGGCAGAGCTGTCGCCCTGTTCGATAAGGCTCCTGGCAGCAATGTCCAGGTTGCCGTCGCCGTCGAAATCACCCAAGGCCATCGGAACGAAGGTCGCGCCGGTTACGACCGAAGGGACACGGGTCAGGCCCCCTCGCCCGTCGCCGAGAAACACCTCGAGCGAATCGGACGTGTACCCGAAGATGGGGACTTCCGGCACGAGGACGTCCGAGTGTCCGTCGTGGTTCAAGTCGGCGACGACGGGCAGGCCCGGGGAGCGTACGGTATCGTATTCGTGGGACCCACCGGGCGCGTCGAGCGGACCCGGGAACACCACCACGACTCCCTGTCCGATGAACTCTCCGACGGAGAGCGACACCGCGAGGTCGATCTTTCCGTCCGACGTGAAGTCCCCGAATAGGATGGAGGTGGGCCATGACGGGGAGGGCAGATCGAGGAGCTTCCTGGGGGAAAACCCGCCGTCGCCCGTGCCCAGGAACAGGCTGGCCTGCCGGGGTCCCGCCACCACGACGTCGGGGTGTCGGTCACCGTTCGCGTCTCCGATCGCGAACACGGACCCGACCCCCG
>Ga0137410_10003481_pt1 | contig 10657 bp, 8 predicted proteins | sample CZODoug1_16funga_FD_108878 | JGI IMG/M metagenome (GOLD analysis project Ga0137410, IMG submission 108878) | Vadose zone soil fungal communities from Angelo Coast Range Reserve, California, USA - CZODoug1_16fungal (Illumina Assembly) | ecosystem: Environmental > Terrestrial > Soil > Vadose zone... | reverse complement strand
TGGACGTGGACGGCGACGGCATCCCGTTCCGCACCTACCCGGGCACGCATCCCTCGAAGGGCGGCTATTTCACCCGCGGCACCTCGAAGAACGCCTACGCGGCGTACTCGGAGGCGGGCGCGGACTACAAGTACAACATGCAGCGCCTGCTGACCAAGTTCGAGACGGCGAAGACGCTGGTGCCCAAGCCGGTGCTCAGCGCCTCGAAGGAGCCTGCGCGCTTCGGCGCGATCTACTACGGCTCGACCAGCCCGGCGATGGCCGAGGCGCTGGACGCGCTCGCCCGCCAGGGGATCTACGTGAACGCGCTGCGCATCCGCTCGTTCCCGTTCCAGGATGAGATCTTCGATTTCGTCGCCTCCCATTCCAAGGTGTTCGTGGTGGAGCAGAACCGCGACGCGCAGCTGAAGACGCTCCTGGTGAACGACGCGGGCATCAACCCGGCCTCGCTGATCTCGGTCCTACACTACGACGGCACGCCGATCACCGCGCGCTACATCACCCAGGAGATCACGCAGATCGTTTCGGCGCTGAACGTGCGGCCGATCGTGAAGAAGGACAAGGCGGCGTGATGCGGCTGGGAATGCAGATCGGGTACGACGACGACGACGAAGACGAGGATGACGACAAGAAGAAGGATGATGACAAGGATGAGGATGACGAGGAAGACGACGACGATGAGGAAGACACCCTCCAGACTCGCCCCCGTGCTGTCATCCTGAGCGCAGCGAAGGATCTCCTTTAATGACCTACCTGGCCAAACCCAAGCTCCACCACCCGACCCTGCCGAAGAACAAGGCCGGCTTCACCCGTCGCGACTACGAAGGCAAGGTCTCGACGCTCTGCGCCGGCTGCGGCCACGACTCGATCTCGGCGGCGCTCATCCAGGCCTTCTTCGAGCTCGACATCCTGCCGCACAAGGTCGCCAAGCTCTCGGGTATCGGCTGCAGCTCCAAGACCCCGGACTATTTCCTCGGCAACTCGCACGGCTTCAACACCGTCCACGGGCGGATGCCCAGCGTCCTCACCGGCGCGAACCTCGCCAACCGCGACCTGATCTACCTCGGTGTGTCCGGCGACGGCGACTCGGCCTCGATCGGCCTGGGGCAGTTCGCGCACGTCATGCGGCGCGGCGTGAACATGACCTACATCCTCGAGAACAACGGGGTGTACGGCCTCACGAAAGGCCAGTTCAGCGCAACGGCGGACAAGGGATCGAAGGCGAAGAGGGGACAGGTGAACTCGGACGAGCCGGTGGACACCGTGTCGCTCGCGCTGATCATGGGCGCGACCTTCGTGGCGAGAAGCTTCAGCGGCGACAAGCAGCAGCTCATCCCCCTCGTCAAGGCCGCGATCGCCCACACCGGCGCGGCCTTCATCGACGTCATCTCCCCCTGCGTAGCGTTCAACAACCACGCGGGCTCGACCAAGAGCTACGACTACGTGCGCGAGCACAACGAAGCGGTCAACCGGCTGGACTTCTGGCCGAACCGCGACGCGATCAGCGTCGAGTACAACGAAGGCGATGCGATCAGCGTGCCCCAGCACGACGGCTCGATCATCCACCTGCGCAAAACCCACCCCGAGTACGACGCCACCGACCGCGTCAAGGCGCTGGAGTACGTGGCGCACCACGCGGCCAAAGGCGAAGTCGTGACCGGACTGCTCTACCTCAGCCCCGACTCCGAAGACCTCCACGCCCACCTCAATACCGTGGAGACGCCGTTCAACAAGCTGTCGGAGAAGGACCTTTGCCCGGGGGCGGGGATGTTGGAGAAGATAAACGCGGCATTGCGGTAGCTCTACCTAAGAGAGGCGTCTTCGATGCGCTCTGATTTGTATATCGAGGGCGTTCTCAGGAAATGCCAGGTACTCAAGCACGCTGGACTATGGGCAGCCGAACCAAAGATTCGGCCGACTGCTTGGTTGCACAATTTTACAGCAGTGGAAAAACCAGTCGCTGCTGTTCTGCTAGATCACTTTGTATTCTTCTCCGCAGGTGCGGTCGATCGAATGTTGACCTCTGGTTATCGCCGCCTGCGCGACGAACTTATTGAAAAGTCAGACAAGACCGCTGCTTTGGACATCCTCAACCGAGTTGTCTTTACGGGTGTCGAGGGGGAAGATCCCAATGTTACTGACTCCGGGAAGCTATTCTGTAGGAAGCTCAGGCAAATACTTGGCCTCCCCGAAGACCGATTTCTGGAACCACGGGACGTGATAGGGGTGGCCGCTCAGGGGACACCAGTAATATTTCTTGACGATTTCATTGGCTCCGGTGACCAATTCATACGCACCTGGACGAGGCAATACCAACCGCGCTTCCCGCAAAGCTTCGCAGAGGCTTCGGGGGCCGATTTGTTCAAGGCAATGTCAATAAATCTTGTGGCTACCGAATATGGACTTGCAAGGATCAAAGCAGCTGCTCCAAAACTAGCGCTGACCGAATCGCACAAAGTCGCGGACGAGTATGGCGTCCGGAAGCTTCCGCGCACGCCTTTCCTCCCCGATGTACAAGATATCCCTGGCGGGATTGAGGCTCTGCTGGACAAATACGCGACGATGCTTCGGGTCCCAAACTATATGTCGTCAACCCAGCAACGAAAATATGGGCACCATGAGCTAGGTTTATCGTTGGCCTTCGAACATACGACGCCCGATGCTACATTGCCTCTATTCTGGGCCGAGGTTAGCGACAAATGGACCCCTCTGGTGAGACGGTCGTGACACGGAACAGAGAATTGCTAGCCCAACTGTTTGCCGACTACCGTGCCGAATGGCCGCAGCCGTATTTCGCATCGATATTTGTCCCGCCCCCGTACTTCGCGAAACTGGAGACAAATCGCCCTTGCTTTCTAATTGGAGGGAGAGGGACCGGTAAGACTACATCCTTGAAGTCCCTGCGCTTTGATGCTGCGGAAACTCGTTTGAAACCGAAGGAAATGAGCGTGGAGGCGTTGCCTTACTTCGGAATCTACGTTCGAATAAATAAAAATCAGGCGCGGGCTTTCAGTGGCTCCGAGCTAGATGAGTCGTCCAGAAAACGAGCGTTCGGGCATTACTTTAATGCACTCGTCGGCTTAGAGCTCTGTCGACTAACAACATGGGTCGAGGGCCAACTTGAGTCTGCGTTTCTCTTAGATCTTTCAGGGGTTGCCGAGGCATATGGGCTAAGCAATGTGAAGGATGCAAGGGAGCTCGGTTCATCGTTAGAACATGAGGTTGCGAAGCTTGAACTTTTCGTCAACAACGGTGGGCGGACTGCGGCGCCAATTTTCTCGATTCCTGAGGCTCCCATTAAGCGCTTCGCTGAGGCGTTGAAGAGTCGGCTTCTCCAAAGCAAGCTCTTGTTTTGCTGTGTCGATGAGTATGAGAACTTGTCCGAAGAGCAACAGGCTGTCCTCAACACGTACATAAAGCATTCCGAACCACCTTTGTCATACAAAATTGGCCTCAGGAAATTCGGATTGCATACAAGACAGACGATTGATTCCGGAGACCAAATACAAACGCCCGATGACTATCTAGAGATCGACATCGCGGAAGAGGGCTTCGAGCCATTCGCCGAGCATGTTGCGGAGCACCGTCTGCGTCGTGCCCGAGAGCAGGGTGTCGAGGTGCCGGATAACCTGCGTACATTCATGCCTGACCTCCCATTCGATGAAGAGGCTGAGTTGCTCGGGTGTGAACGAATTACTAAGACTGTTCTCGACCGGATTGCGACGAATTGCGTCGACATTTTGGAGTGGGCTCGTGAAATGCCTCCGTCGAAGCTATATTTTGTCGGCTACTGGGCAGAAGCATCGGGCGGCGATGTTTGCGCATTGGCCAAGGAGTGGAAGAGCGCGCCCGATACTTGGGAGGTAAGACTTCGGAATCATGGATACGCGAGCCTCTTTTGGCTGTCAAAAGGACGGAAAGGCGCGCGGATTCGAAAATACTACGCCGGAGTTACGACGTTTCTGGCTATGGCATCGGGCAACATTCGATATTTCCTTGAACTAATCGACGTTGCGATCAACTTTCAGTTTGAAGACTCAAAGGGGGTGGGAGACGGCTCGATTGTTCTGGACCCGAGGATTCAGACCGAGGCCGCGCGTGCGGTGGGAAAGCGTCGCCTTGCTCAACTTGAAGGATTGAGTGAGCGTGGCGTCGCGCTGAAGCGGTTTGTGTTGGCGATTGGAAAGGTCTTTTTTGAGCTTGCGCGCGACCCAGTGGGGCATGCCCCCGAGCAAAATCTGTTTGTCGTTACTGGCTACCCAGGCGCTGTCGAGGAGGTTGCAGCCGTGCTGCGCGAAGGCATCGCTCATTTAGCGTTTGAAGCGACTCCGCGAACAAAGGCTACCAGCGAAGCCGAGATGCGCGATGACGAATACAGGCTCCATCCGATTTTTTGCGCCTTCTTCGAGTTTTCACACCGAAAGAAACGACGGATTACGCTGTCCGCGGATAGCTTATTAAAGGTTACGTCGCAACCAGCCCAAGCGATAGGGGAGATGCTGGAGCAACGTGATCAAACTGAAGTCGGTAGCTTGCCTGAGCAATTGGCTATGTTTACTGATTTCTTCGATGGTGTCCCGGCGAAGTGAAGGGTGGAATCCCATTTGATGGGGTCACTCTTACGGTCAGTAGTTTTGGAGCCGCGACAGTAACGTCGACCGCTCTATGCATATTTGCGTCGAGTGGCACCGAACCACGAGCCCATATTCCCATTTGGGATGAAATCCGTAGCAAGCGCTCCGGTCTCTGTGTCGAGGTTACTGAGCAAAGACCGAGAGAATTTGTTGCTCGCATCGGTTCGACGGAGAGGACGCTCGTCTTAACTGATGTAGCAGCACTGCATGGACTCTTTTCTTCACGTGTGGCTTACATCGATATTTCTGGGCTCGCACATCACGTGTGGGCACCTCTGATAAGAGCTGGACTAAAGAGCGTCGATATTCTCTACGCGGTATACGCGGAACCCGACAGCTACAAGGCTCATCCTAGTCCCGCATCGACGACGTTATATGATCTTAGCGAAGGTTTTCGGGGATTGGAGCCACTACCCGGATTCGCTAATCTAGCGGGACCAGCGAGAGACGCCGCTTCGATTTTTGTCCCGTTTTTAGGTTTCGAAGGACCCCGTGCCAGGTATCTAGCTATGTCGTTAGACCCTTTACCAAAAGTCATTCCGGTGGTGGGGGTCCCTGGTTTCAGGCTCGAATACCCGCAGGTTGCGGTGGTGAGCAATCAAGAATTCCTTAGCGAGAACAACGCGTATTCCGAGATAAGATTCGCGCGAGCGAGTTGTCCTTTCGAAGCGTATTCGGTCTTAGATGAAATACGTCGCGACAACCCAGGCTCGTTCCTCTACCTAGCACCCGTTGGTACCAAACCGCACGCGCTCGGTGTTGTTTGGTATGCCATCGAACACTCAAGTGATACTGAAATCATGTATGACCATCCCAGGCGAAAACCTAATCGCACAGAGGGTGTTGGGTTGGTACATGTTTATAAACTGAAGCCAAGAGATGCCGACCTTTGATCTAGATCGCTACTACACCCCGACAATGGTCGCGGACGTGGTTGCTAGTTCTGCGAATCTGCTAACCCCGCGTTCCGTATTGGATAGTGCGTGTGGCAGTGGAGTACTCTTAGAAGCCGCGCATCTCGTATTCCCCAAGGCTCAGTTTGTAGGTATCGATAGGGACAAGAAAGCGATCAAGGATCTCCGGAGACGTAGGCCCGCGTGGACCTTGGTGACGGGCGATGCACTTGATCCAGAAACATGGGAATTTGATCGCCGCGATTCGGCGACAGACATCGCGGTTCTAAACCCTCCTTTTAGTATGGGATTCGCAAAAGGTAGGGTAATAACCGTTTGGAATCACGAATTGCGCTGTAGTGTCGCGATGGCTCATATCTTAGTCACACTGGAGTATTCAACAGCAAAGCTAGTAGTGGCCATCGTGCCGGAATCATTGGCGTATTCCGACTTGGACAAAAAGGGCCGTCAATATCTCGCGAGCCGATACAAACTCGAGGTATTACACAATCTTCGCAATTCAACGTTTGCCGGCGCGCGCGCGAACGCGCTTGTAATTCGATTGCGAAAGCGAGAGACGGTGACCACACGTGTCAGGCGAGAACAATTTGTCCCGTTGCCTGGTATTTACATCACACGCGGAAGGCTCCCGGTCCATGAGGCGAAAGGCTCGCGGAAGGGGATCCCGTTTATTCACTCAACCGATTTGCGCGGTTTGAAGGAAGAAGGCAAAGTGACGGCACTACGGCACGTACGTGCGATAGACAGAGGGGTGATACAGGGCAGCGTAATTCTCTTGCCCAGAGTAGGTCTTCCCAATCGGGAGAACGCGAGGCCGGTGAATCTCCCTTGTCCAGCGCAACTGTCTGACTGTGTGATTGGAATATCTGCCCGTACGAAGGGCCACATCAACGCGCTGTCCAAAGCACTCGTCAAAAGGATCGCTGCGCTGACAAGGATCTACCGTGGAACAGGAGCGCGATACGTGACGATTGATCGATTAGCGAAATATTTGAGCTCTGTGATGAAGTAGATTGCGAGTGAGTTTTGTGGCAGACGGTCGCGACCTCGCAACCATGGCCCTAAGCGCGGCCGATGAAACCACCGCCCAGAAACTGTCCATGAAGCACTCTCGCTCGCGAATCGCTTAACCCGGCAACGAAATCCTTTGCCATCACCAGATCTTGAGTCGGAACATCCCAACCATTTCCTGACATACGTTTACCTATCATGTCGTCCAGGTGAAGGAAGGGCACTAAGGCTCGTTCGATGCGTAGGGTATCTGTGACACGGTCCCTGTAGTATTTCATATAGTCTCTTTCAGACAATCTCGCGTGTTCGGAGCGAAATGGTGTATCGATAAGATTTGGAAGCAAGGCCAATGTGAGGGTCAACTCTGAAACTATCTTGGCCGCTTGTAGGTTAGCGGCGACCACGCGTCGATCTGTATGTAACTTAGAGCGTTGAAGCCTCTCCCAGATCTCGTCCACGCTCAAATGCATCTCTTCGGAGTAGTCAACAATATACGAAGAATGCTTCCGTACATCGGTGTTCACAGGCAGGCGCGCGAGCCGCTTATTTGTGGCTTGCAGTACGTCTTCCATAATAATTTTTAATATTATTCTCCTCTGCGCGAGATACTGATCGTGCAAATCCACCGACGAGAGACCGAAGAGATCGAGGGGCGGTCGATGAAAAAATTGGCAAGCAGCGAGATCTGCGCTGGAAATTACGCCGAGCCTAATTCCATCTTCTAAATCGGAGACTAGATAGCTGATCTTGTCCGCGATCCTCACGGCTTGACCTTCTAGGTGACAGTAGCCTCTCTTTATTATCGTAGGCGGGTGCTTAGTTTGAGATAGGAGCTGTTCCGTAGAGAATTCCGCTCCGCCGTGACAATAGGTGTGTTTCAAGACGCATTCCATGACCTCAGGCACTAGATTTAGACCACAGAATTTCGTCGCCGATGAAACATAGTATGGAGCCTCGAGCCATCGGATGACGTCAACACCGTGCTCATAGTGATTGAAGCCCCCGAGAGCAGGATTGATACGGTTGAGTAAGTTGTTTAGCGCATGTTCGCCAGCGTGGCCAAATGGTGTATGTCCGATGTCGTGCGCAAGAGCACCAGCTTCCACAAGATCGCGGTCCAACCCAAAGCTTGCTCCGATAGTAGAGGCGAGCTGGGATACTTCGATGCTGTGTGCCAGGCGTTGCCGGACAGTGTCATCATGCTCGATGGGGAAGAGTTGCGTTTTGTTGCTAAGGCGCCGGAAGCCAGTGGACCAAAGTATGCGATCGCGATCTCGTTGATACCACCCTCTGTAGTTGTCCTTCTCGTCCCCGTGTTCGCGGGTTGAGGGATTGGTTGCCCACTCGGTGAGGGTACCTTTCTTGATTTCTACGATTTGGTCGTCGCTTCGAAGAGGTGGGGTCGAAGCAAATTGAGACCAAAGACGTAAGTGCTCATCGAGCAGTTGGACCAGGCGTCTCGCGTCTGCTTCGGTCACGCCGTTCTCTACGAGCCGCGTGGTGGTCGTCGCAATATCCTTTCTGTCCGCCCATTCTTTTAGGGCAAGTTGAACGTACCCGAGGTCGCGAACTCGCAAACCGATTTTCTCTGTGCTCCAGACGTCAGGTTTCTCGTCGGGGTGCGCGCGTGTGCTGATGTTCGTGGAGTAGTTCTTAAGTTCCTCTACAGCAGCCGTACCAGTTGCCGTGCCCGTCGAAGTAGTGAACACGCGAAACTCGTTCGCACTACGCATATATGCGTGCACTGGCGACTTTGTGATGTCAATCGGAAAGGGAATTTCAGCCGTTTTTTTGCGTATATGGATCGCATCGCCAAATCGCCAAGGGAATATCGTTAGTGCAAGGTTCTGAAGTGCGGCTGCTTCAAATCTGGGGACCATGTATTCCACGGTGCCGTTCTCCAAGGACAACAGCTCGTGCCCACCGGCTACGAGATCGGAAATGAGCTGAGCGCGGAAGCGGGCAATACCTGGGCGTGTAAGCCGGGGTGGAAGCGTGCAAACAAAGGTTCCGCCCTCTTTGAGGCTCAACAGCGTACGAGCGATAAAGGATCGAATTGCTGCGTCATACCACGGAGGGTCAATAATGGCACTGTTGAAGGAGCCAGCGTGACTGCCGGGGAAATGGTCGGCGACGTCGTACAGTTCAGCGACCCCGTCAGACATCAGCGGTCGAAGTGCGTCTATCACTTGCGGGTCGGAATCAAGTACATGAACAATGAATCCTCGATGAGCCAGATACCGGGCCATCGAGGGGGCACCGAGGCATAGAACTCGTGAATTTGTCGCTTTGGAGGTGGTTGACTCGAGCAGAGCGCAAAGATGCCTAATGGCGCTCCCTGTAAACCACCATTGGCTTCGAGAAGGATCTGGCGCGGGCATGCGGACTGTCAAAAATGACTCCAGCGGATCTGGCCCGCCGTGCGTCACTGGAGTCGCCTTGGATCCTGGAAGCAGCTGCTTTAGGAGGATATTTACCAGACGCGGATCTGCTCCTTCGCAGTATCTAAGAACGTTTGGCAAATCTGTCTTGCCCAACGCAATTGCTTTGCTGATGTTGCCGCGGATATCGTTCTTGTAGTCTTCATCGCCCATAGAGATCACCTGTGTTCCGCAGCCATTTCTCGGCTGGCTAAGCCTTTACTTCAACCATCTGCACCACCCACGGCAGCGTCACTGTCTCGAATATCTTCTGATCTGACACCTCTTTCTTCCGCCCCAGGTGCCCACCCTCTGGGTTGATCCAATCGTCTTTGGGATGGAGCGCATTAGCAGGAGTAGCTCCGCCTCCTTCATTTCCGCCGACTCGACCCGACACCGTGTAGACATGGCGGTGGGCACGCTTCTGCACGGTTGGCCTTCCCTTCAAAAAGCGTTCGCGAGCTCGCCCGATCGGGTGAGGGCGACAAGGGGCGGGGCGGCCGGAAATAAGCGCGAAGAGAGTTCATTGTAGGGGGGCCCATGAGTTCCGCGGATCATAGCCTTTTCGCGTTCAGCCCGGCACCTTGACCCTGAAGAGCCCTGCCGCCTACACTGGCGCATCGCGTACCCGAGGAGAGCGGCCGTGAGCAAATCCGCGCGTTTCGGCTTCAGGCATGCATGGTTCCTCGCGGCGCTGGCGGCGTTGCCCGCATCCGCGGATACGGTGCGCGTGTACATCACGAACAGCGCCGGCGACAACATTCATGTGATCGATCCGGCGACGAACAAGGTGGTGCAGGTGATCAGCGGGATCGAGGCGCCGCACGGGATCGATTTCGCGCCGGACGGGTCGCGCGTTTACGTCAGCAACGAGTCGGACAGCACGCTGGATGTGGTCGACCGCAAGAGCGGGAAGGTCACTAAGAAGATTCCCCTGAGCGGACATCCCAACAATATCGCGGTGACCAAGGACGGCGGGCGGGTGGTGGTGGGGATCGCCGAGGAGCCGGGCGCGCTCGACGTGATCGACACGAAATCGCTCATGCTGGTGAAGAGCATCCCGGTGCACGGGCGCCTGCACAATGTCTACGTGACGGCGGACAACAAGTTCGTGGTCACGGGCTCGATCCGGACGAAGACGCTGACGGTGATCGATCTCAAGTCCGAGCAGATCGCCTGGGAGCTGAAGCTCGACCAGGGCGTGCGGCCGATGACGTTCGAGACGAATCCCGACGGCTCGACCAAGCGCATTTTCATCCAGCTCTCGAGCCTGAACGGTTTCTCAGTGGTGGATTTCGCGACGCGCAAGGAAACGCAACGGATCGTGCTGCCGGCCGAGCCCACAGGGTTCGGGGTCGCCGAGCGGCGCGGCGATTCTCCGTCGCACGGCATCGGCGTCGCGCCCGACGGCAAGACGCTGTGGGTGACGAGCATCTACGCCAATGCGGTGTTCGCCTACTCGCTGCCCGATCTGAATCTTCTTGGCCACGTCGACCTGCCCGCGCTCAAGCTCGCCGGGCGCGACCCGATCGGGGCGGTGCCGAACTGGGTCACCTTCACGCCCGACAGCAAGCTGCTCTACATCTCCAACGCAGGCGCCCGGTCGGTGTCGGTGATCGATACCAAGGCCATGAAGTCCGTGGCGACCGTGCCGGTGGGCGAGGTGCCCAAGCGTATC
>Ga0137410_10003479_pt1 | contig 10660 bp, 17 predicted proteins | sample CZODoug1_16funga_FD_108878 | JGI IMG/M metagenome (GOLD analysis project Ga0137410, IMG submission 108878) | Vadose zone soil fungal communities from Angelo Coast Range Reserve, California, USA - CZODoug1_16fungal (Illumina Assembly) | ecosystem: Environmental > Terrestrial > Soil > Vadose zone... | reverse complement strand
GGGGGCAGCGCACGCGTCGTCGCCTATGTGTATGGCGGTCAGGGGACGATCAACGTGCCGTCCTGGTCGCCCGACAGTCGGCGGCTGGCGTTCGTCAGCAATACGGATTTACGGCGGTAATTCGCGCTCCCTACGTTATGTACAAGCACACCCAAGTTGGCCATCGCACGATCGGCATCCTGCTGGGCACTGGGGCAGTCACCGCCGGGCTCCTAGTCGCGAGAACAGGCCCCATCCTCGTTCTCGGCATCGTGCTCGTGGCCTTGCTCACGGCAGCCTTCCTCTTTGGTTCCCTGACCACCGAGGTGGATGAACAGCGCTTTACGTTTTGGTTCGGGCCGGGCGTGATGCGGCGTTCCTTCACCCTTTCGCAGATTCTGTCATGCGCGCCCGTAACGAGCCCCTGGTGGTACGGCAGCGGGATCCACTGGACTCCCGACGGCTGGCTCTACAATGTGGCGAGCGGGGGGGCGGTGCAGCTGACACTGGGCGATGGTCGGCGACTGCGAGTTGGGACAGATGAGCCCGAGGAGTTGTGTCGCGTCATTCGGAGTGGGAAGGGAGCGGCGTGATATCAGCGTCGCGCCCTTCCCATCGCAGACTGAGTACTTCGGCGACGCGAAGCAGATGTGGATGGTGAACTTTGCCCGCCTCCACGATCTCGAACGGAATCCCATTGAGTTGTGGGAATCACCCCAGCTCGCCACCGCGTAACATCAATGCAGGTCCGACTCCGTGTCGCGGCTCCAGTGCTCTTCGCGGTCGCTGCGCTCGTGTGTTCACGAGCGCTGAACCACCCGGACCATCCCATAGCGCTCCTTCTGATAGTGCCTGGCTATCTGGTGCAGGCGTGGCTGTTCGAAGCTCACCGAGCCTTGGGTGGAGTGGGGTACGTCATCACCATGGTCACCGTATCGGCTCTCGTGTGGACCCTGCTGCTGCTCGGCCTGCTGGTTGCGGCAGGCAAGCTGTTCCGCCGTAGATTGATAAATGAATCCCCCGAGGGGAGCGGGTCATACAATGACTGAAGTATCAGCGGTGCGCTTGTACCTAATGAGATCCCTTTACCTGCTGAACTTCGTATGGCTGGGATTGACTGTGTGGCCTGCAATCATCCACCCCGCGAGACCGTTTGCGCCCTTGGATGGCGTTGCTTTCAGCTTTTGGGCGGCGCTTTCGACGTTATGCGGCTTAGGGGTTCGATATCCTCTACGGATGTTGCCCTTGCTGATGCTGCAATTGCTCTACAAGGCGATATGGTTGCTGGCCGTTGCCCTTCCGCTGTCGTCTGCCGGCCCATTGGACTCAGCAGCCACAGACCTCACCAAGACTTTTGTCGGCGGCGTTGTTGTGGATCTTCTCGTCATCCCCTGGGCGTATGTGCTGGCAAACTACGCGAAGAAGCCTGGAGACAGTTGGAGATTCCGGCGTCCGCTCACACCTTACGGCCCATCCTAGGCATTCGCCGTGCTGGAGAAAGCGGGCCGGGCGAGTAAATTAGCGACAGGCTCATGTCCGGCAAGCGTCGCCTTCTACTCGTCCTGCTCCTCGCGGTAGGTCTGGCGGGTGGCTTCCTCGCGCTTCTATACCTCACGCCCACGGCTACCATTCCGGAGCAGCCGCTCCCGCCACCGGCCGTGGAGCGGCCCAAGCCAGCGCTTCAGGCAGACGCAGAAGGGCAATACGTCCCAGGCTATCGCTTTTCGGTAGGTCGGTTCCGATTCACCGGGTTCAGCCTTCGTCCGGAGGCACTCGTCACATTCGCCCAAGCCACCTCCGGTACGGAGGACGTGGCGGCCTGCCTAGAGGCTCGCATCAGTGCGGTCAGCATCCATCTTCGCTGTGAATACCCTCAGGTGGGCATCGTCACGATCGAGGGCAGGTTCCTCACCCGATTGGCGACAGACCTGCTGGATAGGCCGGTCGTGTCTGCGGTCGTGACGGTTCGCGCTCAGAGCGGAGAGGTCTTGTATAACGCCCGGGATTCGTTCGTGTGGCAGCCGGGAGCGCCGGGGGGCGCACGGTACTAGATCATGAGCACCTGGCGCAACGCCGCGATCGGGTTCTACGAGGACGGCTTCGCTTCGGTGCGCTGGGATCAGATCGTGCCGTGGCGCCGTCGACTTGAGACCAGCGTGCGCGACGCGGCAGGCGTCATCGTCACTATCAGTGTGGCTGGGCTTGCTTCGCTGCACGCACAGAAAGCGGCGTGCAGCCCAGCTGCGGCAACTGCTGATCCCAGCCCAGTCGACACCGCTTACCCGTCGGTGACGCGTGCCGTACTGATCCCAAGCGGGGACGTCCGCCTAAACGGGGTTCTCTATATGGCCCAAGGCCGGGGCGTTCACCCGACCGTAGTGTTCCTTCACGGGTTCCCCGGAGACGAAAAGAACTTGGACTTGGCTCAAGCGGTGCGACGAGCCGGGTTCAACTCGCTGGTGTTCTATTACCGTGGGGCGTGGGGGAGTCCCGGGACCTATTCCTACTCCCATGTGCTCGCGGATGTCACGGCCACCCTCACGTGGCTCCACGAGCCCGCCGCAGCCGAGTCGATGCGGGTGGACGCGGAACGCGTGATCCTGGTGGGACACAGCTTCGGCGGATTCGCCGCGCTCTACACGGCGGCAACCACCGACAACATCGCGGCCGTTGCCGCTCTGGCCCCGGTGGATCTTGGGAGTCGTGGCGCAGCGATGAGCGACCCTGCCGCCTTTGCCAGGGGAGTCCAACGGCGTGGGGCGCAACTGGGCGCCTTGCGGGGCACGTCCGGCGAAGCGCTGAGCCGCGAGGCCGTGACCCACTCCGCCGAATGGAGCCTCCAGCGCTACGCGGCTGTGCTTGCCAAGAAGAAGTTGCTGCTCCTCGCGGCCTCGCACGATGAGGCCGTGCCGTTGTCCGAGGTGTACGAGCCCCTGGGAGCGAAGCTCCGGGCGGCTGGCGCGCGCGACTTCACGGCTCTGACACTACAGTCCGACCACACGTTCTCGAATGTGCGGATTGGTCTGGCTCAGGTGCTTATCGGATGGTTGTGTGGTGGTACGTGACTGCCCCTAGATCCGAAACGGGTCGAGCTGACTTCACTCCAATGATCACAATTCGACCTGCCAAGCCCAGCGACGCCGCGGCCTGGCTTCGGCTACGTCACGCCCTCTGGCCCGAGGGTTCCCAAGCTGACCACCGCGAGGAGATCGATCGGTTCTTCGGCGGCGACGCGCGGGAACCGCTCGCCGTCCTCCTCGCCGAGAACGGAGCCGGGGGCCCGATCGGTTTCGCCGAGCTGTCGATTCGCCCGCACGCCGAGGGCTTGCCGCAGCGACCGCGTGGCGTACCTCGAGGGATGGTTCGTCGCGCCAAAGGCTCGGGGTCGCGGTGTTGGCCGTGCGCTGATCGCGGCGGCGGAGCAGTGGGGGCGCTCCCGGGGTTGTCGTGAGTTTGCGTCGGACTCGCAGGCAGACAACGAGGTCGGCGGCGCCGCTCACCGCGCGCTTGGTTTTGCTGAGGTTGGCCTCGTGCGCTGCTTCCGGAGGGATCTCTAGAGGGAGTTCTCAAGCTGCCCTAATAACAGTGAAAGGAGAGGGTGAGCGATGGTGCACGTGAACTACCTGGCCGTCCTCGTGGCGGCCGTCGCGGTGTTCGTGCTGGGCTGGCTCTGGTACAGCCCCCTGTTGTTCTTCAAGCCGTGGATGCGGCTGCGCGGGATGGATCCCGTCGCCGCGATGGCCGGGGCAAAGATGCCCGGGGGGAAGCTCGTCATCGAGTTGGTGCGGTGCCTCGTCCTCGCCTACGTGATCGCGCACTTCGTGGCGCTACTCGGCGTCAGCAGTTGGATGGGCGCGGTGCACTTCGGCTTCCTCTTGTGGATCGGGTTCCCCGTGATCATCCTCACGGGATCGGTCCTGTGGGAGAACATCCCGTGGAAAGTGGCCGCGATCCATGCGGGTGACTGGCTCGTCAAGATGCTGGTGATACCGATCATCGTGAGCGTGTGGCACTGATGGACCGGCGGCAGTTCCTCGATGTGACTGCAACCAGTGCGCTGGTGGCGGGCCTACCGAGTAGCGGGCGCGCAACCAACGCCGACGCTGCGTTCAACCTGCACGCGTTGGCGCAGCCGGATCTCCTGCCCATCCTCGGACCTGAGGCGGTGCGCGAGATCGGCGTGCGCTATCGCGAGCTGGTGCCCTCGGAGAATCAGATGCAGGCGCTACACGCCGCCATTCTCGGGACGCGCCCCTGGTCATCGCGAATCCCGTGGCTAACGGGCCCATCGATCGGCGCAATGGTCGCGGAGGACTTCGCGGCAGGACGGACGATCGTGGTGCAGGGATGGGTGCTCTCGACGACTGAGGCGCGCCAAAGCGCCCTCTACTCCATGCTCGCCGACTGATCCCGCGACGTCCCTCCATGCACATCGACGCCCGAACCCTTCCGAATGGCAGCGTGCTGGAAGCCGACTTGTGCATCGTGGGGGCCGGCGCGGCTGGCATCAGCATGGCCCTGGAGTGGATTGGCTCGCCGCGCACGGTCCTCCTGCTGGAAGGCGGCGGTCTCGAGTACGAGCCGGCGATGCAAGACCTCTACCGCGGCGAGATCGTCGGTCTGCCGTACTACCCCCTGCAGGCCGCGCGGCTGCATTACTTCGGCGGCACCACGGGGCATTGGGCGGGGTTCTGCGCCACCCTGGATCCCATCGATTTTGACAAACGGGATTGGGTGCCGCACAGTGGGTGGCCCCTTCGCCGGAAAGAGCTCGACCCGTTCTACGCGCGCGCGCAACTTCTCCTCGAGCTGGGGCCGTACGAGTACGCGGCAGGCGACTGGCAACGACGCGATCCCACCCTGGTCCCGTTGCCCCTGAATCCCCGCGTGATGTGGACGAAAATGTGGCAGTTCAGCCCTCCCACCCGGTTCGGCGCCCGCTACCGCGACGCCGTGATCGGTGCGCGCAACGTGCACCTGTGCACGCATGCCAACGTCTGCGAGCTGGAGGCGAACGAGTCGCTTGGAGCCGTCGACGGGCTACGGGTGCGCACGCTCGACGGCAAGCAGCATCGCGCGCGCGCCCGGTACTACGTACTGGCCTGCTGCAGCATCCAGAACGCGCGTCTGCTGCTGGCGTCGAACCGACGAACGCCGACCGGGCTCGGGAATGCGCACGACCTTGTCGGGCGGTTCTTCATGGAGCACATCGAAATCCCCGGTGGGCATCTCGCGCTTTCCGGTCCTGTGAACACGAAGATGTACGCATTTGAGTTCGGACAGACGAAGGCCCGCGGTGAGCTGGCGCTGAGCGCGGCGGTGCAGCGCGAGCGACGCATCCTGAACGGCACGGTCTCCCTCGAGCCGGGCGCTCCCGGCGAGGTCGCCAAGAGCACGTTTCAGTGGGGCACGCCCGAGCGCCTGGCCGCCCTCAGGAAGTGGCAGGCGAACGGGAAGATAGGCCCACCGCCGGACGGCCTCCCGGAGCCCGCGCCCGCCGGCGCGCCGCGCTTTTTTCACCTGGTCACCCGCCAGGAGCAGGCGCCCAACCCGGACTCGCGCGTCATGCTCAGCACCGAACGGGATGCGTTGGACATGCCGCGCACCAAGCTCGCCTGGCGGCTGACGGAGCTCGATCGGCGCTCGTTCCGCGTGTTCTACGAGGTGATGGGGCGCGAACTCGGGCGGAGCGGGGTGGGTCGCCTGCACCTGCTTGACTGGGTGCGCCGCGACGACGGCACCTGGCCCGGCACCCTCAGCGGTGGCTGGCATCATATGGGAACGACCCGGATGCACGACAATCCCCGCCTTGGCGTCGTGGACGCCACGTGCCGGGTTCACGGGCTGGACAACTTGTACGTTGCCGGTGCGTCGGTGTACCCGACGGGTGGCGCCGCGAATCCCACACTGACCCTGGTAGCCTTGAGCCTCCGTCTGTCAGACCATCTGAAGAGGACACTTGCCTGAGCGGACAGTTGCCTGCGGCCAGTTCTCTGACTAATGTCAGACATATGGACGGCATCGCCCAAGTCCGAACCTTCAATCGCATAGTGACCCAGCAGATCGGGGCGCTGGCGGGGGACTTTCTCGGCCGCAGTCGCTCCCTCGGCGCGTGCCGCGTCCTCTTTGAGGTTGGCGCCGATGGCATCGAAATTCGGCAGCTGCGTGCCCGCCTCGCCTTGGACTCAGGCTACACCAGCCGCCTGCTGCGCCAACTCGAGGCGGAAGGACTCATCCGCACCACTCGATCGCCCAGCGACACGCGCGTGCGGTTCGTGACTCTCACCGCCGCCGGCCGCAAGGAACTGGCCGTGTTGAATCGCCTGTCTGACGAGGCTGCTGCGTCGCTCCTCGACCCCCTTCCGGAACCGCAACGCGCGGCCCTGCTCGCTGCCATGGGGACCATCGAGCGCCTGCTGCGCAGCAGCGCCGTGCGCCTCTCCGTGGAGGATCCCGAGAGTCCGGCCGCCCGGTATTGTCTCGAGCGCTACTTCGAGGAACTGAGGGCCCGCTTCGCAACCGGCTACGATCCCACGCGCGGCATATCCGCCGCGCCGGCGGAGCTCACGCCGCCGCGGGGCTACTTCGTGCTGGCCACCCTGAACCAAGCGCCAGTCGGGTGTGGCGCCTTGAAGTGTCATCCAGCCTATGGCGAGATCAAGCGTATGTGGGTCGAGACCTCCGCCCGTGGTCTCGGCCTCGGGACCCGGATCCTGCTCCGTCTCGAAGAGCTCGCGCGGAAACGGCGGCTGCCGCTGCTGCGGCTCGAAACCAACAAGGCTCTTACGGAGGCCCAATCGCTCTATCGGCGCAACGGCTTCCGCGAAGTTCCGGCGTTCAACGACGAGCCATACGCGCATCACTGGTTCGAAAAGGCGCTCTAGCCGGTGAGCCATCGCGCCGCTTCCGGCCCGCGATATTAGTGCTGCTCGAAGATCAACTCCTCCACGGTTTCCTCCGGAACGCCGTCGCCGTCCATGTCGATCGGCTGAATTGCAATCGTGCGCCACGACATCACGTTGCCAGTGAGCCGGATGACGAACAAGACAGTGTCGCTCTCGAGCCTCCCCGCGTCGGCCACAGTGCTGGGATACGGGGCAACGGTAGTCGTGGTGACATGACGGGTCAGCGTATCGCCCCTGATCGTCACTGTTCCTCGTTGGACGACCAGGCTGCCCAGATCCGGGATGAAGATCGTGAAGATGAACGCTCCGGGAGCGTAGATCGCGAGCACGGCACCGCCGCCGACCGGCATGAGATCGGTGCGCTCGGCCGAGTTCGCAGCGTTGATCAGCTCCCATCGGGTGAGGGACCACGAGCCCGCCAACTCTCCGACGGTAAGGTGGGGTCCCAAGACGCTGTCGGATCCGCATGCGGTGACTAACCCCGCAACCAGCAGCACGCTTCTCATTTTCCCTCCCCTGCGCGAGGTCACCGCTCCCGATGCCGGTACGAACATTGGGAACCTGGAGTCAAGAGGCCATCAAGCGTTAGCTTAGGCGCGAACGGAGTTGCGATGACAGGGACGATCTTGGACGCCATCGGCAACACGCCGATCGCTGAGCTGCGCAAGGTTACTCCACCTGGCTGCGCTCGCATCGTGGCGAAGCTGGAGTGGGGCAATCCGACCGGGAGCATGAAGGACCGAATGGCCCGTGCGGCGATTGAGGCGGCCGAGCGCGACGGGCGGCTGCCGCCGGGTGGAACCGTGGTGGAGGCCACCATGGGTACAACGGGCATTTCCCTGGCGCTGGTTTGCGCTGCCAAGGGGTACGGGGTGCACATCGTGTTCTCCGATGCCTTCAGCGACGAGAAACGGCGGACCATGCGGGCCTTCGGTGCGACCGTCGAGGATGTGCCAAGCGACCACGGGCTCATTACGGAGGCGCTCGTGAAGGCCATGCTTGCGAGAGCCCACGAGCTCGCCGCGCAGCCGAGCTACTGGTGGTGCGATCAGCTGAACAACCGTGACGCGATCAACGGCTACCTCCCCATGGGGGAGGAGATCTGGGATCAGACCGGCGGCGAGGTCGACGCTCTCGTCCACTCGGTCAGCACCGGCCACTCCATCCTGGGCGTCGCGCGCGGCCTACGTGCGCACAAGCCCACCTTGCGCGTCGCGGCCGTGGAACCGGCGGAGTCGGCTGTCCTGTCCGGGCAGCCGAGCGGATCGCACAAGATCGAGGGCATCGGAATCGGCTTTGTCCCGCCGCTCTGGGAGCCCGAGGAAGTCGACGAGATCATTGCCGTCACGACCGCGGACGCCAAGGCCATGACACGCCGACTTGCTCGGGAGGAAGGATTGCTGGCGGGCGCGTCATCGGGCGCAAACGTGGTGGCCGCCATTCGGCTTGGCCGCCGTCTCGGCCCGGACGCGACGGTGGCGACGATCCTGGTAGATTCGGGGCTGCGCTACCTCAGCACCGACGTGTTTCGGACCTAGACTGCAAAGGACACCGTGACTACTCGCGCCGTCATCCGATTTGGGGGCCTGTGTCTCGCCGGTGGAGCCATCGCGTTCCTTGGCGTCTTCACCTACCTCGCGGCCCGCTTCAACTATCCCGCGGTCCTCGATGGCGCGGCGGCCACGGTGTTGCCCAGCCTCCTCGCAACCGGCCAGCAGGGCCGCCTCGCCTGGGCCGTCTACGCGCTCCTGCCGTTGATTTGGCTTCCTGCCGGCGTCGCCGCCTATGAGGCCTTGTCGCCCGTGCGACGCGGGCCAATGCGGCTGGCCTTGCTGTTCGCGGGGGTCGCCGCGCTCGCCATGATGCTGGGCCTGATGCGCTGGCCCAGTGTTCATTGGCACCTCGCCCTGGCATTCGAGCACGCGGCCCCGCCCGAGCAAGGGGTCCTGGCCGCCGTTTTCGACGGCCTCAATGCATACCTTGGCAACTACATCGGCGAGTTTCTGGGTGAGCTCTCCTTCAGCGTATTTTTCCTGCTGACGTCGATTGTGTGGCTCGAGTCACCACGCTCGCACAAATGGATCGGTTGGGTCGGCGTGGGCACGGCGGTTCTAGGGCTCCTCGGCATGTTCCGCAACGTCACGGGCGCCGTGGCTCCGATCGCGGCCGTGAATAACTACCTGCTCCCGGCGTTCATGATCATCCTCGGCGTCGCGCTCGTGCGGTGGCCCGTGGTCCCCGAGCCGGCGGGCGCCTGACGGGCGGACGCCACTCCGTCTCCTTGCGCCCGCGGCCACTGCGCCCGCAGCTTACCCCCACGAAAGGAGTCTCACATGGCGGAGAGCGTTTACAAAGTCATCGAGCTGGTCGGGACCAGCACCGAGTCCTGGGAGAAGGCCGCTGCCGCGGCGATCAAGCGAGCGGCGAAGACGCTGCGCGACCTACGGGTGGCGGAGATCTCGCAACTCGACATGCAGCTCAAGGACGGCAAGGTCGAGAGCTATCGCGCGAAGGTCAAGGTTTCCTTCAAGTACGAAGGCGCCTAACGGCGGGATGTACCGGGTCCGTCAGCAAGACCTGCCATTTCAGGGCAGCTCACACCACTTTGTCGGGGCCGACAACGGCGATGTGAATGTCTCCGTGTTCCTCCTCAGGGCCCTCCCCGGGCGTGGTCCCGGGCCCCATCGTCATCCGTACGATGAAGTCCAATTCGTGAGGGAGGGTCGTGGTCTCTGGACCGTGAACGGCGAGGAATTCGAGGCGGGCGCAGGCGACATTCTGGTCATCAAGGCCGGAGAGATCCACAGCTTCCGCTGCATGGGTGACGCGCCCCTCGTCCAGGTTGACGTACATCTCAGCCCGCGCTTCATCCAGGAGAACTTCACCTAGGCGGCGGTCCCATCAGTCGCGTCCGGATCTTGATCTCCGAGGTGAGCGTGCGGTGCACCGGACACCGTTCCGCGATCTCCCGTAACCGGTTCCGTTGCTCCGCGGAAAGCTCACCGTTCAGTGCGATCTCGCACTCTATCACGTCAAGCATTCCCTCCTTCGTGTCGCAATCACGACAATCCTGCGCGTGCACCCTCGAATGCCGCAACCGGACCTCCACGTCGTCGAGAGGCCACTGCTTCCGTCGCGCGTACAGCGCGATGGTCATCGACGTTCAGGCGCCGAGGGCACCGAGGAGCAGGTCGTACGGACCGGGGCCGGTATCGGTGCCGCCGTCGGCAACCGGCTCGTCCGCCACGAAACGATGGCGACCGACTGCGATCTGCTGCGCAAACCCGGCTGCGCTCCCACGCACCAGCACCACACCGGCTTCGAGCGTCTCATCCATCGGAAGGCTCCGCGTTCGGGAAGTCTGGAGCATAACCTGCTCTACAGCGAATTGCTTTGCCGCGTTTCCCGGTAGAGATTCTGCGTCACTTCGGGCGCCATTGGGAGATCGCGAAACCACTGAGTTGAGGTGAGATGTCGCTCGAAACCCTACGCCTCACGTTGCTCCCGTGCTCACCGGAGCACCTGCTTGCCCTGATCGATCACCCGGAGCGCCTCGAGACGTTGCTGGGTCTGCGGGGAACCGACGACCTGCGGCCGTTTTACGTATCGGATGAGGTCTCCCCCGATTGGCTCGCGGCCCTGCGGAATTCTCATGGCCCGGACGTGTGGCGCCACGGGTTCTTCGTGGTCGATCGCGAGAGCGGCAGGGTGATCGGTAGCGCGGGATTCAAGGGCCCGCCGGACGACACCGGCATGGTCGAGATCGCCTACGGCAT
>Ga0137410_10003475_pt1 | contig 10663 bp, 7 predicted proteins | sample CZODoug1_16funga_FD_108878 | JGI IMG/M metagenome (GOLD analysis project Ga0137410, IMG submission 108878) | Vadose zone soil fungal communities from Angelo Coast Range Reserve, California, USA - CZODoug1_16fungal (Illumina Assembly) | ecosystem: Environmental > Terrestrial > Soil > Vadose zone... | reverse complement strand
TTTTCGCGCCGGGCGGCGTTGCGCCTCCTCGCCATAGTGCCCACTATGCCTCGTCGGCGCGCCTTGCCCGGCACGAAAATCCGCAGGCGAATCGAGCAACGTATTAATGATTCAGGACACTAGATCTCCGTCGCGGCCGGAGCTGCGGCGGGAGGCTCTCCGTTATTTTCGACCTGGTATCAGGCGCACGTGTGGTAGATCGGTCAGTAGCCTGCTTCTTCTACCGATTCTCTACCACCCAAAATTCGAGGAACGCCAGGCGGGTGATTCTACAGCATTTTCTGCTTTACCCAAACGGGTTAGGCGTAGTCAAGCTCACTCCTTTGCGGACGCGTCGTAGTCAACCTCCCCGAACTGCAGGGTCTGCTTTTCATTGGGCAGTGCTTGTTCAGTCCATCCGCCGCCCAGTGCTCGAATCAGCGACACCGCCGCCTGCATCTCGCGAACCCGTACTTGCACCTCGGCGGTTTGCGCCGCGAGTGCCTGCACCTGCGCAACCGACACGCTCAGGTAGTTGTCGAGTCCGTCCTCGTACAGCATCGTCGAGATGGACAGCGCCTGCGCAGCCTGATCGCTCGCCTCGCGCTGTTGCGTGGCCTCGATGGCCAGACGTTGCGTCAAGCTCAGCCCGTCTTCCACTTCCTGGAAGGCCGCAAGCACCGTCGCCCGATAATTGTCGCGCATCTGCGCGTATTGCGACCAGGAGCGCCGCAGTTGAGCGCGGCGCAATCCGCCATCGATGAGCGGCAGCATGGCCCCTGCCCCAACCGACCATAGGCTATTCGGCAGGCTCAGCAAATTGAAAGCGGAATCCTGGAATCCCGCCGTTCCGCCAAAGGTCACATGCGGATAGAACGCGGCGCGCGACACACCAACCGACGCGTTTGCGGCTGCCATCTGCCGTTCGGCGCTCGCGATGTCGGGCCGGCGCTGCAGCAGCTCCGAAGGTACGCCCGGGGGAAGCTGCGGCGGAATCAACCGTAATTCGCTGACCGCTCCGATCGAGAAGGTGCTCGGGATCGCACCCACGAGCACGGCAACTGCATGCTGCATCAGATCGCGTTGCAGCGCGGTCTCGCTCGCTTGAGCTTGCGCAGAATCGAGTTGGCTCAGCGCCCGAGCAAGATCCAGGCCGGAAGCGATCTGCCCTTCCGAACGCAGCCGCGCCACTTCGACCGCGTTCCGGTACGCGGCGATCGACTGGCGCAGGACCTCGAGTTCTGCGTCCAATCCCCGCACGGCGACATAGTCGTTCGCCAGTTCCGCCTGGAGACTCAACCGCGCTGTCGCAAGGTCCGCGGCGCTGGCCTGCGCAAGGCGCTTCTGCGCGTGTGCGCTGTTGCGTATCGCGTGCCAGAAATCCGGCTCCCAGGATGCCGCTGCCCCGATCTCGTTCGATGCCTCCTCGCTCGGCCCGCTGCTGCTGCTGTTGCGGAAGAGACGATGCGCGGATTGCTTGTTCTCCGACAGCAGTGCCTGCGTACTCACCTGCGGAGAGAGCGCTGACTGCGCCTCGGCTGCCAGGTTGCGCGCCTGAGTGTAGCCTTCCGCAGCAGCCTGGAGAGTCGGGTTCGCACTTCCCAGTTGCTCCTCGAGCTGGTTGAGCTGCGCGTCACCCAACAGCGTCCACCAGTCCCCCCGCGGTGACAACACATCTTCCGGACGCGCCACCCGGAATGGGCCGGTGCCCTGATAGGATTCCGGCAGCAGGAAATGCGGCGGATCATAGACGGGCGCCAGATCACAGCCCGGGAGCAGCCCCACCCCGAGCGACGCGAGCAGCATTGCGGCACGCATTCTCATGGCGTAGTCGCGTGCCCATCCCCGATGGCGGAACCCGGCGGGGCCGGCGGCTTCGGCTGCGCAGGCGTCTTCTGCGCCATGGCATAGCCTGGCGCCGGCGTTACCGGTCGCACCGTCTGCCCCTCCAGCAGGCCGGCGGGTGGATTGTTCACCAGCCTGTCGCCCGCCGCCAAGCCGCTCGTGACCTGCACGGTCTGCCCTAGGTTCTGTCCGAGGGTCACACTGCGCAGATGCACCCGGTTCTCACCGTCGACGATCGCGAGCTGCGCTCCCGCCGCACGAAAGATCAGCGCCTGTTCAGGCATCGTCAGCACCGTCGGATCGGTCGGCACTTGGAACTGTACGTCCACGTACGTACCGGGCCACAGCAGATGCTTCGAGTTATCGACCGTCAGCTCCGTCACCGCCGTTCGCGTGTTGGGGCTGAACGCCCGCGCCGTCGTCAGGAACTTCGCCTCGATGAGTTTGCCCGGTTGCGACGGCAGATGGATCGTCGCGGTGAGGCCAGCCACTAACTGGTCCGCATAGTCCTGCGGTACTGACACGAACACCCGCATCTCATGCACGTCCGCCACGGTAAATAATTCAGTTGAGCTGCCGCGGGCCGACACATCGCCTCCCGCTGCGTTGACGTAGCTGCCGACATCGGTGAGACGTGCCGTCACCACGCCGTCGAACGGAGCGACCACGCGTTTGAATGACTCGAGCGCCGCATAGCGCGCGACGTTCTGAGCCGCCACCTCCAGCTCGGCCTTGCGCGCCGCCGCTCCGGCCACCTGTACGTCCACTTCCTGCTTCGAAACGGCCACCGTACCCGCCAGGGCTTGCCAGCGCTCAGCCGTTGTTGTCGCCAGCCGATAGTTCGCTTCTGCCACGCCGAGAGCTCCCTTCGCAGCCGCGTACTGCGCGTCCAGTCCCGGCGTGTCGATCGTCGCCAGCAGCTGTCCCGCCTTCACGATCGCCCCATAGTCCTCGTTCCAGCTGTGCACATATCCTGCGACCTGCCCGAATATCGGTGCCTCGTACCAGGCGCGCACCGTTCCCGGCAGGACCAGCGGGCGCGTGGATGGCCCAGGTTGCGGCGTGATGATCTCCACCGGGAGTGCGGCCTGTTCCGTCGAGACGTGTTCAAGGGCGGTCAGCGCCCATTCGCGCTTCGCAATGCCATAACCCATCAGAGCCACCACCGCCGCCGCCGGCAACCCGAACATCAGCATCGTGCGTCGCTTCATCCCGCTTCTCCTCCGGCAGCCCGCTTCTGGTGCAGCAGCGCGAACACGCAGGGCACGAACATCAATGTCGCGAATGTCGCTACCAAGAGCCCGCCGATCACTGCGCGCCCGAGCGGCGCATTTTGCGTGTTGGCCATCGACATCGGCAGCATGCCGATCACCATCGCCAGCGCCGTCATCAGCACCGGACGCAAGCGCGTATACCCCGCCGTCACGGCCGCCCGGGTCGCATCGCCATGCGAGGCAAGCTCGTCGCGGGCAAAGGAAACCACCAGGATCGAGTTGGCCGTCGCGGTGCCCATGCACATGATTGCGCCGGTCAGTGCCGGGACGGACAGCGTGGTGTCGGTCAGGAACAGCGACCAGACGATTCCGGTCAATGCGCCCGGCAGCGCGGTGATGATGATGAAAGGATCGAGCCAGGACTGGAAGTTCACGACGATCACCAGGTACACGAGCAGGATCGAGAACGCGAGCCCTGTCAGGAGTTGCACGTAAGCAGCCTTCATCGTCACCGCCTGACCCTGCACTCGCACGACGGCCCCGTGCGGCACGTCGCCTTTCATCCGTTGCAGCACCTGCTCGACGGCGTTGCTCACCGCGCCCAAATCGCGCCCCTGGTTGCTCGCGTAAATGTCGACTACCGGCATGATGTCCCGGTGCGACACCTCGAGCGGCCGTCCGATCTGAGTGATCAGGCTCAAACCGCCGAGGATTTGAGCATCCTGCCCGCTCGGATCGCCGTCGCCCTTGTCGATGGGAATCGTCTCCAGATCGTTCATCGAGGTCAGCTGTGTCTGCGGGGTCTGTAGGTTCACGAGGTGCGAGACCCCGGTCTCATGATCGAGCCAGTAGGTAGGCGCCACTTGCCCGGAGCCTGATAGCGTTGCCAGCGTGTTGTTCGCGATGTCGGCCTCCGTCAGCCCGGCGCCGAGTGCGAAGGCGCGATGCGCAGCAATCAGCAAAGTCGGCTGGGCGAGCGTCTGCTGGATCGTCACGTCCGCGATGCCGGGTATGCGGCGCATTTCGGCGACCACGCGCTGCGCATAGGCCATGTTGGCTGCGATGTTGCGTCCGACGATCTGCACGTCGAGCGGGGCCGGCAGCCCAAAATTCAGGATTTTCGCCGTGATATCCCCGGCTGGAAAGGTGAAGATCGTGCCGGGAAACAGCTTCGGGAGTTGATCGCGCAGAGTCGCCCGGTACGCATCGACCGGCGAGGCCTGGTCTTTGAGGCCGATGGTGACGTCGCAGTCCTGCGGTCCGATCGTGCCGCTCGCGCTGTAGGCCTGGTTGATGCCGCTGCTGGGCATGCCGCAATTGTCGATGATATTGGTGACCTGGCCCGGCAACAATTGGCGCAGGGCCGTGTCCACGAGCGCTGCAACTTTGCTGGCCTCCTCGAGGCGTAGCCCGATGGGCGCGCGGAAATGCATGTCGATCTCGCCGGACTTGATACCGGGGAAGAAATCCTGCCCCAGCCAGGGCACCAGCAGGATCGAGAGGAGCGGCACCGCCAGAAATGCGAGGATGAAGCGGCCGCGCCGCGCAACCACCTTGGCCAGCAGCTCGCGGTAGCCGTCGCGAAACCGATCGAAACGCTGCTCGAAGCCCGCCTGGAAGCGGCCAAAGAAGCCCTTCGGCTCTCCGCCTGCCCTGCGCGCCGCGACCTGCGCACGCAGCAGGTAGGCCGCCATCGTCGGCACCAGCGTGCGCGAGAGGATAAAGGAGGCGATCATCGCGAAAATGATGGCCTCGGCGAGCGGCAGGAACAGGTAGCCTGCGATGCCCGATAACTGAAACAGCGGCAACCAGACGATGCAGATGCAGAGCGTGGAGACGAAGGTGGGGATCACGATCTGATTCGCGGCTTCGATGATCGCCGGCTCCAGCTCCAAGCCGTGCTCCAGATGCGCGTCGATGTTCTCGATCATCACCGTGGCGTCATCGACGAGGATGCCCACCGCGAGTGCCAGGCCGCCCAACGTCATCACGTTGATGGTCTGCCCGAACCAGGCGAGCGCCATGATCGAGCAGAGGATCGAGAGCGGGATCGAGGTCGCGACAATCAACGTCGAACGTCCGGAGCCCAGGAACAGCAGGACGACCAGGCCGGTCAACAGCGCCGCCATCACCATTTCTTGTACAACGTCCGCGACCGATGCTCTCACGAAGGTCGAGGCATCGTTCAGCGTCGTGATCTTCACGCCGGCCGGCAATGTCTGCTCGAGCTGAGGTATTTTGGCCTTCACTCCCGCCACGACCGCGAGAGTCGACGCGTCGCCCGCCTTCAGGACCTCGATCAGCACCGACTGGTGTCCGCGCACCAGCACGGCGTTGGTCTGCGGCGGCCCGCCGAGGTGCACGTGGGCGACATCGCCCACGGTCACCACAGTGCCGCCCACCTGCTTGATCGGCAGCGAGTCGAACGTCGCGACATTCACCGGCGAGGCATTGGTCTCGACCAGGAAATCCAGCGCCCCGATCTTCTGGTCACCCGCCGGCAGCACGATGTTCTGCTGTGCCAGAGCGTGTGCCACGTCCTGCGCGGACAGGCCGTGCGCCAACAGCTTGTGCTGGTCGAGATCCACCTCGACGTTGCTCGAGGTCCCCCCATAGGGTGCAGGGATGGCTACGCCCGCCACCGAAACCAGCGACGGCCGGATCAGATTGGAGGCCAGGTCATACAGCTCCGATCCGGTCATCTGGTCCGCCGAGACTTGCAGGGCCAGCACCGGCACCGACGAGGCGTTGTACGACAGGATTTGCGGCGGAGTGATCCCCGCCGGCATCTGCTTCAGCACGGTTTGCGAGACCGCAGTGACCTGTGCCTGCGCCGCCGCCACGTCCGTCCCCGGCTGGAAGAAGATCTTCACGACTCCGCGGCCGTAGAGCGACTGGCTCTCGATGTGCTCGATGTTGCCCACGGTGGTCGTCAGCGAGCGTTCGTAGTAGTAAATGACGCGTCCCGACATGTCTTCCGGCGTGAGGCCGTTATAGGTCCAGACGACCGCCACGACGGGGATCGCTATATTCGGGAAGATGTCCGTCGGCGTGCGCAGCGCGGCGCGTCCGCCGAAAATGAGGATGAGGATCGCCAGAACGACGAACGTATAAGGCCGCTTCAGGGCTATGACGACAATCGCATTCATGCGTGCGCGCGCGCGGGTTCATCAGCTCCGACGGCGACCACGGTAAGCGGTCCTAACGCGCGACCATCCCCCGCCGCATGACGCTGCCATCGCAGCGACACGGCTCTCCACGAATCATTCGACCGTCTCGATCGGAGCACCCGATACCTCGGAGATTCATTTCCCATTGCGTCATCGTCATCTCCCGGGCGGAGTTAAGGGAGTCCCCGGGACGCTGAAACACCTTCACGAAGCTGAGTGTCACTGTCGATCCCGCTTTGCACCCTCAGGAGCCCTTGCCGTCAGATATCAATCGCGACAGATAGGCGGCCAGTGCATCAACCTGCTCGGCCGGCAGCGGCGCGCCATACGCACTGCGCATCTTGTTGATGGTCTCTTTCCATTGTTCCTGAGTCCGCGCGGGTTGGCGCAATACCATGCCCGCGGAGTGGCAGATCAGGCATTGGGCATTGGCGATGACTGCACCCTCTCCGGCGGGAAACGGAGTCAGACTCGTGGGCAATTCCACGCTGACCTTGCTCCAGTGGGCGTCAGATTGCTTCGCAGTCTTCTCAGGCGAGCTGCCCGTATTTTCTGCCCGCAGGTGCGGAGCGCCGACGACCAGCAACCCGGCCAGCGCGACAGGTATCGTCCGCATTACCGCATATCTTCGCAGTCCGGAATCCCTGTGAATGCTTCCGATGCTCATGACACCTCCACGGCAATCGACTCGATCACGTTGCGCATGAAGCCGCCTCCGTTCCAGTTGGGACGATCGGGCTGCGTCACTCCCGCCGCGTTGACTGTCTTGACCATCAGCCTCTGCCGACCGGCAGTGGCAAAACGCAGCGGAAACTCCCACTGACGGAAGCTGTACTTCCCGTAATTCGCGCCGAGCAGCGCCTCTTGCCATCGGCGCCCCTGGTCCGCCGACACCAGCACCTTGGCGACGCCCGTGTCGCCGCCGAAGGCGATGCCACGCACGTTGAGCGTCTGCCCGCGCCCAACGGCGGCACCGTCCGTGAGACTGGTAAAGAACGAGCGCGGCACCATGCGATTGATCGGTACCATCTTCACGCCCTTCTGCTCCGGCGTGACGTTCGCCCCAGGCGTATCGGGGATCAGGTACGCCTTGCTCGTCCAGTAGTTGTCGTCCGGCTTGTCGAGCACTTCGATGTCCTCGAGCATCTTCACCCAATACGTGGCGTACCAACCCGGCACCACCAGTCGCAGCGGGAATCCGTTCAGTAGCGGCAACGGCTCGCCATTCATCTCATAGGCGATCATGACCTCCCCATCGCGGGCGTGGTCCACGGCGAGCGACTTCATGAAGTCCGGTGTTTGCGGCAGCACGCCGCTGTCGAGTCCTTTGAAGCGCACCTGAACCGCCCCGGCGCCGACCCCCGCACGATCGAGCACGTCCTTCAAACGGACCCCCCGCCAGAGAGCGTTACCCATCGCACCGTTGTCCCATTGACCGCCGGTGACGCGTGGGCTGAAAAGCCCGCGCGAATTGCCGGAGCACTGATTGACGGCGGCAATCTCGAACGGCGGGAAGTCATGCAGCAGATCGTGCAGTGTCAACGAGATCGGCTGCCTTACCTGTCCACGCACCTTCAGCCGGAAATTCGCCGGGTCGATGGACGTGGGAATGTTGGGGAGATGCCAGCGGACGTAAAAGCGGTCGTTGGGCGTGAAAACACCCTGGTCGAAGACTTCGAACGGAGTCTCCAGCAGCGGCGGTCGCGTCCGTTGCAGGATCATCGCACCCTTCTGCGGAAAGTTCGTCACGAGTTCACGCCGGCCGTTCGCAAATGGCAGCTCGATCAGTCCGCCTGCCCAGGCCGGCCAGCTCGAGGCCCCGAGCAAACCCGCCAAGCCGAGCCCACTCGCCCCTGCGAGAAAGTGCCGGCGCGGTAGCGAGGCCGGGTTCGCAACCGAGCGCTTCACCACGCCTCCGACGCAATGGAATCCAGGGTAGGTGCGCTTGCCACTAGGTTTTCTCCGTCGCTGAGTGCAGGTACTGATACAAAGCCACGCGTGACGATACGAGGCATTCGCCTATTCGGTCGCGTGTCAGACTGAGCAGGCTCGGATGCAGAATGGTTCCGAATCGCCGCCGAGGAGTCACAATTGTCATCGCGGCGGCATGCGCCGCAGCGGCAGGCATCCACGCGCAGGAAATGTACGTCTCATCGGTGCGCCAGGACGTACCGACAGGTCGAGAGAAAAGAGTGCTACGAATGTCGCCGACATTCGTGTTTCTGAAATCGAAGCGTAACCTGGTCTAGATAAATTTTTGGTCCCGGACTTCCTTAATACCCGTCGCAACGCGCTGCGTTGCGTCAACTGAAAAGGTCTTGAGCGGGTTCGTTGCCTGCGAATAGATTCCTGAGGGGGAACTGATCATGGCCGCAATTGATACCTATGATGCCGTGGTGCTCGGCAGCGGCGAGGCGGGGAAATCGATCGCGTGGCATCTCGGCGGTACCGGCAAACGCGTCGCGGTCGTAGAGCAGCGCTATGTGGGCGGTTCCTGCCCCAATATTGCCTGCTTGCCGAGCAAGAACATCATCCACGGGGCAAGCATCGCTCATACTGCAGCCACGAGCGAGGTGCTCGGAACTCGCGTCGCAAGGAATGTGTCGATGCGGGAAATTCAGGCCCGCAAGCGGACGATGGTGGAAGGCCTGATCCAAACGCATCTGAATAAGTTCGCTGCCAGCGGTTGCGAACTTGTGATGGGACGGGGCTGCTTTATTGCCGAGCGGACCATCGAGGTCGCGCTCAACGGAGGAGGAACGCGCACGCTGCGCGGCGACCAGGTCTTCCTCGACGTCGGCGCCTTCGCAAGCCTCCCGGCGCTGCTCGGGCTCGCCGAAGCCGCTCCACTCACGCATGTCGAGCTACTTGACCTTGACACCGTTCCCGAGCATCTGTTGATCCTAGGGGGCAGCTACGTTGGCCTTGAACTCGCGCAAGCGATGCGCCGGCTAGGCAGCCGCGTCACTGTCTGCGAGCGCGAGGAGCGGCTCCTACCCCACGAGGATTGCGACATCGCCGAAGCGATCCGCCAGCTGCTGGAGGACGAGGGGATCGCCATCATCACCTCAGCCCACGTGGACCGCGTCTCCGGGCGGTCCGGTGACAGGGTGGCACTCCACGCAATAATCGGCGGCTCGCAGAGGACAATAGAGGGCTCGCATCTGCTGGTTGCGCTGGGTAAGACGCCGAACACCAACGGGATAGGCCTCGAGTGCGCTGGCGTCGAGCTGACCTCCTCGGGCTACGTGAGCGTGAACGACAGGCTGGAGACGACGGCTCCCGCCGTATGGGCGATGGGCGACTGCGCGGGAAGCCCGGCGTTCACCCATATGGCGTTCGACGATTTCCGTATCGTCAGGGACAATCTCCGCGGAAGGAAGCGCAGCACCACGGGGCGGCAGGTGCCATTCTGTCTGTTTATCGAACCCGAACTGGCGCGCGTCGGACTGAACGAGGTCGACGCCAAACGGCGGGGCGTCGCCTATCGGCTGACGGAACTCCCCATCTCGTCGATCCTTCGCACCCGCACGACCGGCGAAACGCGTGGCAAGCTCAAGGCACTGATCGGGGAGGACGACCGGATCCTCGGATTCACCGCGTTGGGCCCGCGAGCAGGCGAGCTGCTGCCGCCGGTCCAAATCGCGATGCGGACGGGGCTTTCCTACCATGCAATCGAGGAGTTGATCGTCGCCCATCCCACTTACGCGGAGGGGCTGGTTTCGCTTTTCTCAAACATCAAGCCACCCCTCGAACGCCACGGCACAATCAACGCTTGAGTACGGCAACAATGCCGTATCTGCCGAAAAATACGTGGCCAGATCGCGCATGTCAGTGTCGCTCAAGTGTTTGATCTCGGGAATCGTAAATCCGGTTACATTGGTGACTTCCAGCCGCTCGACTCGAGGCAGGTCGGCCGGTTGGCGGAAACTCGGCAGCGCCGCCGGCGGCGAATTATGACTCGATGATTAACAATTTGACGGCCGACCGGAACCAATTCGTAACTGCGCCTCGGTCACATCCGTAACGTCAGGGTGGTGGTGCGAAACCGGCCAGTGACCCGGCGTGCTTAGTGTGATCCACGACCTAATATGCAGAAACACACTGGTCTTGGTGATGTCGAGAAACGCGGAGGTCATCATGCAATTGCTACTTTCCGTCGTCGTCGTATTCGGTTTTGCTGTCGTCGTCGTGCTTGGCACACTGAGCGTTGGTAGGGATCTACTGGCATTGACCAAACATCGGCCACCCTCGGTTTTCGACGAATTGCGTGAAGATGATCAGGAATCAGAGGATCGGAATCGCCGAAGTACATCACCTTACGCCGTCGATGCACAGGCGAGCCGCACGGCTGCCACGAATATCAATGCAGCTCATTGACCTCCTGAAAAGGAAAAATACACCATGAATCGCTATGCCCAAGTCCTCACCGCATCCGCGCTCGCGTACACCCCT
>Ga0137410_10003472_pt1 | contig 10666 bp, 9 predicted proteins | sample CZODoug1_16funga_FD_108878 | JGI IMG/M metagenome (GOLD analysis project Ga0137410, IMG submission 108878) | Vadose zone soil fungal communities from Angelo Coast Range Reserve, California, USA - CZODoug1_16fungal (Illumina Assembly) | ecosystem: Environmental > Terrestrial > Soil > Vadose zone... | reverse complement strand
TCGCCTTCACCACGCCGGAGGCGTCGGCCTCGATCTCGTTCATCAGCTTCATCGCCTCGATGACACATACGGTCTGGCCGACTTTTACCGTGTCCCCCACTTCGACGAACGCCTTCGCTCCCGGTGCACCGGCGCGGTAAAAGGTGCCGACCATCGGCGACTTCACAATATGCCCGTCGAGGGCCGTGGGTGCCTCCGCAGCGGCTACCGGCGGGGCCGCCGGGGGCGCGGCGGCCACGGCTTGAGCGGCCTGCGCGCTCACCGGAACGGCCTGCGGTGCGAGTACGACCATGTCCTTCCCCGCATTACCGCCCTTGACGATCCTGACCTTCTCCTCGCCCTCCGTGACCTCCAGCTCGGCAATCCCCGAATCCTCCACCAGGTCGATCAGCTTTTTTAGCTTACGCAGGTCCATGCTGGCCTCCTTCGGGTCCGGTTGCGCGGCCGGGATTCAGGTTGACGGGATCGCCGCGTCCCGATTGCATTTCCGAGAGTCGAATGTAACGGGAGCTTCAGCTCGATTGCATCGCAAACTGCAACGCGAAGTCGTACCCGCGGCTGCCTAGCCCGCAGATCGTGCCGATCGCGAGGTCGGAAAAGTAAGAATGGCGCCGAAACGGCTCCCTCGAGTAAATATTCGAGAGATGCACTTCGATAAACGGGATTCCGACCGAGGCGAACGCGTCGCGCAGAGCAACACTGGTATGCGTCAATCCTCCAGGGTTCACGATGATCCAGGAAATTCCCCGCTTCTTGGCGGCGTGAACACGCTCGATCAGAGCGCCCTCCTGGTTGCTCTGGAACGTCTCCAGTGCGACCCCTTCTTTCCTTGCCGCGGCGATCAAGCGCCGGTTGATGCCGTCCAGGTCCTCTCGACCATAGATTGCGGGTTCGCGAATTCCCAGCATGTTCAGGTTTGGACCGTTGAGGACCAGGATTTTGCCGGATGTCCGCGAGCGCTGGCCCCTCTTGCGCCTGATCTTGGACATGGGCGCGAGTTTGCCGTAGATGTCAGAACTTGTCTAGGATTGGTCGCATTTTCACGGGTCAAATCCGTTCCATAAACGGGGTTGGCGCACACGTGCCCCAGACATGAATTTCTCGTTAAACCTAAAATGGAGACAGCGGTATTTTCGCGCACGATTACGACCATTGCCGTGAGATCGCGTCGCGATGGCGTCTTTTAGCGACGCTCGGAACCGCGTTCTTCTGGCCTTTGTGGGGCCTCAGGGGACGCTTTTTGGTCTAGACCGGCGCAGAGAGGAGTTGGGTGACCGCCTGGATGCCGGCGCGCTCGATGGGGCGCCCGGCTAGAGTCGCTTTCACGATGCCGCGCTCTTCCTTCAAGGTGTAAATGGCGAGGTTGACCGGAACGCCCTGCCAATCGACCTTCAGCACCGACACCGCCCGGACCTGATCGCCGGCGAAGCGACGCTCGTCGGAGATGTCGTACGCGATGTTGCGGCTGAGAAGAAAATGCTCGACAGCCTTCCCGTCGTCGGTAAACAGCTGCAAGTCGATGTCGCTGTAGCGCCCGGCCGTGCCGCTCAGCACGGGACCGGCGAGATAGGGACGGAACCGCTCGAGCAGCTGCATCGCCTCCAGCGCGCATTGGCGCAGGTACTGAATGCGCTCGCGCTGCTCCTCGCCCTGGTAGAGCGATTGGTAGGTGCGCAGCTCGGCCTCGATCTCGTCGTTCCCGGGCAGCGACTGGGTATCTCCCGCGCCCAACTGGCGGGCGGCTTTGCGCTTGGCCAGCGCGAAATCCTCGAGACCGTCCTCGGCCATCAACCGGGCGGCCGCAGCCGCGATGCGCGCGCGCATAAGTTGCTGCTTGGACTTGCTGTCTTTCGGCATGAGAACGAGCGGGCCGGACTCGGGCCATCATACCGCAGCCGGAATACGCGGCGAAGTAGGCTAGAATTCTGCTCTTTTCATGGCGTGCTTTCTCGTCCTCGCGCGCCCTGCTTAGCCTGTGCATATCCACATCCTCGGCATCTGCGGCACGTTCATGGGCGGCATCGCCGCGATCGCGAAAGCCGCGGGCCATCGCGTGACCGGGTGCGACCTCAATGTCTATCCTCCAATGAGCACTCAGCTCGAGTCTCAGGGGATCGAGCTCGTCCCGGGGTACGGAGCCGATCAAATTGCGCTGAAGCCCGAGATATGGGTCGTGGGCAACGTCGTCACCCGCGGGAACGCGCTCATGGAAGCGATCCTCGATCGGGGCGACCGATATGTCTCTGGCCCGCAGTGGCTCGCGGAGAACACGTTGCCGGGCAGACAGGTGCTCGCCGTCTCGGGGACGCACGGCAAGACGACGACCTCTTCGATGCTCGCCTGGATCCTCGAAGAAGCCGAACTTGCGCCCGGTTTTCTCATCGGCGGCGTGCCCCTGAATTTCGGTGCATCCGCGCGGCTGGGAGAGGGGCGCCCCTTTGTCATCGAGGCGGACGAGTACGACACGGCGTTCTTCGACAAGCGCTCCAAGATGGTGCACTACCGCCCTACCGTTGCCATTCTGAACAATATCGAGTTCGATCATGCGGACATCTTCCATGATCTTGCAGCTATCGAAACGCAATTTCACTATTTTGTCAGAACGCTACCCGGCGTCGGCAAGTTAGTGGTCAATGGGGCCGATCCGGCGATCGAACGAGTGCTTGCCCGCGGTTGTTGGACCCCAATCGAAAAGTTCGGGGTGCGCGATGGCTGGAGGGCGATGCCGATCGGGGGGCGGCGATTTCAGGTGCTTCGCGGAGAGGAGCGCTTGGGAGTCCTGAGCCTTGGACTGCAAGGTGAGCACAACCTTCAGAATGCGATCGCCGCGATCGCGGCGGCGCATGCATCCGGAGTGGCGGCGAGCGAGGCCATCGGCGCGCTCGAGAGCTTCAAGGGCGTCCAGCGTCGAATGGAACGGCGCGGGACCGCAGGAGGAGTCGCGGTCTGGGACGACTTCGCCCACCACCCCACGGCCATCGCCACCACGATCTCGGGCCTAAGGGAGCAGGTGGGAGGCGCCCGAATCCTGGCCGTGCTCGAACCGCGGTCCAACACCATGAAGGCGGGGGTGATGAAGGATCGTTTAGCCCCGAGTCTCGAGGGCGCCGACCGCGTGTTCTGCTTCGGCGCGAATCTGGGCTGGGACGCGAATGCGGCGCTCGCTCCGCTTGGCGCGCGCGTGCGGGTGGAGAACGACCTGCACCAGCTCGTCGTTGCTATTCTCGAGGAAGCGCGGCCGGGCGATCAGGTGCTGGTCATGTCGAACGGCGGATTCGGGGGCATTCACCAATTGCTGCTCAAATCCCTCTCGTCGCGGGGGACTCCGGCGGCCCCGACATGATCCTCTACCTTCACGGCTTCAACAGCTCTCCCCAGTCGGCCAAGGCGCAGCACCTCAAGCGTTGTCTGGAAGAGCGGGGCAGGGGCGGCGAATTCGTTTGTCCTCGTCTGCCTCATCTACCGAATCTAGCAGTAGCGGCCGCGGAGGCCGAAGTGGAGCGATTGGGGCGGGAAAAAGTAACGCTCGTCGGGAGCTCGCTCGGGGCGTTCTATGCAACCTGGCTCGCCGAGAAACATGCCCTGCGTGCCGCGCTCATCAATCCGGCGGTCGATCCGCACTTGGGCCTGAGACCTTACCTCGGGACCCAGCGGCCTTTTCATGGCGAAAAAGGCTACGAGCTCACGGAGCAGCACCTGCGCGAGTGGCAGGCGCTCTTCCTAGCCCAAGTACATCCGGAGCGCTATCTGCTGCTGGTCGAAACCGGGGATGAGGTACTCGACTACCGGATTGCCGTCAGGAAATATCTGGGGGCCGAGCAGATCGTGGTGCAGGGCGGAGACCACAGTCTCGCGAGCTTTCCCGAGCACGTGCCCCTGATATTGGAATTCGCCGGGATGGCGTGATTACTTGAGCACCTTCCAGGCGGAGTTGCCGGCCTTGAGGCCGTAGCGCGAGAGCGCTCTTTCGTCGAACGCGAATCCAAGGCCCGGGGATGAAGGCAGGACCAGAGTGCCGTGCTCCACCCTGAGCTGCTTGTCGGCGAGACGCCGGAAGTTGAGGACCTGATCGTCCGGGAAAAATTCTACGTAGCGCGCGTTGGGCGTCGCCGCAACAAGGTGCGCGTGCAGGTCGTGAAACCAATGGGGGCAAACGGTGACGCCGTAGCTCGCTGCGGTCGCGGCGATTCTCCTCCATTCGGAGATCCCGCCGCACACCAGCGCGTCGGTCTGCAAGATCTGCGCAGCGCCCTTGTCCAGGATTTCTTTGAAATGCCAGCGTCCGGTCCCGATCTCGCCGGTGGCAACCATGACCCGCGTGAGCTTGGCCAGGCGCGCGTGGTTGTCGATGTCGTCGGGGAAGAACGGCTCCTCTATCCAGTAGGGATCGTAGAGCTCGAAGCGCTCCATGTAGCGCATCGCAGTGGGCAGATCGCGCCAGGCATTGTTCGCATCCAGCATCAACTCCACTTCGGGGCCGATCGCTTCCCGCGCCGCCTTCACACGCGCTTCCTCTTCTTTCGGAGACAAGCGGCCGACTTTCATTTTTACCGCGCGAAAACCGGCCTTGGCGTAGCCCGCCATTTCGTGTCCGAGTTTTTTCGGCGTCTTGCCATCGAGGTAGTACCCGCCGCTCGCGTAGGCCGGCACCGCGCGCTCGACCGCCGCACCGAGATATTTGTACAGCGGGAGCTTGGCCGCGTGCGCGTTGACGTCCCAAAGCGCGCAATCGAGTATCGAGATCGCCCGCATGACGATGCCGGCGCGCCCCTGCAGCACGGTTTCCTCGAACATGCGCTGCCAAAGTCCTTCGACAAGCAGGCTGTCGCGTCCGAGCAGAATCGGTGCCAGCAAATGCTCTACCGCTTGCGCAACCAGCGTTCCTCCCGATGATCCCGCATAGCAAAATCCGATCCCCTCGACGCCCCCCGCGCGCACCTTGACCAACCCGTAGTCACGGCCCGATACGGTGCGTGTCGCGAAGCTGGTGACGTTGTCCAGGGGGATGCGTGCCGTTGCAACGGCGATCGACTCGATGGTGGCCATTGTTGGATGCTCTTGTGGGCGGGAGCGGGGCGCTGCTGCGATATAATTATCGCATCATCGGGCCGGCGCGACGCGGCCTTCTCGGCATTGGTTTCCTCTGTGAACGTTCTCTACGAAGACAGCGGTACGTTCAAAGTCGCCACGGTGCTCGCCGAAGGCGAGCACTCCTTTCAGGTCGAGGCGCTGCACGGGAAGCGGACCAAGCTCAAGTCGAAGGACGTGCTGCTGCGGTTTTCGGAGCCGGGCGCCGCCGAGCTCCTACCTCAAGCGGAAGCGATGGCGGGCGGCCTCGATACGGATTTCCTGTGGGAGTGCTGCGGCACCGAGGAGTTCGGGTTCGCCGACCTCGCGCGCGACTATTGCGGCCACTTGCCCTCGGCGGTGGAGGCAGCGGGGATTCTGGTGAAGCTGCACTCGGTGCCCGTGTACTTCTACCGCAAGGGCAGGGGACGCTACCGCGCCGCACCGGCAGAGACCTTGCGCGCGGCGCTCGCGGGCATCGAAAAGAAGAGGCAGCAACAAGCACAGGTGGCGGCCTGGGCCGAGCAGCTTGCGCACGGCGTGTTCCCCGAAGAATTCCGGCCGCTACGGGACCCGCTGCTGTACAAGCCCGACGGCAATCGCCCGGAATCCAAAGCGCTCGAGGAAGCCAGTGCGAGCACCGGCCTCTCGCCGGCAAAGCTGTTCGAGCGCTGCGGAGCGCTGCCTTCCAGTCACGACTACCACCTTGGCCGGTTTCTGTACGAGTATTTTCCGAAGGGGACGGATTTCCGATCGCGCTTCGACATCGATAGCTCCCCGGAGCTGCCTCGTGCGGACGTCGGCGCCTTCAGCCTCGACGACGCGACGACCACCGAGATCGACGATGCCTTCTCGCTGACATCGCTCGCAGACGGCCGCTTTCGCGTCGGCATTCACATTGCGGCGCCCGCTCTCGGATTCACGCCCGGATCGCCGGTCGACTCGGTCGCGCGCGAGCGGCTCTCTACCGTCTATATGCCGGGCCGCAAAATCACCATGTTGCCGCCCGAAGCAATCGAGCGCTTTTCCCTGACCGAGGGCGCCGAGCGCGTGGCATGCTCGCTGTATCTCGATGTGCGCGCCGACGGTCTGGAGATCGAAAATCGCGAGACGCGTCTGGAACGCATCGCGGTCGCCAGGAACCTGCGTCATCACGAGGTTGAACCACTCGACGCGGCCTTTCTGCAAGGGACCCCGCGGCAGGACATCGCCTATTTCGGCGAACTGAGCACGCTTTGGAAGTTTGCGCTAGGCCTGGAGCAGGCGCGCGGGAAGCTTGCCAAGGCGACCGAGCGTCCCGACTACAACTTCCACATCGAGGGAAGCGGCGACAACGCGCGCGTCACGATCACCGAGCGCCGCCGCGGCACGCCGCTCGACAAGCTGGTCGCCGAGCTGATGATCACCGTGAACAGCACCTGGGGAAAACTGCTGGACGATCGTGACATCGCGGCTATTTACCGGGTGCAATCGACGGGAAAGGTACGGATGACCACCTCGGCAATGGCGCATCAAGGACTCGGAATAACGCACTACGCTTGGACCAGCTCGCCGCTGCGCCGGTACGTGGATTTGGTGAATCAGTGGCAGCTGATCGCACTGCTGCGCGGTGAGGTGCCGCCATTCTCCCGGACGTCGGACTTGATGCTGTCGGCCATACACGATTTCGAAGCGACGTACGCGGCCTACGACGAGTTCCAGCGGCGCATGGAGCACTACTGGTGCCTGAGGTGGCTGCTGCAGGAGAGGGTGGAGATTGCGGGGGCCGAGGTGGTGCGCGAGAATCTGGTGAAGTTCGACGGCCTGCCGCTCTACACCAAGGTGCCGTCCCTGCCGGAGCTCGATCCGGGCACGAGTGTCGAGGTCGCGGTGGTGGACGTCGATCTCGTCGAGGCCGAGATCAAGTGCGCATTTCGCCGCCGCAGGGAAGCGCCCGAAGTCCGGCCATGAACAAACATGAGACAAAGCTCTAGAAATAACCTAGACTCTTATGATTCTCAACGCTTTTAGTGGTGTATGAGACTGGGTGTTGCTCCCCTCCCCTGGGGATCGTGGCCGGAGCCTCTCGCCCGGCTGGACCCCGATTCGAGAGCGCTCGCGATGGCGCTCTCGATCTCGATCGTCTTCCACGCGATCGTGCTGTCGATCCATTTCAAGCTCCCTGACGCGCTGCGGGGCATCACACCCTCGCAGCTCGACGTCGTCCTGGTGAATTCGAAGACCCGTGCGATGCCGACCGAGCCTGACGCTCTCGCGCAATCGAATCTCGACGGCGGTGGGGACACCGAGCTCGATCGCCGGGCGAAATCGCCTCTCCCCGTGCTGCAGCCGTCGGAGCGCGGCACCGACCTTAAACAGGCGACGCGCCGGGTGCAGGAGATGGAGGCACGCCAGCGGCAGCTGCTCTCGCAGATGCAGTCGCGCAAGGACATCGCTTCCGCCGAGCCCGAGCCGCAAGCGGAGGTGAAATCCCAGGTTACAGGAGCGGATCTCGCAGAAAGCGCCTTGATCATTGCGCGGATGGAGGCGCAGATTGCGCACCAGCTGGATGAATACAACAAGCGTCCGCGCAAGCATTTCGTGGGCGCGCGGGTCGCCGAGGTTCGCTACGCGCTCTATGTCGAAGATTGGCGCCAGAAGATCGAGCGCATAGGCAATCTGAACTATCCCGAAAGCGCGCGCGGCAGGATATACGGGAGCCTGAGACTCACGGTGTCGATCAACTCCGACGGTACCCTCGCGGCAATGGATCTCGAGCGGTCCTCCGGGTACAAGATCCTCGACGCCGCCGCGCAACAGATCGTGCGGCTGGCCGCGCCTTATGCCAAGTTTCCTCCCGATATCCGCAAGGAAACCGACATTCTGGTCATCACGCGCACCTGGCACTTTGCGCGGGGTGACAAGGTTTTCAGCGACTGAGGGACACCCGGCCGCCTCGGCCCGCCGGTTGAGCGCCGGCCAGGCCGCGGGCACCGAAACCGCCGCACCGTCCCTCGCAAAATGAGATTGCTCGTCTCGCTTTGGAACATGTTCTGCTATGCCGCCGGGACCGCGGTGGTGGGTCTGGCAATCTACGAATTCTGGTTTCTCGCGCAGATCCTCTACTGGGTCGACCACAACCCGGCGACGACGAACGTGATGGACGCGCGCCTGGATGCACTGCGGCAAAAAGACCCGAAAGCCACGCTCGAGCAGAGGTGGATGCCCTATCAGCGGATATCGAACGACCTGAAGCGGGCCATCATCATCGCCGAAGATGCCAAGTTCGTGGAGCACGACGGCTTCGATTGGGAAGGCATTCAGCGCGCACTGGAAAAGAACCAGCGGCGCGGCAAGATTGTTGCCGGAGGCTCGACCATCACACAGCAGCTGGCGAAGAATCTGTTTCTTTCGGGCGAACGCAGCCTTCTGCGCAAGGGCCAGGAGGCGATTCTCGCCTCGATGCTCGAGGCGACCATGAGCAAGCGCCGCATCTTCGAGATCTATCTCAACGTCGTAGAATGGGGGGAGAACGTGTTTGGTGCCGACGCCGCTGCGCGCTATTACTTCGGCGTCACCGCCGCCACACTCGATTCGGTGCAGGCGGCCCGCTTGGCAGCGATGCTTCCCCGCCCGCGCTATTACGACCGCAACCGCGAATCGCCCTATCTGACCAACTACAGCGACAGCATCCTGTTGCAGATGGACGCCGCCCAGATTCCCTAGGCGGTGCCCGTCTCCGCGGTCCCACGAAGAGTGCGGCGATTGGCGGCCTCGGCCTAGATTTCTCTATCGCCACCACATAGGCGGCTGCTAAAATCGCCGCAGCCGCGCGGCGCTCCGTACGCCGTTCGGTCCACTCATGGCGAACGGCTGGCGCGCATGATCGAAGCTCTCAGCCCGAAGAAAGACCTCGAGGACCTCAAAGGCGACCTGCACGAGGTCCGGGAGCTCCTGCGCCGTCACCGCCTCGTCGAGGGACTCGTTGAACGTCAGGAAATGCCCAAGCACGAGCTGGTGGAATCCCTCGTGCACAGGCAGAACGTCGCCGAGCTGCGTGGCAAGCTCGGCTCAATGCATCCGGCAGACATCGCCTACGTGCTGGAGTCGCTCCCGCTGGAGGAGCGGCTCGTCGTATGGAATCTGGTCAAGGCCGATCGCGACGGCGAAATCCTGCTCGAAGCATCCGATGCGGTGCGCGAGACGCTCATCCGCAGCATGGATTCGCAGGAGCTGGTCGCCGCGGCCGAGCAGCTCGAAGCCGACGAAATCGCCGACCTTGCCCCGGATCTGCCGGACGAGGTCATCCATGACGTGTTCCAGGCTCTGCCCATCGAAGAGCGCGAGCAGCTGCGTTCGGCGATGTCCTATCCCGAGGACGCGGCGGGATCTCTCATGGATTTCGACGTCGTCAGCGTGCGCGAGGACACGAAGGTGGAGACAGTCACGCGCTATCTGCGGCGGTTCGACTCGCTGCCGCATCACACCGACCAGATCTTCGTCGTCGACCGCGACGAGCGCCTCAAGGGAGTGCTGCCGCTCTCCAAGCTGATCGTCTCCGAGCTCGAGCACAGCGTCGCCCAAGTCATGGTCACCGATGTCGTTACGATGCAACCTCGCGACAAGGCGCAGGAGGCCGCGAAGGCCTTCGAGCGCTACGACCTGGTGTCGGCCCCCGTCGTGGACGAGCGGGGCAAGCTCGTCGGTCGCGTGACAGTCGACAAGGTCGTCGACTTCATCCGCAGCGAAAGCGAGAGCGAGCTCCTCACCCAAGCCGGCTTGCGCGAGGACGAAGACGTGTTCTCGTCGGTGTGGGCCAGCGTGAAGAATCGCTGGTCGTGGCTGGCCATCAATCTCGTCACGGCTTTCATAGCCTCGCGCGTGATCGGGGCCTTCGAGCACTCGATCGAAAAACTCGTCGCGCTCGCGGCGCTCATGCCCATCGTGGCCGGTATCGGCGGAAATTCCGGAAACCAGACCATCACAATGATCGTGCGCTCGATCGCCCTCGGCCAGGTGCAAAGAGACCACGCAAAGAAACTTCTGGCGAAGGAGCTCGGGGTTTCGCTCCTGAACGGGCTGATCTGGGGCAGCGCGCTCGGCCTGATCGCCTATTGGCTCTACAACAAGGTGTCGCTCGGGCTGGTGATGACGGCAGCGATGACCTTGAACCTTACACTCGCAGCGACCGCCGGCGTGCTCATTCCGCTCACCATGGCGCGCTTCGGGCGCGACCCGGCACTCGGCTCTTCGGTGTTGATCACGGCCATCACGGATAGCGGCGGGTTCTTCATTTTCCTGGGGCTCGCGACGCTTTTCCTGGTGTGACGGACCGCATCGACACGATCCCGCAACCCTAGGACTGGGCGCCGAACGCGACCGCTGCTGCGGAAACGGTGGCCGCTATGTCCTCGTCGGAGTGCGCCGAAGACACGAAGCCCGCTTCGTAGGCGGAAGGCGCGAGGTAGATGCCGCGCTCGAGCATCGCGTGGAAGAAGCGCTTGAAGGCGTCCGTGTCGCACTGCATGACTTCGGCGTAGGTCGAAGGAGGCGTGGCGCGGAAATAGACCCCGCACAGGCCTCCCACCGCTTGCGCCGAGAAGGCGACGCCGGGCCCGCG
>Ga0137410_10003471_pt1 | contig 10667 bp, 10 predicted proteins | sample CZODoug1_16funga_FD_108878 | JGI IMG/M metagenome (GOLD analysis project Ga0137410, IMG submission 108878) | Vadose zone soil fungal communities from Angelo Coast Range Reserve, California, USA - CZODoug1_16fungal (Illumina Assembly) | ecosystem: Environmental > Terrestrial > Soil > Vadose zone... | reverse complement strand
TCATCGGCGCGCACATCAGCCCGCTTCCCGCCGCCTCCACCCATGTTCATCCCGACCCGGTGCGCACGCGCAAGCTCCTGCTCCACGCGGAGGAGATCCGGCGGCTCATCGGCAAGGTCGACCGCGCCGGCTACACGCTGGTCCCAATCGACCTGCACTACGTGCGCGGGCGCGTGAAGATCGCGGTAGGGCTCGCCAAGGGGAAGAAGCAGCACGACAAGCGCGCGGCGGAGCGCGAGAAGGAGTGGAAGCGCGAGCAGCAGCGGCTGCTGCGCGCCCGCTGAGCTATCCGGCGGCCGCCTTCACCCTCGAGGATGTCTCGCGGGCGAGCTGCAGCCAGGTGTCGACCACCGTGTCGGGGTTGAGGGAGAGGCTCTCGATGCCTTCCTCGACGAGCCACTTCGCGAAGTCGAGGTGGTCGGACGGTCCCTGCCCGCAGATCCCGACGTACTTCCCCGCCTTGCGGCACGCCTGGATCGCCAGGCGCAGCATCGCTTTCACCGCCGGGTCGCGCTCGTCGAAGGCGTCGGCGACCAGGCCCGAGTCGCGGTCCAGGCCGAGCGTGAGCTGCGTGAGGTCGTTCGAGCCGATCGAGAATCCGTCGAAGTACTCGAGGAACTGCTCGGCGAGCACGGCGTTGGAGGGCACCTCGCACATCATCACCATGCGCAACCCGCTCTCGCCCCGCTTCAGACCGTTGGCGGCGAGCAAGTCGATCACCTCGCGGCATTCCTTGAGGGTGCGCACGAACGGCACCATGATCTCCACGTTGGTCAGGCCGAGCTCGTCGCGTACCCGGCGCATCGACTCGCACTCCATCTCGAAGCACTCGCGGAAGGACTTGGCGACGTAGCGCGAGGCGCCGCGGAAGCCGAGCATCGGGTTTTCCTCGTCGGGCTCGTAGCGCGAGCCGCCGACGAGCTTCTTGTACTCGTTCGACTTGAAGTCCGACAGCCGCACGATCACCGGCTTGGGCCAGAAGGCCGCGGCGATGGTCGCGACGCCCTCGGTAAGCTTCTCGACGAAGAACGCGCGGGGATTCGCGTAGCCGCGCGCGGCGCGCTCGACCTCGGTCTTGAGGTTCCCCGGCAGGTTCGGATAGTCGAGCACCGCCTTGGGGTGCACGCCGATCATGTTGTTGATGACGAACTCGAGGCGCGCGAGACCCACCCCGGCGTTCGGCAGCGCCTGGAAGTCGAACGCGAGGTGCGGGTTGCCGATGTTCATGGTGATCTTCACCGGGCAAGCCGGCATCTCGCCGTAGTCGCGCTTGGTCACCTCGAAATCCAGCTTGCCGCGGTAGATGTTCCCGGTGTCGCCCTCGGCGCAGGACACCGTATAGGTCTCGCCGTCGCGGAGCTTTTGGGTCGCGTCGCTGCAGCCCACGACCGCGGGAATGCCCAGCTCGCGCGCGATGATCGCCGCGTGGCAGGTTCGCCCGCCGCGGTTGGTGACGATGCCCGCGGCGCGCTTCATCACCGGCTCCCAGTTGGGGTCGGTCATGTCGGTGACGATGACGTCGCCCGGCTTGATGCGTCCCATCTCAGAGGCGTCCTTCACCACGCGCGCGACGCCGACGCCGATCTTGTGCCCGATCGCCCGGCCCGTGGCCATGACCTCGGATTTCTGGCGCAGCAGGAAGCGCTCCTGTCCTTCCGCGCTCTTGCGCGACTTTACCGTCTCGGGGCGCGCCTGAAGGATGTAGAGCTTGCCGTCCGACCCGTCCTTCGCCCACTCGACGTCCATCGGCCGGCCGTAGTGCTCCTCGATCTTCAGCGCGAACCGCGCCAGCTCGATCACGTCCCTGTCTTCGAGGCAGAAGCGGTTGCGATCGGCCTCGGAGTTGTCCACCGTCCTGACCGACCTGCCCGCCTCGGCCTGGTCGCCGAAGACCATCTTCTGCAGCTTCGACCCCAGGCTGCGCCGGATGATGGGGAACTTGCCCGCGCGCAGCATCGGCTTGTGCACGTAATACTCGTCCGGGTTGACCGCGCCCTGCACGACCATCTCGCCCAGGCCCCACGACGCGGTGATGAACACGACGTCGCGGAATCCCGATTCGGTGTCCATGGTGAACAGCACGCCGCTCGCCCCCAAGTCGCTGCGCGCCATGCGCTGCACGCCCGCGGAGAGCGCCACCGCCGCGTGCTCGTATCCCTTGTGGCTGCGGTAGGAAATGGCCCGATCGTTGTACAGCGAGGCGAACACGCGCTTGAGCGCGGTCATCACGTTGGGCAGGCCGCGGATGTTGAGGAAGGTCTCCTGCTGCCCGGCGAAAGACGCGTCCGGCATGTCCTCCGCGGTCGCGCTCGAGCGCACCGCCACCGACACCGCCGCGTCGCCCTCCGTGAGGGCGCGGTACGCCTCGGCGATCTCCGACTCCAGGCGCTTGGAAAACTCGGCCGTCTCGATCCAGCCGCGGATCTCTTCGCCGCAGCGGGCGAGATCGGCGACGTCTTCCGGGTCCAGCCCCTCGAGCCTCGCGGCGATGCGGCCGGCGAGCCCGCCCTGCGCCAGAAACTCGCGGAAGGCGTCGGCGGTGGTGGCGAAGCCGCCGGGAACCCGGATCCCGGCTTGCGAAAGCTGCGAGATCATCTCGCCGAGCGAGGCGTTCTTGCCTCCGACTTGCTCGACGTCGGTCATCCCGAGCCGATCGAAATTCACCACGTATTTGAGCCCGGCCATGACCGTCCTTCGTAATCGGTTGAAGGATCTTGTTGAAACGGCTATTTTACATTTCATGCCCGATCGCCGCCGAACCGTGTTCTTCGTCTCGGACGGCACAGGCATCACCGTCGAGATGCTCGGCCACAGCCTGCTCACGCAGTTCGACGGGGTCGAGTCCACGCACGAGACCATCCCCTTCGTCGACTCGGTCGGGAAGGCGCAGGCCTGCGTCGCCCGCATCGACGGCGCCCCGCGGCCGGCGGGGCTGCGGCCGGTCGTGTTCACCACGCTGGTGAACGCGGACATACGCGAGACGGTGCGCAAAGCCGACGCCTTCGTGCTGGACTTCTTCGAGAGCTTTCTCGACCCCCTAGAGGCGGAGTTCGGCTCGAAGTCGACCCACACCGTCGGGCGCTCGCACAGCGCGCACGACGCGAAGGGCTACACCCACCGCATCGAGGCGATCAACTTCGCGCTGGCGCACGACGACGGTGCGTCGTCGCGGGACCTCGACAAGGCGGACGTGATCCTCGTCGGCGTGTCGCGCAGCGGCAAGACCCCGACCAGCCTGTACCTCTCGCTGCAGTTCGGCATCCGCGCGGCGAACTGCCCGCTGATCCCGGAGGACTTCGACCGCATGGCCCTGCCCAAGGCCCTCGAGGCCTACCGCCACAAGCTGTTCGGCCTGTCGATCGCGCCCGAGCGCCTGCGCGAGATACGCAACGAGCGCCGTCCCAACAGCAAGTACGCCGAACTGGAGAACTGCCGCTACGAGGTGCAACAGGCCGAGAAGCTGATGCAGAGCGAGGGAATCCGGTGGGCGAACTCGACGACCAAGTCGATCGAGGAGATCGCCACCACCATCATGCAGGAGTTCAAGCTCGAGCGCCGGGTCTACTAGCCGCGCTGCCGGATCTGCTCGAACAGGCAGATCGCCGCCGCCGAGGCCACGTTGAGCGACTCGGCCTGTCCCGGCATGGGAATCCGCACCTGCGTGCTGGCTACGCTCTTCGCGTCCGGTGTGAGCCCCGCTCCCTCGTTGCCGAACAGCCAGGCCACGTCTCCCCTGAGGTCGAGGTCGTAGAGCGAGGTCGTGGCGCGCGGCGCCGTGGCGATGATCCGGCCCGGAAAGGAGCGCGCGATCCCGGCGAGGTCGACGCCCTCGTGGATCGAGAGAAAGAAGTGCGCGCCCATCCCCGCGCGGACCACCTTGGGCGCCCAGGCGAACACCGAGCTCCTCGACAGGAAAACCTGCCGGGTGCCGGCGGCGACGGCGGTCCGCAGAATCGATCCCAGGTTGCCGGGGTCCTGGATGTTCTCGAGCAGCAGGCAGCCCGACACCGGCTTGGACAGGGCTCCCGGCTCGGGCGTCCGTATCACGGCGGCGACACCGGCCGCGCTCGCAAGCTGCGAAATACCCCCGAAAATCGCGTCGCTCAGCGCCAGATGCTCGCCGGCCGGAAAGGCCTCCACGAATGCGCGCAGGGCCGGATCCGCCAGGGCCGTGTCGCTCGCGAGTATCGTGTCCGCCCTGCCCCCGCTCTGCGCGTAGGCGCGCAGCAGCCGCTCGCCCTCGAGCAGCGTCGTACCGGTCCTGCGGCGCTCGCGCGAGGAGCCGGCGAGCTTCACCAGGGCCTTGACCGTCGGATTGCTCCTGGAACGGATGGTTTTCACTCAGGCCGCGCAGGTGCGGAAGCCCGCGAAGACGTCGCCGCGATCCGGCGTGTAGAAATTGCGCCAGCTGTTGGCGATGAGGCGCGGCGGCGTCGCGAAGCTGCCGCCGCGCAGCACCCTGTGGGTGCCGAACCAGGGCTCGGAATATTCGCTGTAGGGATCACGCGCGAATTCCGGGTAGGGCGCGAAGGTGCTCGACGTCCATTCCCACACGTTGCCGATCATCTGGCGGCAGCCGCCCGAGCTGTCTCCCCCGGGGAACCGGTCCACCGCAACCCGGCCAGGGCCGCGCAGGTTGGCGCGGCCTTCCCCGGGCGCGTCTCCCCAGGGGTAGCGGCGCCTTCGGCCCCCTCCTTCGAACGATGCGGCGGCCTCCCACTCCGCTTCGGAGGGGAGCCGCCTGCCCGCGTAGCGGCAATAGGCGTTGGCCTCGTGCCAGTCGACGTGCATCACGGGAAGCTCCGGCTCGAGCGCCGCCTGCTCCGAGAAGCGCCGCTCGGTCCACCGTCCGTCCCGCTCCGCCCAGTAGCGCGGCGTGCCCGTGGCGCCCTTGCTCTCCCAGCCCTCGGGCGACCACCATTCCTGGCGCCGGTAGCCGCCCTCTTCGACGAACTCCAGGAACTCCCGGTTCGTGACCGGCGCCTTGGCGATGCGGAACGGGGCGAGCTCGACCGGATGGGCCCATTTTTCGTTGTCGAAATGGAATCCCGAATTGCGGGCGGCGCCGATCAGGTAGATCCCGCCCGGGACCTCCACATCCCCGCCGAGCGCCCGTCCCGCCGCCGGCGCCTCGCCGCGCAGGGGATCCGCGTATCCGAGCGTCTGCCGGGTGTAGTGAAACGCCTCCGCGTGCATGTCCTCGTGGAAGATCGAGAGCTGCACGAAATAGGCGAGCCAAGGATCCTCCGGCTCGCGATCGAGGCGCGCGAGAACGCTCTCGAGCACCCGGTCCTGATACGCGAGCGTGCCCGGAAGATCCGGCAGCTTGAGATCCCACCGCGTATCGTGGGCGACCTTTGCGGAGTCGTAGAGCGCGTCCGCTCCCTCCAGCAGGCTGGGGGACAGCGATTCGTCGGCGCGCGGCCGCAGGCACCAGCGCTCCTGGAACCAGGCGACGTGCCCGAGCTCCCACACGACGGGATTGACGATCGCCACCTTCGGGCCGAACAATTGCGGGCCTTCGAGGTCCCGGGTGAGCTCCCGGGTGCGCTGTCTCGCGTCGCGAAGCTGCGACGACAGCACGCCGGGGTCTTCGTAGGGAGATGACATGGCCGGAGCGGGAACCATAGCATGAAAATCGCGCTGATCACCCCAGCCGGACCGCGCTCGCGCAACGGCAACCGGCACACGGCGATGCGCTGGGCCGGGATGCTGCGCGCGCTCGGCCACTCGGTGCCCGTCGCGCGCGTCTGGGACGGCCGTCCGGCCGACGCGATGATCGCGCTGCACGCACGCCGCAGCCACGCGTCCATCGCCGGCTTCCGCGAGCGGCATCCGGACAAGCCTCTCGTGGTCGTGCTGACGGGGACCGATCTCTACCGGGACATACGCTCGGACCGGCGCGCACGCGCTTCGCTCGATTTGGCCGACCGCCTGGTCGTTCTCCAGGAAATGGGAAGGCTCGAGTTGCCCCGCCGCCACCGTCGCAAGACCCGCGTTATTTACCAGTCGGCTGAATCCCGCGCGCCTTCCCCGCGGCGCCGCTCCCGCATCGCCTTGCTCGGCCACCTGCGCGAGGAGAAGGACCCGTTCCGGGCTGCACTGGCGCTCGCTCATCTAGGCGATCTACCGGATATCGAAGTCGTGCATCTGGGCGAGGCGCTGTCGCGCGACGTGGCGCGCGAAGCACGGCGCCTGATGAAAGTCGATGCGCGCTACCGCTGGCTGGGCGGCGTTAGCCACGGCGCCGCGATGCGCTGGCTCGCGCGAAGCGGGGTCGTGGTCCTGAGCTCGAGAATGGAGGGCGGCGCGAACGTGATTTGCGAGGCGGCCGCCGCCGGCGTGCCCGTGCTCGCTTCCCGCGTCTCGGGAAACATCGGAATGCTCGGCGGCGGTTATCCGGGGCTTTACCGTCTCGCCGACGAGCGCGCACTCGCGCGACTCATCCGCCGCGCCGCGACCGACCCCGCTTACTACGCGCGCCTCAAGCGCCTCACCGCCTCGCGCCGCCGCCTGTTCCTTCCCTCCGCGGAGAAAGCGGCGCTGCGCGCACTGGTCGCCGATCTGCGCGGCCTTCAGCGCCCGAGCAGCTCGCGCACCGGCGCGAAGCTGCGCCGGTAGACCTCGCACACACCGTGGCGCCGCAGCGCTGCGAGGTGCTGCGGGGTGGGATAGCCCTTGTGCTCGTCGAAGCCGTACTGGGGGAAGCGCCGGTGCAAGCGCTGCATCTCGGCGTCGCGCGCGGTCTTCGCCAGGATCGACGCCGCCGAGATCACTTTTACGGTCGCGTCCCCGTCCACCACCGCCCGCGCCGGGTACGCCAGGGCCGGGCAGTGCGATCCGTCCAGCAGCACCTCGTCGGGAGCAACGGCGAGCGATTCCACCGCCCGCCGCATCGCGAGCAGGCTCGCCTGGAGTATGTTCAGGGCGTCGATCTCCTCCACGCTCGCCCAGGCGACCGCCCAGACGAGCGATCGCGCCTTGATCGCGCCGGCGAGGCGCTCGCGCTTCGCAGCGCTCAGCACCTTGGAATCCGCAATGCCCCGCGGCGCGCGCCGGCCCGGGTGGAAGATCACGGCCGCCGCGAAGACCGGCCCCGCGAGCGGCCCGCGGCCGGCCTCGTCGACTCCGCAGATCAGGCGGGCCGAAGCCACGGAAGGAGCGCTTCGCTCGCGCGCGCCGCCGTGTCCTGCCGCAGCATGCGGCGCATGCGGTCCAGGCGCTCGGAAAGCTTGCGGCCGACGACCGGGTCGTTGAGCGAGTTCAGGACCGCTTGCGCCAGGTTCTCGGGCGTGGCGTCGTCCTGCAGGATCTCGGGCACCACGAATTCACCGGCGATGATGTTCGGCAGCCCCGCGTAGGGCACCGTCGCCATCCTCGCCATGAGGCGGGCAGTGAGCGCCGCCATCTTGTAGGTGATGACCATGGGTTTGCGGGCGAGCGCCGTCTCGAGCGTGGCCGTCCCGCTCGCGACCAGGGCCACGTCGCAGGCCGCGAGCGCCTCGCGCGCGTGCCCGAAGAGTACCGTGAGCGGCAGGTCCGACGCGCCGGCGGCGTAGAGCGCCTCCTCGAAGATCGCGCGCGTCTCGCGGCTGATGAGCGGCACCAGGAAGTGCACGGCGGGCTGGCGCGCGGCGATCAGCTTCGCGGTCTCGGCGAAGCACAGCGCCATGTAGCGCAGCTCCGACTGGCGGCTGCCCGGCAGCAAGGCGATGACCTTGCGCGCCGCGGACAGCTTGAGCTGCTCGCGTGCGGCGGCGGTCCCGTCGTCGTCGGAGGTCTGGTCGGCCATCGGGTGCCCCACATAGACGACCGGCACCCCCGCTTCCTGATAGAGCTTCTCTTCGAAGGGAAACAGCACCAGCATCTTGTCGACCGACTTGGCGATCGAGGCCATGCGGCCGCCGCGCCAGCCCCACAGCGACGGGCTCACGTAGTGCACCGTCGGAATGCCTGCGCGCTTCAGCCTGCGCTCCAGCCCCAGGTTGAAGTCCGGAGCGTCCACCCCGATGAAGAGCTGCGGCATCGCCTCGACCATGCGCCGCTCGAGCTTGCGCCGGATCGACAGGATCTCGAGAAAATGCCGCAGGACCTCGACGTAGCCGCGCACCGCCAGCTTCTCCATCGGGAACCAGGACTCCAGGCCCTGCGCCTCCATCCTCGGCCCGCCGATGCCGACGAAGCGCAGGCCGCGGACGCGCTCGCTCAGGGCGGCGATGAGATGAGCCCCGAGAAAGTCGCCCGAGGCCTCCCCCGCCACCATGCCTACGAGGATGGGTTCGCCCGGCACCGCGGTCAGCGAACGATGCCCCGGGTCGAGCGCTGGAGGAAGTCGACGAGCATCTTCAGCGCCGGCGCCTTCCCGACCTGCGCCGCGATCGCGGCCTTCGCCTCCTCGAGCGTGAGCCCCGAGCGGTAGAGCGTCTTGTACGCGCGCCGGATCTCGGCGATCTGCTCGTCGCCGAAGCCGCGCCGCTTCAGGCCTTCGGCGTTGATGCCGAAAGGCTTGGCGGCGTTGCCCGCCGCCATGACGTACGGCGGGAGGTCCTGCAGCAGCAGCGTGGCCCCCGCGGTCATCGAATGCGCCCCGATCAGCACGAACTGGTGCACGCCCGTGAACCCGCCCAGCACCGCGTGGTCGCCGACGTGGACGTGCCCCGCGATCGAGGCGGCGTTCGCGAAGATCGTGTGGTTGCCGACCTGGCAGTCGTGCGCGACGTGCGCGTACGCCATGATCCAGTTGTCGCTACCGATGCGCGTGACGCCCGCGTCCTGCGCGGTGCCGCAGTTGAACGTGCAGAACTCGCGGATCTGGTTGCGGTCGCCGATCTCCAGCCGCGTCGGCTCGCCGGCGTATTTCTTGTCCTGCGGCTCTCCGCCGAGCGCGCTGTGCGCGAAGATGCGGTTGTTCTTCCCGATGCGCGTCCGGCCCTCGATCACCACGTGCGCGCCTATCGTGGTGCCCTCTCCGATCTCGACGTGCTCGCCGATGATGGAGTACGGCCCGACCGACACGCCCGCGGCGAGCTTCGCCCCGGGGTGGACGATCGCGCTCGGGTGGATCATGCGGGCCGCAGCGTGCAGAGCAGCGTCGCCTCGGCCGCGAGCGCGTCGCCGACCCGCGCCTGCGCAGAGAATTTCAGCAGCTCCCGTCCGATGCGGTCGGCGGTCACCTCGATCAGGAGCTGGTCGCCGGGAACGATCGGGCGCTTGAAGCGCGCGCCGTCGATCCCGACGAGGTAGTAGATCGACTTGTCGTCGGACTTCTTCCCCGCGCTCACGAACGCCAGCACCGCGGCGGCCTGGGCGGCCGCCTCGACCACCAGCACCCCCGGCATCACGGGCAGCCGCGGGAAGTGGCCGTTGAAGAAGGGCTCGTTGAAGGTGACGTTCTTGAGGGCGAGGATGCGCTTGCCCGGCTCGCACTCCAGGATCCGGTCTATCAGGAGCATCGGATAGCGGTGCGGCAGGTGTTCCAGGATCGCGCGGATGTCCATCATGATTGTTCTACCTCTTTCCCTTTCTTTTTCGAGGCTTCGGGTGCCCTTCCAGCTCCCGGACGCGCCCGGCGAGGCGCTCGAGGCCGCGCAGCTGCGCGACGGTCTTCGCCCATTCCTGGGCGGGCTCCGCCGGCAGCACCGAGGAATACGTTCCCGCGCTCCGGATCGACTTGGTCACGAAGCTCGTCGCCGTGACGATGACGCCGTCGGCGATCTCGATGTGCCCCATTATGCGCGCGGCGCCGCCGATGGCGCAGTGCCTGCCGATGCGGGCGCTCCCCGCGATCCCCGCGAAGGCGGCGATGGCGGTATGCGCCCCGACGCGCACGTTGTGCGCGATCTGGATCTGGTTGTCGAGCTTGACGCCGTCCTCGATCACGGTGTCGTCCAGCGCGCCCCGGTCGATGGTGGTGTTCGCGCCGACCTCGACGTCGTCGCCGATGACGACGCGTCCGGTCTGCGGGATCTTGATCCAGCGCCCGCCCTGGGGCGCGATGCCGAAGCCGTCCGCGCCGATCACCGCGCCGGCGTGGATCACCGCGCGCTTTCCGATCACCGATCGCGGGTACACCGTGACGGAGGGACCGAGACGGGAGTCCTCGCCGATCTGCGCCTCCTCCCCGACCGCGCACCCCGGTCCGAGCACGACGCGCTCGTCGATCCGTGCGCCGCGCGCGACGTGGCAGAACGGCCCCACGGCCGCCGAAGGGGCGACTTCGGCGCCCGCCTCGACCACCGCCCGCGCGTGGATTCCCGGCGCCACCTGCGGCTCGGGGTTGAGCAGTTGCGCGGCCCTGGCGTAGTAGGCGTAGGGGTCGTCGCACACGATTCTTGGGAGCTGGGTCGCCCCCCGCTGGCCGCGCGCGAGGATCACCGCGGAGGCGCGCGTGCCGTTCAGCTGCTTCAGGTATCTCGGGTTCGCGACGAAGGACAGGTCGCCCGGTTCCGCGTTCTCCAGGGTCGCGATGCGGCGGATCTCGGGATCCTGACCCCCTATCAACTCTCCGCCGAGCCGGGCGACGATCTCGCCCAGGCGGTAGGTGCGGGGGCCGGAGCTCACTTGCCTGCGCGATTCTCGGCGAGCGCCTTGATGACCTTGTCGGTGATGTCGATGCGGTTGCTCGCCCACACCACCTGCTCGTTCTGGAACACCACGTCGAGCTTCTC
>Ga0137410_10003470_pt1 | contig 10668 bp, 11 predicted proteins | sample CZODoug1_16funga_FD_108878 | JGI IMG/M metagenome (GOLD analysis project Ga0137410, IMG submission 108878) | Vadose zone soil fungal communities from Angelo Coast Range Reserve, California, USA - CZODoug1_16fungal (Illumina Assembly) | ecosystem: Environmental > Terrestrial > Soil > Vadose zone... | reverse complement strand
GGACGCTTCCACGACGTCTCGGCGGAGTGCGGCCCCGCCTTTCAAATCAAACACGTCGGGCGTGGCGCGGCCGCTGGCGATTTCGACAATGACGGCGATCTCGACATCATCGTCTCCAACTGCGGTCAACCGCCGATATTGATGCGGAATGACGGCGGGAACAGGAACCACTGGATCGCTATAAAAGCGCGCGGCAGGGAGAGCAATTCGTTCGGCGTCGGCGCTCGCGTCAAAGTCGAAGCTGGAGGCAAGACGCAGGTCAAAGAGATTTACAGCGCGGGCAGTTATCTGAGCGGCGGCGACCTGCGCCTCTACTTCGGCCTCGGCGGCGAGCGCAAAATCAAGCAGGTTGAAATTCTGTGGCCCAGCGGCAAGAAACAAACGTTGAATGATGTGGCGGCGGACCAGACGTTGTCGCTCGATGAAGCCCAGGCGCAAAAGAAATTAAATGTACCGTAGGCCGTCCAGCCTGCGGAGAGTTTGGTTATTCGACATTTCGAAGACGACTCGTCGCTCAAATGAAGGCGCTCGGCTCTTACAATTTTCGAGTAATGGAAGCCCTCCGCAGACTGGACAGTCTACGGTACAGGTCCTTAATCGGGGCGCTGTTTCGCTTTGATTTTTTCGAGCAGAGAGGGATCAACCGGCGATTTCAACTCTTCCGCTTTTGCGGCGTGTTCTGACGCGCGCGCGTATTGCCCCTGTCGCAATAGCGCCTCCGCCAACTGGCGATGCGCCGGGCCGTGATTCGGATTCAGTTCCAGCGCGCTCGTATAGGCTTCAATGGCCCGCGCGAACTCTCTCTTCTCCTGAAGAATGAGGCCGCGCTCGAAGAAGACCTCGACCTGCAATTGCTGGTAATAGGCGTTGCTCAAGAGGCGTTGTCCTTCCGGGGCGGCCAGATACGCCTCCTTCAACGCCAGCTCCAGTTGTCGCTTCAGGCGGTAAGCCTGAGCCAGCCGCAAATGGCCCTCAGGCTGCGCGGGCGTGATGGTCACCGCCTTTTGAAGGAGCTTTACGGCCTGTTCCATTTGGCCCTTTCGAATATATACCTTCCCTAGCGTCAGGTAGATCTCCGCCGCCGGATAATCCGGTTTCGCCGCCTCCTCCAATTCGCGTATCGCCTCGTCATCGTTTTTCAAATCGAGGTGAGCGAGTCCCAGATAATAGTGGGCGATAAAAAATGACGGATCAGCGGCCAGAGCCTTCCGGTTGTAATCAATGGCAAGATCGGGGCTGCCGAGCTGGCGATGAGCCTCGCCCAACAATGAGAGCAGGTGAGGAACATTCGGGCGAATGGTAGAAGCGGCTTCCAACTGTTCCTTGGCCTTCCGCGCCTGATTCAGATCCAGATAAATGCGGGCGAGGTAGAATCTGGCCCAGATCAGATTCGGATCGAGCGCGATGGCCTGGACGAATTCGTCCCGCGCTTCGCTGAGCGTTTCATACGAGCCTTGTAACAAATAAGCCTGTCCGAGAAGCTGATGCGCGGCGGCGGATTGCGGGTCGAGCGCAACTGCTCTCCTCATCTCCTTCAACGCTGGTTCCTTTTCGCCGCGCTGAAGATGCGCCGCGCCGCGATCGAACGCGAGGTGGAAACCGATTTTACGCGCCGCATCCGGGCTTATCTTTTTGAGGATTGTGTGGCCGAGCGTGGGATCGAAAAAATGAATCAATTCGCCTTCGGCCGCTTTTTCGATTCGCGCGATCACCGCTTCTGGCAGGTCGTTCAAACGAACGGGGCCCCAGACGCCGCCGGCGGCGGCGGTCGAATGCGTCGAATGTTTTTGCGCCAGCTCGGCGAAATCCTGTCCCGACTGTAACTGCGCCATCACGGAATCGAGGCTTTCCGATGTCTTCACGATGATGATTTGCACGTAGACGGGAGCGACGGGCGCGACTGGTTGTTGGACTTGTCGCGGACATGGCGGGCCGATCAAGAATATCCAGCCGGCGAGCGCGAATGCGATTAACTGTTGCATGGCTTGTCGGCCCTGTAAGGCGCCTCCCAAAATCAAAACAAAAAAGGGTCCCTAAATTTCGGGGTCCATCAAAAACTACCATCTGCTAACCGGGTCATAACTCATCCCCAGAGTCATAATCTTTTGCAACAAGGCTTTATATTTCACGCTGCAATGTTCCGCCGAATCAGCGAAGTCTTCGTCGCGCGCTATCTGAGGGTTGGGATTCACTTCGAGCGCGTAAATTCGGCCGTCCTCGGTCAGCCGGTAATCAATTCTCGCATATCCGCTCAGGCCGAGTATGCGGTAGATACGTTTTGACAGCCGCTCGAATTCATCCTTCGCCTTCGGCTCCAGCGGAGCCGGAATTGTTTCAAGCCCGATCTTCTTTTGGTACTCCACGTCCCATTTTACTTTTCCGGTGGCGATGACCGGCGCGCCGTTGGGCAAGTTCTTTATGACCAGTTCCCAGGGCGTGTACGCCTGCAGCTTCTGGTTCCCAATGACGCCGACGTAAATTTCGCGCCCCTCTATGAACTCCTCGACAATCGCCGCCGTCTGATTCTGCCGGTGGATGAATTCAACGCGCTCCTTGAGCTTCTCGTCGTCACGGACGACCGAAGCCTGGGATATGCCGACCGAGCCTTCGTCGCTCACCGACTTAACAATCAGCGGGTATTTCAGCCTCCTGGAAGGCTCCACCTTTCGGTTCGGAGGGAAGACGGCGAAGCGCGCCGCATATATGCGATGATAGGCCAGAATCTTCTTGGTCAAAGCCTTGTCGCGAGCCAGCGTCAGCCCGCGCGGGTTGCAGCCGGTATATTTCTGCTTCATCAACTCCAGGAAACTGACCACGTGCTGGTCGAAGTGCGGATAGCCGTCGAACTCTTCGAGCAGGTTGAAGGCCACGTGCGGTTGATGCTTCTCAATGGCTTCACGGATCACGCTGAGATCGCTGCGCACCCCGACCGGCCAGACATCGTGCCCCATCGCGCGCAGCGTGGAGACAACGTCATATTCAGCCCGCCACTCTTCCTTCTCCTTGTTCTCCACGCCGTCGAGCGTTTCCGGCGGAACCAGATCTTCGCGCATCAGCACAATGACGCGCAATTTTCTTTTAGGTTTTCGGCTCACAACGCAATTCTATGATAGCCGGTATGAATTCCATTCATTGTCTGAACCGTCAATAATACTAACACTTTTTGCCTGGCATGTTTTTCCGTCAGGCCGAGCCGCAGCTTCAAATCACGGCAACGGCTCATCATGGCGGCAAACATCTGATCGATAGCGTAGCTGTGAACGCCCGTGCCTTCCGCGACCTCGCTGCAAAATTCGCGGCGGTAGCGCCGCAGGAAGCTGACCGCGCTGGGAGCGGATTCACGGCGCGTGTCGGAGGAGAAGATGCGCAGCAGGTCGCGGTCGTAATCGGGCGGCCACTGGAAGTCATAATGCCCCCGCTTCTTCTGGTAGTGCTCGCGCAGGGTTATTTTGATATCGCGCAACCGCTCGACATGGGCGCGCGATTTGTTGTTGGGGGCTTTCCCCGAAATCTCCCGCATCACTTCATCGACGTACTCCAGCTTTCGCAGCGCGCGCCACCCTTCGTACCGCCTTCTCCAGCGCGCCCCCGGAGCCATCCATACGGCAAAGGTCTCCGCGAAGTCTTCCGCGGGGTGCGCCTGCGCGTACCAGCCCGGCAGGTAGAGCACGTAATCGCGGCTGTTGGGCTCGGGCTTGTACCAGTCGGGATAGGGTCGCGCGAACGGGCCGAACAACTCGCGGTAGCGCCGGCGGCCGTGCAGGCGAAAGGCGTTGTCTATCGCATGTCCCGTCTCGTGCCGCATAATGCGCATGCATTCCGCCTCGGCGCCGCCCTCGACCTCGAGCATCTGCCGGCGTTCGAGCTTGATTAATCGCGGATGGGCAAGATAGAAAGGGATTGCGAAGCCTGAGACGTTGTCGGGAGTGAACCATTCTTCGGACAGCCAGACGTGGGGGTAGCATCGAAGGCCGCGCGCGTCCAGATCTTCGTAAAGCCGGGCCAGCCTTTTCTCCATAGACGTGCCCGCGATCCTCAGCGGCAGGTCGCACAGACGCAGATCAAGCAGTGGCTCGTCCGTCATTCGATTCAGTTCTTTTACAGATATCACCGCTTGAAGCCCAGGGAACTCATTCATTAATTAGACAGAGTTCCCGCTGAGAGGGGATCCGTCTATACGGCCAGCTTCAACCCGCACCTGTCCAGTACTTCCGTCTCAATAATTGTTTCGTTGCGTTCGGCCCCTGTGGAGATAAACGCGAACGGCGCGCCTGACAGCTCGGCCAGTCTGGCGATATATTTGCGCGCTTTCTCAGGCAGGTCTTCAAATTTCGACACGCCGACAGTCCTCTCTCTCCATCCCGGCATTGTTTCGTAAATCGGTTCGGCCTCCGACATCTGGTTGGCGTCGTAGGGGACCTGATCAATCTCTCGCCCTTTAATTCGATAGCCGGCGCAGATTTTGATCTCGTCCAGGTCGTCGAGCACGTCGAGCTTGGTCAGCGCCAGAGCGTCCAGGCCGTTGACCATCACGGCGTAGCGCGCGACTACGGCATCGAACCAGCCGGTTCGTCTCGGCCTTCCCGTTGACGCGCCGTATTCGCCTCCACGCGCGCGGAGGTGTTCGCCCATCGAGTCGTTCAACTCGGTTGGGAATGGGCCGCCGCCGACGCGCGTGGTATAAGCTTTGATCACGCCGATCGCGCAATGGAGCAGCGAAGGCGGAAGCCCGGCGCCGGTGATCGCCCCGCCGATCGACGAATTGGACGAGGTGACGAACGGATAGGTGCCGTGGTCGATGTCTAGCATCGTCGCCTGCGCGCCTTCGAGCAGCAGCGATTTCCCTTCTCGGGCCGCGCGGTTCAGGAAGTAGGTCGTGTCGCAGATGTGCGGCGCGACCAGTTCGCACCACCGCTGGCCGTCTTCGATCAACTGCTTCTCGTTGATCAGGTCGCCGTTGAGCATGGCGATCAGCCGGTTGGCCTGCTTCGCGTTGTGCGAGAGCTTCTCGGTCAACGTGGCGGGGTCGGTCAGATCGCCCGCGCGCAGCCCACGCCGCGCCATCTTGTCTTCATAGGCCGGACCGATGCCGCGCATCGTCGTCCCGACGGCGGCCCCGCCGCGCGAGGCTTCGATGGCGCGATCCAGCGCGACGTGATACGGCAGTATCAGATGGGCGCGGTTGCTGATGAGCAGGTTGCCGGGGCCAACCTCGATGCCCTGCGCGCGCAATGCGTCGATCTCGTTGAGCAGCGCCTGGGGGGCGACCACCACGCCGTTGCCGATGACGCAGGTCTTGCCCGGATGAGTGATGCCCGACGGGATCAGGTGGAGCACGAATTTATGATCGACTCCGTCGCGGCGAATGATGACGGTGTGGCCGGCGTTGTGGCCGCCCTGATATCGAGTGACAATGTCGAAATGAGGCGCGAGCAGATCAACAATCTTGCCCTTGCCTTCGTCTCCCCATTGCGCGCCGATGATTGCGAGGTTCATGTATGTAGTCTTTGTGGTCAGGCGGCTTCAGCGTAACCAGTGAGCGGTCTGACTTCTGGGGGCTGAAAGCCGAGCACAATATCCGATTTCGGAACGCCCGCCTCTTCCAGTTCTCTTGCGAGGCCATGCTCGGTCCAGTCTTCCTGAATTACGATTTTGCCGTTGATGATTTCAATGTGAACGACAAAGGAAAGTATCCGACGCGAATCATCCCAACCTTCACGCACAACCAGATAACTATCGCTATGGCGATCAAATATCGCTTTATCCCGTGTATTACCCCGCCCAATCGCGCGTTCGGATAACCTGACAAATTCGTTCAGCTTGCTTTCTATGAGGTCGCGATATCGGTCCAGCTTATCCATTTGACAATCTCCCTTCTACGAGCGTTGAAGACAATCAATCTGATTTGCTCCTCGACGAGTAAGAATCCACCGTCCGATGTTTCGAATATTCGACGATACACATCGTCGCGAACAGCGATGAACAGCGTGCGCTCCGACTTTTTTCTTTTCAAGGATAACCGGTAGATAACGGATTGCCCCACCGCGTCCCTCAGATCTTCAATCTTGGACGAACCAGCGAAGCTTTTAACTTCCACTGCTATTTTCTCGGTTCCTTTTTCGGCCGCTATAAGCCGTTCAGCCCCAAAATCGATTTGAAGCGTCGTTTCCATCCAATCAATCGTGAGTGGATCATCAGTGATCTTCCAGCCGTCCTTGGCAAGAGCTGTCTTGACATGTTCGTGGTAAAGGTCTTTGGCCGCCATACTCCCACTTTCCGCGCGATGCGCGCGAATTTTGCGGAGGCGCTTAATAACCGTGATCCGGATCGTGATGCTTTTTGATTTCCAAATAGCGCTCGACTGAAACGGCGGCTTGCACTCCGTCGGCGACGACGTTGGCGAGCTGATAGATCGGGCGAACGCACAGATCGCCCGCCGCGAAGAGGCCGGGGACTTTGGTTTCCATCAAGTCGTTGACGATCAGGCGGCCTTCGTCGTCTGTCGAGACCAGATGCTTGACCATCTCCGAATTGGGAAGCCAGCCGATGAAGACGAAGACGGCTTTCGCTTCGATATCTTCTGTCTTATCGCTCTTCAGATCGCGGACGCGGAGGCCGTCGACTTCGTTCTCGCCGTAAATCTCCTCGACCACGCTGTTCCAAACCGGCTTGACCTTCGGATCGTGGAGGTACTGCTCGATCAGAATCTTCTGGGCAGTGAAATGGTTGCGGCGATGAATCGAATTAATCTCGGAGGCGTAGCGCGTCAGGAAATGGCCTTCTTCGACCGCCGAGTTGCCTCCGCCAACCACGGCCACGGGGACGTTGCGGAAGAAGGCGCCGTCGCAAGTGGCGCAGACGCTGACGCCTTTGCCGAAGAGTTTATCGTAGCCGGGAACTTCAAGGCGGCGCGGATGGCGGCCCATCGCCAGGATTACCGTCTTCGTCGTCACGGAGATCCCGTCGCTCAAGCCCACGGTGAAGATTCCGCGGTCGTTTCGGGCGACCGACTCCGCCCCCACTCCGATGCGGACTTCGGCGCCGAAGCGCTTCGCGTGTTTGAGAAACGCTTCGGCGAAATCATAGCCGGATATGCCATCGGCGAATCCGGGATAGTTGTCAATCGCAGCCGAAAGCACGATCTGCCCGCCGACGGCCTGTTTCTCCAACACCAGCGTCCTGAGCAGCGAGCGCCCGGTATAAACGGCGGCGGCCAACCCCGTCGGCCCTCCGCCAATAATGATCACGTCGTAATCTGTTGCCATAAATTTGGTGGTTGGTGGTTAGTGGTTGGTGGTTGGTCAGAAATAAAGCGCCAACCACTCAGGCGCCAACCACTAACCACCCCTGATTATGCCAATTGTTTTTCGATCATCTGGGAGAGCGAACTCAGAGCGTTCGATGGCACGCCCACGTGACGATCAACTTCCTGACCTCCGCTAAAAAGCACCAGAGTCGGAATTCCGCGGATGCCGTACTTCCCGGAGATTTCGATGTTCTCGTCTACATTGAGTTTCACCACTTTCGCCTTGCCATGATACTTCTCGGCGACCTGTTCGACGGTCGGCGCCAGCATGCGGCAGGGGCCGCACCACGCCGCCCAGAAATCCACTAATACAGGGCTATCTGATTGCATGACTTCGGTTTCCCAATTCGAATCACTAACCTCAGCGACAAATTGACTCATTTCTTTCTCCTTAAGGTTATAACTGTTTTCTTCTTAACAAAGTCCATACAAAGTCCATCACTATACCGTTTCAATATCCGGTCTTTCAGCCAACGCATTATATCAGACGTATTCGTTCGCTGGCACACAGACAGGAAGGAGGGGAGACAAGGGGACAAGGAGAGGGGGAGACAAGGAGACGAGGAGAGAGCGTTTCCTCTCTTTTCTGTCTCCTTGTCCCCTTGTCCCCTTGTCCCCTTGTCCCCTTGTCTTCCTCTCCCCTTTCACCTCTTAGCCGCGACGATCTGGCGGTAAGCGGTCAAATAGTTGTGCGCCGAACTGTCCCAGGAGAAGTCCTCGCGCATGCCGTTGAGTTGGAGTTTGCGCCAGGTCTCGCGGTCGTAATAGATCATCAGCGATTCATAAAACTTCTCGATCAGGCGGTCGCTCGAATACTCGTAGAATTTGTAGCCGTTCCCTTGTCCCGTGGTAGTCTCGAAATTTCGGATCGTGTCGTCCAATCCGCCGACACCGCGCACAATCGGCACGGCGCCGTATTTCAGACTGTACATCTGATTCAACCCGCAAGGTTCGTAAGCCGACGGCATCAGGAACATATCGGCGCCGGCTTCGATTTGATGCGCGAGCGCATTGTTATATCCGAAATAGACGCCGACCTGGTCGGGCATTGTGTCGCGCACGTGTTGGAAATAGCCTATGTAACTTTCGGCGCCCGAACCGAGCAGGATGAAATACGCGCCGGTCTCCAGGATGCGCCAGACTACCTGCGCGATCAGATCGATCCCCTTTTGCGAAGTCAGGCGCGAGACGATTGCGACCACCGGTTTTTCCAGATCGACCGGCAGATGATACTTTTCGAGCAGATCGCGTTTGCAGGCGGTCTTGCCGCTGAGGTCGTGGATTCCATAGTTGGCCGCGATGTCCTTGTCAGTCTTGGGGTTCCATACGTTGTAATCGACGCCGTTCAGAATGCCGATCAGGCTGTCGCGGCGTTGGCGCAATAATCCGTCGAGGTCGACGCCGAACTGCGGCGTTTGAATCTCTTGCGCGTACTTCGGGCTGACGGTCGAGACGGCGGTCGAAAAATAGATTCCGGCTTTCATCGCGTTCGCTGCGCCGTGAAACTCCATCCCGTATTGATAGACGTCCCAGCCGAACCCGAATTTGAGCGCGAGATTCGGATCGAAGATTCCCTGAAAAGCCAGGTTGTGAATTGTGAAGAGTGTGGCCGTGTGGGCGAAGAACGGGTCGGCGGCATAGATCTTGGCCAGATAGGCCGGGATGAATCCCGTCTGCCAGTCGTTGCAATGGATGACATCGGGCGGGTCGCCGACGCGTTTTGCAAGCTCGATGACCGCGCGGCTGAAGAACGCGAACCGTTCGACGTCAAAATCGCCGGCGCCGTAAATGTACCCGCGCCCGAAATATTCGGCGTCGTCTATGAAGTAAACCGGCGCGCCGTTCATCCAGTCGCGCCATACGGCCGCGTATTTCACGCCGCCAGCAAAAGGAACGCGCAGATCATCGAAGATCCGTTCGCCAGTCTCTTGGCTGACCACGTCTCCCTGATGGCCGCCAAATCCGGTGTAGCGCGGGGTGACGACGCAGACGTCGCACCCGATGCGCGATAGGGCCCTGGGCAAAGCCCCTGCCACATCACCCAACCCGCCGGTCTTGGAATACGGCGCAACTTCGGATGAAGCCAGAATTACGCGCATCGTTCTATTACGGATTTGAGCCTTTCTTTATGTTTCGTTGAATCGTGAAGAACGGATGCGCGATACTAAAGGCGGGCTCGAAATCTTGTCAAGCAAAGCGATTTCTCAACCTGCCGTGTCGCATCAATCAACAATCTAAGCTTGTCAGGTCGCGTCTTCGGATTCGGCGTCTTCAGGCGCCCTACCCTCGGATGGAGGAATAGGGTCCACCAGGCGCGCTCGGATGAGTTTCTTCGCGAGCGTGTAGATGTCTTTTCTATCACCCTCTCTCCGGATGCCGGCGGCGACGACCAGGACGATGACCTTTTCATTGTCGATGCGATAGATGATGCGGTATCGTTGGCCGGCGGCGCGAACATTATGGTAGCCGCCGAGTTCGGCGGTGAGAGGTTTGCCCTTCTTTTCGGGGTCCTCGGCAAGACCGTCAATCGTCTCGATGATCTTCGCCCGAATGCGGCGGTCTTGTACTTTATTGATCATGCCTAAAGCGGCAGGTGTAATTTCAATTTGAAATGTCACGGTTAAGCTCCTGCCTGGCCCGGTCCCAAGAAACAGCCTGGTCTTCGGAAGCTTCCTTGATGCTTTGACGCAGGGCGGCCATTAGTTCCCCATCGCTCAGAATCTCCAACGTCTCCATGATCGATTCGTAGAGTTCCCAAGGGAGAATGGCCAACACCGGTTCGCCGCGTCGAGTCACGGCTATCGCGCCGGGCTCTTCGGCAAGCTCCTCTGGGAGGCTTGTCAGCCTATCTCGGGCTTTGATAATCGGAAGTTGGATCGTCGTTGTGTTCACCTTAGCCATCCTTTGTTTGTTGGTTCAAGAATATGAGCATACTTTAGCCAGCCGTTAGCTTGACCTGCTGTCGGCCATTCAAGAGCACGTTTAATGGTACGTATAGGCGTGCGCTTTGTCAATTCATTAGGTGATGGGAGTTATTTCTTGCTTGGACGGGGGTGCGCTGGGCGCGAACATCATAGGCATATATGACGGATCAGCTTTAGAACCCGTCCGCGAAACCTAATGTTGTTGATGAAACGAGAACTGAACTTGTAGACGATCTCACGCTCTATGCCTTGACATTCTATGTCTCCCTGCCTACCCTACGCCTAGAATTTCTACGTGTGACAAATAAGCAACACAGATTTGGAGGCGCCGTTTGACCCGGCCGAAGGCGGATCTCCTGCAAGGCACGCTCGATCTGCTCATCCTCAAGGCCCAGGAGCTTAGGGCCGCTCCACGGCTACGGCATCATCCAGCGCATT
>Ga0137410_10003469_pt1 | contig 10668 bp, 10 predicted proteins | sample CZODoug1_16funga_FD_108878 | JGI IMG/M metagenome (GOLD analysis project Ga0137410, IMG submission 108878) | Vadose zone soil fungal communities from Angelo Coast Range Reserve, California, USA - CZODoug1_16fungal (Illumina Assembly) | ecosystem: Environmental > Terrestrial > Soil > Vadose zone... | reverse complement strand
TCAGGAGTATTGGCTGGGGAGACCTGAGGCTCAGTCTTCTTCTGAGAAGACTGAGGAGAAATTCGACAACCGGCTGGAGATTCTGTTGAGAGAGCAGGCGCGAGACGCCGGCGCCAGGCGCGCAATCGAGGCGTGGTATCGGATGCGCCGCATCATAGCCGGCGCCGAGGCCAAGCTCGATCTGCTCGAAGAGTTGTTCCGTCGTCACGCCTCCGACCGGACGGTTGTCTTTACGGCCACGAACGAGACGGCCTACAGGATTTCACAACTATTCCTCGTTCCGGCGATCACGCACCGAACGAACGCAAACGAACGTAAAAACATTCTTCAGCGATTTGAAAGCGGACAATACAAAGCCGTCGTCACGTCGAAGGTACTCAACGAAGGCGTTGATATGCCGGAGGCGGCGGTGGCGATCGTTCTGGGCGGCAGCGGTTCGTCGCGCGAACACACTCAGCGGCTCGGTCGCATTCTCCGCCAACGAGCGAACAAGCAGGCCGTCCTTTACGAGATCACGGCGCGTGGGACGATGGAGACCGCCATCAGCCGGCGGCGGCGCCAGACCGAAGCTTACGCCGGACGCGCCCGAAAATTCTCTCAACTATGACGACTCGGCTTTGTCCATTCTGAGATCGGCGCGTGGCGCCGATCTCAGAATGGACAAAGCCTCGTTTAATCGAGTTGTGATATCGAAAAATGACGCTGGCGCTGTCCGTTTTGTGATGCCGGCGCTTGCGCCGGCATCACAAAACGGACAACGCCGAGGACGATATGTTGCCCAAGGAACTTCTTCGCTACCGCATCGAATCCGGGCAAATCCGCCCGGCCTTCCTCGACACCGCTTCGCCGCGCTACATTCGTGTGGTAAGCGATCTGATCGCGGCGTTTGATAAACAAGTCGGTAATATGCAGGGCGAGTTGGAGGAAGCGGTAGAGAAATACGCAGCGGGCCGAACTGACTATCGGATCGTTCGCGGACTGGCCCACGTGATCACGAGCTTTGCCGAGTTCGACGCGTCAACGGCGGACTCGGCAAAGCTCCGCAGCGCCGTTTTTGAGCGAGCCGCTGAAGGCTGGCCGGTGGTTCGCCACAATGCCGCGCCGACGGAAACCGATCGTCACTCTGTTCTTGAAGCGGTCGGCGCCGAGTTCGGTCTTCCCCTGGCTCAACTTGAAGAGAAGCTTTACGCCGATCTCCCTGAACGGCGGCGATTGATTCGCGTGACGGCGCCGCGCGAGCCTGTGGCGCTGATTGCCCGCTACAACATGGAACTGGCGCGCGGGCTGCTCTACTGGGCCGAGCGACTTACCGTTGACATCGAGGATTCGCCCCAGGACGTTTTTCGCTACATCAAACTTTGCCGGTTGATGCACACCATCACGCGGCTCGAACGCGGCTACCGCATCGAACTGGATGGGCCGTTGTCGCTGCTTCGAGGGACGCGGCGTTACGGTTTGAAGATGGCGGTCTTTCTCCCCGCCCTGGCGCTCTGTCGAAAGTGGCGAATGGAAGCCGTCATCGTTAAAGCGGGCGAGCGGCTGATCTTTTCGCTCGACGATCAAAGCGGATTGGTTTCGCACTTCCGCCGCTTTCCGCTGTTCGATTCCAAGTTGGAGCGCGACTTCGCCGACGATTTTCAGAAAGCATTCGAGCGCCATCCACACGGAGTGGGCGGCGCGGGCGTATGGAGCCTCGCCCGCGCCGATGCGGTGATTCCGGTCGAGCGCAACCAGGTCATGATCCCCGACTTCACCTTGCGCGATGGGAGTGGCCGCGAAGTCTATCTGGAGATTGTCGGCTTTTGGACGCCGGAGTATTTGAGCCGAAAGATCGCAAAGGTCAGGGCGGCGCGTCTGAACAATCTGATCTTCGCCGTATCGAAGCGGTTGGCGCTCTCGGAAGCCGAGGCCAAAGAACTCGACGTACTTTGGTTTACCGGAAAATTGTCGGCCTCTGCCGTGATCGAGCGCGCTGATATGTTGGTAAAAGACGATTGATTTTTCGCTCTTGAAATGCAATTTTTGGCGGCTCGCTATAAAATAACACCGTATGATTTCCACCAGAGAAAAAGTTGTGATGAGCCTTTCTGATTTAACCGAGGCTCAACTGCGACAGGTCGCCGAGTACAATGAAGATTAGCCGTTCAAACTCAGTTGGCTTTGAAGGGACCAAATCCACTCCGCTATTCCCTGACGATCAAGGGGACGATGTCACGCGGGGCCTGCAGAAACCGTTCCGTAAGATTTATGAAAGCGATGCGCGTCAGTTGCGAGACATACCCGAGAATCACGTTGATTTGGTTGTCACATCACCTCCATACTGGCGAAAGCGTGACTACGGATTTGAGGGGCAGATTGGGCAGGAGAAAAACTCTGAAGAGTACGTCGCGGCCGTCATTGCAGCTATGGCGGAATGGCGTCGTGTGCTACGCCCATCCGGATCTATATTCCTAAACATAGGCGATACATATTGGCAAAAAAGCCTGCAAGGTATTCCAAGTCTAATTGAGGCAAGCGCCCGCAAAGCCGAATGGATCCTCCGCAATAGGATCATCTGGGTGAAAGAGGGCGGCATGCCTGACCCTGTTCGAGACCGTTTGGCGGGCAGGCATGAGTATATCCTGCACTTCGCGGCTAACGGTTACTACTATGATTTGTTTGGGTATGCTGAACGTTACAGTCTTGATCAAAAGGGAGCTAATCCAGGAGACGTCTGGAAAATTGCGCCCCAGCGGAGTTTGGGAAATCATCTCGCGCCCTTTCCTAGTGAGATCGCCGAACGCGCCATTACATTGGCTTGCCCGAAGGCTGTATGCGCCAAGTGTGGTAACCCTCGCCGACGCATTGTGGAGCGCACGACGGAACTGGACACTTCCCGCCCACAGGCGAGGCGGGCTTTGGAGATCGCTCGGGAAAAAAAGCTGACTCCGGAGCACATCGCTGCGATTCAAGCGACAGGCATCTCCGATGCGGGTAAAGCAAGGCTTGTGCAGAACGGTACTGATAGAAACACCAAAAGAGTCCGGAAACTCGCGCTGGAAGCGAAAGCGGCGCTCGGCGGCTACTTTCGTGAGTTCACATTCGCCAAGCGAAGGTCTAATGGCTGGACGGATTGCGGATGCAAAGCTCCTTTTATGCCGGGGGTTGTGCTTGATCCTTTCATGGGGACAGGCACCACATTAGATGTTGCGGAGCGCATGGAGCGCTCCGCTATCGGAGCCGATCTCGACTTGTCTCAGATGGAGAAAATATCGTAGTGGTGTACGTCGTTAGCAAGCGTATCGTTGCCCAATCATTGTCTCGCCTTCGCAAGCAGAAGACTCATACGCTTTTCGCTGGCTATCTTTGTCTCCAGCAGCGCGCATCCCAACTGGATCGGCTCGACGACCTGCAACCTGATTTCCTGCAATTCTTCAAGCAATTCTTCTTGGTGGATAATCATCCGATCGGCGCGCCTTACATCAAGCCCTTCACTGATAAGCCGGCGAGCACTAAAAATCTTTGGTTGAATGAGAATGTCGCCGGTTCTTACGCGCCAAGCTCACTTCGGCCTGGCCAACCCTTTCGCCAAGTCGTCAACATTGAGGGAAGGAGTTACTCTCTTCCCCCAGACCATGCTCAGCGCGCATTCAAACATCTTCTCTATTCCAATCGAGTTCAAGTCGCGGATTTGGCGGTTGTCTTCTATCGTGATTTTGGACTAGTTGGCGATCCTATGACGATCGAAGACCTCATAGACATTTTTGCTTATGAATTCGGCTACGCGAATGAACCGGGTTCCAAACGTGACGAGAAATTCGGGACATTGTATAGCCTTGAAACAGCGGAAAACTGGGAAAAAGATTGGCTCGAACGGCATGAATGAACTGGAAGAGCAAGATCGTATAAGCCCCAAGCGCACTAAAGGTCCGGTTCGCCTGTTGACGGCAGAGGATCTACTATCCCCCGAAGCGATGCCGAACATTGGTGAATGGCGCTTGCCTTTCCAAGAACTCCTGATTGAAGGCTTACTTTCATTCGGCGAGAAAACTTATTTCGAATTCGGCCAACTTAACATTCTGGTAGGCCCGAACGGATCTGGGAAGTCGAATCTGATCGACTGTGTGCGTGTTTTCCGTGCCGCCCCATTTGACATCCAAGAGGCTTTCAAGGACGCCGGTTTTGAAGAATGGCTTTATAAAGGCGCCAACAATAGAGCAGAGACTGCGCTTCTCGAAGTCACTGTCAAGTTGCCTGAATTACCGGACGAAATCCACCACCAAATCAGGTTAGGCCCGCCTTTTAGAGAGCGGGCGCGACTCGAAGAGGTAGTATATGGCGCAGAGGGAGAGAATGGACATATCAATCAATACTTCGTGGGTTCGTATCGCAGTGGAGCTACCTTGAGCGTCTCTGGCGCGGGCAGGCGCCGCAAGGAAAGGGAGTTGGAGGAGAACGTGTACGAGCCCTTTCAATCAATCCTGAGCCAGATACGGGACATCGGCCAGTATCCAGAAATCACACGATTATCCAGCTTCTATGCGAACATTCGAATCTACTCCGAGTGGATGTTCGGTCGTAATTCGAATCTCCGTGAGGCAACGCCGGCGGGCCGCTCAGGTATGATGCTTTCGGAATCAATGGATGACCTTGCTTTAGTCTTAAACGGCCTTGCAGGGTCGACCGCGCATGAGAAGATTCGAGTTCTTCTGCAAGAGTTGAAGGAGACTTATGTGGACTACGTCACCCGCATTGTATTCGGAAACGTAGGCTTAGAACTGATGGAGAAGCCGTTTGATCGTCTTCCTTTACCAGCGAAGAGATTGTCTGATGGGACGCTACGCTTTCTCGCATTGGCGGCCATCTTGCTCCAGCCATCCCCGCCATCCCTTATCTGCCTTGAAGAGCCCGAGCTTGGAATGCACCCTGACATGATCCGTATGGTGGCTGGGATGATTGTCGATGCTTCTGCTAAGACGCAGTTGATCGTTATAACCCACTCCGAGCATTTGCTCACGGCGCTGCAAGACGACTTCGATGCGCTATTTGCATTCGACTCGGGGTTGGCAGGTTCTGTAGTTAGGCGCTTCAGCCAACAGGAATATAAAGATTGGCGGCAGGAACATACGCTGGGTGAGCTCTGGACATCAGGCGAACTTGGAGGCAATCGATGGTGAAGAAGCACATCCGCATTTATATCGAAGGCGGCGCAGAAGGAAAGACCGCCAACAGTGATTTTCGGCGTAGTTGGGGGAAGTTTCTGAGTGAATTGCGCGAACTTGCAAGGGATAATGGATATCACTCTCTTGAGATTGTTCGAGGCAAAGGGAGAGCCGATACATTCCGTCGCTTTACAAAGCGCGAGGCTAAATGCCCGAACGATCTGTGTGTGCTCTTAGTCGATGCCGAAACAAAAGTTCCAGATGCCGCGCGCGTATGGGATGTCGTCGCCCAGCGACCAGAAGATAAATGGCAGCGTCCTTCTTGGGCAACAGAGAGACACTTATATTTGATGGTACATTTCGTCGAGACGTGGATACTCACCGATCAAAATGCCTTACAGAGATTCTATAAACGAGGTTTCAATCAAAAATCACTTCCTACAACGAATTTAGAAACCCGATCTAAAGACGAGATCATGCACGCATTGAAGAAGGCTACAGAAGGTTCGTCGAAGGGGCCTTATAAGCATGGCCAAGCGCATGAGATCATCGAAATCATAGATCCAGACAGAGTAAAAACTCTAAAGCACGGTCAACGGCTTTTCGACTCTTTGGGTAGCCTGATAAAGGATGAACCTGAAACCTGACATTTCACCTGATCAACCTTCTCCGGACTGTCATTCAATTGTCGCTTCTTGTAGGCGCTATAGGCGCGACGCGCGGCCTTTGAGCTTGCGCCAGCAGACTGCGGTAGTAGTAGTAGACATAGTCTTTGTAGCATCCATGTCCCCAACTGGTGGAGAAGTTATATCGCTTCATCTCCTGGTAGGCCTGATCAACACCCCAACCGTCAACCGACATGCGGTAGATGGCGGCCATCACGCCAGTTCGATGCCTCCCACCGGCGCAGTGGACGAAGACTGGCCAGTTGGACTGGTCGTTGACGATTTCCAGGAAACGCTCCGCCGTGTAGGATTGCGGGTAGCTCTTCTCCTTCATAGGCAAGTTTATGTAACGCATCCCGGCGCGCTCCGTGGCCGACCTGGCATCGGACTTGGCGTCCTCTCGCAAATCCACAATCGTTTTAATTCCGAGCGCGGCCAGTTGTTCGTAGTTACGGCCCTCGGGTTGCGCGCCCCGGTAGAAGTGGTCATTGACCTTCCCGAAGTTCTCGATGTCGACACCGACACGATCGCCCGCCGCCCGCTTGTGATCCGGAACCGCGCCGGCCGTCAGCGTTATTGCGCATATCAAGGCGGCGGCCGTAGCGGCGCCCCACATTTTGCCCCACATTTTGCATGAAGGGGTTCTGTATTTCATCGATACCTCCGCGGAAATAGTTCTAGCGATGCGGGAGTCAATCGGCAAAAGTATTAGGGTAGGTACAATATAGTAAAAGGGAGATGAACAGAAGATAAACGCGAAGATTAAAAGGCCAGCTTGAAAGAGAGCTGCAATCTGCGAGAGGGGCGCGCGGCGACGGCCTGCCCGAAGAACGGCGAGTTGAGGTTGCCGGCATAACCGGAGAAGTTCACGCGATTGGTCACATTCAGGGCGTTCAGCCCGACGATCATTTTCGGCTCTTCATCATTCTTCGGCGAGGATACTCCACCTAAGCCTATCGGCTTTAGGTGGAGTATCCTCGCCGAAGAATGATGAAGAGCCGTAGAATGTGCCTGCGCTGTTGCTGCGGTCGTTGATGCCCCGGCGGCTGAAATCGGGAACCTGAATCCCGCCCTTGACGACGTGATTGCCCCGCGACCAGGTCAGCGCCTCGTTCAATGTCCAATGCGCCTCCGTGCGCAGAATGTCGGCCTGCGCCCACCGCGCAGCCCGCTTGACGTGCGGGCAGGCGGCAGAACGCAAAATGCAAGAGCTTGCCCGCTCGCGGACTTTTTAAGCGGTCTCCTACGCGACCAAGAGGGCGTCCGCAAGCGAAAAAATGTGGGTAATGACAAGACGCAAGGTTATGGGGTCATTGTGGCGGCGCGCGGCGCCAGGTCGCCGCTGTCTATCACTCGCCCGGTCATGTCAATCGCTTTGAAGCTGAACCGCTCCGGCGTAATCTCGACAGACATAAAACTGCTGACCTCGTCGGCGCCGGAGGCGAAAAAAGGCGTGTCGCGTTTCAGGTCTCCGCGACGCGTCTTGCTGCCCGCGCCGGAGGTGAAATAATGTACGCCCTGCTGGGGTTTGGTGCGTTCGTAAATATGATCGTGGCCCGAGAAAGCCGCGTCCACGCCGTACTTGACCAGCAGCGGCTCAAGCTGGGCGCGCAGTTCGAAGTCCGATCCGTGTCTATCAGCCGATGAGTAAAGCGGGTGGTGGTAGAAGGCGATCTTCCATTTCGCCTGCGACGCCTGAAGCGATTCTTCCAGCCACTGCCGCTGATGAACGTCGAAACGATTCGAGTCGATCGCGAAGAATTCCACAAGCCCGTCGCTCTTGGCGAACGAGTAATAAGCGCGCCCGCCCATGTTGAAGTTGCGGTAATTGATCTGCGCTTCCCGCCCTTTCTTGACGTCGTGGTTGCCCAGCACGGCGTGGAAGGAGACGCCGCGTTTGAGCAACTCCGCGTATGGCCGCTCGAACTTGGCCGGCATATCCTCCGGATTGCCGTCCGGGTAGATGTTGTCCCCCAGCATCAACGCCGTATCGTAAAACTGATTCCAGTGATGAGCCACCATCATGCGCGCCAGTTCATACTGGGCGGTATCTCCCTTGCCCGAATCGCCGAAAACGATGAAGCGTAAGGCTTCGTCGGACGACGGGACCCTCGCCGACGATAGGTCGGCGCCTCCGATTCGTAATATGTTATTCGACGCGTTGGCGGAAGCGACGGGGGCGACAACGCTTGCAGTAGTTGCGGACAGCAGACCAAGAAAGGCCCGGCGTTTCATTGGTGAACACACCTCCCTCTAATAAATTAAAACGGATCGTGTTTGTTTGGGAAGCTGCGCGGCCGCAATTTAACCTATGATGGCTAAATTCGCAAAAGAAAAATGCGATACCACCCGATCAGGACTGTCTTAGCGGGAGCGCGATTGCGAAGACAGTCCCGGTCGAATCGGAATGGACGAGCCTGATAGTCCCGCCGTGAGCTTCGGCGACCCACCGCGCAATTGACAGACCGAGTCCTGCTCCTCCTCCAATTCTATTGGCAACTCCATTGGCAGCCCCGTTGGCGGCCACGATAGCCCCGGTTTTATCGACGTCTGATCGCGACCGCGCTTTGTCCACGCGATAGAAACGACCAAAGATATGCGGCTGCGCTTCGACGGGAATCCCATCGCCGGTGTCCGCGACGACCACCTCGCAGGTCGAATCGCTTTGATTGAGGCTCACGCGGACGCGGCCGCCGGCGGGGGTGTGCCTGATCGCGTTATCGAGCAAATTCAAGAGCATCTGCCGCAGCAAATGCTCGTCGCCGTAATAGGGGACTTCAGGCAACCGCGCGGTCTCGACCATCACGCCTTTGCGCGCGGCCAACACGCTCGCGGCGCGCGCCGTCTCGACGATCAACTCGTCCACGTAGAAGGCGCCCTGCGCCAGCGGACGACGCCCGGCGTCGGCGCGGGCCAGCGTAAACATGTCGTCCACGATGCGGGCCAGCCGGCGCGTTTGATCGTCGATCATCGCCAGCGCGCTGCGGTATTCGTTCTCGTCCCGCCGCGGCCTTTCCAGGATCACCTGCGCCGTCGTGCGCATCACCGAAAGCGGCGTGCGCAATTCGTGCGATGCGTCCGCCATGAATTGCCGCTGCAGATCGAACGCCGCGCCGAGGCGGGCCAATAATTCGTTGAACGTGGAAGCGAGCTGTCCTAACTCGTCACGCGGATTGGCGACGGGCAACCGCCGCTCCAGGTTTTCGGCGCCGATCTGTCGCGCCCGCTCTGACATCGCCACCACCGGCGCAAGGCTCTTGCGCGCCAGGAAAAAACCGCCCAGCCCGGCGAGCAGGAGCGCGAACGGGATCGCGACCATAAAGACCCGCCTCAGCGCCGCCAACTCTTCCGTGACGGTCTCCAACGGCTGGCTCACCACGATCAGATAAGGCGTGTCAGCGGCGCCGATTTTGACGCGCCGCGCCACCACTCGCTGGCCCTCGGCGCCGTCCCCCGGCGCCGTGTAGAGGAGGATGTCGCCGGCGGGAATCGTGTCCAAAGGGGGCAAGAGCGCGTGATCGTCGTGGGGCGTGGACATTTCCGCAAGCAATCGCCCTTCGGCGTCAAAGACGGCCATCGCCTGGTTGAGCAGATGAAGCTCATTTACCGCGCTGCGCGCCGCTTCCGCCTCCGTCTCGCCCTCAGCCCGCTCGCGGACGAGCGAGAGCGCGATCGATTCCGATGACGCCCGCAAACTCTCATCCATACTGCGGCGGAGATTGCTCGCCAGCAGCAAATAGACGCCGGCGCTGAAAACGATCAACGCCAGGGCCAACACACCGACGTGCCACAGGGTCAACCGCGTTCTGATCGAATCAAGCATCGGAATCTTCTTTCACGGCGGCCAGTATGTAACCCTCGCCGCGCCGCGTGCGCAGCAGCCGCGGCGCATGGCCCTCGTCTATTTTGCGCCGCAGCCGCTGCACGTAGACCTCGATCAAGTTGGAAAACGGATCGAAATTCTCCTCCCAGACGTGTTCGGCGATATCGGCGCGGCTGACAACCTCGCCGGCGCGCCGCGCCAGGTATTCGAGGAGCGCGTATTCTTTCGCGGTCAACTCGATTTGACGGCCGCCTCGCCTGACCCGGCGCGCCCGCGTGTCAATGCTCAGGTCGGCGATCTTTACGGTCTCCGGACGCAACACGGGGCCGCGCCGCAGCAACGCCCGCAAGCGCGCCAGCAGTTCATGGAAATCGAATGGCTTGGTCAGGTAATCGTCCGCGCCGGTGTCTAGACCCGCAACTCGGTCAGGCGGCGCATCGCGCGCAGTCAGCATCAGGATCGGAAAGGCCAAGCCTTCAGCGCGCAACTCGCGGCAGACTTCGAAGCCGTCCTTGAGCGGCAACATGACGTCGAGAATGACCAGGTCGTAATCGTTGACGCCAGCCTGATAAATGGCGGTTTCGCCGTCCTTCGCCACATCTACGGCGTAGCTCTGCTCGCGCAGCCCCTTAGCCAGCATTTGCGCCGCGGCCGGCTCGTCTTCGACCAATAAAATCCGCATCTTATCTTTACGTTCCTAACGCCGGCTAGACCTCGGCCACTCTTCAGAGCGCGCCAGAGTAATGCAGGCAAGGTAAATCCAGGATAAACGTCAGAATTTTTGCCTTTGCGCCTACTACTCCGTAAACTAAGTTTTTTGGCATTTGTCTATACTCGGGTTTTGAAAACTTCGATTTGAGCCCGCGGAGCAGGCGACAGCATAAAGCCTGTGGCGTGAGCCCCAGGAAAGCAATAGAATCGGTACGGTACAGGGAGCGGTAGCGACCTGGTTAGTCCCAATGATGTATAGCTTACAAGGGGCGCCAGGTCGCTACCGCTCCCCGTACCGTACCGGAGGCGCTTTCCCTTACACGGAATT
>Ga0137410_10003468_pt1 | contig 10670 bp, 10 predicted proteins | sample CZODoug1_16funga_FD_108878 | JGI IMG/M metagenome (GOLD analysis project Ga0137410, IMG submission 108878) | Vadose zone soil fungal communities from Angelo Coast Range Reserve, California, USA - CZODoug1_16fungal (Illumina Assembly) | ecosystem: Environmental > Terrestrial > Soil > Vadose zone... | reverse complement strand
TGGCGCCGCCTCAAGACCGTCACGTCACATCGCTCGGTGCCACTCTGGCCCCAGCTGCGCGAGGCTTTGGAGCGGTACCTGGCCGAGCATCCGCCGAGCCGGCTGCTATTCCCGAGCTACCGCACGGGCGAGGAGGCGATGCTGACTGACTTCCGGAAGCTGCTCGACGCCGTGGCTGTGAGGGCCGGATGGAAGGCGGGTGAGATCCGCTCGAAGATGTTCCGACACACCTACTGCGCCGCTCGACTCCAGACTGTGGACCAAGGGGCGCCCGTGAGCACCTACACGGTTGCCCGCGAGATGGGCCACGGCGGCGAGGCGGTGGTGCGGAGGGTCTACGGGCACCTCGGCCAGGTGCGCCACCGGGCAGAGGCCGTGGAGTACCGCGTGGAGCAGCACGCCGCTAAGTTAGGGGCGCGGTTAGAGGCGCTGCGCGGGGTGGGTTTTGGCACCACCATTGGCACCACGGCGTAGACCTCTCGACCAATGCGGTAAGTCGTTGCTGTATAACCGCGCCACCGTAGCTCAGTGGTAGAGCTCTCGATTCGTAATCGAGCGGTCGTCGGTTCAAATCCGACCGGTGGCTCTCCTTTTTCGCACCGCTGCCGGCTGTTCTCGGACCCTTCCTCGCGCCGACTCGTGTGGCACCTCCGTGGCACGGTCGACGTGTCGACCTGTAACGTTCCGCTGCTTCGTCCTCAGATCCATGTCACCAATGAAGCCCATCGCGCACAGGAACCGCTCGATTTCGCAGAGCGTTTACCGAGCAACCGCGCGGGAAGAGCTGGCCCACTGGTCTAGAGACGGAGAACGCGACATGGCTAAGACGGTTTTCATCACCGGCACAAGTTCGGGTTTGGGTAAAGCCTCCGCAAAATACTTTGCAGAACAGGGCTGGAACGTAGCGGCCACCATGCGCGCGCCCGAAAAGGAAACAGAACTAACGCAGCTCGCGAATATCAGGATCTTCAAGTTGGATGTTACCCGCCTGGATCAGGTAAGAGACGCTACAGAGAAGGCCATTACGGCTTTTGGCGTGATCGATGTCGTGATCAATAACGCCGGTATGGGTACTTTTGGCGCCTTGGAGCTCGCCCAGGAAGACGATATCGATTGGCAGTTTGCGGTGAACACCAGAGGCCCGATCAATATCATCAGGGCATTTCTACCTCATTTTCGCAACAACGGGATCGGCATGTTCATCAACGTAGGCTCATTCATGGGGCTTACGACCGCGGCACCACTGGGTTCCTTGTACAACATGTCCAAGTTCGCTTTGGAAGGATTGACCGAGGGTTTGTACTACGAGTTGAAGCCACTGAACATCGATTTGCGCCTGATCGAGCCAGGCGGTTCCACGCAGAACGATTTTGTGAGCAATATCGTTTGGAATAGCGACGCCCGGATTACCGTGCCCGTGTACGATGCGCTGGCCGAGAAGGTCCAGCGCATGATGGCCACTGCTCCCGACAGCGTGAAAGACGACACGCTCGACATCGTGAAGACCGTGGCACGCCTTGCAAACCGGGAGAGCAATAAATTCCGTACCGTGATTGGCAAGACGGGTAATGACCTGATGGCGATGCGAAGGGCCGTGCCAATCGAAGAATACCTCGAAACAATGGCCTCGAACTTCAGATAAGTGTGATCGCTCCGCTCACGCCGTGATGGTCAGCTTGTGCCCCTTGGCCTTGAGTGACGCCGCCAGCCCGCTCTTCTCGACCGATTTCACATAGGCCTCATCCGGACTGATCTCCTTCTTCTCGACCAGCTCGAGCAGCGCGTCGTTCAGGGTCAGCATGCCGAGCTGCTTCGACGTCTGGATGATCGAGGGAATCTGGAACGTCTTCCCCTCGCGAATCAGGTTCGCGATGGCGGGCGTGGCGAGCAGGATCTCCCGCGCCGCCACGCGTCCGCCGCCCGCCTTTTTGCACAACGTCTGCGCGATCACGCCCTTCAGCGACTCGGACAGCATCACTCGGATCTGCGACTGGCGATCGGCCGGGAACTGGTCGATGATGCGGTCCACCGTGGATGCAGCCGTGGTCGTGTGCAGCGTGCCTAACACGAGATGGCCGGTCTCCGCGGTCTCGATCGCGACGGCGATGGTCTCGAGGTCGCGCATCTCGCCCACCAGCACGATGTCCGGGTCCTCCCGCAGTGCCGCGCGCAGCGCCCGCTTGAAACTGTCGGTGTGCACCCCCACTTGCCGCTGCGTGATGACGCACTTTTTGTTCTCGTGCACGAACTCGATCGGGTCCTCGATCGTGATGATATGGTCCGTGCGCGTGCGGTTGATCAGGTCGATCAGGGCGCACAGGGTGGTGGATTTCCCCGAGCCGGTCGGTCCGGTGACGAGCACGAGACCCTTCGTCAGGTAGCAGAGCTGCTGCACCTCCTTCGAGATCCCGAGCTGCTCGACGCTCACGACCTTGGCCGGGATCACGCGGAAGACGGCCATCGGACCCTTGCGATCGCGCGCCGCGTTCACCCGGAAGCGGGCCAGCCCGGCGATCTCGTACGCGAAGTCCGAGTCTCCCGTCTCCTTCCATTCCCCGCGGTTGCGCTCCGGCATGACCGACAGGAGCATGACCTCGAGCTGGTCGGACGTGAGCGGGGGTGTCGCTTGGCGCTTCATCTCCCCGTGCGTGCGGAACACCGGCGGTTCGCCCACGCGCAAATGCAGGTCCGACGAGGCCGACTGCACCAGCGCTTTGAGCAGCTCCCCCAGGGCCCGTTCGGCCCCCTTGTACTGCGCGGCGAAGTCGGCGGGCAAGCCCTGGGGCGGGGCGGTGCCGCCGGGGGTCGCGCCCGACGCCTCGACCATGGGTGCGGCGGCAATCGCGGACGGCTTGGGAGGGCGCGGTGGAGCTGCGGCGGGGGCCGGCACTTCACGGTTGGCGGGTGCCCGCTGGGCCGCCGGGGCTCCCGCGGAATTCCCGATGGGGGCCACCATGGCCGTCAGCCGCCCCATGTCGGGCACGATCCGCACCCGGACCATGCCGCGGTCCGCGATGTACTCGAACTCCGTCTCGGTCATCTGATCGATGTGGTTGGCCGACTCGGACGGCGCCACCTCGACGAGCAGAGCGTAAATGTGCTGATCGGTGAGCGGCTGCCGGCTCACTTTCCGGGGCTTGCCGTCCTTCACCATGGTGACCGGCTCGTCCGGCAGGAGGTACAGCTGATCGCCCTGCTCCCGGAGCAGCACGTCGACGAACGGATCGATCCGCGCGGGCATGGCCTAGCTCAGTGGGCGCGCGTACAGCACGTACGCGCGGTTGACGTAGTGGGTGGCCGCATGGGTCCACACCGCGAAGAAAGGGTCACGGGACGCGTTAAGGTAATCGAGCAGGCGCGCGTGGTGCTCGGGCAGCTCGGCGCTGGCCCAGCCCCCGAGCTTCGAGCCGCCCGTGAGGACCAGCTCGACGCCGAGCATCTTCGCTGCCGAGAGCCGGGCCGGGTCGGCAATCGGCGCCTGGCGATCGACCGAGAGCGAGACCGTTTGCACTTTCGAGATGAGCAGCACGTCGTGGTTTGCCGCGGGCCGGAACGCGAAGAAGCCTTCCGGCCGGTTCAGGAGCTCGAGAACCGTCTCCGGACCGTCGTGGTGCGGAACGCGCTCCATCACGAAGATCTGGCCCGGCTGGGTCGCACCCTGCGTCAGCAACAGATTGGCGGGGACGGGCGCGCGGGGCAATGAGAGGTCGGATGCCGTCATCGGGCATGACATTCCGTGAGCTGCGGCGCCGATCTCCCGCACTCAATCTGCTGGTCCATGCCGCTCGCGATGGGGCCGCACGCGGTGCTTTGCGCTCCTTCCCGGGCGGCTTGCTCGGTCTGTCCCGCGGCTGCGGCGCAGTTGGTCCGGCCGCGGAACTCCATGCATACACGACATTGTACCTTGGCCCGAGCGGTGGTCATGAAGAAAAACAGCGCGGCGACGGCCAGGAGGGCGGCGAGGCTGTACAGCGTCGAGCGCTTCATGGCAACCAAGGTAGGTACGGCGCCAAACCTGTCAACGACGAGAGCCGGTCGGCATCGCGCCGCCCGGCTCCCCATGCTCCTCGCCCTATCGCGCCTCAGCGCCCGGCGACCTTCTTCCGGCGCTCGGGCGAGGGCTCGTGAAACTGCTGCTGCTCCGTCGAGCCCTCCATTGCCGTCACGGACGACTGCCCGCCGGTCGCGATCTGCGTGATCTCGTCGAAGTAGCCGACGCCCACGAACTCCTGGTGCCGTACCGCCGCGTAGCCGTCCTTCTCCGAGGCGAACTCGCGGTTCTGAAGCTCGGCGTAGGCGGCCATTCCCTGGTCCTTGTACGCCCGCGCCAGCTCGAACATGCTGTGGTTCAGCGCGTGGAACGCGGACAGGGTGACGAACTGGAACTTGTAGTTCAGGGCGCCCAGCTCCTTCTGAAATGCGGCGATCTGGGCGTCGCTCAAGTGCTTGCGCCAGTTGAACGAGGGCGAGCAGTTGTACGCGAGCATCTTGCCCGGGTGCTTCGCATGGATCGCCGCGGCGAACCTCGTCGCTTCGCCGAGATCGGGCTTCGAGGTCTTGAACCAGAGCAGGTCGGCATATGGCGCGTAGGCGAGCGCCCGCGCGATGGCCGCGTCTACGCCGTCCCGCACCCGGAAGAATCCCTCGGCGGTCCGCTCGCCGGTGACGAAGCGCTGATCGTACTCGTCGCAGTCGCTGGTGAGCAGCGTGGCGCTGTTGGCGTCGGTGCGCGCGATCAGGATCGTGTCCACCCCGCACACGTCCGTCGCCAGGCGTGCCGCCACCAGCTTGGTGATGAACTCGCTGGTCGGCACCAGCACTTTGCCGCCCAGGTGACCGCACTTCTTCACCGACGCGAGCTGGTCCTCGAAGTGCACTCCGGCGGCCCCGGCGTCGATCATGTTCTTCATGATCTCGAACGCGTGCAGCGGCCCGCCGAACCCCGCCTCGGCGTCGGCCACGAGCGGCGCGAACCAGTAGGTCGAGTCGTCGTCTTTCAGGTGCGCGATCTCGTCGGCCCGCTTGAGGGCGTTGTTGAGGCGACGCAGCAGGGCGGGAACGGAATCGGAGGGATAGAGGCTCTGGTCGGGGTACATCTCGAGCGCGTTATTCGCGTCGGCGGCCACCTGCCAGCCGCTCACGTAGATCGCCTTGAGCCCCGCCTGCACCTGCTGAATCGCCTGATTGCCCGTGACCGCGGACAGCACGGCGACGTAATCGTCATCCTGGAACACCTGCCATAGGCGCGCCGCGCCGTACCGGGCGAGCGAATACTCGATATCGATCGAGCCGCGCAGGCGGTACACGTCGGCCGCCGTGTAGGGTCGGGTGACGCCCTTCCAGCGGCTTCCCGTTTTCCATGCCTGCTCCAGAGAGCTGATGACCTGCTGCTTGTCCATGGCTTCTATCCGTGTTGGGTCGAGCGGTGTCAGTCCACGTAGTCGTACGCCACCGTCGTGAGGAACTCCGCAAACTCCGCGCCGGTGGCGAGCTCGGCCAGCATCCGGCCTCCCAGCGAAAACTTATCGGGGCTCGGGCCTGCCGCACCCACCCGTTCAGGTAGGACGCTCACCAATTCGGCGATAATTTGTTGCACCAAAGCGGCAGTTACGGGGCGACCATCCTGCAAGCGGGCGCCGTGGTGCAGCCACTGCCACACCTGTGCGCGGGAGATCTCGGCCGTCGCGGCATCCTCCATCAAATTGTTGATGGGCACGCAACCCATGCCATCGAGCCACGCCGCGAGGTACTGCAGCGCGACGCTCAGATTCGTGTACAGGCCGTCCGCGGTGATCTCCCCGGCGGGCGTCGCCAGCAGATCGCGCGCGGTGACGCGCACGTCCTCCCGCTTTCGAGCGATCTGGTGGGGCCCGGACATGTGCGCGTCGAACACTTCGCGCGCGATGGCGACGAGCGCGGGGTGCGCGACCCAGGTGCCGTCGTGCCCCTGGCGCACTTCCCGCAGCTTGTCCTGGCGGACCTTCTCGAGCGCCTGCGCGTTCAGGGCCGCGTCGCGTTTGATGGGAATCTGCGCCGCCATGCCGCCCAGGGCGTGAATCCCGCGGCGGTGACAGGTTTGGACCACCAGGTCCGCGTAGGCGCGCAGGAACGGCTGCTCCATCGTGACGCGCGCGCGGTCGGGGAGCACGCACTCGGGGCGGCGGCGCAGTTTCTTGATGTAGCTGAAGATGTAGTCCCAGCGTCCGCAGTTGAGCCCGGCCGAATGGTCGCGCAGCTCCCACAAGATCTCGTGTGTCTCGAAGGCCGCGAAGATCGTCTCGATCAACACCGTCGCGCGGATCGTGCCGCGGGGGATGGCGAGCGCGTCCTGCGCGAATAGGAAGACGTCGTTCCAGAGGCGCGCCTCGAGATGACTCTCGAGTTTCGGGAGATAGAAATACGGACCCGAGCCGCTCGCCACCAGCGCCGCGGCGGTGTGGAAGAACGTGAGTCCGAAATCGAACAGCGACGCAGACATCGGCTGCCCGTCCACGACGAGGTGCTTCTCGACCAGGTGCCACCCGCGGGGCCGCACGAACAGGGTCGCGGTCTTGGGCTCCAGCGCGTACCGCTTCCCCTCGGGGTTCGTGTAGACGATGGTCCGCTGCACCGCGTCGCGCACGTTCTGCTGGCCGCGCACGTTGTTCTCCCACGTGGGCGCGTTGGCATCCTCGAAATCGGCCAGGAAGACGTTCGCCCCCGAGTTGAGGGCGTTGATCATCATCTTGCGCTCCACGGGCCCGGTGATCTCGACGCGGCGGTCGGTCAGGTCGGGGCGAATCGGCGCGACCGTCCAGTCGCGGTCGCGGATCTCCTTCGTCTCGGGTAGGAAGTCTGGCAGGCGACCGGCATCGAGCTCCCGCTGGCGCTCGCGGCGCCGGGCCAGCAGCCGCTGGCGCTCCGGCTCGAAGCGCCGGGCCAGCGCGCCAAGCAAGTGGAGCGCGGCGGGGCTCAAAATGTCGGCACAATCGGACGGCGGGGGGATGAGGACGCGGATGCCGGAATCACTCGCGGGCATGACCGAAAGATAATTGCTAGGTTAGACGGCCCCCATGACCATCACCCTCGTCGTCTCCGCCGTCTGCCTGCTCGTGCTCGGGGGCGCCGTGGGCGTGACGGCGCTGCGGGCGGGCCGCGAGCGCCGCTGGCTGGGCGGGACGATTCGGGGTCTCGTGGCGCTGCTCCTGCTGGCGCTCGCCGCGTTGGCGGCCACGCTGACGCTGGGCCTCCAGGGCTACCGTGCGCTGACCTTCGAGGACTTGGCGGCTACCGTGCGCACCGAGCCCGTTTCGCCGCAGCACTTCCGCGCCACCATCACTCTACCCGACCGCCGCCTCGCGATGTACGAGCTCGCCGGCGACGCGTTCTACATGGATGCTCACATCCTGAAGTGGCACCCGTGGGCCAGCCTGCTCGGCTTCCGCACTGTGTACGAGCTGGATCGCGTCGCGGGCCGCTACAACAACGTCGTGGACGAGCGAAACAAACCGCACACGGCGTACGAGCTCGCGCGCCCGAAGCCGGTGGACCTGTTTTTCATGGCGCGGCGGCGGCTGCTCGGGCCCCTGGTGGACGCAGAGTACGGCTCGGCGACGTTCGTCGCAGCCACTCAGGCCAAGACGTTCGAAGTGCGCGTCTCGACGACCGGTCTCTTGGCGCGGCCGGTGCGCGAGTGAACTCGCGGCTCGGCACTTGGCCGTAAACGGGCGAAACTAGGATCGTCAACCAATCTCCGCCGGCCGGCATCCTATCAACGTGCCGGCCCCGGCGACGCGATGCACTCGGACCCGACCGACCTGATCCACCGCGCGCAGCAGGGCGACCGGACGGCGTTCGAGGCGCTGTACCGCGCGCACGCGGGTCGGGTGCATGCGCTCTGCCTGCGCCTCACGGCCGATCGGGCGCTGGCAGAGGAGCGGACGCAGGACGCGTTCGTTCGCGCGTGGGAGCGGCTCGCCACCTTTCGGGGCGAGAGCGCGTTCTCCTCGTGGCTGCACCGGCTCACCGTGAACGAGGTCCTCTTGCGGCGGCGGGCCGAGCGGCGGCGGGAGCAGCGCGTCGTCACGAGCGACGATCCCGCGGCCCTCGAGCGACCCGGGGGCGCTGATACGTCGTCGGGCAACGCGCTCGATCTGGAGCGTGCGGTCGCGGCGCTGCCTGCGGGAGCGCGTGAGGTGTTCGTGCTGCACGATGTCGAGGGGTACCGGCACGAGGAGATCGCCGAGCTCACCGGCATCGCTGTCGGAACCTCCAAGGCGCAGCTGTTCCGGGCGCGACGGCTCTTGCGCGAGGCGCTGAATCGATGACGGATCCGCACATGGAAACGAAGCTCAACGAGTACGTGGACGGCACGCTGGCGGCTCACGATCGGGCCTCGGTCGAAGCCCACCTGGCGGACTGCGCCGCGTGCCGAGCGGCGGTAGCCGAGCTGCACTCGCTCTCCGCAGCGGCGGCGAGCCTGCCAAAGAGCATCGAGCCGGGTCGAGATCTGTGGGCGGGGGTCGAAACGCGAATCGCGCAACGCGCAACGTGGAACGTGCAACGGCTTCAGTGGCGCGCTGCCTTGGCGGCCGCAGCGGCGGTCGTCATCGCTCTTGGCCTCTACCGCCTTCTACCGCCCTCTACCGCCCCTTACCGCCCGGCGGGGCAGGGCTGGGCAGCGGTCCAGGCCGACTTCGACCGGGCGAGCGACGAGCTGAGCCGCATCCTCGCGGCCGAGCGCGGGCGGCTGCGGCCAGAAACCGTCGCGCTGCTGGAGCGGAATCTCGCGGTCATCGACGCCGCGATCGCGGAGTCGCGCGCCGCGCTGGCGCGCGATCCGGCCAGCGCCGAGCTGCGCCGGCTGTTCGCCGCGGCGGCGCGCCAGAAGGTGGAGCTGCTGCGGTGGGCGGCGCGGGTGGCGGCGAGCTGACATGAGGACGGAGGGGCCATGAGGGAAATGGGAGGGTGGCTGGCATTGGCGCTCGCGCTGCTCGGGCGCCAGGCGACGGCTCAGGCACGGATCGCAGAGCGCTGGCCGCTCGACCCCGGCGGGTCGGTCCGCATCGTGAATCCGTTCGGGAGCATCCGGGTGCTCGGCTGGGACGCCGACAGCGTCGCGGTGTCGGGCAGTGTCGGGCCCCGAGCCGGCCGATTCTCCGCGGCGGGCGACCCGCACGTGCGGACGTTGGGGGTCGACTCTGGGCCCGGCGCCGCCGAGCTGGAGATCCACGTGCCGCGCCGCGCGACCGTATGGGTCAAGTCGGCCATGGCGACCATCGAGGTGGAGGGGGTGGACGGCACGCTCGATCTGACGAGCCAGGGAGGAAGCATCCGCGTGGTCGGCAGCCCGCAGGACGTCACTGCGGAGACCATGGACGGGACCGTGGAGCTGGCGGGCGGCACGGCGCGAGCCCGCGTGAAGACGGTGAGCGGCGATATCCTGCTGCGCGGCGCGAGCCGGGACCTCGGCGCCTCGACGTTGAGCGGGCGCATCGTCGTCCGCGCCGCGGGATGGCAGCGCGGCGGCACGGGCGTGCAGCGCGGCAGATTCGAATCAGTGACGGGGGACGTCCGCTTCGAGGGCGAAGTGGGGCGGGGCGGCGTGGTCGAGGTCGAGACCCAGAGCGGGACGATCGAGCTGCGCATGCCGGCGAGCACCGTCGCCGACTTCGACTTGCTCACCATAGGTGGAACGATCACCAACCACCTGGGCGACGCGCCCCCCAAGCCCCGGGCGGCGGGCACGGGCCAGGAGCTTCGGTTTTCGACCGGGGCGGGAGGGGCGCAGGTCACAGCGCGCAGCTTCAGGGGCCCCATATTGCTGCAACCCAAGTGACCAGCTACCGGACGCTGACCGGATCCATCGCTACTCTGGTGCTGCTCGGCTGCAGCGCCGCTCCCGCGACCGCGCCGCCGCCGACGAGCGACAGCCTCCGGCTCGTTCCGGTCGTCACGAGCGGGCTCTCCAGTCCTGTGTATCTCACCGCCCCGACGGGCGACACCGCGCGCCTGTTCGTCGTCGAGCAGAGCGGGCAGATCCGGGTTGTCCAGCACGGGCAGCTCCTACCGGCTGCCTTTCTCGACATCCACACCCGCCTGGTTTCCGGCGGCGAGCAGGGGCTCCTGAGTGTCGCGTTCCACCCGAACTACGCGACGAACGGCTACTTCTATGTGAACTACACCGACCTAAATGGCGATACGCGCGTCGAGCGCTACACCGTGAGCGCCGCCGACTCGAACCTCGCCGACACGGCGACCCACAAGCTCATCATCTTCATCCGTCAGCCGTATACGAACCACAACGGCGGATTGGTGATGTTCGGGCCGGACCGGATGCTCTACATCGGCATGGGCGACGGCGGCTCGGGGGGCGACCCGCAGAATCGTGCCCAGAGCCCCGACTCGCTGCTCGGCAAGTTGTTGCGGATCGACGTGGACGGGGGCGACCCGTACGCGATCCCGGCGGGCAACCCGTTCGCTACGACCGGTGGCGCGAAGGAGATCTGGGCGCTGGGTCTGCGAAACCCGTGGCGCTTCGCGTTCGATCGCTCGGCGGGCCTCTTGTACATCGGGGACGTGGGGCAGGGCGCGTGGGAAGAGGTCGACGTCCAGCCGGCGAGCCAGGGCGGTCTGAATTACGGCTGGCGGATTATGGAAGGCGCACACTGTTACAACCCTGCCAACTGTAG
>Ga0137410_10003465_pt1 | contig 10675 bp, 9 predicted proteins | sample CZODoug1_16funga_FD_108878 | JGI IMG/M metagenome (GOLD analysis project Ga0137410, IMG submission 108878) | Vadose zone soil fungal communities from Angelo Coast Range Reserve, California, USA - CZODoug1_16fungal (Illumina Assembly) | ecosystem: Environmental > Terrestrial > Soil > Vadose zone... | reverse complement strand
TCGCTCGAGGAAAGAAAGATGATCGGCACCCAGACCCCGGGGCGCACGGCGCGCATCCGGCGCGCGGTTTCGTAGCCGTCGATGCCGGGCATGTTGACGTCGAGCAGGACGATGCCCGGCGGCTCGGCAGCGAACAGCTCCAGCGCTTTCTCGCCGCTCTCCGCGGCGACGGACTCCAGCTTCATGGTGCGCACGGCCGCGGCGAGGCCGGCGCGAATCGTCGCCGAGTCATCGACGATCAGGACCTTGGAGGACATGTCCTCGCCAGTGTGCCGGAAGAGAGACTCGAACTCTCATGACCTTGCGATCGGCGGATTTTGAGTCCGCTGCGTCTACCGGTTCCGCCATTCCGGCCAGGTTCCGATAGGAAATTATAATTGCCGCAGATGCTCGTCTCCGAGTTCGATTATCACCTTCCGCCCGAGCTCATCGCCCAGCATCCGGCCTCCATACGCACCGCCAGCCGCATGCTGCACCTCGATGCGACCAGCGGCGCGCTGCGCGACCTGGCGTTCAAGGACCTCCCCGAGCTCGTGGGCCCACGCGACACGCTGGTCCTGAACGACACGCGCGTCATCAAGGCGCGATTGACGGGGAAGAAGCGCACCGGCGGCAAGGTCGAGATCTTCATCGAGCGCACGCAGGCCGCGCGCGAGGCGCTTGCGCTCATCCGTGCGAGCCGTGCGCCTGCCACCGGCACCGAGCTTCTGGTGGGGAACGGCATCTGCGTGACGGTAACGGGACGTGAGGGCGATCTGTACCGAGTCGCCTTCTCGGCCGACGTGCACGCCGTCCTCGATCAGCATGGCGCGGTGCCGCTGCCACCGTACATCAAGCATGCGCCGCAACGCGAGGACGCGGAGCGCTATCAAACCGTCTACGCCAGGGCGCGCGGCGCGGTCGCCGCACCCACCGCGGGATTACATTTCGACGAAGCGATATTGAAGCGCGTCGAGCAGACCGGAGCGAAGATCGCCCGCCTGACGCTCCATGTGGGTTCAGGCACCTTCCAGCCAGTGCGCAGCGCCGATGTGGAAGCGCATCGCATGCACAGCGAACGCTACGTGATTCCGGGACAGACCCTGCATGCCCTGTCGGGGCGGCGCGTGCTGGCGGTCGGCACAACTTCGCTGCGCGCGCTCGAAGCCCACGCGGCGAGCGGAAAGACCGAGGGCGAGACCGATCTCTTCATCTATCCCGGCTTCCAGTTCAAGGTCGTGAAGCGTCTGCTGACGAACTTCCACCTGCCGAAGTCGACGCTGCTGATGCTCGTCAGCGCGTTCGCCGGGGTCGAGAACGTCCGCAACGCGTACCGGCACGCCGTGGAGAAGCGTTATCGCTTCTTCTCCTACGGCGATGCGATGCTGATCGAGCGATGAGCTTCGCGATCCGGAAAACCGATGGATTGGCGCGGCGCGGCGTGCTTGCCCTGGCGCACGGCGCGGTCGATACGCCGGTGTTCATGCCGGTCGGCACCTACGGCGCGGTCAAGGCGATGTCGCCGGACGAGCTGGTCGGCACCGGCAGCCAGATCGTCCTCGGCAACACCTTCCACCTCTGGCTGCGGCCGGGGCTGGAGGTGATCGCGAAGCACGGCGGGCTGCACCGCTTCATGGGCTGGAAGGGGCCGATTCTCACCGACTCGGGCGGCTTCCAGGTGTTCAGCCTCGGCGAGCTGCGCAAGATCAGCGAGGAAGGCGTGCAGTTCGCCTCGCCCATCAACGGCGACCGGCTGCACCTCACGCCCGAGGAGTCGATGCGCGTTCAAGCAGTCCTCAACTCCGACGTGGCAATGGTGTTCGACGAGTGCACGGCGTATCCGGCTACCGAGAAGGAAGCCGCCGATTCGATGCGCCTTTCGATGCGTTGGGCCCGGCGTTCCAAGAATAGTTTTGGAAAGAAAAATCTCCTCTTTGGCATCGTTCAGGGCGGAACCTACGAGCCTCTGAGGGACGAATCCCTGGAGGAGTTGAAGCGCATCGGCTTCGACGGCTACGCGATCGGCGGCCTGGCGGTCGGCGAGCCGAAGGAGGACCGCTCGCGCATCCTCGCCTACGTTGCGCCGAAGCTCCCTGCCGACAAGCCGCGCTACCTGATGGGCATGGGCACGCCCGAGGACCTGATCGAGGCGGTCGGCGCGGGCGTCGACATGTTCGACTGCGTGCTGCCGACGCGCAACGCGAGGAATGGCTGGCTGTTCACGCGCTTCGGCGACATCAAGATCCGCAACGCCAGGTACCGCGACGACACGACGCCGCTCGACGAGATATGCGGCTGCCACACCTGCCGCAACTTCAGCCGCGCCTACCTGTACCACCTGCAAAAAACCAACGAGATCCTCGGCGCGCGGCTCAACACCCTGCACAACCTGCACTACTACCAGGAGCTGATGCGCGAGCTGCGCGCGGCGATCGAGAAAGGGCAGCTCGCCGAGGTCTCGCGCCGGCTGCTCGACGACCGCAAGCGGTTATAATCCGGCCCTTCTCGGAGAGCCCCCCCGCAATGATTTCTTCCGCATTTGCACAAGCGCCGGCCGGTGGCGCCGATGGCGGCATGATGAACATCCTCTTCATCGTGCTGATGTTCGTGATCATCTACTTCCTCATGATCCGGCCGCAGATGAAGCGCGCCAAGGAACAGCGGACGATGATCGAGGCGCTGCAGAAAGGCGATGAAGTGATCACCGCCGGCGGCGTGCTCGGCCGCATCAGCAAGATGGGCGAGGCCTACGTCACCATCGAGATCGCGCCCAACACCGAGATCAGCGTGCAGAAGGCCGCAGTGCAGACGGTGCTTCCCAAGGGCACGCTGAAAAGCATCCAGTCGTGAATCGGTAAGTGAACAGGTATCCCGCCTGGGCGTATGCGCTGATCGCGGCGGCGATCGCGATCGCCTTCCTTTACACGGTGCCGAACTTCTTCGGCGAGGCGCCGGCGGTGCAGGTCTCGAGCGCCAAATCGACGGTCAAGGTCGATTCTGCGCTGATGACGAAGGTCGAGGCGACGCTGCAGAAAGCGAGCCTGCCCTACACCGGCGCACTGCTCGACGCGAACAGCGTGCGGGTGCGCTTCGCCGACATCGACACGCAGCTCAAGGCGCGCGACACGATCGATCGCGCCCTGAACACCGACGCAGCGAATGCCGACTTCTCGGTGGCGCTGAACCTGCTCTCGGCCTCGCCGCGCTGGCTGACCGCGATCAACGCCCTGCCGATGTACCTCGGCCTCGACCTGCGCGGCGGCGTGCATTTCCTGCTGCAAGTCGATCTGCAGGCCGCGCTCACCAAGCGCGCCGAGAACCTCGCGGCGGAAGTGCGCGGCCTGCTGCGGGAGAAAACCATCCGCCACGGCGGCGTTGCGCGCGAAGGCCAGGTGCTGCGCATCCGCTTCCGCGAAGCCGAGACGCGCGACAAGGCGCAGGCGGCGATCGCCGGCAGCATTACGGACCTGGCGCTCGCGCAGCGCGACGACGGCCAGGATCTGCTGTTGGTGGCCACGCTCAAGCCCGACGTGCTGAAGCGCATCCAGGAGACGGCACTGACGCAGAACATCGGCACCCTGCACAAGCGGGTGAACGAGCTCGGCGTCGCCGAGCCGGTGATCCAGCAGCAGGGCGAGAACCGCATCGTGGTGCAGCTACCCGGAGTGCAGGACACGGCGCGCGCCAAGGACATCCTCGGCCGCACCGCGACGCTCGAGGTGCGGCTGGTCGACGAGGAAGCGATGCGCAGCGGCAGCACGCTCAACGTCGACGTCTTCCCCGAGCGCAAGCGCGACGGCACGGTCACCATGGTGCCGACCAGGAAGCAGGTGATCGTCACCGGCGACCAGTTCATCGGCGCGGCGTCGACCTTCGACCAGGATCAGCGGCCGGCGGTGTCGGTCGATCTCGACCAGACCGGCGGCCGCAACATGCGCGTCGCCTCGCGCGAGAACATCAAGCACCTGATGGCGATCATCCTGTTCGAGAAAGGCAAGGGCGAGGCGATCTCGGTCGCCACCATCCAGGGCGAGTTCGGCAGTCGCTTCCAGATCACCGGCGCCTTCAACACCGCCGAAACCAACAACCTCGCCTTGCTGATCCGCGCCGGCGCGCTGGCCGCGCCGATGGAGATCATCGAGGAGCGCACCGTCGGCCCGAGCCTCGGCAAGGACAACATCGAGAAGGGATTCAACGCGACGCGCTGGGGCTTCATCGCCATCGTCGTCTTCATGACGATCTACTACGCGTTCTTCGGCGGCATCTCATCGCTGGCGCTGGGCGTGAACCTGCTGTTCCTGATCGCCATCCTGTCGCTCATCCAGGCGACGCTCACCCTGCCCGGCATCGCCGCGATCGCGCTCACGCTCGGCATGGCGATCGACGCCAACGTGCTGATCAACGAGCGCATCCGCGAGGAATTGCGCGGCGGAGCGACGCCGCAGGCCGCGATCGCCGCGGGCTACGAACGCGCCTGGGCGACGATCTTCGACTCGAACGTGACCACGCTGATCGTCGGCGTCTCACTGCTGATGGTTCCGGGCGCGGTGCGCGGCTTCGCCGTGGTGCACTGCCTGGGCATCCTCACCTCGATGTTCTCCGCGGTGATCGTGTCGCGCGCGCTCATCAACTTGAGCTACGGCTACCGCCGCAAGGTGGCGGCACTGTCGATCGGCAATACGGCCTGGAAATGAACCTCGGGAAAGCGAGCTAGGCGTGGAGTTCTTCAAGATCCGGCGCGTCATCCCGTTCATGCGGCATGCGCTGCTGTTCAACGTCATCTCGTTGCTCACTTTCCTCGCCGCGGTGTTCTTTCTGGCCCACAAGGGGCTCAACTACTCGATCGAGTTCACCGGCGGCACGCAGATCGAGGTCGGCTACCGGCAGGCCGCCGACGTCGACAAGGTGCGGCGTTCACTCGACAACGCAGGCTACAAGGCCGAGGTGCAGACCTTCGGCACCTCGCGCGAGGTGCTGATCCGCCTGCACCTGGAGAAGAACCAGTCCAGCGGCGATCTTTCGCAAAAAGTCATTTCTGTCCTGAAGGCCGACGATCCATCGGCCGAACTGCGCCGCGTCGAGTTCGTCGGCCCGCAGGTCGGGCGCGAGCTCGCCGAGTACGGCGCGCTGGCGCTGCTCGTCACCGCGGTCGGCATCGTGCTCTACCTCTGGGTGCGCTTCGAGTGGCGCTTCGGCCTCGCGGCGATCATCGCCAACCTGCACGACGTGGTGATCATCCTCGGCTGCTTTGCCTTCTTCCAGTGGGAATTCTCGCTGCCGGTGCTCGCCGCGGTTCTGGCGGTGCTCGGCTACTCGGTGAACGAGTCGGTGGTGGTGTTCGACCGAGTGCGCGAGAACTTCCGCAAGATGCGCAAGGCCTCCACCCCGGAAGTCATCGACAGCGCGATCACCGGCGTCATCTCGCGCACCATCATCACCCACTTGTGTACGCAGATGATGGTGACCACGATGCTGATCTTCGGCGGCCCGGCGCTGCACTACTTCGCGCTCGCCCTCACCATCGGCATCTGCTTCGGCATCTACTCCTCGGTGCTGGTGGCGAGCCCGCTCGTCATGTGGCTCGGCGCGAGCCGCGAGCAGTTCATCGTCCCGACCAAGAAGAAGGGCAAGCTCGGCGACGAAAATGAAGGCGCGGTCGTCTGACCTACTTCAGGATCTGCACTAGATTCGAGTAGTCGTCGGTCCAGGTACGCCATTCCGGGCGGTCCTCGGCCGGCGCGCCGCCGCCTTCGACGATATTCTCGGCCTGCAGCGACCTCTCGTCCCGCGAGACCAGCACCCAGTCGGTCCGCGAACGCAGACTGTTGTCTTCGTCCTCCGGATCGTCGCGCACCAGCACGGCGTGCGCGCCGTTCTCGCGCGCGATGCGCGCGACCACCGGAATCAGCTCGAGGAAGCGATTCGAGACGTGGAAAGCGACGATGCCGTCGGGCTTCACGTGCTTGAGGAAGATGCCGAGCGCCTCGCGGGTAATGAGGTGCACCGGGATCGCGTCGCTCGAGAAGGCATCGACCGCGAGCACGTCGAAGCGCTGCGGCGCCTCGCGCTCGAGCGATAGGCGGGCGTCGCCGAGCGCCACCTCGATCTTCGCCGCGCTGTCGCCGAGAAAGGTGAAATCGCGCCGGGCGATCTCGAGCACGTGCGGGTCGATCTCGTAGAAGCGGAACACGTCGCCCTGTCGCCCGTAGGCTGCGATGGTTCCGGTGCCCAAGCCGATGACGCCGACTCGCACCGGGTGAGCCTGCTTCGAAGCGATGGCGAGGCCAACCCCAGCGGTCTCCTGATAGTAGGTGGTCAGCGTGCGGCGCTGGCTCTCATGCAGGTACTGCTCGCCGTGCATGATCGTGCCGTGCACCAGCCGGCGCAGGTGGTTCACCTCGCCCGGCGTACCGTATTCCTTCACCCGCAGCACGCCGTAGAAGCCGCGCTTCGCGACTACGACGTCTTCGCGCTGGCGAAAGCCATCGTAGGCCGCAGCGGCCGTAACGCCGAGCAGGACACCGGCAGCGAGCAGCGCGGGCGCGAGCCCCAGCGGCCGGAAGCGCAGTGCGGCGAGCAGCGCGACCCCGACCAGGCCTACGCCGAGCTCGTAGTAGCCGTTGAAGACGAGCGGTGCGACCACCGCGACCGCCAGGCCGCCGAGCGCGCCGCCGGCCGAGACCGTGAGGTAGAACGCCGTAAGGTGCTCGGGCGCGGGCCGCGAGCGGTACAGCTCGCCGTGGCAGAAGAAGCAGGCGACGAACAGTCCCGGCAGGAACACCGCGAGCTGGATCGCCAGGTCGAAGCGGCGCTCCTGGTCGACCAGCAGCCAGGCCATGACGCCAATCACGGCGAGGATGAAAAGCCAGAGGAACTTCGGCTGGTACCAGCTTCGGCCCTCGAAAGTAACGATGAACGTCAGCAGATAGAGCGTGAGCGGCGCGAGCCACAGCAGCGGCACCGACGCCACGTTCTGCGTCAGATGGTTGGTCACCGCCAATAGCAGCGCCGAGCCCGCAGCCGCCAGAGCAAGCCAGAGCACGTAGCGCTCTCGCGTCGGCGACGGGCTGCGATGCGTCACCTCGGCGTCGGTCGCGCCGCGCGGCGTGCGCCAGGCCAGGATCGCGCACAGCGCCGCGAAGCCAGCGAAAAGCCACGACCAGAGGTTGACCTGCTCGTGCGCGGTGAGGAAAGGCTCGACTACGAACGGGTAGCCGACCAGCGCCAGCAGCGACGCCAGGTTCGACACGGCGAACAGGCGGTAAGGATCCTCGCCTGCCCGCGCCCGCACGTACCAGGCCTGCAGCAGCGGGCTGGTCGCGGCCAGCAGGAAATACGGCAGGCCGACCGTCGCCAATAGGAGCAGCAGGATGCGGCTGATCGGCTCCTCCTCGCCCAGCGGCTTCCACGACTCGCCCGGCGCGATCGGCAACAGTGCGAGCGCGGCAAGGAGCAGTGCGGTGTGGACGATGCGCTCGAGCTTGCCCGCCGCGAGCTTGCGCGTCAGGAAGTGCGCGTAGGCGTAGCCGGCAAGCAGCATGACCTGAAAGAACAGCATGCAGGTCGTCCACACCGCGGCGCTGCCGCCGAACCACGGCAGGATCAGGCGCGCGATCAACGGCTGCACCAGGAACAGCAGGAAGGAGGAGAGAAAGATCGTTGCGGCGTGAATCATCCGATTTCCTTGACGAACGGCTTCTTCAGCATCCAGGCAGCGATCGCGTCGACGGTCTGCGCCTCGACGCCGTAGAAACCGTGAGCGCTCAGGGGTTCGCAGGCATGGGATTCGGCCGGCTTGCCGCCGTTGACCGAGATCAGCGCGTAGCGTGACGCGAGCTTGGCGGCCGACGCATAGGGCGTGTGCTCACAAGCGTCGCCGCGGTGATGCACGAAAAGCAGCGGCGCCTTGATGCTCGCATAGTCGAAGCCGCGCAGCGTCGGCGCCTGCCGTCGCGGATTGCTGCTGCCGAACATGGTCGAGCTGAGCACCACGCCGGCCACCTCGTCGCCGAGATCGCGGCCGAGATGGGCGACCGAAATCGTGCCGCGGCTGGTGCCGACAAGATAGATCGGCAACGCCGGGTAGCGTTTCTTGAGCTCGATGACGACGGCGCGCGCGTCGACCGTCTGCTCCCTGCTGGTGCGATAGCCCTCGGTCAGGTCGCCCTGGTCTGACGGCACGTCCATCACCACCGGAAGCAGTCCATTGCGCCCGAACTCGCCACTCGAGCGCGGCAGAAAGTTGCGCGCGCTGAACCTCACCTCGCCATTCTCGCCGCGCAGGTTGATGCGCCCGCCGCCACCGACGTAGAGCAGCGCCACCGCCCCCGGCGTGCGACCCTCCATGCCGAGAATGACGAATGACTGCGTCACGCCAGAGCGCGGGGCAACCGTCACGATTTCCTGCGCCGCGGCGCCCGCTGATGCGAGCGCGGCAAGAAAAGCGAAGGCCCTCAAACGCGCCGGGCCAGGTCGGCCGCGAGTCCCGTGTACTTGGCCGGAGTCAGCGCCAGCAGGCGCTTCTTCGCCTCGGGCGGGATGGCAAGGCCGCGGATGAACTTGGTCAGCGCGCCGCGCTCGAGTCGTCGGCCGCGGCTGATCGCCTTGAGCTTCTCGTAGGCCCCCGGGACCCCGTAGCGGCGCATCACCTGCTGCACCGCCTCGGTGAGCACTTCCCAGTTCGCGTCGAGGTCGTCCGCCAGCCGGCCGCGGTCGGCCTCGAGCTTGGCCAGGCCGCGCTGGCAGGACGCGTAGGCGAGCAGCGTGTGCCCGAGCGCGGCGCCAAGGTTGCGCAACGCGGTCGAGTCCGACAGATCGCGCTGCCAGCGCGAGACCGGGAGCTTCTCCGACAGGTGACGCAGCAGCGCGTTGGCGATGCCGACGTTGCCTTCCGAGTTCTCGAAGTCGATCGGATTCACCTTGTGGGGCATGGTGGAAGAGCCGACTTCACCCTTCTTCGTGCGCTGGCGGAAGTAGCCGAGCGAGATGTAACCCCAGAGGTCGCGATCGAGATCGAGCAGGACGCCGTTGGCGCGCGCGTACGCGTCGAGCAGCTCGGCCAGCCAGTCGTGCGGCTCGATCTGCGTCGTGTAGGGAGCGAACTCGAGGCCGAGCTTCTCGACGAAGCGCCGCGAGAACCGCTCCCAGGGAAAGTCGGGGTAGGCAGCGAGGTGGGCGTTGAAGTTGCCGACCGCGCCGTTCGCCTTGCCCAGCACCGGCACCGCCGCGATGCGCCCGCGGGCGCGTTCCAGGCGCTGCGCGAAGTTCGCGACTTCCTTGCCGAGCGTGGTCGGCGAAGCCGGCTGCCCATGCGTGCGCGAGAGCATCGGCATCGCCGCGTGCTTGCGCGCCAGCTGCTTCAGCATCGCCACCAGCGCGTCGAGGCGCGGCAGCATCACCGCGGCGCGCGACTCGGCGACCATCAGCGCGTAGGCGAGGTTGTTGATGTCCTCGGAAGTGCAGGCGAAGTGGATGAACTCGAGCGAGCGCTGCACTTCGGCGTTTTTCGCCAGCTTCGCTTTCAACCAGTACTCGATCGCCTTAACGTCGTGGTTGGTCTCGGCCTCGATGTTCTTGATGTGCTCGGCGTCGCGCTCGGAGAAGTCCTTGCCGAGCCTGAGGAAGGCTTTCCTGGTCGCGGCGGAGAACGGCCTGACTTCCTTGATCGCCGGCTCGGCGGCCAGGGCTTCGAGCCAGGCGAGCTCGACCTTGACGCGGTAACGGATGAGCCCCTGCTCGCTGAAGTACTGTCGCAGCGGATCGGCAGTCCTGGCGTACCGGCCGTCGAGTGGCGACAGCGCGGCGAGCGGCGAGGGCATGGCCCCTATTATACGGGGATGCGAATTTCGCTTCTCCAGATCGGCCGCGAGGCGAGTGCCTGCCGCCGCTGCGAGAGAATCCTCGATCCCCGGCCGGTGTTTCGCGCCGCGAAGAGCGCGCGCCTGCTGATCGTCGGGCAGGCGCCGGGGCGCCGTGTGCACGAGACCGGCATCCCCTGGAACGATCCGTCGGGCGACGTCCTGCGCGGCTGGCTGGACATGGATCGCGACGAGTTCTACGACGTGTCGCGCATCGCGATCGTGCCGGTCGGCCTCTGCTATCCGGGCACCGTCGACGGCGCCGACCTGCCGCCGCCGCGCGAGTGCGCGCCGCTCTGGCAGCCGCGCTTCCGTGGCGCCCTGCCCGAGGTCCGCCTGACGCTGCTCGTCGGTCAGTACGCGCAAAAGTACTGGCTCGGCGCGCATGACAAAGATTCACTCTCGGAACGGGTGCGCCGCTTCCGCGACTACCTGCCCGAGTTTTTCCCTCTGCCGCACCCGAGCTGGCGAAACAAGGGCTGGTTGAAACGCAGCCCCTGGTTCGAAGCTGACGTCATCCCTGCGCTGCAGCGGCGCGTTAAAGCCTGCATGCGGCAGGTACAATCGCGCCCTTCATGAAGCTGCTCGCCTCCCTCGCCAGTCCCTACACGCGCAAGGTGCGCGTCGTCCTCGTCGAGAAGAAGATCGAGTTCGATCTCGATCTCGTCGACGTGGCGCCGATCGACAACGTGGTCAACGCGCACAATCCGCTCGGCAAGATCCCGACGCTGATCCTCGACGACGGCACGGCGCTGTACGACTCGCGCGTGATCGTGGAATTCCTCGACAGCGTCTCGCCGATCAGCCGGCTGATCCCCGAGGGCACGCGCGACCGCCTC
>Ga0137410_10003464_pt1 | contig 10675 bp, 8 predicted proteins | sample CZODoug1_16funga_FD_108878 | JGI IMG/M metagenome (GOLD analysis project Ga0137410, IMG submission 108878) | Vadose zone soil fungal communities from Angelo Coast Range Reserve, California, USA - CZODoug1_16fungal (Illumina Assembly) | ecosystem: Environmental > Terrestrial > Soil > Vadose zone... | reverse complement strand
TGCTGCGCTGACTCGTTGGAGGAATCGTGAACGGAGTGTTGTATACGTAGTGGTCCGTGTAGGCGTTGGAACCATCGCCAAAGTAGCCCGGATTGTAATTGTTTAAGAGGTAGTAGTGACCCGGTTCGCAATTGGGGTTCACGGGGCGGGCAAGTGAGGCAAGGTGTTTCAAGATAGGTCCCACGCCGGGTTGACTTGCGTCCGAGCAATCAGAGTAGCTCCCGCCGCCATAAACGTGTGAGCCAAAACCACCGCCGCCGTAGCCGTCCTCTACCCACCAGTTATTGGTGCCGGGAACCGGGTTTGGATTCTCGATTTCGTCCACGGTGCCAGTATCCGCTGCAGTGTCAGACCATACGACCACATTTTCCGGCGGTGGGGCCGGATTGCCATTCGCATCGCTGAACCAGATCGCATCGCCAAAGCCGAGCATGATGCTGTCCAAGCCAGTGCCGCCCATGGCCGGTTGGTGGTAGTTGTCGCTCATGGAGTAATTGTCAGCGAGTTCTTTGAAGTAGGGCATGTCGCCCTGCAAGACGTTGTAGAAACCCATGGCTGTGCCCCCCTCACCGGTGGTTTTTGCCGTCGGTGAATAATCCGTGCTGAAGTTGGAAGGCTGGGCCAAGCCGTTCACGTTCGAACCGACGGTAACCTCAGTCCAGGTAAAAAGATCGGACTTGCAGCCGCTGGGATTAGACTCTGTGGCATAAGCAACGTTGCAGTCGGCCTGTTGCCACATTTGGTAGAAGCGGTGAACCGGGCTGGCGGCATACGAGTCCCATGTAAACGTGTCCGCTCCCTTCGAATTGGAAAGCTGGAAGGGTCCGCCCGGAAGGGTGGAGTAGGGAGGCGTCGGAGAAACGCCAGTAATGCGGGTGTCGGGAACCTTGCCGGTGAGTTCACTCCCGCCGGTGGTCAAGTAGCCGTAGTACGTGGCGTCCGGGAGGCCGTTCTCGGAAGCTTCTGCTTCCGCTAGCGTGCAGATTCCATTGCTTATGCAGACATCCGTCGGACCGCCGTTGAGGGGGGCGGGGAGAGTGGAATACGGCGTCTTATTGCTGGGGCTGAGCTGAAATTCGATGTTGCCCGTGATATCAGCGGAGTATTGGGCGGCCAGCGCGTATTTCGGGCCAGGCGTGCCGTCCTCATTGATGATCTTCTTGGACAGAAGATTGTCGACGTGTTGTCCGCGCTTTGGCTTGTAAGTGGCGAAAACATGGTCAAACGAGCGATTTTCTCCAACAATCACAATGACGTGCTTGATGGGTGTACGGGTGCCCTCATTCTCCTGGGCTTGAAGGGAGCCAACGAGCGGGCCAGCCAGACTGAATTGGAACACGGTCAGGGTAACGAACACGACGCGAAGACCTTTAAGGGACTTTGAAACCACTTGCTTTAGTGACATGCAATCTCCTCTCTCTCTCGAACGATCTCGTAGGGGACGTCACTGGGCGATGAGAAGGTGTACGTTTTGGGTTACAGGGAGATTGCTTTGATGTGAAATCTGAGTAATGAGCGGGTAGCGGGTCAGCAGACGAAGCGGATGAATGGGATTCTTGAAATTTGTCCCTTGGGCCCTAACTACTCATCTCGGTATTTCCTGCAATGCGGTTATCAGGCAGTTGGAATGGCCGACGCCACGAAGAGACCGTAAACGAAGTTGCCGGAAGCATAGCCGGCGCGCATCGCCTCGAACCCTTTGAGATAGGAGACAAAGTCGGGTCCGTAGTTTAGGGCGAGCCCCCAGAACTTCTTGTCCTTAATGATGTCGAGGCAGAGGTCCCATGTTTTGGCGCAATTCTTGTTCAGAACTTCACGGTGCATGATTTGCAGGCCGTTCGACATGAAGTATTGTTCGTAATCATCCATCGTTTGAAGTTCCACGAACATGCCCTTTTCGATGGGATCGATAAATTCCCGCGTCACCTCACGCGTGAGATCCTCTTTTTTGAAAAAGTCGGTGATCGCGAAGGAGCCCCCCGGCTCCAGGAGTTTCGTGGCAGAAGCAAAGAACCCCGAGATGTTCTGATAGTGGGAGATGGATTCGATGGACCAGAGAATGTCGAATTGTTTCTGGAAATGCATCGCCTCGGCGTCCATCAAGAGGAACTTTGCATCGAGTCGTTCGGCTTCCGCGGTCTTTTTTGCCATCTCGACCTGTACTGGGGAAATGGTTATGCCCGTGACACTGACGTTATAGTGTTTGGCCAGGTAGTGACTGCTCCCGCCGAAGCCGCAGCCGATGTCAAGAATATCGGATCCGGGCCTAATGTTCGCGAGTTGAGCGAGGTGGTCGATCAGCTGAAGCTGCGCTTTTTCCTTTGATTCGTCCCCACGAATCCAATACCCGTGATGGATATGCTCGCCCCAGAGGGAGCGGTAGTAGGGGCTAACGATGTCATAGTGCTCGACGATTCTGTGCTTTTCGTTTGGGCGAGGCATTGTGGATGAGTGCTACCCTGAGACGCTCCTCGTCTTGGGGATCGAGGCATCGTCATTGTACATATGAACTAGCTGAAGGCAAATGGATTCAAACCAAGGCGGCGTTAAACCTTAAGACGGGTGCGCTGGACCCGATTTGGTGTATAGTGAGCGAAATCGCTTTGGCGGAATGAGATCTTGAATGTCTCTATTCGCCCATCCAGATAAGAACGGCAGTGAATGGAAACCCCACGCTCCCACACGTTGAGAGAGCGACAAAGGAGATCGGGAATGACATCAAATGGAACACGGTCAAAGTTCACGGTCATTTTCGCGCCTGCGCTGCTATTCCTTTGCGGCCACCTCGCCGCGACGAGCCAGCTTGCCAGCGCGGCGGAAAATAACTCCACCCTCGAGGGCGTCGTTCAGGATGCGTCAGGGAAACCTGTCACCGGCGCGTTCGTAAAACTGAAAAACAACGAACGCCATCTCGAATTTATGGTCATCAGTCAGGCGCAAGGGCGCTATTCGGTGAGCAATCTGCCCGCCGGGCAATATGTGGTGCAGGGCGTTGGGGGCGGTTACCAGAGCGCCGTTTCCGCGCCGGTTGATGTAGCAGAGGGCAAGACCGCGAAACTGGATTTGTCGCTCGCCGCCAAGCGAGGGGACGCGCTGCCGCGTGCCTGGCCGATGAAGACTCCCGAAGCGCAGATGGCCATGATCTCAAAAGATTTGCCGGACGGAGAAGGCAAAGGGATTGTGGCGACGCGATGCGTGGTCTGCCACGATACGGAGCGGTTCGTTGGCTTCCACATGCCGCGAGATCGTTGGGCGTTCACTGTGCGCAGGATGCGCGGGCGTATGCGAACGGCAAAAATTAAGGACCTGACTGCGGACGAAGCTAAGCTCGCGATTGATTATCTTTCAGCCCACTTCCCGCCCACGCGCCCGGTGGACCTCAATGATCGCCTGCCCCGTACGTTGGTGGAAGGAAAAGCCCTGCACTACCGGGCCGTCCAATATGACATCTCGGACACCAATGTTGGCGCGGAGCCGCATGACGTCGCCGTCGATCCTCACGGGAACGGATGGGTCAGTCAGCGGACGGGCAAGTTGGGCCGGCTGGATCCCAAAACGTTCGAATACACCGAAGTTTCCATTCCCGCCGGCGTCGCCGCCGACGATGGCCAGGTCCTGGGCAACCTCCAGATCGACGCCAAGGGACAGTTATGGGTTCCGGATGGGCCTAACTACCGTTGGCTGAATTACGACGTGAACACAGGGAAATTCACAACTTACGATTGGCCCAAGGATAATCGCGCCGATGCCGGTGGCAATTCGATGCTCGTTCACCCGAACGGCTCCATCTGGGAGACGGCCGGAAACCAGGTGCGCATGCTCAACACGGCCACGAAGGAATTCAAGTTCTTTGACACACCTTCTTACGTTGCCACAAAGGAGCCGACGGGCGCCTACGGGATCACGGTTGCTGGCGATGGGTCCGTGTGGTGGGCGGAGGATATGGCCGACCGCATGGTGAGAGTCGACCCGGCCACAGGCAAAGTCGAGGAGTTCAAGATCCCCTTCGACGGCGTGGCCTACCCGCGCCGCATGAGCCACGATGCGCGGGGCGACGTGTGGGTCGGACTTTGGAACGCGGGACTCCTGATGAAGGTCGATTACGAAACCAAGCAGATGACGTTTTTCGCTCCGCCGACGGAAACACCCGGCACCTATTCCGTGAGCGTGGACCGGAAAAATAATCTGATCTGGGTGAGTGAACAACAGTCGGACAAGATCGCCCGCTTCAATCCCAAGACGGGCGAGTGGGTGGAGTTCCCTCTTCCGGATTCCGAGTCCGACCCGCGAAGGATCGAAGTCGATCCAAATAATCCGAATCGCGTGTGGTGGAGCGGAAATCTCTCGGCGCGCATGGGATTCGTCGAGGTCCTCAGCGGGAATTAGGCTTCCCTGTTGAAACTGTTGGTTAACCGAATGGTTTAGTGAAGAAAGGACAAGTGTGTTTGGCGAAGCGGGGGAGGCGTGTTGCTGTCTTATTAATGTCTCTCATTAGCAGGTAGTGTCCTAATTTGAAATTTTCACGCGTGAATTGCGGCATTGAGCGTGCTCCGAATCCACTCTGAAATTGTCTGATTTCTTGCTTTTGCCGCTGCCTCAATTGCCCTTAGATCGCCATTCGCAAATCTGACAGGCACAATTCGGCCCTTAGCTGTGCCTCTCGGTAGCTTTGGGCGTCCGACCTTCTTAGGCTTCTTCTGTTGGCTCAAGGCTTCTGAACTCCTGCACGATAGCGGCTTTGACTGCCGCTTCCGCTGATAGGACAGGCGCGATATGCAAGACCGTCACATGGCGTCGCGGATTCTTCGGATCGTCTGTCTCATGCGACCACGCATAAATCCTTGATGCTTTGGGGTGGCCGCGAATCTCGAATACTTCCACAATCCCTTCCCATATGGTTTTGTCTTGAAATGTCTCTTTGACAGGCACACTTTCAACGTGTTTGGATTCCACCCCATGCAGCCGTCGAATCACGTCCTGGAGTTCGGACAAATAGCTCAAACTGCCGCCTCAATCAGGTTTCCAACCGTCCAGAAATCCCGCTCAATTCCCGCTGCCATCGCGGGAATCGCACGCAAGGTGTTGTATCGTTTCACGAAATTGTAGTACGCAAAGTGTAGGGCGACCGCTGCCTCGAAGTTCTCCAATTTCTTGCTGAAAGCATAGGTTAGACGGGTCAATCGGCGCATGTGAAGGCGCGTCGTGCCGTTCAACCGCTCAACGTGGCTTGTAGATGCCAAAGTCATATTCGCTCTCCCTATCGCAATTAGTGTATTACAGTAATATGGCGTTGTCAAGAGTTTTTGTGTTACAGTATCGCCACTATGAAGGCGGCGATCATACATACCATTCTTCTGTGTGCCGTTGCCTTTACACTCTGCCTCGTCGGTAAACCAAATCAAGTCAGCGCATCCTATCAGCAGGAATCCGGTCAACAGGGACAGGGGGGGGCGTCGGGTACAGATAATCCGAGCAGCGCAACCAAACAGGACGCCACCAAGAATGAGACGCCACACTGGTATACATCCCCTGAATGGATATTGGCGATAGTAGGCTCTTTTACTTTTGTCGTCATTGGTTGGCAGGCCTGGGAAACTAGACGTTCTGCCGATGCCGCTAGCGAAGCTGCCAAAGCCGCCCTGTTGAATGCCCAAGCTGTAATTAATAGTGAACGAGCTTGGATTGACGGCGAAATTATCCATCGTCAGCAAGTTGGCATTAATTGCTCTGCGTTGAACGTATCCAATCACGGCAAGACCCCAGCCAAACTTTTGGCCTATGAGATTAGATGGGGCTATCTTCCTGAAGGCGTCCCATTCTCTTCGCAACCGCTGGACCGTAAAACCACCGAGACAGTTAATCGACTTATTGGTAGTAATGATCCTTACCGAGTTGGTGATTGGTTTCGTATTGATAAAATGTTTGAAGAATCTCCCTGTACTTCCGATATGGACACTGGAGTGCTCTGTATAACCATTTCCTATGAGGACGTGATTGCGAACCAAGGAAAGCGGGAACTCCATAAGACAACTTTTGTCTATTATCGCCGTCCTCTTCTCGATTCTCTGGAACGTCAAAGTGAGTACGATGACTATTCCTAGCAAAATCCAAATTAGGACACTACCCATTAGTACAGCCTGCGGTAAGAGGCGACCCAGCGCATGCCCTATTGACGGTTCGCCAGCACAGGTCACGAGGCGGCTAGATGAAAAATCTTGCGCATACTCTCACTTCAGCGCTGTTGAACGCCACACCCATTCATGGGTAGATGATTGTGATAAGTAGAGATGCAGGGAACACGATAACGCCTGGTTAGTTAGATTTCCGGAAAATTGCCCATTCGTGCTTGTTTTTCTTCTCTTCACCAAATGTGCGGCCCTCGCGTACAATGGTGTTGACGTGGGACGCCATTTACTCCAACTCTTCGCCGCTGTCCTGATGGTAACCACTGCGCCCGGGGTGCCTGCGCAGGAGCAGGGACAGATTGCGCCGAAGACGTCCGAGATCGGAAGAATCTCCGTTGTGGGAGCGCGCAAGTTACCTGCCGATCAGGTCATCGCCGCCAGCGGGCTGAAGATCGGCGATGTTGTCAGCGCGGAGCAGATTCAAGGTGCCGCGGATCGACTCGCCGCACTCGGGATCTTTTCAACGGTCAACTATCACTTCTCTTCCAACGGAGCGACGATCTCCGTTGAATTCCAGGTTCAGGATGCCCCCACGGTCCCGCTCTCTTTCGATGATTTCCCCTGGTTTACGGACGATGAAATCGCCGCGGCCATTCGTCAGGAGGTAGGGTTGTTTGCGGGCGAGTCGCCTGAAAGTGGCGTCATGGTCGATCAAATCGCCGGTGTGCTTGACAAGTTGCTGGCTTCCCGGCACGTCAAAGGGGAGCTTACGCATCAACTTGTCGCGCCGCCAACCGGCGACGGTATGATTCTCCAGTTCCGAGTGGAAGACCCCGGACTCAGGATACAATCAGTGCAATTCGGCGATCCTGTTGCAGGCGATTCTGAGCGGCTCAAAGACCGCGTTCCCGACATCAAAGGCCAGCCGTATTCGCGGTTCGCCATAGAGGTTTTCGAAAATGAGCAGGTGCGTCCGTTGTATACCTCGAAGGGCTACCTCCGCCCAAAGATTGGACCTCCTGAACCCCATATGCAGGGCAACGCCAACGATCCAGGAGGATCAAATATAGATGTCCTGATTCCCGTCACACCCGGCCCGCTGTATTCATGGAACGGCGTGACGTGGAAGGGCAACCTGGCAGTCCCTTCCGCCAGTCTGGATGGAGAAGTTGGAATCAAGACGGGTGAAGTAGCCGACGGGACAAAGATTGAAGCGTTGTGGCGGGACATTGAATTGGAATACGGGAAACGGGGATATCTGGACGCAAAAATTGACGCGGAGCCGGACTTTGACGATGCGGCTCATCGCGTTTCGTATCACGTGAATATCGTTGAAGGAACCCAATACCGCATGGGTGAAATGATCGTTACGGGCCTTTCGCTCGATGCGGAAAAGCGATTGCGTCAGGCGTGGCAACTCGCACCGGGACAGGTTTTCGACAATGCCTATTTCGAGAAGTTGGTCACGGTACTGGCGAAGCCAAGGGCGGAGATTTTCGGCGAGATGCCCATCCATTACACCCAGTGCGGCCACTGGCTGCGGACTGATGCCAATAAGCGCACCGTGGACGTCCTGCTTGATTTTAAGTAGGGGCACGGCATGCCGTGCCCCTACAGTAATAACGGAATCCACATGTCCATGAATTCATTTTCAGGAGTGGAATCGCATTTCGAGTTACAATCCCAATCCATGCGCACCCGAATTCGCATTCTCTTGTGTTTTTTGGCGCTGAGCGCTTCTGGAACAGCGTTCGCGCTGCATGCGTTCGCATCCCCTCAAACCGCGGCGCCGGCAAATCCTCCCGCGGCGCAGCAGAAAAAGCCGGCGGCGCCGGCCGCACAGGCGGCGCCCAAACCAAAAACCACTCTCGCTCCCGTGCCTGCCGAGCCCCAGGACGGCCCCACTAATCCGGACGCAGAGCTACAGGCGACCGTGCAGCAAGCGGGCAACGACAGAGCCGCACTGATTCGCAATCTCGAAGGCTATCTCGTCAAGTATCCTGATTCCCCGCGCCGTGCCGCAATCTACCACGCCCTGCTCGAATCCGAGATGCAGGTTCAGAACCAGAAGCGGGCGCTTGATTATGCCGATCAGATTCTCGCCATGACGCCAGATGACAGCCAAACGCTATACGTGGCTGCCACGCTGCTCGAAAAAATGCCGGACAACGCAAGCCAGGACCGCGCGATCGGATATGACACGCACTTGATGGAACTGGTAGCCAAGGCTGACCCGGAATCCCGCTCACCGCAAATGACGCTTGAAGATTGGCAAACCGGCCGTAATAAATTCACGATGGATCTCTACGTGCTGCGCGGGAAGATCGAAAGGCACCTGCACAAGACCAATGAGGCAGTGAAAGACCTGAATGAAGGGTTTCGCCTTCTGCCCAACGTCGAGGCGGCACTGAATCTGGGAGAAATCGCCGAAGAGCGCAAGGACGCAGATGAAGCGGTTCGGCAATACGCCGTCGCTTTCATGCTGGCCGGACAACAAGACCCGAATGAAAATACCGTAAGCCGAGAAGCGCTGCGGCTCGAAATGGGGAACCTCTGGCGGCACTCGCACGATTCCAACGCAGGTCTGGGCGACGTGTGGGTTACGGCCTATGACAAAGCCAGAGCGTTGGCCAAAGCCGATAGTCCGGAAGCTCCCGCCTATAATAAAGGCCTGACTGACCCGTTCCAATACAGCCTGCGCCACGTGGACGGAAGCCCTGCCGTGAAAATGGCCGACGCGCGCGGGAAGACTGTCGTACTCGACTTCTGGACCACCTGGTGCTCCTATTGCCGGATCACGGAAGCTGCATTGTCCGAGGTCCGTAAGAAATTCGCGGGGCATGACGATGTCGTCTTCCTGGCGGTAAACAAAGACGAAGATGAAAGCCAGGTTAGCCTGTTCCTCAAGGAAAAACAGTTCGAGGGAACGTTGGTCTACGCGGACGGCCTCGACAGCTTGCTGAAGGTCGAATCGATTCCGACGATCATCATCCTCGACCACGCCGGAAAAGTCGCGTACCGCGCGCAGGGCTTCGTGCCTGATAACTTCCCCGAAGCGCTATCGGGCGCAATCACGCAGGCGTCCAGCTCCTCACAGTAAATAGCTTCTCTCAGTTGCCAATCGTTTGAAGTGGCGGGCAGAAGAAGCTCATTATTTGCCGGCAGCGGACCGTTGCAAAATCACATCGCGGGCAGCGACGATGGTGTTGACGTGAATCCGAACCGTGTCCTCTACGCGCCTGGCATAGCCGCCGGCCATTGTGGACGCAACGGGAATCCCTCTCCGGCGCGCGTGTTCAAACACGAGACGGTCGCGTTTCCGCAGTCCTTCCATCGTCAAGGCCAGGCCGCCTAGCTGGTCTTCGCGGTACGGGTCCGCTCCACCCACATAGAAGATCAAGTCGGGGGTCATCATCTTGAGGGAATGAATCAGGCCCTTTTCCAGGGCGTCCAGATATTCCGCGTCTGGTGTGCCATCCTCAAGGCCTATATCCTGATCCGAGGGAGGTTTTGGCATCGGATAATTGTTTTCCTGATGGATCGAGAGCGTATAAACGCTGGCGTCATTCGCGAAGATCGCCGCCGTGCCGTTGCCATGATGCACATCGGTGTCCACGGTCATGGCCGTTCGGATCGCCCCTCCGGCCTGAAGTGTCCGGATCGCGATGGCTACGTCGTGGAGCATGCAAAACCCTTCGCCATGCCCGGGATACGCATGGTGGAAACCGCCAGTGAGGTTTGCGGCGAATCCATCTTGAATAGCATTACGCCCCGCCAGGATCGATCCCCCCGCCGCCAGGAAGAAAGCCTGCACGGTTGCCTCTGAGACGGGAATCTCAAGTTTCATCCGCTCCCTCAGCGTGAGGGAATCGGTCTGCACCTTTCGGAGCCACGCAGGTGTGTGCACGCGCAACACTTCCTCGTCTGTGGCAGGCTGTGGTTCCACGAAATCGCTCTCGCCGGCCAGCCCTTCTTCCAATAGGACGTCATGAACCATCTTGAATTTTTGGGAAGGGAAAACGTGTGGTCCGAGATCCAAATCGTAGCGCGGATGATAGACGACTTTGAACGGCAACATGGAAGAACCTGAACCGATGAATCTGGACTAACTATCTCGATCGAGGATGAAATCGGGGACGGTCATCAGAGCGCGCCCGAAATCCGATTTCGCGTTTCCATTCAGGCAGGCTTTGGCGCGCCGGGCGAAGTCATGCGCGGCATTTCGCGTTCGGTCCAGCGCCCCAGATTCGTGGACCAGAGCGGTGATTTCTTCCGCCCGCACGCTCTCGAATCCCTTTTCTTCCAGCACGGTTTGAACCAGACGATGCCCCTTTGTCCCCGCGCTCTCCAGCGCGTAGATCAGCGGCAGCGTAACCTTGCCTTCCTTCAAATCACTCAACACTGGCTTGCCCAGTTGCTCGGGGGACGCCGTGAAATCCAATACGTCATCCACGAGCTGGAACGCAAGTCCCGCGAAATGCCCGTAGTCGGCCATGGCTTGCTGGCCCGCATCGTCCAGGTTCCCGAGGACGGCGCCCAGCCGCGCGCAT
>Ga0137410_10003457_pt1 | contig 10678 bp, 8 predicted proteins | sample CZODoug1_16funga_FD_108878 | JGI IMG/M metagenome (GOLD analysis project Ga0137410, IMG submission 108878) | Vadose zone soil fungal communities from Angelo Coast Range Reserve, California, USA - CZODoug1_16fungal (Illumina Assembly) | ecosystem: Environmental > Terrestrial > Soil > Vadose zone... | reverse complement strand
ACATCCAATTCATCATCCTCCTCATCCTCTTCAGATTCTTCATCAACACCATGATCACCATACACAATGTCATCATCAATAAAATCATTCAAAGGAGCATCATTTACAGTATCTTTTGTCTCATACTCTTCTTTGACTGCATCTGTGCCAGGTTGAATATTTAACTCATCATCTGATTCTTCAACAAAATCAGGATCATCAATGGCATCTCCTACCTTCTTCTTTATCATCCGCCTCTTTGTAGACTTACGATAAAGTCGTATCCAATCATACAACGAAACATGTTCATACATGGAAGGTCTATAAACATAATCACTTACTTTAGAGAGACCAACAAATCGTCCTTGACTCTTGTTTATGACCACCTTATCTGTGACACCTTCTAAGTCAGGTATATCTTCAGTGGCATGGTCTTCATCCCAAGCACCAAGCACCTCCTTTACATACCCTCTCCAATAAAATGGAACAAATTTATGACCAGTGTAATGATCAGGATTTCCCAGTATATAAAGAGAAGCCATAGGTCCACCAATTTCTGATTTGGCTGTCAGGGAATTCACAACCTGAGTGAATATTTTTCTGACTTTCTCTTTACGTTTTAGACTCCCACCGATCATTTCTGAATTCTTGTCAAAAACACTCCTGATGACATCAAAAACACTGTAAGTCTTCAGACCCGGCTTAGTGATATAATCACTGACATAGGCAACAACTGCTTTGATTGCAGTACCAGAAAGCAGGCTAGTGACATCTGAATTACACCGCAAAAGATAAGTGAGCAGAGGGGTAACAGTGTTCATCCAAGCTTCACCTTTTTTCAAATTCAATGCACCAGTCTTTGGTTCCACCATGGTTTGTTCAAATGTATCTCTGGGGAATCGACGCTTACATTCACCTTTGGCATTGGTACAATAAGAAACATTGTTTCCATTATTGTCAAACTTGTGAACATGCTGATTTGATTTTAATAAAATATCATCTGTGATGTTTGGGAACTCTTGCCACCAGGAAGCACGCTGGTCATCACAAGAACATTGCTTGCAATCATCTCCACACAGAGGTGGTGGAGGATCTGGTAAAGTGAGAGTGGGTTCTTGATAATTGGATAATTTAGAGGCTTCTCCAACCTTTTCAGACACTTCAATCTTTGATCCTGTCAAAAACTCTCCCACACACAAACTTTCTAAATATTCAACTATCTTCTTCTGAAAGTCAGAGTTGACATCCATTATTTTATCTCTTATCTCCTGAGGTGTCAATGATCCTGATATCCACAACAGCAGATGAAGGTGCAAGGTAAGACGACCCTGCTGCTCCACTGTTCCATAATAAGCGGATGTGTCCCCATAAAGGCCAAGATGTTCCTGATCCACACCGAGAACATGCTTGAGAAACATCTGGACCATGAAATGAAAAAATCTTGCACTGGCCACAGGATTCTGAGCTATCAGTCTGTAACTTTCATTCTTGTGCCGAATAGTAGGAGAGAAAACCTCTTTGGCATCTGCATAATACAAAGAAATAGGATGACAAGTATCTGCAGGAGCAAAAGTGATAAACCATGAAGGAGCACCAACATATGATATCAAAGACCAGATCTCATTCCGCATATACCTCTTAGATGTAAGAGAACCTTTGACATGACCACCCACATGATCCAAATCAGATATAAGCTTGTAACATGCCTTCTCTTCTGCTGTTTCTGGCTTAACCCTTTCACCTTTAGACAACCTTTTTGACAAGCCTTCAAGGACCCCCACATCAATATTCATGAGACGATCTGCTATATCATCAAAATTTTGCCTTTCAGTCATCAAGTAACCTCCAGTGTTACTACCCTTAATCTGCTCTTGATTAAATGCAATAAGAGGAAAGTGAGCATCCCTTTGAAAACGCTTGTCATGATACATCAGAAGTTTTCTTTTGTGCATCAGATCAGACATTTCCACATTACTATCATCAACAGCACCAATCCCACCAAGACCATAAGGAAACAGCCAGGGAAACATCATAGGATACAATTGTGGGTTGTCATAAATGGACTCAGGCTTCTCAGCATGACCTATGGCAAGTACTTTACCATCGTCATCTTTAAGATGTTGCATTGCCTTAGCAGCAAGTGCCTTGGGCCCCATCGTGTTCAACTTCTCACCTGTGATACCATTCACTACAAACGGACAAGGGCCCGATTCAACACCATCTTCCAATTCATTGTCAAATGCACTGACAGACTCTGGATTTTTATTTGTGAAGGAATTTCTATATGTGACTATCACGGGTGGACCATCGTCTGGATATTTTTCTAGATTGTCATAAGCTATATCCATGTTATAATAATCAACATGATTCAACTTGAGCCACTCCAGAGCCTCACTCACCTTTTTTCGACGCACAAGCAAAGGTGTCCTCTTCAGGTCTTCAGGAGTTGGCCTGCAAGGACCAGTATATATGAATGCAATCACTTCATCAAGGTCCTCTATGGGGGGAGGTAATCTCTCATATATCTTGGGCATGGGATTTTCAAATGCGATGACATTGGCCTTCATTTTGTGCATCCCGGAGGACACCTGAACTATACACTTATTCCGACGGACCCGAGAGATGAGAAGCTGCTCTGCATAAGATAAATTTTGCAGCTGGGATGGGACTTCACCAAGCCAAAGACCAGCTGCTAAGGCATATTTAGGAGTCAAACCTTCATCTAGACTACTTTTGCAAGATCTACATATTTTGGTACAGGTTTGGTCCAGAACTGGACCTTTGACTTCCTGAATTGGATCATTTGGAGAGGACCTCTCAAGACGGGTGACTCTCATACCCTCCCTGACCAACACATCCAAATCACATCCAGAATCAGACAACCCAGACAGTTGGGATAAGGGCACAAGCTGACCACAAACAGCACAACCACCTTCCATGAAATTATCAGGAGATGTATCTTCACACCAGTTCAGTGCAATAGTCTCCTGAAGATCTTTTGAAGGAGGAGGAGGAGGAAAATCTGAAACTTTAGATCGTCCGGTTTCCCGCTTTACTTTCACACGTTTGGCTTTTTGTAGCTTCTGCTCGGCAGACATTCCATTATTCTTTTGCCGTTCTTGTTTACTTTTTTTTTTAGAGGTGTCCAGGCCTGCATACCATTGTTTGGACCTTGCAGAGTTACTTTTCACTGAATGCAAGGCAAAAACAGACATATAACTGTCACAACAAGCACACAAATGTCCTTTAAATAAACCTGCAATATTTTCTGCACGAATCTTTGAAGGCACATGCAATCCATGAATCTTGGCTATAGACTTGGCATCCTTTGTGGTCAATTTACCAACAAATCCATCAATAGGCACTTTGCCATACACATGATCACCAAGAGCACCATACAAAGCTTCTGCCACATTTTTGTGCTTATGTCCAATAAATCTCAAATTAGATTCTGGTGTCACAATCTTACCAGAACAATTGACATGAGGGACAAGTTCCTCCAAATTAAACAATGGAACTCTTCCACCACCAATGTTTTCCCAGGACAGATCATCAGGTCTGACTTCACCTATATCAGGCACCATGACTGCAGAATGTATGTGTGCAGATACAAGCATTGGTGACAAGTGAGAAGCTACAATAAAAATCATGGTGAACCGACGAACACTGCAAATAGATGCTTGGATGACCAAAAATTCATTGCGTCTGAATAAATTCTGCAAGAGGGATGATTTCACCCTCCTACATTTCTCAGCTACGGACCTGTGCAAAGTAAAACAACAATTGATAACCACAAGATTGAGACGATATAGATACTGTGGCCACCACTTTCCGCGAGGGGTAACAAAGATCAATACCCGATAAATCCCGAGGAATAAATACTTCAATAGGAGATACAGAACACGAAACACAAGATACAAAATTTGACCCAAAATTGTCTGCAAGTTTAACACACCAGTAACAATATGCACTCCAATGTTATGGTGATCAGTTTTGATATGGTCAACTACACCTCCGACATCATCAACGGACACAACAAATTGGGAACACTGGTGATCAGTGGTTGAACAGGACTCTCTCTCAAATTTAGACAAGTCTGATGCAGTCTTGTACAAAGCACCATACTTTAAACCCATTTCTTGGGCAGAATTTATGTTCTCACATGTAGGACGAAATGATAAAACACCCAAGCCTCGGGCAGACAACAAATTTTCACCAATACACAAGACTGATGGATCAATCTTGTATGACTCTTCTTGCGCAGAAACTGTAACTGCATGTGGGGATAACGAGTAGAACAATGGAACACCCGATTTTTGGGCAGAAATTGTAGCTGCACATGGGGATAACGAGCAGAACAAAGGAACACCCGATTTTTGGGCAGAAATTGTAACCGCACGTGGGGATAACGAGCAGAACAATGGAACACCCGATTTTTGGGCAGAAATTGTAGCTGCACGTGGGGATAACGAGCAGAACAAAGGAACATCCGATTTTTGGGCAGAAATTGTAACCGCACGTGGGGATAACGAGCAGAACAATGGAACACCCGATTTTTGGGCAGGTAATGTGTTTGTGCCCATGTTTGACATGGGACAAACATATGAAGGTAGATCATTAGTAGTGGCAGTAACAGACGCACCTTCAGGTCGGACACTGTCATGATATTCCATCTGTTCAGAGACAAAGATAAATCAGATGATAAAATCAATACGACAGAAAATTGAGATTATACGTGAAGTCTTACACCCGATCCCGACTGGGTCAAGAGATCGGGTGAATAATGAGATGGATGGAGAACACGAGAGGTCACCACGAGATAGAACAAAGCAAGCAGAAAGAGCGATTGCATAGATCGCGAAGGAGACATGATAGATGAGAACAACATGTGGATTTACCGGAAATGGCAAACTCAACCAGGTGCCGAGAGATGCCGAGTTATTTTATATATTATTTATAATTGTTCCTATTTAGGCAATTTATATACTAAATTTTTATGTGACCTTGCACGTGCTACTTTTCTTCTTCCAGATACCAACTCTTGAATTTTACACAAATTATGTTGTGGGGGACCAATACAACTAACAATGAAATTTCAGCAGAAGATTTAAATTCAAGACCTATAATTAAGGTCAAATATTAAAAACTACTTAAGTCAGAAGTCCAAGGTAGTCCTCATGACACACCCATTCTGGTCTCTGCTGTCCCAAACGATCATGAACAGCATCTTTCATGAACCGGGCCTGACATATCCTCTCCCCACCCTCCCAGGTCCTGACACCATGTCTAAGAACCTTGCCTGCAATTGCAACTCCAGTACCCGGAAGGTACGACAACCTCAGACCCAAATCCTGTACATCTAATGTGCACTGCTGATGGGTTCCACTGCTGAACAGCAAGTCGTAATCCATGGGGGCAGCACCCACATCACGATGGAAAAATGTCTTCCTATTAACGATCAGAGAGAAACCGGACCACACAGAAGTCCAAAGATGTATGTTTGGGTGGGTGCTATGCAAGTGCAGGCCGTCCTTGAGGAGCTGAATGGCGGCCAGACCAGCATTGTATTGTTGAGGTGCTATCAAAGCGGTGATGGCATTGGCAATGAGATCAACATTGGACGTGGCCCGAAGGAAGTCAGCAGCATCGTTGCCTCTGATGTCAGAAGAGACATAGATCTTCTCGCGCAGTTGCTATGAGTATAACAACAATTAAAAAACCACGAAAAAATATCCTAAAAAAGAAAACAACTCACATCATGGGATTGCTGGAACCATCCAGGGGACATGTTCAGTACCCCAGCACCAAATTCACCACCTTCGGGTGATGGACAAAAACCACTGCGGCGCCAGCTATCTCCATCTGCCATACACGATCGCATAAAAGTATCCAACCGCGGTCTAAGAATTTTAGTACCCATGGTTGAATCTGTCTACATGGCAATTCGGAAATCAAGTAATCAAGTATTTAAATGAATTTAAATACGTACAACTCGATACGGTGCAAATATATGTGGCAGATACCATACCATTATGCGACCGTGCCGGTCCAATATGGTGGCAGGTTCGTCCATGTCTCCAAAATTGGGATTCACGAAAAACTTAGCAAGCCTTTCATCCTCGGCAGAATGGTCCCAATCGGTTCGAGGGCGAGTATTCTTGACACGATCAGCAAAACGAGTGACATCCCATTCTGTCTGATCTGCAATACAAATAAACAGATAAAGCACTATTACAAAAACATTTGTATACATCACTTACGAGGATTTGAAATGGCCAGCGCCACAACAAGGGCAACGCGACGAAATTCCTCTCCGGTCACCGGTGCACCAGCAGGAAGGTCAGAAGAGCATGAGGACTTCAGAAATTGCTGCCAGTCTGCTTGTATTCTTGCCCTGAAAAATATACAATCAAACATCAAATGCAAAGGCAATGACACAATTACCTGAACTTTTTCATAGCTAGACTGGAAAAATCTTTCCCTGTCAGTGATCCAGTTGAATTGATCTGAAGAACATCAGCCAATTCTTTCCACATGAACTCTTTCAGAGTAGGAACAGTGGGTGCTGCAAGTGGATCAGCTAAAGTATCTGTCACCCCGTTCCTTTTCCTTTTATGAACCCGAGGCATTACAGTATCCGGAGGGTCCAAAGTTGAATAAGATCAAACTCGAACATGCATCACGTGATATATCGAACAAAGACCGAACTCAAACCAAATAAGACCGAGCGACCGAGATGACCGAGTAACCGAGATGACCGAGTAACCGAGTGGCCGAGAAATCCATATATAATTCTTTTTACAATGTGTGGCTAATTAATCCCCAAAAATGATACAAGATAAGCTGGAAGATGGGAAGAATGTTTGATTCCACACAGGTTTCAAAGAAAAAAAAATATAGTTCAACACATCGATTTTTCAAAAGCAAGTCCTGTTGTACATTGTGCTGCAAAATATTGTAAGACTATCAAAACAAAGACCGAACTCAAACCAAATAAGACCGAGCGACCGAGATAACCGAGTAACCGAGTGGCCAAGAAATTCATATATAATTCTTTTTACAATGTGTGGCTAATTAATTCCCAAAAATGATATAAGATAAGCTAGAAGATGGGAAGAATGTTTGATTCTACACAGGTTTTGAAGAAAAATATGTATTTCAAAACGTCGATTTTTCAAAAGCAAGTCCTGTTGTACATTGTGCTGCAAGATATTGTAAGACTATCAAAACTTATATTCCCTCTTCATCCAGCAGCCTCCCTTCCCATCAGGCTTCAACAATTCAAAGCCATCTGGCTTGGAAAAGCTGCATTGACCAGAACAATCTCCGTACCTGCATACATAAATATATGTGGACCCTTTCTTGACCTCATCGGACCAGCTATGAGGAGAGTGGCATTTAGGACAGACAGGAGGAAGGCGCTGACCCCAAGGGCGCCACTTGGGATGAGTAAACACGTATAGGGTAGAGGCGATGGAGGAAGTGGTGATGTCGCGATGCAAGAGGACAATGTTAGTGTGGCGGGCGAATGGAGACTGGACCAATGCAGTAAGCATATGCCTCATAGAAGGCACCAGCTGGAAACCCTCGACAAGAATGCGATGTGCAAAGTCGACAAAGAACGGGACGACAAATGTGGCAAGAAATTCGACTGCAGTGAAGGCGAGAAGGTCATCGATGGCCAAGCTGATAAAATTGTGAACAGCTTGTTATTAAATACACAAAAAGGCACTTACTATTGAATCATGTTCTGCAGACCAATAAAACTTTCTCGCTCCCGAATAAGAGCGCCACAGCACATCATAAACATGGTGGTGGGCTTGGCTCGGAGGAAGGAGACCAAGACAGGAGGGAAAATGGCCTTTACAAACTAAGACAGCATATCCTGAATACAACAATGCTTACAATATATATTTTAATGCTCACCTCATCGACGGTCGTACAGAGGTCGGCACCGATGTAGAGATCTCCGGAATCATCGTGAGAGTGATTAGTTATGATAATAACCACCCGTTTGAAACCACGGCTGATGACAGTATCAGGGAAAATAAAATAAAATAAAAGTTGGGATTACTTACTTTTCTAGAGATCGAACTAGAGCAGTCATTTCCTTGGTGTATCGCACGGTACGTTCGTTGGTCGTGAGATCGAATATAATCTCTTTGTATAAAAATGAAGTTTCCGACAAAAATCCGCTAGCTATTTCCGACATAATTCGAGCCGGACTACCCTTCGGATTGATGGAAACAAGAATAAAATGAAGGATGAGGAGGGGGTCAGCCAATACTTCGGAGTTAGAGGTGAGTTGGTAATCTCCTTCCACAGGAATGGGGGAAGGCAAGATGGGCCTCCAAGTTTCGGTCGGTTGAACCAAGAGGGAGGCATCACCTCTGTAAAAACCCTAAAAACATAATAAATATATGGCGGGTGTATTCCGCAAATATAAAATATAAAATAGACTTACAAAATATGGAGTTGGTTTAGGAAAGAAGCCCGAATGACACGCAATGCAGAGGAATATCGCATTATCCAGATTGGTGCCATTCGGCACGGGGATGTGCTTAGAACACATAACGCGCGAGCACCGATCGCATAGCCACAAGTCGCCACCGTTGCAGCACATATAGCAATATTCCTAAATAAATGAATGGTACAAAGAACAGTTAGCATATACAAGATTGTCTGACTTACTTGGCGACATCGGTCTCGATGAACCAATTGATTGCTGAGCGCCACCGGTGGCTGTACCGCAACTCCATCCTTGCGAGGGGCCGTGCCACCGGTGGACTTTCGGGCTTTGTTGGTAGTAACAACCATGGAAGAGATTTAGGGTTATAAGAAGAGAGCGAGAGAGAGAGAGAGGGAGATAAAGATCGATTTGATCGATTGAGCCGCAAGGCAGAACGGAACGATCACGTGATCGAATGTGAGAATTTACAAACACGACCAAACAGTTGAATTATAAGACGCGTCCGATGTACATCTGGACTCTCTCTCTCTCTATCACCACCCATCCACCAGGATGTCGTGGATCATCCGTAGCCGTTGCGTGTCCACTGCAGGGGCATGCGACGGAGATGGATGGTACACGGCCTCCATGGATTTAAAGTAAGTTTTGTTTTTTCGCTTTACTAACTTATCTACAGGTCAGATTACGCGAGAGCGTGTAACCCCCCCGTTTAGGGGGGGTTTTCTCATCTGCTCGCATCACCGACGCATGGGAATGCGTAACACGGTGAGTATTTTTTAACCTCCATTTCACTAATATTTTTTTTGCATATACAGGCCGAACTACGCGGGAGTGCGTAACCCCCCAATTGGGGGGGTTCTCCTCCGATCGCGTCACCGACACAAGGGAACGCGTAACCCCCCAATTGGGGGGGTTCTCTTCCCTTCGCGTCACCGACACAAGGGAGCGTGTAACCCCCCGATTGGGGGGGTTCTCCTCTCGCGTCACCAACACTAGGGAGCGTGTAACCCCCCGATTGGGGGGGTTCTCCTCTCGCGTCACTGACACAAGGGAACGCGTAACCCCCCGATTGGGGGGGTTCTCTTCCCTTCGCGTCCTCTACATACCGGAGCATGTAACCCCCCAATTGGGGGGGTTCTCCTCCTCGTGTAGCCAACTTAGGAGCCACCGAACGAGAGCCAATTGGGCTATGGAGGGCGTGTGAGACCACGATTGGGGGGCTCTCCCCTCCTCCCGTTTGTTAACGGTAAGTGCGGGGTGACCTCATGGGTCCTCGAAGGTCGCATGGTCACACATTAGGGTGACCTCCCTTCGGCCCCTTCGACTCGGGCTACACCATTTATTATTTGCACTGACATATATATATATAATTTCATGTCTTTTTTGTATGTGGAGGATGGAATATGGGCTGGCCACCCAGATTCCATCTTTCACATCCGAAAATCTTTTACTTTATTTTTTTATTTTACTTTAAATTGTAATTATTGTATAAGCAAAAGTATTACTGTAACGAGCATGTAATGTAAACACGTGACACACAAGTACCCTGTCACGTGACGGTTTATTTACCTGTCATTCCAACAATGGATCACTGCCATGGCAGATCGTGGTATAACTTGTTCACATGTATTAACAATCCTTTGGCATGTTTAGAATATTTTAATTAATATGTACAAATTTTTCCACACATGTAAAGTTTGCAGAACAATAATAGGGGACAACCATGGCGAAAATTTCAAACCTCAAATTCAGACCTAATGGTTCAACAGGTAATTTTATTATATGTATGAAACTGAGTCTATTCCACTATTTTATATTGAAAAAAAAGGGAATTTCGAATCTGGAACAGAGTTGTGCAGTAAGCACCGGAGGCAAGAACCCTTTTGTGTGGATCACAAAACCTATGCAAAACTTTCCGCATTTGTTAAGTATGTGATCAAATTTGTGGGTGGAGCAAATCCCATCACAAACTTTGAGTTTGCGAAAGAATATGCCAAGAACAATAAACGAAACACATATTTAATATTTATTGTTCTGCCATATCCAATCCCAAATTTAGACTATGTAAGCCACACAAGGTTTAATTGTGTTGTCATTGCAAAACCTTTCAGATATTTAAATTATGAGGAAGACAACACAATTAAACCTTGTGTGGCTTACATAGTCTAAATTTGGGATTGGATATGGCAGAACAATAAATATTAAATATGTGTTTCGTTTATTGTTCTT
>Ga0137410_10003454_pt1 | contig 10684 bp, 10 predicted proteins | sample CZODoug1_16funga_FD_108878 | JGI IMG/M metagenome (GOLD analysis project Ga0137410, IMG submission 108878) | Vadose zone soil fungal communities from Angelo Coast Range Reserve, California, USA - CZODoug1_16fungal (Illumina Assembly) | ecosystem: Environmental > Terrestrial > Soil > Vadose zone... | reverse complement strand
TATCGCAAGAAATAAGGGCTTTTTCGCGGTTTTTGGGGGGAGCTTTTCAACAGTGGCATAACTGCTCACATTCGGTGCAAACTGCTATAGATGTTCATTTTAGATAGCTTATTACAGGTACCGCCGCGCTTTTCCACAGGCTTTTCCACAGGATTTGTGAAGCTTTCGTGAACACACTCTCGAACGCTCGGATGAGGGACAAGCCGCCGAGGTTTTGCAGAACTCTTAAACTTCTTGCCAAGCTTACACGTGTAAGTTTACATAATGACCCTTATGCGACTACTTAATTCGGCCGGCACACCAGCGTTTTTAGTGCGATAATGCCGGCATGTCCGTTGAGGATGTCCTTCACCGCTCGATGCGGGATCTTCGAATTTCGGTCACAGACCGATGCAATTTTCGATGCACGTACTGCATGCCGTTCGATGAGTACACGTGGATTGAGCGCCAGGAAGTGTTGTCTTTTGAGGAGATTGAACGTCTTGCGAGGCTGTTCCTTGGATTCGGCGTCGAAAAAATCCGCCTGACCGGAGGCGAACCGCTCGTTCGCAAGAATCTCCATCAGCTTGTCAGGCGGCTATCCGGACTTCAGGACTTGCTCGATTTGTCCCTCACGACAAACGGAGCCCTCCTGGCCGAACAGGCTTCCGACCTGCGGGCGGCGGGCCTCCAGCGGATCAACGTCAGCATCGATTCGCTCAAGGCCGACCGTTTCCGGGAAATGACCAAGCGCGGCAATCTGGACGACGTCCTGAAGGGGCTCTTTGCGGCCCAGAAGGCCGGAATGAAGCCGATCAAGATCAATGCCGTCATCATCCGGGGTATCAACGACGACGAGATCCTGGATCTGGTCGGATTCGCGAGAGACAACGGTTTCGAGATGCGCTTTATCGAGTATATGGACGTCGGGAACGCGAACGCCTGGAGTCTGGAAAAGACCGTCACGAAGAAGGAAATCCTCGAAAAAGTGCATGCCCGCTTCCCGGTTCGCGAGGTCGGCCGCGCCCATGGCAGCGCTCCTGCCGTGGATTATGAATTTCTGGATGGGGCCGGCGAGATTGGCATCATCGGTTCCGTGACAGAGCCTTTTTGCTCGAGTTGCACGCGGATAAGACTGACCGCCGATGGGAAGCTCGTCACCTGTCTCTTTGCCGAATCCGGCTTTGACATCAAGCGGCTGCTTCGATCCGGCGCGTCCGACGAGGAACTGCGCGAACAAATCGGCAAAATCTGGGTTGGCCGCACGGACCGTTACTCCGATATCCGCTGGCAACAGGTCCAGGCGGGCGGTTACCAGCCTCGCGACCACAAAAAGATCGAAATGATCACGCTGGGCGGCTAAAGCGAAATTCGGGGTCAGACGTGTGAATTCCCTTTTTCCGATCACAAGGCATCTTTATCTGGAAAAAGGGAATTCACACGTCTGACCCCGAATTTCGCTTTAGTGGCTGACGCCGGGGATTTCGATCTCTGGTCTCTCTTTCAGAAACACCTCTCCCTTCGTTGTCACATGAATTGACGGGCGAAAGCCTGTTTCCTGGGCGATATAGTTCTCTGCGATCAGGTAGTCGATCATTTCCGTCACGGACTTGATCGAGTAATCGGACAGCAGCCCATACGTCGAGAGCGACCTGTAGTCCTTCACCGAGGAATCCTCAGAACCGGCCAGAATCTTGGCCACCTTTTCCCTGCCCAGCTTCTGGTGCACCCTCAACACGCACGACAGGATCTTCAATGCGATGATCGTCGCCGATTCGGAGGATGCCAGTGCCTGGACAGGCGGAGGAGCGGGCTTGCTCTCAACTGGAACCGCCGTGCGAGCGGCGCTTCGAGGATACTTCTGGGGGTTGCACCGGCTGCAATTGTCGCAATCGCGGCTTCGATTCCATTCGCCAAAATAGCTCAGGATGAAGCTGCGGAAGCAGTGCTTCCGGAAGCGGCTGGCGTAATTCAGCATGACGCCGAGTTTTTTGTACTCAAACTGCCGCCGCGCTTCGAGTTCTTCAAAGTTGATGCCGTGCAGCGCTGTGTCGTTCGCCTTGAGGATGCGGACGCCTCGGCCGGCCTGCGTTTGAATTCTGTCGAGATATCCGAAACGCTGAAGAAGCGTGATCGAAGCATGGAACCGATGGTCCCTGGTAGCCGACAGTTTGCGCCAGGCATCGCCTACAATGGGTCCTTCGCCGTAGCGGCACAACTTTCCGAAAACGTATTTGAGAATCTCGGCAGGCGGGTGGCTCGAATCGATCAAGAACTCCGGAATCCATTTGTCGGCGTAATTGAAGAGCAGCAGGCAGCGCGCCGGCTGGCCGTCGCGGCCGGCGCGGCCAATTTCCTGATAGTAGGCTTCAACGGAGTCCGGGATGTCGGCGTGAACGACGAACCGGACCTGGCTGCGGTCGATGCCCATGCCGAACGCGTTCGTGGCGACGATCACGCATTCCGACGCGCTCATAAATCGTTCCTGTACGGCCTTGCGATCGGCCTGGGCCAGACCGGCGTGGTAAGCCGCGGTTTCGACTCCTGCACGGCGCAGGTTCCCATGAATTTCATCCACGTTCTTGCGGGTTCCCGCGTACACGATGCCCACAGGCGCCCAGCGGGCGAGTTCGATGATTGCTCGAATCTTCTCAACATTGGTTCCGACTTCGCGGACTTCGAGATAAAGATTCTTGCGATCAAATCCGCTGACGATTTGGGTCGCGTGCTCGATGCCAAGCTGTTTCAGAATGTCGACCCGCACAGCGGGCGTGGCCGTGGCTGTAAGGGCGAGAACGGGCGGAGATTGAAAATCCCGGATCGCATGACTCAGTTTCAGATAGTCGGGCCGAAAGTCGTGTCCCCAAAGCGAAATGCAATGCGCTTCGTCAACGGCAAACAGGCTGATCCGGGTTCGCGCGAGGCCGGCTCGAAACTCATCGCTCTGAAAGCGTTCCGGCGCGATGTAAAGCAGCTTGATCCGCCCGGAGATCGCCTGCTCCAGACGGTTTCTCTGCAGATCGCGCGAGACCGTACTGTTGATGAATGTGGCGGGCAGACCGAGTTGACTGAGCTGATCGACCTGGTCCTTCATCAGGGCGATCAGTGGAGAAACGACAAGGGTCAGGCCCGGAAGCGTCAACGCCGGCAGTTGGTAGCACAGCGATTTGCCGCTTCCGGTCGGCATTACGGCGAGCGCGTTCTGTCCCGCCATGACCTTGTCAATCACCTGCTTTTGTGCGGGACGAAACTCTTCGAAACCAAAACGGTCGCGAAGAACAACGGAAAGATCCATGGAAATTCGAAAGAACTGCTTATTGCTCGGGCTCGGAACCTGCGGCCGCCGCGGCGGCGTCCCCGCCTCCGGCGCCCTGGGGCGCCATCTTTCGCATGGCCTCCATCATTTGAGCTTCGGTGTAATCCGCTTTGTGCGTGGCGATCATCCACTTGTTCCCCTCGGGATCGGCGATCATTCCAGAGCGGTCGCCCCAGAACTGATCCATGACGGGCATCGCCACTTTGCCACCGGCGTCAAGGGCCTTCTGGAAAACATCGTCGACATCCTCAACCAGCAGGTAGAGTGTGACCGGTGTATTCCCGATGGTGTTTGCGCTGAAACTACGCTGTTCGCGAGACTCGGGGCTGAGCATGAGTGTCGTGTCCCGAAATCGTAGTTCGGCGTGCATTGGTCCTTGCGGACTGTCCATTATGCCGCGCAGCGTGAAGCCCAGGCCGTCCACATAAAAATTCACAGCCTTGTGCATATCGCGAACGGTAAGCAGCGGCGTGACGGAGGTGTACTGTTTGCGGTTCAATGGATCGACCTTCGATGATGTCTTTTGCGCTGATGTCTTTTGCCCTGATGTCTTTTGCGCTGCCGATCGAGCTGGCTTCGCTACTGCTTTTTTCTTGGCGGGCTTGGCGGGTTTTGCGGATTTTGCGGATTTTGCGGTTCTCGATTTAGCGACGATTTTCGCGGACTTTGTGCTCGATTTCGCTTTCTTCTTTGCTGCCTTTGCCATTATCGAAGCTCCTTTAATGATTGGCTGTGCCCTGTCGGGCTTGCATTCACAGCCGCTCATGTAGCGCGCATTCTCCGGTTGTACTTTATCGCACAGTCGCGCTGTTGCGCACCCGGATTCTTTAGAGTAACGTCATACCGGTGAGTTCCAAATTCTTCCTGTCGCTGGCTCTCCTGTTGACCGCAGGTTGCTCACGCCTCGAGCCGCTGACGCCAGCCATTCTCGCCCAGGCCGAAGAGAAATGGAAGGCACATCGCCCGGACTTCTATCACCTGGTTATCGAAATGTCGGGGGATCGGGTCGAGACCGGCCGCTTCGAGGTTACCGCGCGAGGCGGACAGGTCGAGAGCCTGCGACGGAACGGCCTGGTCATCCCGCCCGGCCGGGGGCAGGATTACTCGATGGACGGACTGTTTCGAATGCTCGAACAGGAGCTCGGATTGGCGGAAAAGCCGGCTATGCTCGGCGCCCCCGAGGGCTATTCGGTGTATACCACTGCCCAATTCGATGAAACGACGGGCGCCCTGGTTCACTATCGGCGCTCGGTCGGCGGCGCTGCGAACACGATTGACGTGAAGGTGCAACTGGCGTTCACCGAAGTTATCAGAGCACCAGGTTAATGGGCTGTCCCGCCAGGAAAGCAAAGACGTTCTCGATCGCCAGCGCCAGGCCCTCTTCCGTCGCTTCCGGCGTAATACCCGCCGAGTGAGGAGTCAGCACAACGTTCGGGAGTGCGAAGAACGGAGAATCTTTGGGCAGCGGTTCCTTCTCGAACACGTCGAGTCCCGCGCCGGCAATTCGATTCGTTTGCAATGCTTCAAGAAGGTCGGCCTCTTTCACAATCGGCCCACGAGCGGTATTGATGAAGATCGCGCTTGGCTTCATCAGGTCAAAATACCCGCGGTGAATCATTCCAAGCGTCTCCGGCGACTGCCGCACGTGCACGCTCACCACGTCCGATAGCCGGAAGACCTCCTCGAGCGAAACAGCTTCCGCAACGCCGTCTCCCGGATGAAAAGTCCAGGCGATCACGCGCATCCCAATTCCCTTCCCGAGCCTGGCAACCTCACGGCCAATCGCACCGGTTCCGATCAACCCGAGAGTCTTCCCAAACAATTGCCCCACCATGGCGCGCGGCCACTTTCCTTCTTTCACCTCGCGATCCACCTGAACGATCTGCTTCATCACGGCCATGATCAACGCCAGCGCATGTTCTGCCACCGATGTTGCAGAAACAGCCGGCGTGTTCGTGACTCGAATTCCGCGGGCTTTGGCCGCAATCAGGTCCACGTTGTCCGTGCCCGTGCCCCAGATTGAAATCAGTCGAAGGTTTCTGCACTGCGCAAGGATGTCTGCTGTGAATCGCGACGTGGAGCGGATATTGATGACGATCTCCGCTTCCCGAATTCGTTCCAGAAGCTCGTCAGACGTGGCAGGCCGGCTGGAATAGGTCCGTACGTCGTGTCCGGCGAGTCTCGTGTACGCCGTGCTGGGCGACATCACGGACGGCTCGTCATCGGGTATGACAATGCGCGGCATCAGTAGAATCGAAACAGAAGAAGTGTCAGATCATCCTCAGGATGCGGCGTCGCGCTGAATGCCATACCCTCGGCAAGCACGACCTTTGCGATCTCTCTCAGTGGCGCATGACGATTCGAGGCGACGCTGTCCAGGATTCGTTCTTCACCGAAAAACTCATCCGATTGGTTACGAAGATCGGTCAAACCATCGGTGAACAGGACCAACAGGTCACCGCTTTCGACTTTCGCAGCCCCTGTCGGGTATTTGGAATTCTTGAACATCCCCAGCGGCGGTCCGCCTCCCGAAAGCCGTCCGGTCGAGCCATCATTGCCCACGACAGCCGGCTCGTAATGGCCGGCATTCACGTATCGTAAGCGGCCACTGGCTTCATCCAAATCAAAAAAGACACCGGTTAGATATTGGGCGATGGACCCACCGGAATGGACAGACTGATTCAGAACACTAAAGAGCCCGGTGAACTCCGTGCCACGCTGTAGTTCCGATCGAAGGGAAGCCCGGAAGCTGGACATGATAAGCGCAGCCGACAATCCGTGCCCGCTGGCATCGGCGAGGATACATTGGATAGCTTTCTCGCGCGTGAAGTAATCGAAGTAATCGCCGCCCACCAGCGCTGAAGACTGGTTGTATCCATAGATCTCGTAACAATCCGTCACCAGGTTCTGTGCCGGGAGATAACTCTGCTGGATTTCCCGTGCCCGTTCGAGGTCATCGAAATCGATCCCGCCGGCCTGATTGATCGAAAGCCGATTTGACGACATGAGCAGGCCGACAAACCGCGAAACGATCGCGGCAATCCGCAGCCGCTGATGCGTGAGCTCGATCAGGCCATCCGATTCCAGAACGATGACGGCTTCCAGCGTCTCCGTGAAATAAAGAGGCAGGAACAACATTGCGGGGTTTGACTCACTCAGGTAGGGTTGCCTTTGCTCGACGGCTTTCGTGAGATCCATTTCCTTCAGCCGGTGCTGAAGCTCAAACCGCGCCTGTTCCGAGAATCCGGCAAAATGGAGAAGATCGAAGCGGGCGGTATTCTCCCGGTAGTCCAGGAGTATTCCCCTTGAAGCGCCGAACACGGCGGAGATCTCGGGTATCGCGGACTCGAGAAAATTATTCAAGCTGTTAGTGGAAACCAGAGTGTCCATCAGGAAGGAGGAAATGCGCTCAGGTGTATCGGCAGCACGCATGGATCGAGGCTAGTCTTCCAGGCCGTAGCGTTTGAGCTTATTGATCAAGCCCTGGTGGCTGAGCCCCAGCATCTTCGCAGCCCGGCGCCGATCGCCTTCGGTTTGGGACATGGCGTCGCGGATCATCTGAATCTCCAGGTTGGTGACACGATCCTTCAGCAATTGCTTATCGCCACTCACGCCTTCGGAAGAACCTCCTGCGACCTCGAGACGCTCCTCGCTGATATGTTCGGAAAGATCATTCACTTCAATTTCCTTCCCCGTCGCGAGTACCAGCGAACGCCTCACTTCGTTTTCGAGTTCGCGGATGTTGCCGGGCCAGGTGTATGCCGTCAGGACTTTGAGAGCTTCCTGCGAGAAACCCTTGACGTCACGACCCATTTCTTTCCCGTGCTTGCGAAAAAAATGCATGGCGAGCAATTGAATGTCCGCCCGGATTTCCCGGAGCGGAGGCATGCGGAGGTGAATGACGTTGAGACGGAAGTACAGGTCCTGGCGGAATTTATTCTGATGGATTTCTTCTTTGAGATCCTTGTTTGTCGCGGCCACGAGACGGATGTCCACGGGCACCGGACGGCGCCCGCCGACCCACTCGACCTCCCGCTCCTGGAGTACCCGCAGCAGTTTGGCCTGGGCCGTGAGGCTGAGGTCTCCAATTTCGTCGAGGAAAAGCGTGCCGCCGTTTGCCGATTCGATTCGCCCGACGCGCCGTTCGACGCCGGTCGCGACGCCCTTTTCGATGCCGAACAATTCACTCTCAACCAGTGCTTCAGGAAGCGCTGCGCAATTCACTGCAACGAAAGGTTTGCTGCGCCGCGGGCTCATGAAATGAATCGCCCGCGCGGACAACTCCTTGCCGGTGCCGTTCTCACCGGTGATCAGGACAGAAACCGACGTTTCCGCGGTTTTTGCAATCAACGACCGGATGTCATTCATCTTCGGAGTTGTGCCCAGAAGGTTTCGCTCGCTGTATCGTTCCTCAACTTCCTTACGAAGGACCTGGTTCTCCTGGATCAATTCCTGTTGCCGGGACTCGAGTTGCGAAAGCGCCTGCGCGTTTTCCAACGCGATGGCCGCCTGAGCAGCCAGGGCTTCGACAAACTGCTCATCCTCAGGCATGAACTTTCCTTCCTTTTTGTTCAATACCTGGAAGACGCCCGTGATCTCTCTGCGGAAGTTTCGGAGCGGGACGCTGAGGATGTTGCGCGTGTGATAGCCGGTGACGGAGTCGATCGAAGGATAGAAGAGCGGCGACTTGTATGCATCTTCGACGATCAAGGTCTTGGCCGCGATGAGCACGGCTCCGGCGATGCCCAGGCGCGCGTCGAAGCGAATGGTATCGGAAACGCCGAGGGCAACCTTGGCCCAGAGTTCACCTTTGTCCTTGTCCAGCAGAAAGATTGTGGCCCGCTCCGCATCGAGCAGTTTCGCCGCCTCGACGGTGATGATGTTGAGCAGTTCGTCGAAGTTCTTTTCCGAGTTGATCCGCCGGGATATCTCCAGTAGTGAGGAGAACTTGTCGATAACGGTATGCGGTGATTTCATCTCGGTTTGCATATAATGGCGCGCATGAAAACGGAGACTTTTTCAGCCTTTCCGAAGGAAGGACTGCAATTCCTTCGCTCGCTGAAGCGCAATAATAATCGCGACTGGTTCCAGAGCCACAAAGGTATTTACGAAGCCCACGTTAAGAAGCCGATCGAAGACCTGGTCGCGGCAATCGCCGTGGAGTTCGAGCAGTTCGCTCCTGAGATGGTCGCTTCACCTAAGGTTTCAGTCTATCGTATCTATCGCGATACTCGCTTTTCAAAAGATAAATCTCCCTACAAAACGCACGCAGCCGCCGTTTTCCCGCGATCCGGGCTAGGTAAGCACCAGGGCGCCGCCTTTTACCTCCATATCTCCGCCACGGAGTTGCTTATCGGCGGCGGCCTGTACATGCCGATGCCTGAAGACCTTAACGCAATCCGGAACCATCTTGCCAGCCACCCGGAAGCGTTTCTGGCGATCGTCAAAGGAAGGACATTTCGCAGGTTGTTCGGCACGGTATCCGGTGAGCAGCTTTCCCGGGTACCGGCTGGATTCCGCCCGGACCATCCCGTCGCGGACTATCTGAGACATAAGCAGTTTCTGGCGGGTCGAACGTTTCCTCCCGATACAGCAACCTCTCCACAATTTTACAAACTGATTAAGGAGACGTTTCGAGGCATGTTGCCGTTCGTGCGGTTTCTGAATGATCCCCTCGTCCGCGCCCGCCGGGCGAAAGAACGACAAGAAGCACTCCTGCTGTAGCGGCGCTCTATGAGCCGGTTTTTCGGCGGTCATCGACCGCCGCTACAGTCAGGGGCCAGGGGACAGCGAGCGCTTGATCACATCGGAGTAACTCCGGATGTGTCCGTCGTCAAAAGCGTTGAGCATCCCTTGCATGCTATCCAGCAAAGTCACTGAGCGCGATCCCGCCACCTGGTTGGGAAACTGCAAGCCAAGGTTGTTGAAGTAGGCGCGAATAAAAACGCTCCCGTTGTCCACTGGAAGTTCGTTGAGATTGCCGAAAAACTTTTTCCAGTCCTCGGTCTGAAACAAGTAAAACTCCACGTTGGATGTATAGAAAGCCGTTACGGTTGCTCCGTGATCCCGGAGATAGCGTCCCACGGCCCTGAGAGCCCTATCACCGGCAAAGTCGCCGACAACCGGCACGATACGGTTCTCCGACTCCAGCTGCCTCACGAACTGGAAGTTTTCGTCCGAAGACATGTAGCTGTGCCTCACTCCGTCTTCGTCCGCCTCGAGCATCAACTGGGAGTAGCTTGGGAATCGGCCCCAGCCATACTGACTCGGGAACGAGTAGCGGATTTCCGGACCGGCTTTCACAAATGCCGAGTAAACATATTCGAGCGTCCGAATGTCGTCCGCGGTCAGCGAGAAGCCATGGTAATCGCGAAGCCGCTCGACGATCGCCTTCAGATTCTGCGTCTGCAGGGCCGGATCAGATTCCGCAGCGTTGAAAGCCCCAAGCAACTCCGCCGTACTTTTGTCTCCCGCGCCGGCCGGCACACGGCGGGAAAACAGCCTGGATAGAAACTGCGCCCGATCCTCGGAAAGCTCGAACAAAGCCTTGTACATCAGGTGCTCGAGCATATTCTGCTTCCGGATATCCACGATGAATGCCACCTTCGGCCGAATCGCCGCAATGTAGGTGAAATTCTGGTCCGGGCCTACTCCGAGATACACGCCGCCTGGTTTCGTCCTTTCCTTCAGGTCTGGAATGACATATTGGAACGTCGTCTCGTTAGAAACGAAGTTATCGGAGCGGAAGAACCCTCCGTTCTCGGAGAAATCGCTGACGAGAGTCCAGAAGTCGCGATCCGCAATCCTTCCCGGAAGACTCTCGGTGAGAACGTCGGACCGGGGCACGACGTAGACGATGGCGGCAAGACACACGACCAGGACCAACCCGGAGCCCAGGATCAAATTCCGATTTCGTGGAGCCATGGTTAGATCCTAAAGAATTGTCCTTAACCTGACTAGAGTTTTGTTCTCATTCGAGAAGGATCTCCTCATCTTCGTAGCCGGAATCATCAAATATTACGACTCCGCCTTCTTTGGTGAGCTGGCATATTCGGCAATCGCACTGGAAAAACTCGTCGGGATCGAAGCTCTCGGTCCGGGCGCGCACAAGTTCGCCCGACGGGCGATCCAGGTGGACAAATGTAAAACGGCCCTTACGGGAAATGACAGCATTCTTCCCGTAGAGAAAGAAAAGCTCTTCGTCGGAAATCATGTGGAGAACCGGGGAAATGGGGAAGGGCGACCTGAAGTATACAGCGGTAAACCACAAAGACACAAAGGCACAAACTGTAGCGGCGCTCTATGAAGGTGTGAATGAATTGCAGGGAAGGGTGTTCCCCTCCTCGGAGAGGAGGGGTGGCTGCGCCATCAAGAAAATGCTGCGAAGCC
>Ga0137410_10003452_pt1 | contig 10685 bp, 4 predicted proteins | sample CZODoug1_16funga_FD_108878 | JGI IMG/M metagenome (GOLD analysis project Ga0137410, IMG submission 108878) | Vadose zone soil fungal communities from Angelo Coast Range Reserve, California, USA - CZODoug1_16fungal (Illumina Assembly) | ecosystem: Environmental > Terrestrial > Soil > Vadose zone... | reverse complement strand
CGTGACGCCACATTGTTTCAACACCGCCACGGCGCGGTCAACCGCGTAACCTTTCGCGATCCCACCCAGGTCAAGCTCGACGCCCGCTTTGTCGAAAAAGATCGTCCCATCTTTCTGATTCAAGATGACATGTTGATAGCCGACGCTATTTCGGGCGCGAGCCAGCTCGACTTCGCTTGGCATTCGGCCTTCGCCCCGAAAGAATCCCCATGCCTTCATCAGCGGGCCGACCGTGATGTCGAACGCGCCTTCCGATTCGCGGCTGTAACGCAGGGATTCGGCGATGAAGTCGAACAGTTCGGGATCGACCTTAACAGGGGCTTTCGCCGCCTCACGATTGACGCGCGAAAGCTCGCTGTCGTTTTTGTAATGGCTCATCAACCTGTCGATGCGATCGACCTCATCGAGAGCGGCGGCGGCGGCCTCTCGAAGCCGCGCCAGGTCTTGGCCATAACTCACGACCGTATAGACGCAACCCATCGACATGCGACTGTCTTCGTATCGCCGCATCTTCGGCGCATATGAATTGGCCACAGAGGCACAGAGGCACAGAGACAGGGAGAGGGAGAGAAGGAGAGACAGAGAGACGGGGCGACGGGGAGACGGGGCGACGGGGGGAATTTTTCGCCCCGTCGCCCCGTCTCTCTGTCTCTGTGACGTATATACCGCCGGGATGATGACAAATCGAATTGATGAAGGCATGATGCGCTCGCAAATCAACATCTCAACTCTGGGTTTTCGACTTCGGGGAAATATTATGAAAAGACAAACGCTGCTTTCAATGGCGGCGGCTCTGTTTTGCCTCTGCGCGATCAGAGCTTACGCTCAGGACGATTCGAAGACGATCAAAAGCTTCTACTCGAAATCCGATTTCGCGTTGACCGCCGACCCGAATTCCGGAGAGTGGAAGAAGTTCAAAGGCGTGGTCGCCACGAACGGGCCGCAGGGCGATTTGACGCCTGGCCATCGCACGGAGATTCGTTCGCGCTGGACGGACAAGAATCTCTACCTGCTTTTTATCTGCCCGTATGAAGAACTTTACTCGAAACCGGAGCCGTCAACCACGACCGAGACCAACAAGCTATGGGAGTGGGACGTCGCCGAAGTCTTCATCGGCGCCGACTTCCAGAACATCAAACGCTACGCCGAGTTTCAAGTCTCGCCGCACGGCGAATGGGTCGATCTGGATATTGACCGTGGCTCCACCCCATTCAACCACAACTGGCAATGGAATTCGGGCTTTGAAGTGAAAGCTCGCATAGTCGCCGACAAGAAGATCTGGTACGGCGAGATGCGCATCCCGATTGATAAGATTGACAAACGAACACCGCAGGCCGGCCAGGAACTGCGCATCAACTTCTACCGCTTCCAGGGCCCGCCCCCCGACCGCAAACGCATCGCGTGGCAGCCGACGAGCAGCGACAACTACCATGTGCCCGAAGCATTCGGCCTTTTGCGAATGGAGAAATGAGACTGCGAGAGCGGGAGAGCGAGGGAGCGGGAGAGGAATGAACAGAGAGGCAATATTGCCTCTTCAGCCCTCTCCCGCTCCCTCGCTCTCCCGCTCTCTCTTCGGTGGGCCGAATTATTGGCGCCAGTGCTATAATCGCGCAACCTCACGGATGACATTTTCAGAAAAAATGGAGGAGTTTTTATGAAACCTTCGCTCAAGGCCGGATTGGCGCTCTTTGTGGCCGCGTTCCTGAGTTTGGCGGCATTCGCTCAAACAAAACGCCCGATGACATTCGACGATCTGATGGCGGTCAAACGCATCGGCGACGCCCAGATTTCGCCTGACGGCTCGCGCGTCGCTTACGTCGTCACGGAAGTCGATAAGAATCTCAATCGCGGCAAGCGCAGCGTCTGGGTCGTTCCGACCTCAGGAGGCTCGCCGCAGCAACTGATCGCTTCGGACAAGAACGATTATTCGCCGCAATGGTCGGCGGACGGCAAATGGATGGCGTTTCTCTCGACGCGCGAAGGCGCGCCGCAGATCTTCGTGGCCGGCGCAGACGGATCGAATCCTCGCAAAGTCACCAGCGCTCCCGAAGGGGTCGGCGAATTCATCTGGTCGCCGAACGGCAAGATGTTCGCGTTCACGACCGACGTCTATCCTGATTGCGGAACCTTGAATTGCGTCGCCAAACGCGGCGAAGCCGAAGAAAAGAGCAAGGTCAAAGCCGTCATCGCCGACCGCTTGCTCTACCGCCACTGGGATTCGTTCAAACGCGGCAAACGCTCGCACCTGTTCGTCGTTCCGAGTGAAGGCGGCGATCCGAAGGATTTGACTCAGGGTGATTTCGACGTGCCGCCGTTCAGCCTGGGCGACCCGACCGCTTTCGATTTTGCGCCCGATTCGAGCGAGATCGTCTTTGCGCGTAACACTGACAAAGTAGAAGCCACCAGCACCAACAACGATCTTTTCATCGTTTCGGTCAGCGGCGGAGAAGCCAGGCGAATCACCGGAAATAATCCCGGCTCCGACACCACGCCGCGTTACTCGCCTGACGGCAAATACATCGCCTACCGCTCGCAGGCGCGCAACGGATATGAATCCGATCGTTTCCGCCTGACGCTCTACGACCGCAAGGCGGGAACGTCGAAAGAGCTTTCGACCGGTTTCGACCGCTGGGTGGGCGAGTTGGTCTGGGCGCCGGACAGCCAGACCATCTTCATCGGCGCCGAAGACCGCGGGCGCGAGTTGATCGGCGTCGCTTCGATTAACGGCGGCGTCAAACCCCTCATCGCCAACACCGCCAGCAACGGCATTTCGATTTCGAGCGACGGCAAGACGCTGGCCTTCACGCGGTCGAGTTTGACGGCGCCCGCCGAAGTCTTCGCGAGCAAGAGTGACGGGAGCGACGCCCGCCAACTTACGCAGGCCAACGCCAATCTATTGGCGCAGCTCGATCTGAACAAACCCGAGGATTTTGAATTCGACGGCGGGCTCAAATCCAAGATTCACGGCTTCATCATCAAACCGCCGCAATTCGACAAAACGAAAAAATACCCAATGGTCCTGCTCATCCACGGTGGGCCGCAGGGCGCGTGGCTCGATTCGTGGGGCTATCGCTGGAACTTTCAGATGTGGGCGGCGCGCGGTTACGTCACCGTTATGATCAATCCGCACGGCTCCACCGGATACGGCCAGGCCTTGACCGAAGAGATCAGCGGAGATTGGGGCGGGGCCGCTTACGAAGACCTGATGCGCGGGGTGGATCATGTGATCAAGCTCGGCTACGTCGATCCGAACCGCCTGGGCGCGGCTGGCGGCTCGTATGGCGGGTACATGGTCAACTGGATTCTCGGCCACACGGATCGTTTCAAAGCTCTGGTCTCGCACGCCGGCGTTTACAACCTGACCAGCGCGTACGCGACCGAAGAGTTGTGGTTCGCCGATTGGGAGTTCAAAGGCACGCCGTGGGACAACCCGGAGCTTTACACAAAATGGTCGCCGCACATGAGCGCCAAAAATTTCAAGACGCCGACGCTGGTCGTTCACGGCGAACTGGATTATCGCGTGCCGGTCGGCGAAGGGCTGCAACTCTTCTCGACGCTGCAGCGCAAGGGCGTCCCGTCGAAGTTGCTCTATTACCCGGACGAAGGTCACTGGATTCTGAAGCCCCAGAACAGCGAGCTTTGGTACAAGACCGTGCTCGACTGGTTCGATCAATGGCTGAAGCCGAACGCCTCGACGGCGTCGCGATAACGGGCAGTTTGTAGTCCCGCCTTTAGGCGGAAGCGTTTGGTATCATGGAATGGATCTGTGGCTGACGCTTCCGCCTAAAGGCGGGACTACAAACTGGTTCATAGGCAATGCCGCGACGCCACATCTGGCCGCCTTGCATTTCTCATCGCAAAGTTTTCTTTGGAACACGTTCTTGCCTTGAAGCGTCTTATCAGACGGCTCGCCGCGCTATTGATTCACAACCAAATCCGAGAGGTGAACCTGTGAAAAACCGTCGTCCTGTTCTAAACGCCCTTCTCTCTTTCGCGGCCCTGTCGGCATTGCTTTTAATCGCTCCTGCGAAAACGTTCGCGCAGGAGAATCCCGATTACGAAGCCGAACTCAAACGCGCTCTTGATCTGGTTCAGGCGAACAAAATGCCGGAGGCGGCGCCGATTCTCGAAAAGCTCCATGCGGCCAAACCGGACGACACGGTCGTTCTTGAATCTCTCGCCTACGCCATCTCCGCAATAGCGGCGACCGAGAAAGACCCTGAGAAGCGTAAAAAGGAATTTCTGCGCGCGCGATCGTTGGTCGAGCGAGCAAAGGAACTCGGCGCCAACAGCGAGCGCATTCAATTCATGCTCGAATTTATTCCGGCTGACGGCAATATGCCCACGCTCGCGGCGTCCGAAAAACGCTCGCCAGCCGAGGACGCGTTAATGGAGGGCGAAACGGCTTTTGCCAAAGGCGAGATGGAGCGCGCCATCGAACATTACGAACGAGCGCTGAAGCTCGACCCGAAACTTTATGAGGCGCCGCTCTTTATCGGCGACGCGTACCACAAGATGGGCAAGAACAATAAGGCATACGAAAGTTATGCGCGCGCGGTCGCCATCGATCCCGACCGCGACACGGCTTACCGCTATTGGGGAAATGTGCTGATGCGCGAGAACAATTTGAAAGAGGCCAAAGAGAAGTTGATCGAGGGCGTAATCGCCGCGCCTTACACCCGCCTGACGTGGCAGTTTCTGGGGAACTGGGCTGAACGCAGCGAGATTCGACTCGGCCATCCGCGCATCGATGTTCCTACATCCTCGGTCCAAAAGAAGGACGATAAGAATATCAGCATCTTTGTCAACCCTTCGGAAAAGAAGGACGGAACAGACGCCTGGATGATGTACAGCATTGCGCGCGCCGCCTGGATGACCGAGAAGAAATTCTCCGAAGCGTTCCCGAATGAGAATCAATATCGCCATAGCCTGCGTGAAGAATCCGACGCGCTGCGCATGACGGTCGAAACGGTCCTGGGGCAATTGAAGGATGGCAAACTCAAGGAAAGCTTCCTCGACGTGTCAATCGCCAACCTCTTGAAACTGCATCGTGACGGATTGATCGAGGTCTACGTGCTGCTGGCCAAAGCCGACGAAGGAATCGCCCGCGATTACGCCGAATATCGCAAGGATAACCGCGACAAGCTGCGGCGGTATTTGAACGAATACGTCGCGGCGGGGAAATGAGCGCCGCGCCTAAATCAGTCCGCCACTTGTAGCTCAAGCCACTTGCCGCGATAGAAATACCTGACGACGGATGCTTTTTCCATAAACACGTCTGGCGATAATCCAGACCATACAAGAAATCCCAACCACTCCGAATAGGGGTACAGTATCTGCCAGGGCCTTTAGCTCGCCATCGCATGGTAGGACGCGCGATTTTCAAAAGCCTGGAAATTAAGCAACAGAATATTCGAGTTTTGTTTGGAACCCATCAATCCGGGCTTGAAATCCCAGAAATCCGTAACCTAGTATTTCAGCGCTGTGTAGTAACACCCAGGAGTTCCAATCAAACAATAATACAAAAAGGGAATCTCCAAATGAGGCGCCCGGCTTCAGCGCGTACTCAGACATAGCTTTGCGATTTCTCGCGAGTCGAAAACTCGACCACAATATTATATGCAAAATCTATGGAGGTTCTATGAGACGCTCAACGAGCGCATCCACCTTGACCAGTCTCGCAGTGTTCCTGCTGTTTACAGCTTTGACTGTAAACGGGCAACAACCCACAGGCGCCATCGAAGGAACGATCACCGACCAGAGCGGCGCTGTGGTCTCCGGCGCCAACGTCACGCTCATGCATACGGCCACGGGCCGCGTCATCAACCTGGCAACCAATAATGAAGGTTACTTCGTCGCGCGCTCGCTACCGTCGGGCAGCTACAACGTGCGCGTCGAGCGGAGCGGCTTCGCCGCCGGCGCCATCAATAATCTGGTTGTTCAGACCGGCCAGATGTCGTCCGCCAGTCTCACACTGAAAGTCGGCGCGGCGACCGAAGTGGTGCAGGTGGAGGGCACCTCCGCGCAGTTGCAGGTCGACACCAGCCGCCAGACCGTTGACGGTGTGGTGACGCAGGAGAAGATCCTCAGCTTGCCGCTCAACGGCCGCAATTTCCTCGACCTGGCCGCGCTCCAACCGAGCGTTATGGTCAGAGACGGCAACTCGATCGACCCGACCAAAGCCAATGCCTATCGTGCGGTCACCGTCAACGGCAGCTCCGGCCGGGCGAGTCGTGTGCAGATCGACGGCATCGACATTACAGACGAGAACGTAGGCACGACCACGGGCAATATCTCGACCGACGCCGTGCAGGAGTTTCAGTTGTCGCGCGCCTCGTTCGATCTCTCGACCTCGCTGACCACTTCCGGCGCGGTCAGCATCATCTCGCGCAGTGGGGGCAACCAATTCCATGGCAGCGGGTTTTACTTCTTCCGCAATCAGGACCTCGGCGCGCGGCTCGATTTTCAAACGGACAACACGCCCTTCGATCGCCATCAAGTGGGCTATCAATTCGGCGGCCCGATCATCAAAGACAGGCTCTTCTTCTTTTCGAACTGGGAGCGGACGTATCAGACCCAGCAAAGCATCGTCACCGACACCAACTTCCCGCAGCTCAACGGCAACGCCGCGCTGCCGGTCGGCATTCGTCTCACAACCAACAAGCTCGACTACACGCTCAACAGCCGCGTGAAGCTCTTCTATAGTCACGGCTACAGCGACGACCTTTCGACCGGCGGCAACGCGAACTCGCCCTTCCAGAACGTCGATTGGACGATCCGGCACACGGTCGGCGCGGACATCACCGGCGCGCGGACGTCGCACTCGCTGCGCTTCGGCTACAATAATTTCAACAATCGCATTCAAAGCCAGGAGATCGATCCCTTCACTTTCTTACGGGCGCCGCAGGGCACGCCCTACAGACTGACCGTCGGCACGTTCAGCCTTGGGCCGAATAGCAACGCGCCGCAGCAATCCTATCAGGACAACTATCAGTCGAAGTACGACGGCAGTTACGTGCGCGGCAATCACACGTTTCGATACGGCGGCGAGGTCAATCGCATCGTGCTGGGCGGTTTCGCCGGCTTCTCTGGCGTCCTGGTGATCAACGGGACGTTCAACCCTTCGACTCGCGCTGCGGTTCCGGCGAACTTGCGGGAAGATCCCCTCGTTTATCCGCTCAGCACCTTCACTACTGGATCACCCTCCGGCTTCTTCTCCGCCGAACCGGCTCACAATCTGCCGCACGGCGGTCACCGCAACACGCGCGTCGCATGGTACGCAGGCGATTCGTGGCGCATGTCGCGCCGCTTGACGCTCAATCTGGGCACGCGCTGGGAGTACGACACGGGATTTTTCAACGGCACGGCGCGCGAGTTGCCGCAACTGGCCGTCTACGGCGATCCGAAGCTGGGCAAGGTCGCGGAGTTCCCGACGACCGCTTTCAGCCCACAGATTGGCTTCGCCTGGGATCCGACGGGCAGCGGCAAAACGAGCATTCGCGGCGGCTTCTATCTCACCTACGAGATGAACATCGCGAACAACGCCATCTTCGATTCGTTCCCACGCACGGCGCCCGGCATCGGCCCGGAGTCCTCGAACAACGTCTTCCTGCACGGACCGGACGGCGTGGGCATCGACATCGGCGGCTTCCCCGGCGGGAACTACTCTTCATTGATCGGCCGTCCGATTCGCGAGGTGATCCCGATCATCGAGCGGGCGCACCTGGCGCTGCGGCAAGCCTACGCCAATTTCCAGTTCGATCCCAACTCGCCGACGCAGGCTTTCACCGTCAACCGGGGCGTCGGCAGCTCGAACATCTTCCCCGGCACATATAAGATTCCGTATTCGATGCAGTTCAGCATCGGTGTGCAGCGCGAGTTGCGACAAAACGTCGTACTCTCGGCGGATTACGTGCGCATCCGGGGCGTTGGATTGCCTTACGTCACCAACGATTACGAACGCCGCTTCGCCGCGCGCACGCTGGACGCCACGGCGGCGCGCGCACAGGTCGCCAACGTCCTCAAAATCCCGGTCGCGAATTTGAATACGGCGGCGGTTGATACCTTCCTGACAAAGAACCCCACCGCCACTATCGCCACGTTCGCGCTGGGCACGGGGACAAACAATATCTTCACCGGCCTCACCAAGGATAACGATCTGGCGAGCATCGTCACCGGCGGCTTCTCGCTCTATCAGGGCTTGCAGGTGAAGCTGGACGGGCGGATGAATACAGGAGCCAATAGTCGGCTGCGCCATTTTCTGCGCGAGATGAACTACACAGTCTCCTATGCGCTCTCGCGGGCCACAGCCACCAACGGCCAGAACAGCCTCGAATTTGACGGCGCGGCGACCTTCAACGACAACATCAACGGCGCTTACGGCCCGACCGGGAACGACCGCACGCACATCTTCACCGCGGGCGCGTTGATGACCGTGCCGTTCGGGTTCCGCATCAACCAGATCTGGAGCTTCCGCACGGCGGTCGGCGCGAATCTGACGGTCCCGTTCCTGGATAACTTCGCCGCGGCTAACGGCATCTTCACCACCGACCTCGACGGTGACGGGCGCACGGGCGATTTGCTGCCGGGCACGAACATTCGTGATCTCGGGCGGAAGATCAAGAGCTTCAATCAGCTCAACCGAATCATCACTGACTTCAACAACAACTTTGCCGGCAAGCTCACACCCGCCGGGCAAGCGTTGGTGACCGCCGGCATCTTCACGGAAGCGCAACTCCGCGCGCTCGGCGCGACGGTCAAGCCACTCGCGTTGGTACCGGAGACCAATCCGTGGCCGTTCGAGAACCTGATCAACCTCGACGCGCGCATCTCGCGCCCGGTCAGGATCAAGGAGAAGATCACCATCGAACCGAGCCTCGACGTCTTCAATGTCTTCAATCACACTGGCCTTGGAAGCTACAGCGGCCTGGGCGGGACCTTCGGGTCACTGAATTTCGATTACGTCGCCGATCCGCGCGGGACTGCGGAATTGAGCCGCGGCACGCGCAGGCGATTACAACAAAATCGGTTGCTACAACTCGGTCTGCGCGTGACGTTCTGAAACGGCGCCGCTCGTTAGACACATTGTTCAAATCGAAAAGACAAAGGGGCGAAGAGAATTGAAATTCTCTTCGCCCCTTTGATCCTTTGCTGCTTTGAACCTTCGCGTTGAGCTTTCTATGCCTTCCCGCCGTTCAACACCAGATTCTCGATGAAGAACTCCATCATCCGATCCTGCCGGATGCCGGAGTGTCCCACGTCGGGGCCGACCTGGACTTCGAAGCTCTTGCCCGCTTTTTGCAGCGCCTGAATGAGCTGCATCGAATTGTTCGGGTGGACGTTGTTGTCCGCCGTGCCGTAATAGATCATCAAACGGCCTTTCAGCTTGTCGGCGTAATTCATGGCGGCGCCAGCCTCGTAACCTTCCTTGTTCTCCTGCGGAATCCACATGTAACGCTCGGTGTAGATGGTGTCGTAGTGATGCCACGAGGTCACGGCGGAAGATGCCGACGCGGCCTGGAAGACGTCGGGATGGCGCAGCAGTAGCATCGCGGAGGCGTAGCCGCCGTATGATGCGCCGAAGACGCCGACGCGGCTCTTGTCGACGTAGGGCCGGTTCCAGAGCGATTTGACGCCCGCCGCCTGATCGTCCATTTCAACCACGCCGAGTTTTTGGTAGATGGCGTCGAGGAACCTTTTGCCGCGCCCGCCGGCGCTGCGCGAATCGAGCGCCGCCACCAGGAAGCCGTATTCGGTGAGCGCGTCCGGCAGCGTGAATGTCTCGCGCGCGGCGTTGGTGGCGGGGCCCGCGTAGACGCGGACCAGCAGCGGATATTTTTTGTTCGGATCGAAGTTGGACGGGAAATGGAGCAGTCCGTGCAAATCCGTAGCGCCGTCCGAGGCCTTGTACTTGATCAACTCGACGCGCTTCAAGCCGAGCTGATCGAATCTGGTCGCGTCGCTCTGCGCCAACTCTTCGACGACCCGGCCCTCGGCGTCCACGAGTCGCGTCGCGGGCGGCGAGTCGTGCGTCTGCGCCACGTCAATGAAGTGTTTGCCGTCGGGCGCGATGTCCACCATGTGATTGAAGGCCGGATCGGTGAGCCGTTTGTCTCCTTTGCCGTCTAAACCGACGCGGTGCAATTGCAGCTTCATATGGTTGTCGCCGCTGCGCGCCATGTAGTAGAGCGTTCCGGCCTCTTCGTCCACGCGCACGATGTTGGCGACCTCGAATTGATGATTGGTCAGCGTTGCCAGCGGCTTGCCGCTCAGATCGTGGAGATAGAAGTTGCGCCAGCCTGTGCGCTCCGAAGTCCAGATGAATCGTTTGCCGTCCTTCAGGAAACGCATCGCCGGGTGGTTGTCGGTCCAGCTCGGCAGCCACTCTTCGCGCACGACGACGCGGCATTTGCCTGTCTCAGGGTTGCAGGCCGTAAATTCCATGACGTTCTGCCGCCGGTTGGTTCGGTTGCAGAGCAATTCGCTTCCGTCAGGTGACCACGAAACGTTATAGACGTAATGGCCGATGACGGAATTATCGAACGGCTTTCCGTCGCGGACCTCGATACGAACGGTCTTCTTCGTATCGAGGTCGTAAACGAACAGATCGGCTATCGGATTGGGCGCGCCCGCTTTCGGATAGGCCTCGATGTCCATCTTGCTCTGCAGCCTGGTCTGATCGAGCT
>Ga0137410_10003451_pt1 | contig 10686 bp, 8 predicted proteins | sample CZODoug1_16funga_FD_108878 | JGI IMG/M metagenome (GOLD analysis project Ga0137410, IMG submission 108878) | Vadose zone soil fungal communities from Angelo Coast Range Reserve, California, USA - CZODoug1_16fungal (Illumina Assembly) | ecosystem: Environmental > Terrestrial > Soil > Vadose zone... | reverse complement strand
GAAAAACAAACTTCAGCCCGATCCCGAAGAAATCGCCGCCAAGATTACCCCACGCACCAAAGCGATTCTTTTGAACTCGCCCTGCAATCCAACGGGTACCGTTTACACCGACGCAGTCCAGCGCCGCATCGCCGAACTGGCTATCCAGCACGACCTCTACGTGCTCTCCGACGAAATCTACGCTCGCATCATCTACGGACAGAAATACCATTCCATGCTCAGCTATCCCGGGATGGCCGAGCGCACGCTCATCATCGACGGCTTTTCCAAAAGCTTCGCCATGACCGGATGGCGTCTGGGCTACACCGTCGCGCCGCCTGAACTGGTCCCGCATCTTGTGATGCTTGCGATCAACAGCTACACCTGCACCGCAGAGTTCACCCAGTACGCCGCCATCGAAGCCCTGCGCGACACCACCGGTGCCACGCTCCGCATGGTGACCGAATTCCAAAAACGCCGCGACCAGTTCATCAGCGACCTGAACCGAGTCCCCGGCTTCCGGTGCATCCCGCCCGAAGGCGCTTTCTACGCCTGGGTGAACATCGAAGAGACTGGTACCACGGCCGAAGAAGTCTGCCGCATCATGCTCGAAGAAGCTGGCGTAGCGGGCATCCCGGGAGCAGCTTTTGGCGACATGGGAAAAAACTTCGTCCGCTTCTCCTTCGCGTCCTCGACTGCAACACTCAAAGAAGCCGTCGCCAGAATTCAGAAAGTTTCGGCCGCCTGGCAAGGAGCCACAGTGTAGCCGATCCGTCCCAGCGCTAAGGCCGTACGGACAAACTCTGTCTGCAGCGCAACTGAGAATTGTCCCGGAGGGACAACCGAAAATAGCCCGGCGCTTCAGCGCCGGGAAAGGGAACGGCGCACGATAAAGTCCCGGAGGGACGACTGAGACGCTGAAACGCCGCCCGCCGTCCGAAAAAATTCGTATCAGGGCATCGCTTCAGCGATGCCGAAAGAGTCCAAAAATTCGACCCGCCTTTAGGCGCTGGAAAAATGCCGATGATCAAAAACACGTTCTTTATCGTCCTAATTCTCTACTTTGCCTGCTCCCCCGCCTTGCCCCAGGCCCGTCCCTATCCCAGCCCCGATCTGCCACAGCTCTACCAGCACTACCTCGACGTGGTTAATAACATTCCGGCCTTTGACCACCATGCCCATCCCGGCTTCGCCGACGATCCCGACGTAGACGCCATGGCCGCCCCTCCCGGCAGCGCCGCTTTGCGCGAGCGCGACACCAATCCTGAACTGGTCGCCGCCGCGAGAGCCCTCTGGGGATATCCCTACGCCGACTTCTCGCCTGAGCATGCCAAATGGCTGGTGCAGAAAAAAGCCGAGGTCAAAAAGCAATACCCCGGCACCGCCTACTTCAATATGCTGCTCGACAAGATGAACTTCGATCGTGGCGTCGCCAACCGCGCGATGATGGCCGACTACCTCGATGCTAAGCGCTTCCCCTGGGTCTTCTTCGCCGATTCCTTCATGTGGCCTTTCGACAACACGCAGCAGACCGCGCGCAATGCCGACCAGCAGGTCTACCTCCCGCTTCAGGAAAAAATGCTGAAGCGCTGGATGCAGCAGGAAAAAGTAAGCCCTCTTCCCGCCAGCTTCGGAGACTATCTAAAATTCATCAGCCAGACACTCGAAGACAATCAAAAGAACAAGGGCGCGATAGCGATGAAATTTGAGGTCGCCTATTTCCGTCCGCTGCATTTCAACGATCCGCCTCGCGAAGAGGCTGAGGCCATCTACACGAAGTACGTCAAAGGCGGGATTCCCGCCGAGCCCGAGTACCGCACGTTCCAGGACTACCTCTTCCGCTACCTGATCACCGAAGGTGGACGCCTCAAACTCCCCGTGCATATCCACTCCGCGGTCGGCATCGGCGACTACTTCAACATTTCAGAAAGCAATATCATGCAGCTTGAGAACATCCTGCGTGATCCGCGCTACTCAAACACAACCTTCGTCATGATCCACGGCGGATATCCGTTCGAACGCGAGGCGATCTGGCTGGCTGCGATCAAGAACGTGTATATGGATTCCTCACTGCAAGAGATTTTCATGTACCCAGCTGCCTTCAAGAACTCGCTCCGCCAGTGGCTGGAGACCTTCCCAGACAAGATCACCTTTGGCACCGATTGCTTTCCCTATAACGATGTCCTCGGCGCTGAAGAAAGCTATTGGCTCGGAAACGTCTCCACACGCGAGGCACTGGCCGCTGCGCTCGCCGAAATGGTCTCATCCGGAGAAATCACCGACGCCAAAGCCGTCGAGATGGCCCACGCCTATCTCCACGACACTGCCGTCAGCCTGTATCCTTCATTGAGCCACTAACATGAAAAAAGCAAAATCGAAAAGGCCCGCAAAAAAGAAACTAGCCGCTAGGACGAACATTGCCAAGAAGAGAGTAGCCCAGCCCACGAGCCACGTTGCGCTGAAAGGCACCGTCTCGAAGGCGAAGCGCAAAGCCGAATTAAGGCACATTCCCTGGGGCTCGGTCGAAGTCGAGTCGCTGAATCCCCTGTTAGGACGCCACTTCGTAGTTGGTCAGAACATCATGCTCGCTCGAGTGCTGTTGAAGAAGGGTTGCATCGTCCCCGAACACAGTCATCCCAACGAGCAGCTAACCTTTATCGCAGAAGGCGCGCTGAAGTTCTGGATCGACGGCAAAGAGATCGTCGTAAACGCCGGCGAAGTCCTGACCATTCCGCCCAACATGCCCCACAAAGCCGAAGCACTCGAAGACACCGTCGATTTTGACGTCTTCAACCCGCCCCGCGCCGACTGGATGAGCGGAACCGACGTATACCTGCGTTGAGACCATTGAACCGCAGAGTTCGCAGAGGCCGCGGAGAAAGTCGAGAATGATTTCCCCCGTGACCCCCGTGGTTAAGATTTTTCACGGCGAGTTCCAAAGAAATGCCCCCTGGCAAGAAATGCAACAAAAAACTCTGCGCTCTCTGCGTCTCTGCGGTGAAACGCCTTATGATGGTACTGCCCCAATAGTAGGCAATCTGATTGACCGCGACCGCCCAACTCCGCTGCATCGCCTGCGGCGCGACTCCCGTCGCTGCCGCTCCGAACTTCCGCTGCACCAGCTGCGGCGACCTGCTGGAATTTATTTTTCCCGAATGGAGTCACGACCCGCAAGCCCTCAAATCCCTCTGGCTCCATCGCAAGACTCTCCTCAAACCCCTCGACCAGAGCGGCGTCTGGCGTTTTCGCGAACTCCTCCCGAACATTCCCGAAGAGCACGCCATCACTCTCCGCGAAGGCAACACGCCGCTCTATGATCTGCCACGCTGCGCGCACATCGTCGGCCTCGACACGCTCCAAGCGAAGCACCAGGGCATGAACCCAACCGCCTCCTTCAAAGACACCGGCATGACCTTCGCCGCATCTTCGGCTCACCAACAAGGATTCCGCTGGGTCGCCTGCGCCTCCACCGGCAACACCTCGGCCTCGATGGCCGCCTACGCCGCGCGCGGCAACATGCACAGCTTGGTTCTGATCCCCGAAGGAAAAATTTCCTGGGGCAAGCTCTCGCAATCGCTCGACTACGGAGCCCTCACCTGCCAACTCCGCACCGACTTCGATGGCTGCGTTCGCATTCTCAACGAACTCGTTAGACAGAAACCGGTCTATCTTCTGAACTCAGTCAACCCATATCGCATCGAAGGACAGAAAACCGCCGCCATCGAACTGATGGAGCAACTGGAGTGGGAGCCTCCCGACCACATCATCGTCCCCGGCGGAAATTTAGGAAACAGCTCCGCGATCGGCAAAGCGCTGCTGGAAATGCGCGATCTCAAGCTGATCGAGCGCCTTCCGAAACTCTCCATCATTCAGGCGCATGGCGCGAATCCCTTCTATCGCAGTGTGAAAGAGTTCGGTGGTACTAGGCTCGAACCCATGATTGCCGACACGCAGGCCACCGCTATTCGCATCGGCAACCCCGCGTCGTGGGAAAAAGCCCTGCGCGTCCTCCGCGAGACCGGCGGAGAAGTAGAGCAAGTGACGGAACTGGAAATCGCCGAAGCCAAAGCCGAAATCGGCGCCGATGGTATCGGCTGCGAACCCGCCTCCGCAGTCACCTTGGCCGGCCTCAAAAAACTGCGCAACAGAGGATTCGTGAAGCAAGGTGAGAGGGTCGTCCTCATTCTGACCGGCCACCTGCTCAAAGACCCCGACTTCACCATCAAATTCCACCGCGGCGACCTGTTCGCCGGAACGGCTTACGAGCAACAAACCGCTCAAACCAGCCAATTGCAGCGCGCTCCAGTCGTACTCGACGCCGATTTACGCGCTGTAATCGCCGCCCTCGACGCCGCCGAACGCAGAAATTCGTAGCAGTTCCGCTCGATCTCGTGTATAAAACTCGGTTTCGCTTGTTTAAGTTTTGACGGGGTACATCCTCGGCCGAGCCGCACTGCCGAGCCTTAAAGTTTGCACAAGATGTGTTTTTGGGTGGCGCAGCGCTTCAGCGCTGCGATCTGAACCAATTTTTTGATCCGGGGCTTTAGCCCCAGAGGTTGAATGCCATCGCGTCCCGCATCCTCGGACCGCTCCATCCGCCTGGCGCTCCCGGCGACCTCGGCCAACCTCGGCCCGGCGTTCGACACCGCTGCCCTGGCAATGGATTTCTATCTCCGCCTCCACGCCGAGCGCGCTCCCGACTTCTTCATCACCGCCGAAGGCCGCGACGCCCACATCTGCCGCCGCATGGACGACCACCTCATCCTCACCACTTACCGTGAAGTCCTCGAATCCGAGAATCGCAAAATTGTTCCGCTCAGCATCCACATCGAAAATGAAATCCCCATCGGCAAGGGATGCGGTTCGTCCGCTGCCGCCCGGCTCGCGGGAATCGCGCTCGCTGTCCACTACGGACACTTGCGCTGGAAGGCCGACCGCATCGTGGGCGAGGCGTCCATGCGCGAGCATCATCCTGACAACGCCTCCGCCTGCTGGATGGGTGGCATCACCGTCGCCCGAATGGCCAACCAGGTCCAAGCCCAAATTGTGGAAGTCAAACCGAAGGGCCGCTGGCCGTTGCTACTCGCCCTTCCCGACGTACCACTCTCCACCGAGCAGGCGCGCCGCGTTCTGCCTTTCCAGTATTCCCGTGCCGACGCCGTCACCAACATTCAGAATTCCATGTTGCTGCTCGCGTCTTTTGTCTATGATCGTCCGGACCTTCTTCCATCTGCGCTCGAAGACCGCATCCATCAACCCTACCGCGCTCCGCTCTGCCCCTTGCTGCCCGCGATCAAAGAGCTGACCGGAGAATCCGGCATCTTGGGCGCAGCCCTCAGCGGCGCTGGCCCCTCGGTCCTCGTGTTTCTCGACCCCAAGGCGAATCCGAAGAGAGCCAAGCAGAGAATCGCCGCGCACCTCGCAAAACGCCGTCTGCCCGCCGAACTCCTACTTACGCAAATCGCCACCCACGGCGGTCGTGACGGCGTGGATTGGCGCAAAAAGCATGGGTCGTAGTTGGCTCGAAATGGCCACATCCTACTGAGACGACCTGCGGTAGAATGACCTTGTAGCTGTCATGAAAACCTTCACGCGGATTACCGTGGACCACAACCAGATGGATGGGCTTCCTTGCATCCGAAATCTGCGAATTCCGGTTGCAACTGTGGTTGGCATGGTCAGTGAGGGAATGGCTGAGGACGAGATCCTCAAGGCCTATCCAGATCTTGAGCGCGAAGATATTCGCGAAGCTCTTCGCTTCGCCGCCGAAGCAGTTCGCGAGCGCGAATTGCCTTTGATCAGCCGTTCTTCTTGAGATTCCTGGTTGACAATGCGTTGTCCCCGCAGATTGCGATAGGACTGCAGCAATTGGGTCACGACGCCGTTCATATTCGCGATTACGGTCTGCAGTCGGCATCCGATGAACTTATTTTCGATCGCGCCCAGTTCGAAGATCGTGTGCTGATTTCCGCGGATACCGCTTCTCCCGCATCCTGGCGTTGCGCGAAGCGAATAAGCCCTCGCTCATCCTATTTCGGCGTGCGCCAAAACACCCGGCGGCTCAGCTCAACCTTCTCATTGCTAACTTGGCAACCTTTACTTCAGCCCTCGATGGAGGATGTATCGTGATAATCGAAGAAGACCGAATACGTCTTCGAACGTTGCCAATCTGACAGGTCATTGACGGCGAGGAGCGACAGGATTAAGAACTATTTCTTCAGCCGATTCAAGTCCTCTTTCGCAGGCTTGAGATCCGGCTGTAATCGCACCGCCTCTTGCATTTCTGCAATCGCCTCAGCCTTCTTTCCTTCTTTCTCGAGCACTTGTCCGAGCCGCCAGTGCGCGCCCGCCCACGGAGGCTCTCCTCCCTCGGGCGGCATGGTCAGATATTTACGCAGATAACGCTCGGATCGCGCGAGATCTTTCCCGGAAGCGATCAGAGCTTTCGCCGCCTGGTAGTGAGCTCCAAAGTCATCGGGAACGTTCTTCTCCAATCGCGCCAGAATCGCGTCGAGATCCTTCCATCGTTCGCCATTTGCATACACGACCGCCAGGATGACATAAGCCCCTGCTACGGCTTCGTCGCTCTTCATAGCTTCGAGCGCATATTTTTCCGCAGCATCGTATTTTTTCTGCGAATCCGAAACGTAGAATCCGGCCGCCTCCAGCAATACGCGCACGTCGTGAGGACCTGCTGCCAATGCTTTCTGATAGAAATCATCCTGCCTTGCAGGATTTTTTTCTTTGCCAGCCAGGTTGGCCTGCGCCAAAAAGCCGCGAGCCGGATCAATCTTCCCAATCTCATCCGCGAGCGCCCAAGCCTTCTTCTTGTCTCCGCCCGCCATCCCGGGAGCTTCGAAATAAAACTCCATCAAAGCTTCGCGCGCGTCCACGTTCTTTGAATCGAGCGAAGCCGCTTTCGACGCCTCGTCCCGAAAACGGTGGGCCAGTCCCATTCCCTTAAAGACGCCGGCCTTCTGTGCCTGCCGGATGCAGATGTTCGCCACCAGCAGGTGATAGCGCGCATTGTTCGGATCAAGCGCCATCGCCTTCTCAGCCAGTGGCAGCGCTCCATCCGCATCACCAGTCTCTTCCTTTACGGTGGCCACGTAATAGGCAGCTTGCGCGTCGTTCGGATTGGCCGCCAGTCGCGGTTCCGCCCAGTCGCGCAAGCGCTTGAAGTGTCCAGCCTCCAGGAGCGCCTCGGGTGCAGCATCAGCGCCCGAAGCCACTCCTGAGAAGAGAGCTCCCACCACGAACACCATTGCGAGAAATAGAGCGGCTCGTTGCAGCACAAACCTCCTTGATAGGGGCGCAGATTATGCCCGCCGAACCGCGGATACTGTTCTGTTTCGAATTTGAGGACTATTTTCGGCTAGCTGGCGGCACAATTCCGTTCATCCGCAGATACTCAACCATCTGCCCATAGTGATCGAAGCCATGCCATGCAAACACAGTTCCCATCCCCAGGCGGGTGGTGGTACCTTCGCCAAACGGATTCTTAATCGGCGCGACCGCATTGCCATCGTTGATCGTCGCCACCGCCTTGTGCGCGTATGCGTACGAGTCCTTCAAGAACTTGACGATGTCGGCCTTCGACTTCACACTGTCCGGTCCGCTTTCTCCACCGGTGTCAATCGGCGCTTTCTCCCCCAGAATGGTGGCCGCAACGATGTAATTGACCGCCGCCACGTGCTTGGCCTGCTGCGCAAATGTTCGGACGCCTTTGAATTCGCCGTTGGTCGGTGCAAACTCGAATTTGTCTTCAGGCATCGCCTCGACTGCGGGAACCAGTTCGCTTTCGATCGTCTTCACTGTGCCATCCAGTACACTAGTGGTCGTCTTCTTCTCGTCGCCCGCCTGCGCCATCGCTAAACTGCAAAGGACCGCCATCACCGCCACCACTAATGCACTCTTTTTCATGTCGTCTCCAAGAATCTGATTAGACAAACAATCTAAGTCGCTTTAACTATCCACCACCCACCACTCACTATCCACGGACCTTCAATCCCGCACCACTGCCGGCGTCATCTCCAACTCGTTTGACGTAATCCGATGTCCGCGCAACGCCATCACTCCGCACGCCAACACCACCGCCGCCACCGCCAAAGTGTTCGCAATCCCGATTTGCTTAGCGACAGCTCCCCACAGCGTCGCCCCGATCGCCATTCCTCCCTGCAAAACTAACAGGTATAGAGACAACGCTCGCGCGCGCAAGTATGACGGGCACATCGTCTGCGCAGCAACGTTCAAGCACGCCAGAATTCCAATCCACGCCCCGCCCGCTACCAGCATCACTACACAAAGCAGCACAAATGTCTGCGCTCGCCCCGAAGCAAATGTCATCCCCGCAAACACCAGGATCGCCACCACCACCACTCCATCCACCGACAATTTTTCCCGCACCCGTGGCAATGCCGCCGCTCCAATCAATGCTCCGAGTCCGAAGCAGCCGAGTAAGACGCCATATCCTCGCGCCCCGAAGGGTCGAGCAATAATCGGCATGAGCGCCAGCATTGAAGCCGCCGCCACGCTGAAAGTTCCCGTCCGCAAAAGCACTGACTTCGCCAGCGAACTCTCGCGGACGTAGGCGAAACCGTCCCCAATCGCTGCCCACACCCGCCGCGGTGCTGTCGAAGTTCCCAACGGCCTCTTCCAGCGATAAAGAAAGAGGATCACGCCGAAAAACGAAGCCGCATTCAAAAGAAAAGTAGTACCGCATCCGACCGCCGCCACGATCACTCCGCCGAGCGCTGGGCCCACCGCCCGCGCCACATTGAACCCCGCCGAATTCAATGCCACGGCCGAAGCATGTTGCTCAGGCGGCACTAGCTCCGGAGTAATCGCCTGCCAAGCCGGATCATTCATTACCGACCCAAGTCCCAGCAAAAATGTAAAAAGCAGCAGCACCCACGGCCCCACGCAACTCGTAAGCGTCAGAATTCCAAGCGTCGCCGAAGCCAGCACCATCCAGCCCTGTGTGACGAGCAAAAATCGCCGGCGATCTACCATGTCCGCCAGCGCCCCCGCCGGCAGAATCACGAGAAACACCGGCAACGCCCCCGCCGCCTGCACCAGTCCGACCATGAACGGATTCATGGTCATCTGCGTCATCAGCCAGCCCGCGCCTACGTTCTGCATCCACGTGCCGGTGTAGGAAACGACCGAAGCAATCCACAGCGATCGAAAAAGTGCCTCGCCAAGAGGCGCCCACGGCGACACAGTGCGGCTACGCACCGTTACCCGTTCCGCCACCGGCATCTTGATCATCTCAGCCATGCGATTTCTTCTAGGCGAGCAACGACTAACCGCTAACCACAGCTCCACCAAACGGCCATTCCCCCCGCCGCCAGGCCCGCAAGCAATAAATAATTAGCCCCGCGACCAGGATGACTCCAGCGTACCGAACCTCGCGCAAGCGGTCTTTCAGGATGAAAATAAAACTCCCCGCCGCCACCAGCGCCGGCACCGGGTACAACCACATCCGAAAAGGACGCGCCATGTCCGGCCGCCGTATCCGCAACACAATCACACCAATACTCTGTACGAGAAACTGCAAAAGAATCCGGATCACCACCAGCGCCGCAATCAAATCCGCCAACCGTAAAAAACAAAACAACGCCGCCACTCCGGCCAGCGCCAGCAATGAAACATAGGGAAACTTGTGCACCGGATGCACTTTTGCAAACGCCCGAAAGTAATTTCCATCCACCGCGGCCGCGTATGGCACCCGCGAATACCCCAGCATCAGCGAAAACACGGAAGCAAACGCCGTCCACATAATAAGGACCGACACCACCGGCCCTGCCCAACTCGCACTGCCATAAGCTCGCTGCATGAAGGTAGAGACCACGTAGAGCTTGCTGTTGGACGCACCCGATTGCACCATCTCGCGCCAGGGCACCACGCCCAGGATGCTGATGTTCATCACTACATATAGACACGCCACCGCCCCAATGGATAGCAACAACGCCCGCGGAATGTTTTTCCCCGGCTCTTTAATCTCATCTCCAAGAAAACATACGTTGTAGTAGCCCCAATAATCGTAGGCTGCGATGAGCATGGCCCCACCCAGGCCATGAAAGAAGTCGCGCGAAAGCGTAAACGCTCCCGGAGGGAAATCAAACGCCTGCCGAGCATTGAAATGAGTCAGGCCGACGAAGATGATCCATCCGATCGTCCCCATCACTCCGACCCAGAGCACTTTCGACAGCCGGCCAATCACAGTGATCCGCCGATACAGCAGAAATGCCGTAAACAGGCAGGCGGCAATCGCCACCAGCGTCGCCGGCATTGCTACCCAACTCAGTTGGAATTTTCCCAGCAGTGGCAAATCAAGACTTAACGTTCGTTGTGCCCATACCCGCTCCAGCCCCGGCCAGAAAAACGCCGCATACTGCGATAAGCCAACGCATCCCGAGGCGATCGAAAGCGGCGCGCTGAACGAAATCTGCCAGATAAACAAAAACGAAATCAGCCGTCCCAGTTTCTGTGGCCCGTAAATCTCTTTCAGATACCGATAAGACCCACCCGACCCCGGCATCGCCGCGCCCAGTTCCGCCCAAACCAGTCCATCGCAAATCGCCAGCACCGCCCCTAAAATCCATCCCAGCATCGCCTGCGGGCCGCCCATTGCCATCACAATCAGCGGGATCGTAATAAACGGACCCACGCCGATCATGTCAATCATGTTCAGCGCAGTCGCCG
>Ga0137410_10003449_pt1 | contig 10686 bp, 9 predicted proteins | sample CZODoug1_16funga_FD_108878 | JGI IMG/M metagenome (GOLD analysis project Ga0137410, IMG submission 108878) | Vadose zone soil fungal communities from Angelo Coast Range Reserve, California, USA - CZODoug1_16fungal (Illumina Assembly) | ecosystem: Environmental > Terrestrial > Soil > Vadose zone... | reverse complement strand
CCGGCGGCGGGCATCACGCAGGCCGTGTACCCGGTGCCGCGCCATCTCAAGACCGATCTCCTCGATTCCATGCTCTCGCGGTCCGAGGTGAGCAGCGTGATCGTGTTCGCGCGGACGAAGCACGGCGCCGACAAGCTCACGCGGGATCTTCAACGCCGCGGGCATTCGGTGGCCACGCTTCACGGCAACCGCAGCCAGAGCCAGCGCGAGCGAGCGCTTGGTGATCTGAGACGGGGCCGGGTGCAGGTCCTGGTCGCGACCGATATCGCCTCGCGGGGGATCGACGTGGAAGGGATCACGCACGTGATCAACTACGACGTGCCGCACGCTCCCGAGGACTACGTGCACCGGATCGGAAGGACCGGCCGCGTCGATGCGGTCGGAGACGCCTTCACGCTGATCTCCCCCGAGGAGATGAAGCAGCTGAGCGCGATCGAGCGCTTTCTGGGCCGCGCCGTTCCGCGGGTCATTCTTCCCGACTTCGACTACAAGCGGCGCCCCTCGGCGGGCAGCCCCGCCGGGGCGCGCGCGGGGACGAACCACGGAAGTGGAAGGCCGCGTGGCGGCTCCAACGGCCCGGCGCCACAACGGGGGCGTGCTCACGCCTCGGGTGGCCACGGCCGGCCGCCGGCCTCCGGAGACGGGCGCGGACGCGGCCATGGGTCCTCGGGGCAAGGGGGCCAGGGACGCCCGAACCACACCTCCTCGGCACGAGGCGGCGAGTCTCCAGAGTCCCCGCAGCACGGCAGACGTCCCCGAAAGTCGCACGGGATGGACCGGCGGAATCGTCGCAGGATCTGAGAAACCGCCGATGAAGGGGCTCCTTCTTCTCGCCGCCCTGATCGCGGCGCTCGCCGCGAGCGGATGCGCGAAGAAGGACCATCAGGCCGAGGCCGCGGTGCTCAAGAGCGCCATCGAGGCCAAGGGCGCGCAATTCTCGGACGCCTTCGCGAGGCGTGACGTTGCCGCTATCGGCGCCCTGTACGCGGCGGACGCCGAGGCGCTGCCACCCGGGCTCGCTCCCGTGCGTGGACGGCTCGCGATCCAGGACATGTGGAAGGGCCTCCTCTCGATGCCGGTGGGCCGGATGCAGTTCACGACGCTGGAGGTGGACGGCAACGGTGCGACGGCGTGGGAGTCGGGGCGCTACACCCTGATGGCGACGAACGGAAGCACCATGGATCAGGGCAAGTACGTCGTGATCTGGAAGCACGGCCCGGACGGCTGGCAGCTCTACCGCGACATGTGGAGCTCCGACACGCCTCAGGGAACGCCCTCCCCCACGACCGCTCACCCGTAGCGTTCCGGCCGTAGCGCGCCCACGTCGATCGACGTGGGATCCCCCGAGACGATCTCCGAGACGACCTTCCCCGTGATCGGCCCGAGGCTCACCCCCATCATGGCGTGTCCCGACGCGACGACCACGTTGGCCGCGCCGCGGAGGCGTCCCACGTACGGCAATCCATCCGGCGTGCAGGGGCGAAGCCCGCACCACGGCTGGCACTCGGCGAACATCTCCGGACGGAAGGCGGGAAGGTAGCGGGAGAGGGAGCGCGTCATCCCGCGAATGCGGGGCGGGTTGATACTCAGATCGTACCCGGCCATCTCCATCGTGCCCGCCACGCGGAGCGCCTGCCCCATCGGTGTGATCGCGACACGCGCCTCTTGCAGAATGATGGAGCGCGTGGGCAGCTGAATCGGCGTGGGAAGGGTCAGGCTGTAACCCTTCCCGGGCTGCATGGGCAGACGCGCGCCAAGCGAGCGCCCGAGTTTCGGCGTCCAGGATCCCGCCGCGAGCACGAACTCGTCTCCACCCACCTCTCCCCGGGACGTGACGGCCGCCGCCACGGAATCCCCCCTCCGCCGCAGCTCGAGGACCTCCGACTCCCATGCGAACGTGGCACCGCGCGCCTCCACGAGCCGCGTGAGCGAGGCGACGAGCTTCGACGGGACGAGGTGCGCGTCCAGGGGATAGAGGACGCCTCCGAGAACATCGAACGTCACGAGAGGCTCGAGGCTCTGGACCTGGCCCCGGGCCAGCACCTCGGCCGGCATCCCCAGCTCCCGCGACCGGGCCGCGAGCGTCCCCTCCTCCTCCAGGCCCCGCTCCGTGCGCAGGAGGAGCAAGAGCCCCTCGCGTCTCAGTCCGAAAGCATTCTCCGTGAGCTCGGCCAGCTCCTCGAAGAGCGACCGGCTGGCGAGGTTCAGGTCGCGCAGGAGCGGGCCCGCCCGGCGGGCGCGCGCGGGCCTCGAGGCGCGCCAGAAGTGGAACATCCAGGAAAGGAGACCGGGGTCGAGACGAGGGTGAACGAAGAAGGGACTCTCCGGATCTCCCATCCACCCCAGCGCCTTCCGGACGATCCCCGGCGCCGCCAGCGGAAGGAAATGGCTCGGCGAGATGAATCCGGCGTTTCCGAGCGAGCAGCAGTCATGGCCGGGCCCGCCCCGCTCGAGGATCGTGACGCGATGGCCCCGCTCGAGGAGATAGTAGGCGGAGGAGAGCCCGATCACGCCGGCGCCGCACACGACCACGTGCCGGCGGGTCACTTCGGCTGCAGCTCCGGGGGTGCCAGGGCCAGGTGCCCCGACTCCAGCGTCATCACCGGGGCGTAGAAGCCCAGCGGCTCGGCCCGCCACCACGCTCCGGTCCGGCGGAGCTCCGCCGCACTGGTGAAGTGGTACCGATCGACCAGCGCCCGGAGATACCGGGGCGGCGCCCCAGGAAAGGGATTCGTGCGAAGCAGCCCCAGGACGGGCCGCGATCCCTGGAGCAGCCTCTCGCAGAGCTTCGCGAACCAGAATTCGCTCCGGAAACCGCTGATGGCGGCGAACCACATCTGCCAGTCCAGGCGAGGCTGATGCGGGGCCACGAAGCCGGGCCGGCGCCCGGGATCGCCCGGCTTGAACCGGAACGGGTATGCGCTCCAGATCACACCGTCGTTGCTCCCCTCGATCCGGATCTCCGGACGCTCTTTGGTCATGACCGCGAAGAGGCCATAGGAGTTGACCGTGCGCAGCGGCGCGGCAAGATCGTACGCGCTGGGTAAGGGGCCGAGCCAGGCGAGCGGCGCGCGCACCGCGTGGAAGAGCGGCACCAGGCTCAGAAGAAAGAGTGCCGTCAGCACCGTTCCACGGATCCATGTCGTGCGTGATCGGTGCGGGGGAGCAATGTCTCCCGTGGAAACTCTATCCTCACGAGTTTCGAGGGAGACATTGCTCCCCCGCCAAAAACTCGCGTGCCAGACCGCGTCGTCGAGCAATGGAATGCAGAGCGCGATCGTGAGGAGGTTGAAGAAGCCATAGTTCCCCGTCGCCGCGATGACGAGCTGGTGCGCCACGATCACCGCCGAGGCGCCGAACCGGATCCTTCGCGGCGCGAAGAGGAGAAACGGCACCAGCCCTTCCACCGCGAGCGTGACGCCGGTGGACAGGCGCTGGAATCCCAGCGGGAGCTGATGGGCGTACCATCCCATCCATGTCGGGAGCGGCTGTGTCTCGAAGTGATACCGGAGCGCCGTGAGATCGCGCCACGAGGAGTCGCCGCTCAGGAGCTTCACCGCCGCGGAGGCAAAGAGAAGGCGGAAGAGAAGCCAGCGCGTGAGGCGGAGCGCGCCGCGGGAGACAGGAGGATCGCTCCGCGGACGCGACCCGAGCCGCCACGGCGCGAGAAAGATCGCGAGGAACCCCGCCTCGAGCAGAAGGCCGTCCCACTGGAACCAGAGGAACTCGCGGCAGACGGTCGCGAGCGAGAGGTACGCCGCCCAGAGCCCGATCAGGCACGCCGCGGGAGCAACGCCCAGGAAGAGCGCCGCCGACAACGCGACCCCTCCGCCGCAGAGGGCCGCGAGAAACCAGTCGGCGGAGGAGAGCCAGCACAGCGTGGGCGCGACCCAGTAGCGGGCCGGACCGAGCGTCGGAGAGGAAGCGAGCGCCGTGAGCGTCTGGGAAACGGGCAGGATTCCGTCGCTTCCGACCAGACCGTCCACCTGCACCCACAGCGACGCGAACGCGATCGCGTAGACGATCGCGATCAGCCGCACGTACACCCAGCACGTGGTCTCCTGCCCCGGCGGCACGACGTGCGCGCCCCAGAGCGCGTCGGTCACCCGGGAGAAGAAGGGCCGGTGTCCGGCGACGAGGCGATAGAGCCCCTCGCTCACCGCCTTGAAGCCGGGAACGTGCTCGTAGGCCCAGAGCCAGGCACGGCGCTTCGGAGCGTAGGCCAGCGCGCGAAAGACCGCCTCCGCGCCGCGGGAGCGGCGCCCGTCAGGCTCGAGGAGGTGGACTGCCTCGGCGAACGCGGCGGGAGGGATGTCCGGAACGCTCGATGCGATCTCCTGCGAGGGAGCGTACCGGACCTCATCGCCCGTCACGCGCTGCCAGCGCGCGATCCAGCGCTTGCAGAAATGGCACGTCCCGTCGTAGACGAGAAGCGGCGTGCCGGGCCCTTCTCCCCGTCTCTCTCCACCCTCGGTGTCGCTTCGCTCCATTCGCTCCTCGGCCGGTCGAACCGCTCCTCGCCCACGCGAAGCGGTACCATAATATGTCGCGGCCATCGGACGAAGGATTTCGCGTCGAGAAACCACGGAGCCGTTTCATGCGCAGCGCGGGACTCCTCCTTCACCGCGTCCGGGACGGACGCCATGAAGTGTTCCTGGTTCATCCGGGAGGACCCTTCTGGCGGAACAAGGACCTGGGCGCGTGGTCGATCCCCAAAGGGGAATTCGATGGGGACGAGGAGCCGCTGGACGCGGCGAAGCGCGAGTACCGGGAGGAGACGGGTTTCGAGCCGCCGGCAGGTCCCTTCCTTCCCCTGGGCGCCATCACCCAGCCGAGCGGAAAGATCGTCGAGGCGTGGAGCGCGCCCGGCGACAACGATGCGACTCAGGTTCGAAGCAACACGATTTCGCTCGAGTGGCCGCCGCGGTCGGGACGGAAGCGGGAATTCCCGGAAGTCGACCGCGCCGCGTGGTTCGACCTCCCCGAAGCGCACCGGAGAATCCTTCGCGGTCAGCGGGGATTTCTCACGGCGCTGGAGCGCGCCCTCGCCGGATCGTGACGCGAATGCGAAGGCCCGCGGCGACATCGCCGCGGAAGGACTCAGGGCTCTGCCTTGGCCCTCGTCCGCGTGCGGCGTGTCTTCACGAGAATGCGGTCGTCGATCCTGGGAACGAGATCCAGCATCTCCCTCGCCATCGCGAGGAGCGCCTCGGGATCGCACGGCTTGTAGAGAAGCGCGTTCACGCCCAGGTTCCGGATCTTGGCTTCATAGTCCCGATCCTCGAGGCCGGTCATCACGATGACCGGCACCCGCCGGGTGTGCGGCGCCTTGCGCAACGCTTTCAGGACGGAGAAGCCCCCTCCTTCCGGCACCAGGAGATCCAGGAGGACCAGGTCCGGCTCGAACACGTCGAGCGCCTTGATTCCGCCGGTCGCGGTGTCCACGGAGCGCACTTCGAATCCCGCGCCCGCGAGACGCACCGTGAGCGCGAGCGCGACGTCCTCATTGTCTTCCACGAGAAGAACTCTCTTGGCCATGTCTGTGCTCTCTTCTTGGGTGTGGCTGGATTGGTGAAACGGTCGCGGCCCCGACAGGAAACTCCGCGCCAGCCTCAGAAGAAGCAAGATTTGTGCACGAGATCGTGGGAGATGGCAGATTATGTGCTGCCGAACCGCCTCTGTTGCATGGGGTTAGGCCTGTCAGGCATCCCCCTACAAAGCGACCCGCTGCTGGTCCCGCAATAGGCCCTTCCATGGGCGCAATTCTGCCCGTGCGCTCTGCCTCACTCGTCCAGCACGTAGAGCTGCCAGAGGTCGCGGCTGCTCGATCTCAGAAAAGGCAGAATCGCCATCTTGCCCGTCTTGCCGATGGAGCGCTCCAGAAAGCGCAGCTCCCGAAAGTCCGCGCGCACCTCGTCGTCGATCGGCAGGTCCACGCCGGCGGCGCGGGCGATGAGGATTCCCTTCGCGCGGAGCGAGAGCTCCAGATGGATGCGCAGGTAACAGAGCATGTCCGCCACGACCGGGCCCGGCAGCCGGCTCAACGTGGAGAGGTAGGCGCCCGCCGGCGTGTCCTCGACCCGCCCTCGCTCGATCGAATCCAGGAGCTCCACGTCGGTATCCAGGCTCACGCCCAGCCAATCGCGCGTGGCCCTCCCGCTCCGCTCGAACACGAGCACGACGAGAAGCGGCATCGCGATGAGCAGCAGCGCCGTCGACACGAACGGATTCAGGACGAGATGGTTGTAGAGGGAGTGGGCCGCGAAGGCGAGAACGAGCCCCGGAAGCACGACAGCCAACGACGTGGACGTCCGTCGATCGGCCAGAGACTTCGAGAGGATCGCCACGATCGCGGTGGCCGAGCCGTGCATCACCGCGGTCCCCAATCCCCGGACCAGCCAGAGCCCCGGACCCAGGTCCCGCACGACGCTGGCGTAGTAGACGTTCTCCACCACGGCGAACCCGGTCCCCACCGCGAAGCCCAGGATGGCCGCGTCCACCAGAAATCCCACGTGCGCGGACCGGATGAGATAGACGATGTAGATGGCCTTGACGCTCTCCTCGACGAGCGGGCCCACGTAGCGCCGGAGGACCGTCGGGTCCACCCCGTGGTCGAGAAGGATTCGATTGAGGAAGAGGGAGACCAGGGCGGCCAGGAGCCCCGCCCCGATCGCCAGAGCGACCGAGCGGCGCGACACGAGCTTGTAGCTGTCCATGAGGATCAGCGCGGCGAGAAAGAGGAGAACGGGAAGAAAGCCGACGACGAGGATCAGGACGCTCACGCGCGGGCCGTCACAGGATCTTGAGCGAGACCATCCACTCGTCGCTCTGGCGCAGGCCCTTCAGGAAGGCCCTCGCGTATCCCCATGACAGCGTGAGCTTCTGGTTGACGAAGGCCGTGAGCCGAACGTCCATCTGCGCGCCGATCGTGCCCGCCTCGGTCCGGTCCGGCGTGCTGTCCAGATTCGTCAGGAGGCCTCCGGCGAAGACGGACGTCTTCAAGAACGAGGCGTAGAAGGCCGGATTCCCCACGCCGCCGAATCGGATGGGGGGAAGATTCCAGTCCAGCATGCTCCGCACGAAATTGGTCCCCGCGATCTCGTCCAGCGCGACCCCCGGAAAGGAGGCGTAGTCCCGGTAGCGCTTGGGATCCTGGTAATCGAGCCAGTTGTTGCCGAACCCTCCGAAGTAGAAATTCGCGAACGGCTCGTTCCGGTCCCCCGGCGAATATCCCGCGGCCGAGCGGAGCCAGAGCGAGGAGTGCGTTACCGGAAGCGGGGCTCCGAGATCGAGCCCGGCGTATCCCATGGGAAACGTCCTCCATGCGGAATGGCCGGGGCGCTGGAAGAGAACGGTGTTGGCCGTGCCGTTCATCTTCCACTTGTACCCTCGCTCCGGCTCGACCCCGCCCAGAGAGGATCGAAGATCGGTGAAGGTCAGCTGCGCGCTGCCTGCCACCAGCTTGTCCACTCCGGGCGAGGTGGCCACGTTCTGAGCGTCCGGAAGGATGTCCAGCCCGCCGTACCCGGTCACCGTCGAGGAAAAGTCGAAATGCCTCGGCGGGTCCAGGAGGAGCGCGCGCGTGAACGTGGCTCCCGCCGCGTAGCCCTTGCGTCCGACCTTCGTCGGCCCTACGAGATCGTAGAAGCTCGCGCCGTTCCACTTCGCCTGGTAGCTCCAGTCGCCATGCCGGTAGGCGCCCGCGAGGTGTACCCGCTCCTTGCGATCCAGCCGGCCCGAGGGCGAGTACGATCCGGAGAGATCGAGCGTGGTGAAGCCCAGCGGATCGGAGAAATCGAGCCTGAGGCCGAACGCCGTGACGTCCTTGTACCCCTCGACGATGGGATACATCGAGGAGAGTCCAAGCTCCCGGATGCCCCGGTAGGGCCCGGCGTAGGTCGCCAGGGATTCCATGTTGACCCCCACCGGCGAGGGCGCCATCCAGCGCTTCACGATCGGATGCTTCTCCGCGATCTCGGCTCCCAGGAACGTGACCGCGCTCACGTCCGTGACCGGCTGGGGATCCACGAGCGCGGGCACGAACCCCTTCCCCGTGAACCGGAACACCACCAGCGAATCCCGCGCGACCGGAAGCGGACGGAAGAATCCGGTCTCTCCGTTCGTGACCACGCTCATCGAGTCGCCGTCGAAGTGCCACTGGAAGATGTTCGAGACGCCCGTGTAGTAGGAGCTTCCGTAGAGGCTCCTTCCATCCTGGGAGAACACGAACCCCGCGGGAGCCGCCGCCCCGAAGTCGTGAAGGGTGGTGGAGGTGGTATCCCCCTCGAGAAGGCTTCGCGTGCGCCACACCCGCAGGGATTGCCGCCCGCTGACCTCGGCCAGGGTTCCCGCAAGCGATTGTCCATCCGGGGAGATGTCGATGTCGTAGAGGTCGTTTCCGAACGACCAGGAGTAGACCTGGTTCCAGTCGTTGTAAGGGTACGGAAGCTTGACGAGGGTCGAGATCCCGTTGAAGTGGCGCACGCCCCAGAGCGCGCGCGTCGTCCGGTCGAAGACGAGGTCCCCGATCCGCGCGTCCTTGATCAGCACGCGCGATTTCCCCGTGGCCGGGTCCAGGTCGCAGAGGTCGCGCCAGTCGTTGTTGTCGGTCGTGTAGAAGAGCTTCTTCGCGTCCGGATCGTAGGCCAGGGAGCACACGAAATAGATGGCCGGCCCCTTCACCTCGCGCAGCTTGCGGATCGGCCCGCCGTCGAGCGGGATCGCCCCGACGAATGCGACCGAGCCGGGATAATCCACCGCGGCGTAGATCGTCCTCGAGGGCGGGTCGTAGAAGGCGCGCGACACGGAGCCCAGCGCGTAGTCGGTGAGATCGCGGGACGGGGTGATGCGGTGCAGCCGGATCGAGTCCAGGTTCGCCTGCTGGAACGCATGCTCCCACTGGATCCAGTTCTGCCAGGCCTGGGCGAGGGGCAGGCCGTACACCTTCCGGAACTGGGAGGCGAAGTAGCGCTTGCTGCCCGGCGGACGGGACACCCACTGGATGAGGCTCTCGGGGGAGTAGCGGTAGGCCAGATAGCTCATGAAGCGGGTCCCGTAGAGGTAGGAGTTGGCTCCTGCCTGGAAGTCGACCTTGGTCCCTTCCGCCTCGAGCCCCAGCGGATCGTAGAAGCGGGTCGAATCCCGGACCATGGAGCGGAACACCATCTCGTCGTACGGGCCCTGGGCCCTTCCCAGCCCTCCGGCCATCCACGTCTCCATGAAGACAGCGATGCCTTCGTGGTACCAGCGCGGCGCGGCGCGCCGGGGAACGCACAGGTTCTGATACAGGATCGATTCCGGATGCTCGTTCGTCTCGCGCACCTTGCCGCGAAACAATGCTCGGAAGAACCGGTCCGCTCCCGCGGCCTGATCCAGCGCCACGACGTGGACGACCTCGTGGTTCATCGTGAAGTTGATCCGCTCGTTCGACGGGCCGGTCTCGTAGACGTAGGTCGCGGGGGCGATGTGGACGCTCATGGTGTTCCTGGGGTTCACGAAGACGCCCGCGTTCCCGAAGTCGGAGATGTCGTCCAAGTAGACGTTCACCTTCTCCTTCGGGGTGTAGTGAAAGAGCTTCTCGTGGAACCTCATGGAGTTCTCGAAGCAGCGCGAGGCGTACACGGAGAGGAAGGTGAGCGTGCCCGCGTTGTACACGAGACGGAGGTCGTCTGTCTCGATGGTATCGAGCCCGGCGTTCGTTGGGACGGGAAGGAGGAACAGGAGAGCGGCCGTGATGGCCCAAAGGCGCAGGACTCGGTGCTTCATCGACCCCCTCTACCCAGGAAAAGACGAAGAGACCCCGGACGATTCCGGGGTCTCCGCGCCTTGACGATATTCGGGCTCGCTACTCTCCGTTGTTCTCGCTGATCACCTTCTGCACGTCCGGCACGCTCGCGAGCTTCTGGAACTGATCGTTCGCCACGAGCTGCAGGAAGCTCTGGTTCTGGACGAGGTTCATGAAGTCCTTGCTCTGGACCAGCTTGTTGAATTCAGGGTGCTGCTTTCCGAACCGCTTCATCCCGTCGGCGTCCGGCAACGTGATCCGGCGTCCGCCATCGGCATCGGGCAGGGTCACCCGGCGGCCACCATCGGCATCCGGCAGGGTCACGCGACGACCACCGTCGGCATCGGGAAGCGTGGTCCGGCGTCCGCCATCGGCATCGGGAAGCGTGGTCCGGCGTCCGCCATCGGCATCAGGCAGCGTGGTCCGGCGTCCACCATCGGCATCGGGAAGCGTGGTCCGCCGACCGCCATCGGCATCAGGCAGCGTGGTCCGGCGCCCGCCATCGGCATCCGGAAGCGTGGTCCGGCGTCCACCATCGGCATCCGGAAGCGTGGTGCGACGTCCACCGTCAGCGTCCGGAAGCGTGGTGCGACGTCCACCGTCGGCATCCGGAAGCGTGGTGCGACGTCCACCATCGGCATCAGGAAGCGTGGTGCGACGACCACCGTCAGCGTCCGGAAGCGTGGTGCGACGACCACCGTCAGCGTCCGGAAGCGTCGTCCGGCGGCCACCGTCGGCATCGGGCAGCGTGGTCCGGCGACCACCGTCAGCGTCGGGGAGCAGGAACGTTCTCTGAAAGTCAGCCGTGGTGACGAGCTGCCAGAACTCCTGGGTCTGGGAAAGCTTCTTGAATTCGGGAGTGGCGATCACCTTGTGGAAGAGATCGCTTTGGAGCAATGCCT
>Ga0137410_10003446_pt1 | contig 10690 bp, 8 predicted proteins | sample CZODoug1_16funga_FD_108878 | JGI IMG/M metagenome (GOLD analysis project Ga0137410, IMG submission 108878) | Vadose zone soil fungal communities from Angelo Coast Range Reserve, California, USA - CZODoug1_16fungal (Illumina Assembly) | ecosystem: Environmental > Terrestrial > Soil > Vadose zone... | reverse complement strand
GTGGTGCCCGCGCCCGTGCTGCCCGCCGGCCCCAAGGACGGCAACGAGGCGATGCCCTTCCAGAGCAAGATGCAGATTGACCTCATGGTCAACGCGTTCCAGAACGACTTCTCCCGCATCGCCACCCTGCAGTACACCAACTCGGTCGGCGGGGCGAAGATGAAGTGGCTCGGGATCGTGGAGGGCCACCACGAGATCTCCCACAAGGAAGACAAGGACGCGGTCGCCGTCGAGCAGCTGACGAAGATCAACAAATGGTATGCCGAGCAGCTGGCGATGCTGGCGAAGAAGCTCGAGGAGACCCCGGAGCCGCACGGCGAGGGGACGATGCTCGATCACACGACGATCGTGTGGACGAACGAACTCGGCAAGGGCAACTCGCACACGCTGGACGACATCCCCTTCGTCGTGGTGGGCGGCGGCCTCGGATTCCGGATGGGCCGGGCGATCCGCTACAAGAAGATCCCGCACAACCGGCTGCTGCTGGCGCTGGCGCACGGCTTCGGCCATCGCCTGGAGCGCTTCGGCAACCCGGATCTCAGCGCGGACGGCTTCCTCAACCTGGGCTAGGGACTTCTAGAAGCCGATTTCGACGCCCAGGTCGACTTCGATCGTGAAGAGGATGCCGGAGTCGAGATCGACCGTGTCGCCCGCGGCGGGCGGCAGCAGCATCCGAAAGCCCACCCCCAGCGTGATCGCGAGCGGGCCGAAGCGGTAGCCGCCTCCGCCCCGCACTTCCATCGCGAAGTTCCACGTGTCCTCGAGAAACGTGCTCCGGAATTCGGGGACGAACTTGAAGTTGTACGTGGCGTCGACCTGGGAGTAGTGCACCGCGCCGAGGCCGAGGCGACCGTCCGCGAATACCCCGTTCCCCAGGCTCTGGAACATCGTCGCGCCCACGATATAGGTGTTCAGCGTCAGGTCGTCCGGCCGGAAGGAATTGCCCGCGTCGTCCGACGCGCGGTCGCCGCTCAGGGTGGCCTGGGCGAACGAAATGAAGCCGCCGACCGTAAAGTTGGAACGTCCGCGTCCCGACCCCGCCCCGCGGCCGGCCTGGACCATCGTGAATTCCGCGGTGATCGCCGTCCCCCAGCCGCTGCTGAAACAGTCCGACCATTGAAGGGTGCCGTCGAAGACGATGGTGATGCCGCCGAACGGATTGTCGACGACGATGGTGTCGCGGTTCGCATAGCCGAACGGGAGGATCCAGCTCCCCGAGACGCCCAGACTGAGTCCGAAGCGGGCGTCCTCGCGCTCATACTTCGAGTGCGATTCCTTCTCGTCCTGGGTCTCCTCGATCGACATGGTTCGAGGGACGGGGAGCAGGTCGATCGTCTCGTCGTCGCCGGTTCCGGGCCCGGCGGCCGCCAGGAGCAGGGCCATCACCAAAGTCATGGGCGGTATCCTCGGTTTCTGGAGCTGCGGATTGTACGCCGCGCGACTGCGGCGTACACGGAAAAGCTCACCTTCAACGCCGGACGAACCAGCAGCCCGCGTCGTTCCCCCGAAGGAGCGCATAGCGCTCCTCGATCGTGCGGCGGAGTTCGGGCTGGAACCCCGGCAGCGAGTTCCAGACCTCCGCGACGAGATACAGGTACGCCGCCTTGCCCGATCCGATCTCGCCCCGCAGCTCGACCCATTGCTCCGGGAGGAAGTACTCGAGGGCCCATCCGTTGAGCACGAGCGCCTGCTCCCGGCCGGACACGTGATAGAACACCGGGTTCCCCGCCACGAAGATCCCGCCCGGCAGGCTCCGGGAAGCGGACAGGAAGGCCGTCTCCTCGGCAGCCTCCCGATAAACCGGGTAGACCCGCGCCCGGAACTCTCCGGCGCTCTTCCGGGTCAGCGCGAAGCCGCACACCCCGAGATCGACGACCTTGCCGATCAGGGTCACCAGGCCGAAGGAGCACAGCGCGAGGAACGCCGCCCCGCCCAGCGCGGCCTTCGCCTTCGGGAGGCCGGCGCTCCAGCGGTCCTGCAGGTCCTCGATCCCGCGCGCCGCGAACACGCCGATCGGCACGGTCAGCAGCAGGTAGTGATACCCCCACCACGACGTCTTCTGCAGCAGGATGATGACGGCCCCCAGGAGCAGCCAGGCGAGGAGATGGACCAGAACGAGGTCCCGCGGTTTCCGCAGCGGGGTCCTCAGTCCCGGCAGCGCCAGCGCGATCGCCGGGGCGAAGGCGAGCACGAACCATCCCGCGTTTCGCGCGAAATCCAGGAAGCTCTTCCTCGGCGCGATCGCGAGGACCTTCGGCGGAATCACGAAGAGCGTCCGGTAGGCCAGGTCGAGGCAGCCGTGACGGACGAAGTAGCCGACGGCCGGCGCGACGGCCAACGCCGCGCCCGCCAGGATCGCGAGGCCCCGCCGCACGACGCGCAGCGCCGCGGGCTCGTTCCGGATCGACGGCACCTGCACGATCGCGGTCCACCAGAACGGGAGGAGGATCAGCGCGAACATCGGCTTGAACAGCAGCGCCATCCCGCCCGCCGCTCCCGAGATCAGGAGCCGCGGAATCCAGGCCCCGCCCTTCCCTTCGTCGCGCCCGACCGCGAACCAGAGCGAAGCGTAGAGCAACGGCCCGACGAGCCCTTCCACCTGGGTCAGGTGCCATTTCCTGACGACGGCGTAATAGAGTCCGACCGTCAGCAGCGGCAGCAGCGCGGCGGTCTCCGGCCGGCGAAAGCGATCTCGGAGCGTGGCCGTGAGGAACGCCGCGAACGCGAGCAGGTAAACCAATTCGAAAAAATGCAGGCCGATCTCGTTGAAGCCGAACAGCTCGCCCGCGAGGAGGTAGAAGGCGTAGATGCCGGGCGGTTTGAGGTCCCAGAAATCCTTATAGAGGACCTTGCCCGCGTCGAACTCGCGGGCGCCCGTCATGAAGAGCGCCTGATCTCCGTCGAAGGGCTGCGGCAGGTTCAGGATCCCGAGCAGCGCCGCCGCGGCGAGCGACAGGCATTCCAGCGTTCCGAACCGCCAGGGCGCGCGGACGTCTCCCATTCCCACCCCCGACCCTGCGCACTATAGAGGCGGAACCCGCCCGGGACAAGGGTTAGCCGTCCGCAGTCGTGGACAGGTAGGCGAGATCGTCCAGGAAATACGGGATGGGGATCCGTCGGAGGAGCGTCGTGGAAGCGAGCTTTTGGAGCGAGGGGGCGCCGATTTTCGAGGCCACCAGGCCCGCGGCCCACGCGGCGCTGAGAAACTTCCTCATCGGGCGGAGCCGGGCCGGCTGGAACCCGGACTTCAGGAGCAGCCCGCCGAGGCTGTTCGAGTCGAACAGATGGACCACCGAGGGCGGGCTGAGCTGCTGCCAGGAGCCGCCCATGATCTTGGACGTGGAGCTCGACCGATCCCAGGTCTCGACCATCAGCGCTCCGCCCGTCTTCAGCGCGAGGCGGATGTCGACCAGCGTCGACCGGATATCCGGGACGTGCTCGAGGACCTGGAAGGCCGTGACCGCGTCGACCGGCCTTCCGATCGCGGCGGATGCGGACTCGACGCTGTCGAAGACGTCGAATCCGAACCGCGAGCGCACCTGCTCGCGGCTCCACGGGGAGACGTCGACGCCGTACACGGTCCAGCCCTGCGCGGCCGCTTCGCTCATGAAGAACCCGCCGGCGCAGCCGATGTCGAGCAGGAGGCCGGGCGCCCGGATTCCCCGCCGCCGCATGCGGGCGAGGTGCCACCGGGCGTTGAGTCTATGGGTGGGCTCGTCGGCCATGTAGTTGGTATAGCCCGCGTCGGATCCCGCCTCGAAGTAGTCGGACGTGTAGATGCTCTGCGGCGGGCGGACCTGGTCGGAGCGCAGGGAAACCAGGTCGCAATCCGCGCATTCCAGGTATGTGAAGCGCGACACCTCGAGCCAGGTGCGGAGAGCGACGGAGCCGCAGGCGGCGCAGAGGCCCGCGGGGCCCCGCAGGCGTCTCGTACTGATGGGCGCGGATAGGGGTGCGCTCATAGGTGCCCAGTATATCGCAGCTCCGCCAAAACAATTCGCTCCAATCGTTCAAGAATGCCGAAGTTTTGGGCGCCCCTCCGCTACCGCCCCTGTGTGAAGACTTCCTGAAGCCACCGGGATTGATTGGAGTCGACCGACTCCCCGCCGCTATCATCGCTCGATCAGAGGGAGGATATCGCATGGCCGATGACGGGTCGATCCTGGTCACGGGTGCCGCCGGTCAACAGGGAGCGGTCGGGCGGACGGTCACCACTCTGCTTCTCGATCGCGGGCTTCCGGTTCGCGCCATGGTCCGCCGCGAGGATGATCGCGCGGCGGCCTTGCGCGCCGCCGGCGCCGAGGTCGTCGTCGGAGATCTCCTCGAACCGGCCGACGTCCATCGGGTGCTCCGCGGCTGCCGCCGCCTCTACTTCGGCATGTCGGTCTCCGAGCGGTACCTGGAGGCGACCGTGATCATGGGGACCGTCGCCCGGGACCTCGGGGTCGACGCCCTGGTCAACCTCTCCCAGATGACCGTCTCCGAGATGAGCATCCAGAACCTCACCTCCAGCCCTCAGCAACGGCAGCATTGGCTCAGCGAGCAGGCGATCGGGTGGTCCGGCCTGCCGGTGGTCACGATCCGGCCGACCGTTTTCCTGGAGGGCTTCTTCCTTCCCCTGACGGGTCCGAGCGTCCGCGACCGAAACCGCATCGAACTGCCGTTCGCAAAGGGCAAGACGTCTCCCGTTTCGACGGCGGATGTCGCCCGCGTGGTCGCGACCATCCTGGCCGACCCCAAGCCCCACCTGGGCCGGGTGCACGAACTGACGGGCCCCCGCTCGCAGGACGGGGACGGGATCGCCCGGGAATACTCGGAGGCGCTGAACCGGGAGGTCAGCTACCGGGACATCCCGCCCGCGGATTGGGAACGGGGTCTGAAGGGCGCGCGCCTGCCGGACCACCTGATCCACCATCTGCTGACGATGGCCGAGCTGAACCGGGCGGGCCGCTACGACCGGATGACGGACGCCGTGGAACGGCTGACCGGGACGCCGCCGATGGGCATCCGGGACTTTGTCGCGCTGCACGCGGACGAGTTCGGGGGCCGGCGACCCTGACCGGTTCGGGGAAGATTCTCGCGGTCGACAGGTTCCTTGCACAGGCCGGAGGAGGGTCCTGGGAGCCGCCTACCGCCGCCTGGACTCGCCCTGGAGCTTCGGCTCGGGGGCAGGACCCTGGAATGAACGCAAGGCATCCCGATCGATGTAGTCCCTGCAGGGGGGATTGGTGGAGTGGGTTGCGCTACCGAGTCTGAAGGGGATGCCCGAGCAGCATCCCCTAATCGGGAAACGTGATCACGATCCTCTGCTCGTTGCCCTCGCGTTGAACCAGCAACGTCGCTTCCTTGGGCGTGCTCTTCAGCGCCTGGCCGAGCGCGAAGGAGTCCTCGAGCGGCTGTCCGTTCATCTTGACGACCTTGTCGCCCAGCATCAGGCCGGCCTTTTCCGCGGCACCGTCCTTCGCCAGTTCGACGACCTGCATCTCGTCGTTGAGGCGGGCTCCGAGCGACTTGCGATTCATCCGCATCGCCCTCAGTCCCGTTCTCGGCAGGAGGTCGGGGAGGTCCGCGATCCCCAGAGCTCCGATCGCAACGACCAGGGAGGTATGCCGCTGATACTCCGGGATTACCAGCGTGAATGTGTCGTTCTGCGTGTGGTGGCCGAAGAAATAGTCGGCGCGGCCCGACTGGAGCCAGTGAAACCCCGGCACACCGACGCTGAGATAAGAGTCATGGTCGCTCCCGATGCCGAAAGGCAGGCCGCCGACTTTCCGGATCGTGAACTTCATCTCCGCATCGAGAGAACGCAGCCGCTCCAGTCCCTCTTCGAAGAGCGGCACCATCGAGTCGAGGGCATGAATGCCCGACACGTAGTTCGTCCCGCCGTCATGCACCAGGACCGCCGAGATCTTCGGGGTTTCTTCGGGATGAGCCTTGATATAGGCGCGGGAGCCCTGGAGACCCTGCTCCTCTCCGCTCCAGAGCATGAAGCGGATCGTCCGTCTCGGCTTCGCGCCCGCGACGGTGAGGAGCCTGGCCGCCTCGAGCGTGGAGCAGACGCCCGTGCCGTTGTCCGTCGCCCCCGTGGCGCCGTCCCAGGAGTCCAGGTGCCCTCCGACGATGACCAGCTCGTCGGGCTTCTCGCTGCCGGGCAACTCCGCGATCACGTTGTACAGCGGAATCGGACCCTTCCGGAATCGGACGTCGATGTCGATCGTGAGCTGGACGTCTTTCCCCGATTTGAGGAGATTGACGATCTTCTGATGCTCGCTGCCGAGCATCGTGACGGTGACCCGCCGGGGCAGCTTGCCCTCCTCGATCCGAGGATCCCCCCGGGTGTGGATCAGTTCGTCCCCTTCCGTCCGGATCACGCCGGCGCTGCCCGCCTCGTCGTACGCAACGCGGTACTTCTCCGACTCGCGCTCGGAGGAGATCACCCAGGCGCCCTTCAGCTTCTCCTTCATGGAGATCAGTTCCTGGTCGCTCGTCGGCGCCAGGATCGCCGGACCGGTCACCGGACCCCGGGTGCCCGCGGACCAGGCGTTGAAGCCGATCGTCAGCGGCAGGATTTCCGGGGCGGTCATCTTCGCGGACCAGGGACCCCGATCGAAACCCACCGGGAACGATCCCCACTCTTCCAGCCGCACCTTGAGGCCCATCTTCCCGAACTCGCGTCGAGCCCATTCGCAGGCCCGGTCCAGGTTCGTCGAACCGGTCAGTCTCGGCCCGATCGTATTCGTCAAATGGTCGAGGTATTCCATGACCCGGCTGTGCTCGCGCTCCTCCCGGATCATCGAATCGGCGACCGGCTCGGAACGCGGCAGCAGGAACAGCAGGACAAGGAACGCGCGAGGGGACATCGGCATGAGGGACATCCTGGATAACGACAGGGAGGATCATACAAGATCCCCCCCCGGGTCCAAAGGGTAATTTCAGACCGATTGCGATGCCGCGCTAGGTGAGACCGACGAGGACCATGCCGGCCGCGATCAGCGCCAAGCCCATCCACGTCGATCCCTGCAGCCGCTCCCCGAGGAAGAGGATCGAGGCCAAGACGAGCAGCACCAGGCTGAGCCCCTCGAAGGGATAGAGATAGCTGAGGTCGAGGCCCTGGAGCAGCTTGAGCCACGCCAGGAACCAGAACGCCAGCATCGCCGTTCCCGCGGCCACGCGGGAGAGGCGGCCGGCCGTTCGGGTCATTCCCTGCTTGAGCAGGACCTGTCCGGCGACTTGCGAGACCTGGGCGAGCAGGATCAATCCCAGCTGGACCAGCGTCATGGGGCGGCCCCCTGTCGATCCGGGGGCCGCACGAGGAACCAGGTCCCGACGATGATCAGGGCGATGCCGGCGGCGCGCGCCGGGCCGAAGCGCTCTCCCAGAAACACCCACGCGCCCAGCGGGATCAGGGCATGGGAGAGGTTGGTCACGGGGTAGGCGATGTGAAGCGGGACCCGTCGCAGCAGGTAGAGCCAGTTGACGAAGCTCAAGAGATAGCAAAGGATGCCCGCCAGGACCCATCCCGATCCCAGCGCGGCGACGCCGGTCCGCGAGAGCCAGCGAGGAGCCGGGGCGCCGGCCGAGGCCAGGGCCCCCTTCTTCAGCAGCAGTTCCGAGATCGTGACCAGCGCCGCGTTGAGGCCCAGGTGCAGGGGGGCGCTGAGGGACCACGGCACGGCCCGGAGCTCCCCTGGAGTAAGGGCCGCCGTCTCCTCTTCGGTCACAGATCGACCGCGTTGGAGAACTTCCGGAGCAGCGGCTCGTGGCGGGCCGGAGTCAGCCACGGAGCGACGCGCTGAAGGATCCCGTTGGTCAGGCGGTTCCGGTGCCACACGTAGAGATCGAGCGGTTCGAGCTGGAAGCCCATCCGAAGCTTGGGGTCGTAGTTGAGCGAACCGCTGTGGTAGCGGCGCACCCCGTTCCGGCAGGCCCAGTCGATCACGTCGCGCTTCACGATGAAGTAGAGATGCAGGTCGAGGGCCACCCGGTAGTCCAGTCCGATCGCATCGGCCCAGAGCTCCTCCTGGAAGAGGGTGCAGGCGTCGAACGCGACCGCGCGACCTTCCTGGCTCCAGATGAAAAACCGGGACCGCTCCGGCATCTCGCGGCCCAGCCGCCCGAAGTACTCGGGCGTCAGCGTCTCGAAGCGAAACTTCGAGTGCTGGTGGACCTGCAGGTACAACGGGTACAGCTCGGCCATCCGGTCGGAGATGTCGTTCACCACCTCGACCGTCAGCGGCGGCAGGCGATCGGCCTCACGGAACTTGCGTCGCAGGTCGCCCCGCGCTTTGGAGCTGAGACCCTTCAGGTATTCGTCGAAGTTCCTGCACTTCAGGTCCATCACGACGGACGGCATGCTGGGGATCCGCGCATAGCCGTTCTCGACGAAGGTCTGGAGGGCGAAGCGCCATTCGGCGGGAAAGTCCTTGAGCACGATCATCGGTGCCCGGAGCCGGCGGGAGACGAGCGGGAGAGCCTCCCCGAGCGCCCGCGCGCACCAGAGGTGGTCCCGGGCCTCGGCGCCGAGGGCCGCCTCTCCGACGGTCGGGCCGACCCACAGGATCCGGAATCGCGCGAGGCCCGGCGCCATCCGGGTCAGAAGCGTCGCGATGCGCCGCGTCCGCTCCGGGAGTCCCTGCAGCACGTCCTGGACGGAGACGAAAAACGGCTGGACGGCCCGCACCCGGCCCGCAGCGTCCTCGAGGACCAGATAGTGGTACTGGAAGGGCGGAATCGTCGAATCGAGGATCTCGTAGTAGCGGGAGTCGCGGCGCATCCCGGTCCAGACCCGCTTCCATTCCTCCAACCCCTGCAGGCTGAGCCGGTCGCACAGGTAGGCGGTTCCCGAGGGAATGGCGAGCGGTGGGCCCCAGGAACGAAGGCGCCGGATCGAGGACGGGGTCCGGACACGGCTCGTTCCAGGCACGGTCATGATTGCTCAGGAGATTGAGCACCGGTCGCGCGCGAGTGTTACGCGGCGGCGCAAGATCGGGCTCGGGGCCACGCCAGGCGGGTGCCGAGGGGGGAAACAAAAAAGGCCGGGGCGCAGACCTAAGTGCCTGCGCCCCAGCCGGATTGTTTGGTAGCGGGGGCGCGCGCCGCCCCACCCCGACAAAGTCGATCAAGTTCGGCCCTTCGGACCTCGAACCGTTCCTGAAGGCCGACAAACTTCGTTCTTAGCGTCTTATCGGATTCCCTTCCCTGATCGGGCGGGGTTGCTCTTTGACAATTGGGTAGCTTGGACGGATCTGTGCAAACAGGGCCGGTAGTCTCGGCCTCTAGACTGAAACTGAACGTGAAGCCCGAAGTACCCAATTTGAAGCAGGATCGCGCCCTCGGGCGCGACGGAGACCAGGTCGGGGCCCCTCGCCCCTTTTCCAGCAGCTCTCAGGGCTGCCGGCGAGGGGCTCCTCTGCTCTTCGGCCGAAGTTTATCTACCGCGCAAAGAACTCTACGTCCGCGCTTGTTGCAATTACGAAAGATTGGCCGGTTGCTGAAAAACCACAAGCCCTGAACTCCCCGGCACCAGCCAAATCGAGTCTTACGCAACCAGACGACATGCGTTCAACCAGTACGGACGTTCCAGGTGGCTCGAGGAAGACGGAAATATCCGGCCATTCCAGCGTCAAGGCTTGGAGATGCCACCTATCGGCTGTGGTCAGCGGCAGCCCACCGCCCATTAGCCCGGCGATTCTGATGGAATGGCTTGCCAATGGGCCGAAGCCCTTGGCAATCAGTCTAATTTCGTCATACCAAGACGGATCGAGCGGCTGGGGATCCCTCGCTAGGCGCTGCCCGGTAAGTGCGTCAAAGATCCCTCTTCCTGATTCGGACACCACCAGGAGATGATCTGTTCCATCGGCAAAGCCGATCTCTCTTAGACCCCCGACAGGCTGGCTCCCCCTATGGTGCCAAGGTAACGGAGGAGCCTTGAGCTGGAATTTCTGCAGCCGCTGTTTAATCCCCTGTGTGTAGTCCATCTATGCGGTAGGTCGCTCATCCACCGTGAGCGAAACTATTCCCTTTGATACAGTTCGATTGTCCTACCATCAGGGTCGCGCGCTATGGCCATGGTACCCCATGGCGTGGGCCTCGCCTCGCTTGACAAGATTGTTCCCCTGGCCTTCAGGACGGCGAGAGTGTTCTCCAGGCTTGCAACGGCAAATCCCAAGCGCGCCTCGGTAGATGGAACTTCCGGTCCCGCCTTTAGGGGATAAATCTCCAAGGTTGCGTCACCCAACTTTGCAGCGAAATGGATTGGGCCGTTCCCATGCTGCTCCTGCACGAAAGAAAATCCGAGACACTCGTAAAACCCCCTCAGGTTTTCGGGGGAAGATGACCTCAACACCAATAGTCTGAATGACGGGCTTTCCATGGCAATTAGATCTTACTTCTAACGGACTGCAGGTCGCCTTTAGAAATATTTCGCATCCCTATCCAAATGCTTCCCGAGGTATGGGAGGCATCAACGCCCGGCGACCTGATGCGGGAGTGGAGGACTCGCGCGGTCGCCAAACCAACGATCCGGTTCCAAAAGAGCGCAGGCACATGCGGATGGCACCAGGGATGCCGCCCATTCGCCGCCTACGCCACCACAAACTTCACGGGACTCGCGCCGAACGTGACCTTCGGGTCCGGGGTCGGTACGGGTCGGCCGGGGTTTGGGGTCAGGAACCGTGGTGCAAGGCATCCC
>Ga0137410_10003438_pt1 | contig 10698 bp, 11 predicted proteins | sample CZODoug1_16funga_FD_108878 | JGI IMG/M metagenome (GOLD analysis project Ga0137410, IMG submission 108878) | Vadose zone soil fungal communities from Angelo Coast Range Reserve, California, USA - CZODoug1_16fungal (Illumina Assembly) | ecosystem: Environmental > Terrestrial > Soil > Vadose zone... | reverse complement strand
GTGATCTACACGGTGCTCCTCAAGCCGGCGACCCCGCAGAATATCGTCATCGGGGGGGCCTCCGGCGCGATGCCGCCGGTGCTGGGTTGGGCCGCCGTGACCGGGGAAGTCTCGCCCGAGGCACTGCTTCTTTTTCTGATCATTTTCGCCTGGACGCCGCCGCACTTCTGGGCGCTCGCGCTCTATCGCACCGAGGATTTTGCGAAAGCCGGGCTGCCGATGCTGCCCGTCACCCACGGCCAGCGCTTCACGCGGCTGTATGTCCTGCTGTATACGCTGGTGCTCTTTGCCTCCGCCCTGCTGCCGTTCGCCTACGGGATGAGCGGCGGGATCTATCTCATAGCGGCCCTGACCCTGGGGGGCGTGTTCGTGGCGTACGCGATTCGGCTCTACGTCCGCTATAGCGACGCGCTGGCGCGGCGCACGTTCCGCTATTCGATCGCCTATCTGGCGCTGCTCTTCGCCGCGCTGCTCGTCGACCACTATTTCCACCTTTGAGGATCTACGTGCGGGCACTCTTCTGCGTGGTCCTTGCCGCCGTTACCCTCGGCGGATGCAGCGGCTCGGGCCCTTCGTTCAAGAACACCGACATCACCGGCGCAGACTACGGCAAGGACTTCACGCTGACCGATCACACCGGAAAGACGCGGACGCTCGCCGACTTTCGCGGCAAGGTCCTGGTGGTCTTCTTCGGCTACACGCATTGCCCGGACGTGTGCCCGACGACGCTCGCCGACCTGAAGATCGCAAAAGAACAATTGGGCCAGGACGGCAACCGAGTGCAGGTCGTCTTCGTCACGGTCGACCCGGAGCGGGACACGCGGCGGCTGCTCGCCAACTACGTCCCGGCGTTCGATCCAAGCTTCATCGGCCTCTACGGCGACCTCGCAAGGACCGCCAGCGTCGCGAAGGAGTTCAAGGTGTTCTATCAGAAGGTGCCGGGAAAGGCGCCGGGCAACTACACCGTGGACCACACTGCCGCCAGCTACGTGTTCGATTCCCAGGGGCGCCTGCGGCTGCTCGTGCGCCCAGGCAACGTCCCGAATCTCGTCGCCGACCTGAAGACGCTCCTCAGCGCCAAGGGCTGACAGGTCTTTGCAAGAGTCGAGCCGGCTGCAGCCCCGAGCGTCACATCCCGGTTAAGCGATCCCCGTTCCGAACCGTTATTCTTAGTCACCGTGCACGCAAAGGGCACCTGAAGCCATGAAGGTCCTGATCGTCGACGACTCCCCCACGATCCGCGCGGCGCTCCGCGGCTTGGTCCAGAAAATGGGTCACTCGGTAATCGAGGCGGCGGATGGCAGCAAGGCTCTGGCGATCTACGCGCAGGATCGGCCGGACCTCGTGCTGATCGACGTCGTGATGCCCGTCATGGACGGCTACGAGGCTGCGCGTCAAATGCGGCACAGCCGCCCCGACGAGTGGGTTCCGATAATTTTCCTGAGCTCCAAGGAAGCCGATCAAGACCTGGATCGTGCCATCGAGGCGGGCGGCGACGACTACCTCGTCAAGCCGGTGAGCTTTGTCGTCCTGAACGCCAAGATTCGCGCCCTGCAACGGATCGAATCCACCCGCACGAAGCTGTTGGAAATGTCGCGCGACCTGGCCGCCGCCAACCGCGAGCTGGAGAATCTCTCCCGGCAGGACGGGCTCACCGAAATCGCGAACCGCCGCTACTTCGATACCTACCTGCTGACCGAGGTAAAGCGCGCCTCGCGCGAGCGCCAGCCGTTGTCGCTCATATTGGCTGACGTCGATTACTTCAAGGCGTTCAACGACTGCTACGGCCACCAGGCCGGGGACGACTGTCTGCGGCGGGTAGCGTCGGCGCTGAAGGCGGTTGGCAGACGCCCGGCGGACCTCGCTGCACGCTATGGCGGTGAGGAATTCGCCATGGTGCTTCCTTCAACGGCCATGGAAGGAGCCGTCGACGTGGCGAAATCGCTCGCTCGGGCGATCGATGCGCTGGCGATCCCGCACGTGCGTTCCGGCGTGAGCACCAACCTAACCCTCAGCCAGGGTATCGCCTCGCTGATCCCTGTTCACGACACGAAGTCGGAGACCATCATAGAGTTCGCGGATCAGGCCCTTTACCAGGCCAAACAGCAGGGGCGCAACCGCTACGTCATCTCGACGGGCAAATAAAAAGCCGCGCCGAAGCGCGGCTCATCCAACACTGCGCGCAGGTTTTCAGGCGGGGGCGATGAGCCCCTTCATTTTTTCCAGCGCCTTGCCTTCGATCTGGCGAATGCGCTCGGCGGAAACCTTGAACTCGGCGGCGAGCTCGTGCAACGTCGCCGGGTCATTCTCGCGCAGCCAGCGCGTTTCGATGATGCGGCGGCTGCGCGGGTCGAGGCTCGCCAGGGCGTTCTCCAGGCCGCGCGCCCGAAGCGATTCTTCCTGCTTTGCCTCGGCGAGATCCGACGGCCCGGGCGAGCGGTCGGCGAGGTACGCGATGGGTGCGTACGACTCGTCTTCGTCGCTCGAGGGTTCTAGAGCGATCTCCTGCCCGGTCAGGCGCATCTCCATCTCGGCGACGTCTTGCGGCTTCACCTTGAGCTGCTTCGCCATCGATCCGATCTCCGCTTGAGTCAGCGGGCCGAGCGTGGGCTTCATGCTGCGCAGATTGAAGAAGAGCTTGCGTTGCGCCTTGGTCGTCGCGACCTTCACCAGGCGCCAATTGCGCAGCACGAACTCGTGGATCTCGGCGCGGATCCAGTGGACGGCGAACGACACCAGCCGGACCCCGCGCTCGGGATCGAAGCGCTTGACGGCCTTCATCAGGCCGATGTTGCCTTCCTGGATCAGGTCCCCGTGGGGCAGGCCGTAGCCCATATATCCGCGGGCGATTGCCACCACCAGGCGAAGGTGCGACAGAACCAGCTGGCGTGCTGCTTCGACGTCGTCCTCGGCCCTGAACTTGCGTGCGAGCTCGAGCTCTTGTTCGGGCGAGAGCATCGGAAAGCGATTCACTGCCTGGATGTAGTTCTCCAGGCTTCCAACGGGGACGGGCATTGTCATGGTACGGGTCATTGCGATTTCCCCCAGTTCAGAACATCGATTTTAGCACTCACGATATTAGAGTGCTAAGTGGCGGACCGGTTCCCAGCCTGGGCTTGTCCCTGGCAATCGCTCTTCGAGCCGCGGTCTAAATTGACCTATCTACGGCCTCTTTCAAGTAAGTGTCTACTTACTGATAAATAGGCCCCCAACCAGCCCAGCGTTGCCGCTGATCCCAGCACGGCACCCATTTCGCGGGAGCTCGGGAAGCTCAGATGAAGATCGGTGCCGTAGAGCTGCGCGAGCGTCCCAAGATCGCGATTCAGAAAGGCGAGCCCGGCGACCACGATCCCCAGGGCAGCCAACCCTCCCAGCAGGCCGAGCACGGAGCCAAGATAGAAAAACGGCCGGCGGATGTACGCGTGTGTCGCGCCGATCAGACGGCACAGCTCGATCTCATCGCGCTGCGTGAGGATCTGCAGGCGGATCGTGTTGAACGTCACGGCCACCAGGGCGATGCCGAGCAATCCCGCAAGCAGCACCACACCGGTCCGACCCAGACGAAGCAGCGCGTCCATCCGTCTGACCCACTCGGAATCTGCCTGCACGTAGGCGACCTTGGGTAAGGATTTGAAGTCGAGCTCGAGCCGATCCGCCGACACGGGGTCGCTCGCCGAAAGGGTGACCACGAAGGCGTCGGGCAGGGGATTCTGCGGCAGGCTCGCGATGACCTCCTCCAGGCCGCTCGCGCGGCCGAGATCCGCGAGCGCCGCATCGCGGGATATGAAGCGCACGGCGCGCACGCCTCGCGCTCCTTTGAGCCGGGCCTCGACGGCGGCGGCATCCGCTCTTCCCGCATCTCTTGCGAGGAAAACGGTGAGTTGCGGGTCGACGGATACCTTGCGGGACAGGGACTCGAGGTTCGCGAGCAGGCAGTAGACCCCAAACGGAAGTGCCAGCGCGACTCCGATCGCGAGGACATTGAGCGTGGTGGCGAAGGGCGACCCCGCCAGGCGCGCGGTGGTTTGAGCAAGACTCAGGCGATGGTGCTGCAGCCACGCCCTCATTGAAGCCTGCCGTGATCGAGCGCCAAGACTCGCTTGCGGTACTTGCCGATCACCTGCGGGTCGTGTGTGGCCACCAGCACGGTGACGCCGACCTGGTGGAAGGCGTGGAACATCTCCATGATCTCGCCGGCGTAGGCGGCGTCGAGACTGGCGGTAGGTTCATCGGCCAGGAGGATCGCGGGGCGGTTCACGACGGCGCGCGCGACGCACAGGCGCTGCTGCTCGCCCCCTGACAGGGTTACGGGATTCGCCTTCTCGCGCGTGAGAAGGCCGACCTTGTCGAGGGCCGCGCGTGCGCGCCGCGCGGCCTCGCGATAGGGTTGCCCGGTCACGATCAGCGGCAGCATTACGTTGTCGAAGACGCTCCTGTCGTAGAGAAGCTTCTGTCCCTGAAAAACCAGGCCCAGGTTGCGCCGCAAGTAGGGTATCGCCGCCGAGCGCATCGACGAAACATTCTGGCCGTTGACGAGCACCGTCCCGCCGTTGGCGCGCTCGATCGCGGCAATCAGCTTGAGAAGGGTCGTCTTGCCGGCCCCTGAGTGGCCGGTGAGGAACAACATTTCCCCCGGCTCGACCGAAAAGCTCACCGCCTTCAGCGCTTCGAACCCTCCCGGATAGCGCTTGCTGACTTGGTGGAGCGAGATGATTGGCATGCCGCCGGGGAGTCGTGAGGCTAGCCGAGAACCGCCGCGGCGAATTCACGCGCGACAAAAGGACGGAGGTCGTCCGCGCCTTCGCCCACCCCTAGAAACCGAAGCGCCAGAGGGTTCCGCGATCGTGCGAGCGCGATCGCGCACACCACCCCGCCCTTCGCGGTGCCGTCGAGTTTCGTGAGAATCAGTCCCGTGAGCCCGAGCGCCTCGTCGAAGACTTTGACCTGATTGAGCGCATTCTGGCCGGTGTTAGCATCGAGCACGAGCCAGATCTCGTGCGGGGCGCCCGGTTCGGCCTTGGCGACCACCCGCTTGATCTTAGCCGCCTCCTCCATCAGATGCGCCTGCGTCGGCAGGCGTCCCGCGGTGTCCGCGATCACCACGTCGGTGCCGCGCGCCCGCGCCGCGGCGATCGCGTCGAACACGACGGCGCCGGGATTGCCGCCCGATTGCGCGACGACCGGGACCTCGTTCCTCTCGCCCCACGCCGCGAGCTGCTCGCGCGCCCCGGCCCGAAAAGTATCCCCCGCGGCGAGCAGCACGGAACGACCCTGGTCCCGGAAGTACTTCGCGAGCTTGCCGGCCGATGTCGTCTTGCCCGCGCCGTTGACCCCCGCGAGCATGATCACGTAAGGCTTCTTTCCGGCGAGATCCAGAGGGCGCTCGAGCGGAGAGAGTAGCTCGAGGAGCCTCTCGCGCAGTACCGATCTAAGCTGTTGGGCCGTTGTCGCGTCGCCCGCGCGCTCACGCAGCCGGGCGAGCAAGAACTGTGTTGCCTCGACTCCCGCGTCGCTAGCGAGCAGTGCGGTCTCGATTTCCTCGATCAGCCCCGAATCGATGGTGCGGTCGCCAAGCATGCTCGAGAGGCGCGAGCGCGTCCTGGCGAGCCCCTGCCCGAGGCGCGCAGCCCAAGAGCCCTGCCTAGCCGTTTCGGACGACGCTTCAAGCATGAATTGACGGGATACAAACCACTATAGAATAGCGACGTCTGATTTTAGCATTCGTCGCAATGATTTCCCGTCAAGCCTTCTTCATTTTCGCAGCGCTGACGTTCGCTTCGGCAGCGCAAGCCGACCCGCGCGAGTTCACTCTCGCGAACGGGCTGCGTCTCATCGTCAAGGAGGACCACCGCGCGCCGACCGTGGTGCAGCAGGTTTGGTACCGGGCGGGCTCGATGGACGAGTCGCCGGGAACGACCTGGGTCGCGCACGTGCTCGAGCACATGATGTTCAAGGGAACGCGCCGTGTCGGCCCCGAGGAGTTTTCGCGGCTGGTCGCCGAGGCCGGAGGAAGGGACAATGCTTTCACTTCGACGGACTACACCGTATATCACGAGCAAGTGCATCGTGATCGCTTGCCGTTCGTGATGCGGCTGGAGGCCGACCGCATGGCGAATCTCGCGATCCGTCCGGAAGAATTCGCGCGGGAGATCAGGGTGGTGATGGAAGAGCGCCGCCTGAGCACCGAGGACCAACCACGCGCCCTGCTGGACGAGAACCTGCTCGCCACCGCATTCTCGGCGCATCCCTACAAGTGGCCGACGATTGGGTGGATGCAGGATCTCCAGAACATGGACTGGAAGGACGCTCAAGCGTGGTACAGGAGCTGGTACGCGCCGAATAACGCGACCGTGGTGGTGGTCGGCGACGTCGACGCCGGGCAGGTCGTCGCCTGGGCCAAGCGGTATTACGGGCCGCTCGCGCGCAGGGCCATCCCGCCGCGCAAGGCGCAGTCTGAGCCCGCGCAGCGAGGCATGAGGCGGGTAGTGCTGAAGGCGCCGGCCGAGCTGGCGTATGTGCGCTTTGGATACAAGGTGCCCGCCCTGCGCGATCCGGCGAAGGACTGGGAACCATTCGCGATCGCGGTGCTGGTGAAGGTGCTCGGGGGCAACGACGCAGCCCGGCTCAATCAGATCCTGGTGCGGGAGCGCCGCATCGCCACGTCCGCGGGCGCCGAGTACGAGCTCCTCTCGCGCGGTCCCGGAATGGTATTTCTGAACGCCGCCGCCGCTCAGGGACACTCCGGAGCCGAGCTCGAGTCCGCCCTGCGGGAGATCGCGGCTCAGGTCGCGGTCCAGGGGGTCACCCCGGAAGAGCTGCAGCGCGCCAAGGTGCAGCTCCTTGCGCAACTCGTCTATCGGAGGGACTCGTTCTTCGCGCAGGCGATGGAGCTCGGCGAGCTGGAGTCGAGCGGACTGTCCTTCCGCGACGCCGACCGGATTCCCGAGCGGTTAAAGACTATATCGGCCGAGCAGGTCCAGAGCGTCGCCGCGAAGTATCTCGTCGATGACGCGCTGACCGTGGCTGTGCTCGATCCGCAGCCGCCCGGCCGGAGTGCGTCGGCGCACATCGCGCCCGCCGCCGCGCACTGAGCATGCGCCCGCCGTTGCGCGCCTCGATCACGCTGCTGCTTCTCGCGGCGGCCCTGCCCGCCGATGCGAGGGTGCAGATCGAGCACTGGACCACGCAGTCCGGGGCTCGGGCGTATTTCGTCGAAACCCACGCCTTGCCGATCGTCGATGTGTCGGTCGAGTTCGCGGCTGGCGGCGCCTACGATCCGCGCGAGCGTGCCGGCCTTGGCCAGCTTACGCTCGCCCTGCTGAAGGGCGGCTCCGCGCGCTTTTCCGAGGCCGAGGTGGATCGCCGGATCGCCGATGCCGGCGCACAGCTGCGCGACAGCTTCGACCTCGACCGCGCCGGCTTCGCGTTGAGAACTTTGTCCTCCGAGGCCGAGCGCAAAGCGGCCGTGGAGACGCTCGCCGAGATCCTGCAGTCCCCGCGCTTCGCAAGCGACATCTTCGAGCGCGAGAAAGCACGCGCCATCGCAAACGCCGCGGAAGCCGAAACCCAGCCCGACCATATCGCCGAAAAGCGCTTGTATGCCCTCATGTATCCGTCGCACCCCTACGGGCTGACCGCGACACCCACCACGCTCGCTGCGATCACCCGGGAAGACGTCGAGCGCTACTACCGCGCCCGCTACGGGGCCGCGGGGACCGCGGTGACGATCGTCGGCGACTTGAACATCGATGCCGCAAGATCTCTCGCCGAGCAGCTCACCTCGCGCCTTGCCCCCGGCGGCGACGTCGCGCTCCCTCCGCCTGCGCCGCCGGGGCCGGGAGAGACGGTGCGCGTGGCGCATCCTTCGACGCAAAGCCACGTGCTCCTCGGCGAGGCCGCGCTGGCTCGCGACGACCCCGACTACTTTCCGCTTCTGGTGGGAAATTACATCCTCGGCGGCGGCGGATTCGTGTCGCGGCTCATGACCGAGGTGCGCAGCAAGCACGGCCTTGCCTACAGCGTCTACAGTTATTTCTACCCATTCGCGCAGCGCGGTCCGTTCCAAGTCGGCCTGCAGACGCGTCGCGACCAAGCCAACGAGGCCCTCAGGCGCGTGCGGGACGTGATTGCGGAATTCGTGGCGCGGGGACCCACGGAGACCGAGCTCAAAGCGGCGAAGAAAAGCCTTGTCGGCGGTTTTCCCTTGCGCATCGATACCAACCGCAAGCTCCTTGAGCAGTTGGCCGTGGTCGCCTTCTACAGGCTACCGTCAGACTGGCTGGATGCCTACCCTGCGCGGCTGGAGGCGGTGACGCTCGACCAGGTCCGTGGCGCCTTTGCGCGCCGCATCGCTCCGGACAGGCTCGCCACCGTGGTCGTCGGTGCGACGGACTAGACGCAACACCGTTCGCATCATCGGCGGCCAATGGCGCAGCCGCATCCTCGAATTTCCCGATGCCGCGGATCTGAGACCGACGCCGGATCGCGTTCGCGAAACGCTCTTCAACTGGCTGGGACAGGACCTGGGCGGTGCGGCGTGCCTCGATCTGTTCGCGGGCAGCGGCGCTCTGGGCTTCGAGGCGCTCTCGCGCGGCGCGGCCTCCGCCGTCATGGTGGAGAAGGATTCCGCGGCGTTGCGGGCGCTTCGCGAGAACGCAGGCAAGCTGGGTGCGAGCAATCTGACTGTCGTCCGCGGCGATGCGCTAGAATTCGCCCGGGAAACGCGCTCGCGCTTCGACGTCGTGTTCGTCGATCCGCCGTATCGGCTGAACCTGCAGGCAGCGGCGCTTTCCCTGGTACGCGGACTTCTTTCCCCGCACGGGCGCGTTTTCGCGGAAAGCGCGTCACCGTTGGAGACGCTCCGCGGCTGGACGGTTCTCAAGAGCTCGCGCGCGGGGAACGTGCATTTCTATCTTCTGGGAGGGGAGGTCGATGATCAAGGCGGTGTATCCGGGAACGTTTGATCCGATTACCCTGGGGCACCAGGACCTGGTGCGGCGGGCGGCGGCGCTCTTCGATCAGGTGGTCGTCGGCATCGCCGCGAGCGAAGCGAAACGTCCCTTCTTCGAGCTCGAAGAGCGTATCCGTCTCGCCCGCGAGGTCTTGAAACCGTATCGCAACGTGACGATCGAGGGCTTTCGCGGCCTGCTCATGGATTTCGTCCGGACGCAGAAGGCTCAAGTCATCGTGCGGGGCCTCAGAGCGGTATCGGACTTCGAATACGAATTTCAGATGGCGGGGATGAACCGCAATCTGCATCCGGATGTCGAAACGGTTTTCCTGACCCCGGCCGAGCAGTACCAATTCATTTCGGCGACGATCGTGCGCGAGATCGCATCGCTGGGAGGGGACGTGAGCACGTTCGTCCAGCCGCTGGTCGTCCGTGCTCTCGCGCAAAGGGCCGGTAAGCGCAGGAAGTAGGGCCCCCTCAGGTCTGGCAGGTCGAACAGTAGAAGCTGGAGCGCTGGCCGAGGCGGGCCACCCGGATCGCGGCTCCGCAAACCCGGCAGGGCAGCGTGGCGCGATCGTAGACGTAATAGTGCTGCTGGAAGTAGCCCGAGGCTCCGTCGGAATGCACGAAATCGCGCAGGCTCGATCCGCCCGCCGCGATCGCGGCCAGCAGCGTATCTCTCACCGCATCGACCAGCCGCGCGCAGCGCTCGCGCGACAGGCGTCCCGCGCGTGCGCGCGGATGGATCCCCGCCTTGAATAGGCTTTCATTCGCGTAGATATTGCCGACACCCACGATCATCCTCGCGTTCATCAGCAGCTGCTTGATGCCGACATCGCGGCCGCGGGTGACCTCGTACAGGAACTCCGGCGAGAACTCTTCACTGAGCGGTTCGACGCCGAGCCGCGCGAGCAGCGGGTGGCGGGAGGAATCGCCCCGGCTCCAGAGGACGACGCCGAAACGGCGCGGGTCGCGTAAGCGTAGAGCGGAGCCGCCGAAGACGAGGTCCAGATGATCGTGCTTACTGGGAGCTGACTCGGGCTCGATCACGCGCAGGCTCCCCGACATGCCCAGGTGCACAATGAGAAAACCTGCGTCGCATTCGAACAGCAGGTACTTCCCGCGCCGTCGCAGACGCCTTACCCGCTGGCCGACGACGAGGCGCGCGATATTGCGAGGCACGCGCTGCCGCAGGTTGGGATTTCGCACCGTGATGCCGGTGATGGCTTTCCCGAGCACGAACGGCTCGATGCCGCGACGGGTGATCTCCACTTCCGGAAGTTCTGGCACAGAGGGAACTCGGCGTCCTTGTCTCGCCTCTTAAATATACCTAAACTAGCCCCTCAGGACAGCAAGCCCCTCATGTTCAATTCACAGGTCGTTTTGTCCCCTTTCTCGGGTGTGTCGCGCTGGGTAACCGCGGCTGTGTTCGCCCTCGTCGTCGGGTGCGCGGGGAACCCGCCGCAGCCGGGTTCCCCGGGGGAGGAGGCGCAGGAGGAATCCGACTCGGACCTGAGTTCGGGCGAGACTCCGGCAATCGCGCCCGAGCCCGAGAACCACTCAGCGTATCCCAATCAGGACCTCACCGAGAACCTGCTCTACGAATACCTGCTCGCAGAGGTCGCGGTACAGCGCGGCAACGTCGCGCTGTCGGCGCAGGCGTACCTGGATCTCGCAAAGCGCACCCACGATCCGCGGATTGCGCGGCGTGCCACCGAGGTCGCGCTGTTTGCGCGCATGAACAACGC
>Ga0137410_10003436_pt1 | contig 10703 bp, 9 predicted proteins | sample CZODoug1_16funga_FD_108878 | JGI IMG/M metagenome (GOLD analysis project Ga0137410, IMG submission 108878) | Vadose zone soil fungal communities from Angelo Coast Range Reserve, California, USA - CZODoug1_16fungal (Illumina Assembly) | ecosystem: Environmental > Terrestrial > Soil > Vadose zone... | reverse complement strand
TAAACCCTGACATCACACGCCGTCTGAGCATTTCGTGGTAAGTTCGCGCCGTCTTTGGTCGGACGGCGGCGTGATGGGGGTCTGGCATCGCCCCTGCACTCTCCGGGTCGGCCCTGGGGAGGGCCGGCATGCGCCGTCAGCGTGGGTTCACCTTGATCGAGCTGCTCATCGTGGTGGCGATCATCGGCATCCTCGCCGCAATCGCCATCCCCCTGTACGCCAACACGCAGATGCGCGCGCGCGTGGCCAAGGCCCAGGCCGACACGCGGGCGCTCGCCTCCGCCGTCGCCATCTACTCGGCCCACTGTGGTGGGCTCCCCGACAACACCGCCAACACCGGCAACTGCCCGATGACGATGAACCAGTCCGGAGCGTTGCCAGCGGTGCTGATGCTGCCGCAGACGAACGCCCAGAACGCCGTCGCCGGCCCCTTCCTCAACGCCCTGCCCACACTGCCGTCGGGCTGGACCGGCACCGGCGCGAGCTACACGTACACGAGCGACGCGGCCGGCATGTTCAGGATCTGCGGCAGCGGCGACGGCATCATCGCCTCGACTCCGAACGCTTCCACCTGTCCATAAATCCGCGCATCCCACAGACCGGCCGGGTCTGCTAGCATCCGGGCCGTGGCGAGAGCCTTCGGACGCCGGCGGATCAGGAACGTCTTCGGGACGCCGCCCTCGGCGATCCCGCGCGAGATCCGTCCGAAGCGCGCGGCGCCCAAGCGCGTCGAGCCGCCGCCGTTCGACATCGACGCCGTCCGCTTGAAGCCGCCGCCCCGCCCGCGCCGCAAGCGCTGATCCCACGCCAATCATCTCCGTAACTCGACGGCCCGAGTGATGCCGACCCGCAAGCGCGTGCTGCTCGTCGACGATGAGCCGGACTTCCTCGATGTGCTCGGCGAGCATCTCGCCCACAGCTACGACGTCGACACGGCCGAGTCCGGCGAGGCGGCCTTGCAACGCTTCGGCGCGCAGCGTCCCGACCTCGTCTTCCTCGATATCTCGATGCCTGGCCTGAGCGGCGTGGACGTCCTCAAGACGCTGCGCGTGCTCGACCCAGCGGTGCCGATCATCATGGTGACCGCGAACACGAACATCGGCGTGACCGAGGAGTGCTTGAAGCTCGGCGCCTTCTCGTGGATCCCCAAGCCGTTCGACCTGCGGTACGTCGACCACATCGCAGCGCTGGCGACCGGACAGTAAACGCCGGCTCGAAAGACTCAGGGCCCTGCGGGGTCTCCCCGCAGGGCCCTGAGCAAGTGGAGCGGCCGACCGGATTCGAACCGGCGACGTCCAGCTTGGGAAGCCTCTTTGACACTCGCCACACACATCACGTGGTCACACGAATCGCGCCGTTGACCTTCAGTGATGAAACGTAATGAGCCGACGTGATACCCCGATCTCACCGCCGATGGTGACCACTTTGGTGACCAGGCTCACCGTTCGCCGTGTCAGCGCGGAAAGCCGCCCACATCGCCGACGCTTCAGGAGAATCTGCGGGAATAGCCCAGGATGTGTTCAATGCCCAGCCGAGCCAGGGCCCGCCCCACCTGCGCCAGGCGGCGCGCATCGGGAACACCGCGCGCAGCGCCGTCATCGCGGCGGCACACTTTCGCCGCCGGCCCGCAGCTCCGCGTAGAGCAACTGCTTGGTGGCGTCGTCCACGACCGCGAGCAGCGTGAACCACTGCTCCGGCCGCAACGCCAGCCATTGATGGCGACTGCCGCCTGCAGGGCCTTCTTCACGAAGGCATCGCAGAACCCAACCTGGTGCTTGCGCCGGGGGCGCTTGGGCGACGGCGTGCGCCGCCGGCGGTCGCAGAGATCGTCCACGCCATACCGCTCGAACTTCGACCGCAAGCAGCCGCATGCTGCGGGGACTCCGACCGCTCCACCGCGCCCAGCGGATCGGCGATGGCCACCCCTCGGGAGCCATTGCTGCGACTGGCGCGAACTAAAGCGGTCATTTCACGTGTCCAAAGCGGCCACATCACGTATCCCTACAATTGATCAAAACGACCCTTGACCGGCGCAAGCTCCGAGGCTATCTTCGGCGCGGCCGGATCCGCAGACTTCCGTGACGATGGCGATCTGCAGTCGAACGTCTTCATGTCCTCGAGGACGCCCGCCAGGCGCGGGCGAAGGGAAGGGAGACACCACGCGATGATTGGATGGCTGCGGCGGAAGTCCCGGACGTTTACGATCGTTCAGGCCCTGTTCTGCGCTGCCATCCTGACGTACGCGCTCCCGCTCCACGCTGCCGACCACGGAGACGCCCCCCTGATCGCGCATGATCAGGGGACCGACATCGGGGACGTCTACTTCTTCCTCGACCCGAACGACAACACCCAGGTGATCCTGGCCGTGACCACTCACGGCTTCATCACGCCGTTCGAGAACGCGAACCTCGGGTTCTTCGACAGCAAGGTCCGGTACCATTTCCAGATCGAGAACACGGGGGATGCGAAAGGGGATCTCTTCATCGACGTCTCCTTCTCCAAGCAGATAGCGCGGACCCAGCGGCAGTCGGCGACCGTCAGGTTCTCCGGACACTGCGGGCTCGGCGTATGTCCCCAGACGTTCACTGTGGCCGACGCCACCACGCTATCGTCGGGCTCGGCCGCGGTCGCGCCCGCGCAGAAGATCAACAGCTTCGGGCCCGGGCTGAAGCTCTTCGCAGGGCTGACCGACGACCCTTTCTTCTTCGACGGCCCCGCCGAGCTTCTCTACCGGGCCTCCCGGATCGCCGGTACGCCCAACCCCGCCGTCTTCGCCCGGAAGCGGGACGCCTTCGCGGGCTACAACATCCTGACCATCGCGCTCAGCGTGCCCCGGGTGATACTCGAGGGGCCTCGGAACTTCGCGTGCTTCGGGACGACGGCGCGGACGCCCTGCATCGGCCTTACGGTCTATACCCAGCGTCGGAACCCCAACGACGACGGCGACGATAATGACGAGGACCGTGACCGCGGCCGCCGTGACGAACACAACTTCGTGAACCTCGACCGAATGGGGATCCCGGCAGTGAACACGGTCTTCATCCGCCCCCTCGACCTCAAAGACAGCTACAACCGCGCCAGCACGGTCGACGATGCGGCGGGCGTCTTCGCGGGGGAGATCGTCGCAGCCCTTACGGCGCTCAAAACGACTGTCGGCATCCCGATCCTGGCTGCAATCGCGGTCACCAACGGTGACATCCTGCGTCTCAACCTGGACAGGGCGAACACCGGCCCCAGCGGCGGTACCAACCCGGGCACCGCGGCGGCCCCGGCCGGCTTCCCGAACGGGCGCCGCCTGGGCGACGACGTGATCGATACGATCGTCACGCTCGTCAACGACGGTCTGCCCGTCGTGCCCGGCGCGCCGATGAATCCAGCCGCCTTCCCTGGGTTCACCGAGGTCGACGGCGTGAACGCCAACGATGTGCCGTTGCAGAGCCAGTTCCCGTTCTTTGCCCCGGCGACCCAGCCGTTCCCCGGGGGGACGATAGACGACCGGACGCGGAACTGATCCCAGCGGCGCCGCCGGCGCCGAGGTCCTCGGCGCCGGCGGTCGTCCTATCTCGAAGGTCGATGGGCTATACGGTATGAGGGGGCGCGAGGCGGCGGCCGGGCTGGTGGGGTGGCTGCTCGCCGCCGGCGCCCTTTTGATGCCTGGGCTCCCGGGCGGCGCCGAGGCCCAGGGCCGGAGCGTCGACCTCACCATCCAGTTCTTCGAGGCTCGCGTTGCACGGGATCCCGGAGACTCTCTCAACTACGCGAAGCTCGGAGCCGCCTACATCCAGAAGGCACGCGAGACCGGCGACGTCAGCTACCATGAGCGCGCGGAGACGGCGCTCAAGAAGGCCCTCGAGCTCGGTTCCGATCCACGCACGGCGACGACCGCTGCGACCCACCTTGCGCAGGTCTACGCCGCGAAGCACCAGTTCCAGGACGCGCTCGCCCAGGCCCGCAAGGCGCTCGCCTACGGAACGGGTCAAGTCTTCCCGAACGCCATCATCGGGGACGCGTACCTCGAGCTGGGGGACTACGACCAGGCGTCGGCCGCCTACTCGATGCTGCGTGTGCTCACGGGGCCCGCCTATCCCCACAGCCGGCTCGCGCATCTGCATTTCCTGAAGGGGGACTCCGCGTCGGCGATCAAGGAGATGGAGCGCGGCGTCCAGGCACTGGCTGCCGCCCACGGAGCCGGCGAGAACCTCGCGTGGACTCAGGCGCGGCTCGGCGAGCTGTTCTTCCAGGTCGGCAACCTGGAGCGAGCAGCGAGGGCGTACCTGGCGTCCGCAGTGAGCCATCCGGGGTACCACCGCGCGCAGGCAGGGCTCGCCAGAGTCCGGGCGGCCCAGGCACGGTATCCCGAGGCGATCGAGCTCTATCGCCACGCGCTCGCGGTCATCCCGCTCTCGGAGTACGCCGCCGGACTCGGCGACGTCTACGCGAAGACCGGCCGTGGCGACGAAGCCAGGAAGCAATACGACCTGGTCGAGTACATCGGGCTCGTCAGCACGCTCAACAAGGTGATCTACAATCGCGAGCTCGCGCTCTTCTATGCCGATCACGACGTGAAGCTCCCGCGTGCGCTCGAACTGGCCGAGCAAGAGCTCGAGGTGAGGCGCGACATCTACACCTACGACGTCCTCGCCTGGGCGCTCTACAAGAATGGAAGGGTCCGGGACTCCATCGCGCCGATGACGGAGGCGCTCAAGCTCGGGACGAACGACGCGCGCCTGTTCTTTCACGCCGGCCTGATCTACCAGGCGCTCGGGGACGCCGGCAGGGCGCGCGGGTATCTCGACCGCGCCCTCACGACCAACCGTCACTTCCACATCCTGCAGGCTGAGGTCGCGGCGCGGACGCTGAAAGATCTCGGCGGCCCGCTCAGCCAGCCGTGATCCTGACCAGCGCCCGGGTACCGCGCTTCGCCGTCCTCGTGCTCGTCGTCCTCACCCTGCCGGCGGCCGTCGCCGCCCACCCGCTGGGGAACTTCAGCATCAGTCACTATACGCCGATCCGGATCGTGTCCGATCACGTCGAGCTCCGCTACGTCATCGACATGGCGGAGATCCCGACGTTCCAGGAGTTGCAGACGACGGGGCTCGTGCCGGAGGCCGGACACCCAACAATCGCGCCCTACCTGGCCCGTCGGGCCGCCGCGCTGAGCGACGGGTTGCGACTGGAAGTCAACGGGCAACGCCTGCCGATTCAGGTCGTCGAGCACGAAGCGATCTTCCCGGCGGGTGCGGGGGGCCTCCCCACGCTGAAGCTCGGCGTGGTGTATCGCGCGCCGCTCGACGGGGCATCGCGGCGGCCCATGAACGAGCTGCGTTATCGCGACGAGAATTTCGCCGAGCGCGCCGGCTGGAAGGAGATCGTGGCGATCCCCGCTGGTGGTGTCACGTTTTCAGGCACCTCGGTGCCCGAGCGCGATCGAAGCCAGGCGCTCTCGAATTATCCAGTCGATCTGCTGAACAGTCCGCCGCAAGACCTCGAGGCGCAGGTGAGGTTTGCAATCGACGTCACGCCGCCGGCCGTGGCCGGCGCCGGGACGCGCCCGGCGGAGCCGGCCCGGGCCGAACCCGGGCGAGCCGAGCCAAGTCAGACTGACCCGGGACTGCGGCCCAATGTCCAGCTGACGCCCCGCAGCCGCTTCACCGATCTGGTGGCGACCGGTGAGCTTGGGTTCGGCGTCGTCGCGACGGCGCTCGCCCGCTCGGCCGCGCTCGGGGCCTTCCACGCGCTCGAGCCTGGCCACGGCAAGACGGTGGTGGCCGCGTATCTCGTGGGCGCGCGGGGTACGGCGCGCCACGCCTTCCTTCTGGGTGTGATCGTGACCGCGTCGCACACTGCCGAGGTGTACCTCCTCGGTGGCGTGACGTTCTACGCCTCCCGCTACATCGTGCCCGAGCGGCTGTACCCCTGGCTGGCCGTCTGTTCGGGGCTGACCATTGCCCTCCTCGGCGATATCCTGCTGTTTCGGCGCTGGACCGGACGGGGCGATCACGGCCACGCCCACGATGATCACGGCCACCATCACCACGCGGGTCAGGGCCATGACCATGGACCGCACCATCATTCCGGCGAGGACCACGGCCATGGCCGCGGACGACATCAGCACACGGACTCAGCGAACGTCTCGCTGCGCGACCTGTTCGTGCTCGGCGTGACGGGCGGCATCGTGCCGTGCCCCGCGGCGCTGGTCGTCCTTCTCAGTGCGGTCTCGTTGCGCCGGATCGGTTTCGGCCTGGTCCTCATCGTCGCGTTCAGCGTGGGCCTGGCCGCGGTCCTGGTCATGCTCGGGCTGCTGATGGTGTACGCCCGACGCCTCATGGCGCGATTCCAGGAGGAGAGTGTCGTCATCACGCGCTGGCTGCCGCTGACGTCCTCCGCCGTCATCACCCTGGTCGGGGTCGGCATCACTGCCCGGGGGCTCGTGGCCGCGGGGATCCTGTCCCTTGGGCCGTCGTGACCATGGACTCGTCCCTCTCCACTGCGCTCATGGCCGGATTCCTCCTCGGAGTGCGGCACGCGCTCGATGCCGACCATGTGGCCGCGGTCTCGACGCTCGTCAGCCAGCACCGCAGCGTGCTGCGCTCCTGCCTGCTGGGGACGTTCTGGGGTGTCGGGCACACGGTGGCGCTGCTCGGCGCGGGCCTGGTGATGATCGTCTTCAAGCTCACCATCACGCCGGAGACCGAGAAGGTCATGGAGAGCGTGGTGGCGCTGATGCTCATCGCGCTCGGCGGCCACGTGGTGCTTCGCTCCCTGGGCCGCCTGCACGTCCACCGCCACGAACACTCGCACGGCGACGGACGCCACGCGCACGTCCATGCTCACCTCGGCGGCGACTCAGAGCACGCTCACGTCCACTTCCTGCGCGCGGGGGGCCGGCCCCTACTCGTCGGCCTCATCCACGGTCTCGCCGGCAGCGCGGCGCTCACCCTGCTCGTCATGAGCACGCTGCCGTCGACGATGGGTGCCATCGTCTACATCCTGGTGTTCGGAGTGGGCTCGACGATCGGCATGCTGCTCCTGAGCGGCGTCATCGGAATCCCGTTTGCCTTGTCTGCCTCTCGCTCGCGGGGAGCGAACGCGCTCGTGCAGGCGCTCGCCGGCACCGCCACGCTCGTGCTCGGGCTCGTCCTGCTCGCCGGATTCTCTGACCCGCGCTGAACGGTCGACCTTGGCGAGCGGATCGATGTGGCGCTGACGGCCACGGTCACCGTGAACGCCGCCACATGGCTCGCCCTCCGCCTGGTGACCCGAAACGCCGAGGGGGCTACGGGCTGTCCCGTAACCCCCCGGAAAAGTGGAGCGGCCGACCGGATTCGAACCGGCGACGTCCAGCTTGGGAAGCTGGCATTCTGCCACTGAATTACGGCCGCGTGACGTCCTCCATATTACTCGACGGCGCTATTTCCCGTCCTTCAGCGACATGTCGTAAGCCTTGATCAGCTCGTCGCTGCGCGCCTTCCAGGTCAGGCGCTTGTTGGCCCCGTAGAGGTCGATCTGCTGGTAGAGCGGGACTGCCGGCATCTCCTCGATCCACAGCTTGTTGATCTTCTGGTACTGGGCGAGGCGCTTCTTCTCGTCCATGATCGTCTGCGCCTCGTCGATCATCCCGTTGAAGTCGTCGTTGTGCCAGTTGACGAAGGTGTTGCCGGAGCGGAACAGCGGCACGTACACCGTCTCGGCGTCCAGCGTCGGCGTCCCCCAGCCGATCAGCCACACGGGGCCGGCCTTGTGCACGTAGACCATGCTGTTGAGGTAGTTCACCCACTCGTGCGTCCGCAGCGTCGTCTTGATGCCGGCCTTGTTGAGCTGGCCGGCCGCCGCCTCGGCCACTTCCTTGTCACGCACGTAGCGGCCCTGCGGGGCGTTGAGCGTGATCTCGACACCGTTGGGGAAGCCGGCCTCGGCCAGCAGCTTCTTGCTCTTGGCCAGGTCCTGCTTGATCGGCTTGAGCGCGGGATCGAAGCCGAAGTGCATGCTGGGCAGCATGGTGGCCACGCGCACGGCCTTGCCATCGAGCACGCCCTTGATGATCTCGTCCACGTCGAGAGCGTAGGCCAGGGCCTGGCGCACGCGCTTGTCGACGGTGGGCCCGTTGTAGGGGCCGGTCGGCTTGTGATCCTTGTCCATCTGGTGCGTGTAGATCATCAGCTGGATGGTGCGGATCGAGGGCGCCGTGCTCAGGAAGATCTTCGGGTGCTTCTCGATGATGCCGGCCAGGTGGGGCGGGATGTTCACGGCCACGTCGACCTCGCCGTTCTGGAGCGCGGCCACCCGCACGGCGTCGTCGGGGATCGGCTTGAACACGACCGTCTTGATCTTGGGCGCGCCCCGCCAGTAGCCGGGGAAGGCCTCCAGCACGATCTCCTCGTCCTTGGCCCACTTCACGAACTTGTAGGGGCCGGTGCCGATCGGGTGCTTGGAGATCGCCGCCGTGTCCTTGCCCGCGTACTCCTTGGGCGGGTACATCGAGGCCTGGCGGAAGCCCATGGCGTTGACGAAGATCGGCCACGGCTTCTTGGTGTGCACGCGCACCGTGTAGGGATCGACGATCTCGACCTTGTCGATCGGCGCGAACGACGACGAGCCGCGCAGCTTGTTGGCCGGGTTGGCCACGCGCTCGATGCTGAACTTCACGGACTCGGCGTTGAAGTCCTCCCCGTTGTGGAACTTGACGCCCTTGCGCAGCTTCACCTCCCACACCGTCGGCGCCACGAGCTTGGGCAGCTCGGCGGCCAGGCTGGGGACGAGCTTCAGGTTGGCGTCGCGCTCGACGAGCATGTCGAAGATCTGCGCGGCCACGTTGGAGGCCGGCGTCTCCTGCTGATTCATCGTGTCGAGCGTCGAGGGGTCGACGCCCTGGGCGATGACCACCTTGCCGGCGGGCGTCGCGGCCGCGACGAGCGGCAGCGCCAGCGCGAGCGCGGCGAGCGTGACGGTGATGCGCCAATGACTCATGGGACGGCCTCCTGAGCGGCGAGGGGGTCGGTTCGGCGTTGAGTGTTCGTACTTTATGGGGCACCGCCCGACGAGTCAAGGTAGGCTAGCGCCTCCTCGCGCGTGCGGACGAGCCCGAGGTCCTGGGCCTCGCGCGCGCGCCCGAGCAGATCGCCCACCGCGGGCCCGGGCGGCAGGCCATAGCGCGCCATCACGTCCTCGCCGCGCAGCAACGGCGGCGCCGCGGCGGTCGTCTCGGCCTCCGCCCAGCCGCCCAGCAGGTCGCGGATGAGGGCAGCGCGGCGCCAGACGGCCAGCGGCGACGCCCCGGTCACCCCCGCGGCGTCCACCAGCGACAGCAGCAGCAGGTCACGCGTGTCGGGACCGAGGTCGCGGTAGAAGCGCAGGCGCGCCCGGCGCGTGATCTCCCCGGCCTGCGCCAGGTGCATGGGCCGCAGGTGATGGCGCACCAGGCGCTCGAGCACGCCCACCGCCCGGCCGGGGAGGCGCAAGCGCTCGCCGATCGCCCGCGCGTGCGCGGCGCCGATCACGTCGTGCTCGAAGAACCGCACGCGCCCGTCCACCAGCCGGCGCGTCTCCGGCTTGGACACGTCGTGCAGCAGCGCGGCGAGCTTGAGGACGTGCGCGCGCGTGAGTCCGCCGCCGAGCGGCTCGGCCAGGTGCGCGGCCAGCTCCTCGCCGAACGGAGCGAGCGCGGGCAGGCGCGTCAGCACACGGTCGCAGGCCTCCAGCGCGCGCAGCGAGTGCTCCAGCACATCGAACCGGTGAGGCGCCGGCTGGGTGGCGGCCCGCATCGGCTCCACCTCGGGCAGCACGACCGCGAGGGCGCCGACCGCGTCGGCGCGCCGCATCGCGCGGCCGGTCGCCGCCACGCGCAGCAGCGCGCGGAGCTCGTCGCTCACCCGCTCGGCCGCCACGCGGGCCAGGCCCGGCGCCGCCGCGCGCATCGCCTTCACGGCCGCCGGCGTCAGCCGCATGCCCAGCGTCGCCTCGAGCCGCACGCCGCGCAGCACGCGCAGCGGATCGTCGGCGAGCACGGCGGGGCCGGCGGGACGCAGCCGCCGCGCGCGCAGGTCGGCAAGGCCCCCGGTGGGATCCACGACGGGCGCGCGGCCCGCCGCCAGCAGGCGCGTGAGATCCACGGCGAGCGCGTTCACGGTGAAGTCGCGCGCGGCAAGGTCCCCGGCCAGCGTCGGCGCGCGGAAGTCGCTGACGTCGAGCTGCAGCCCCGGCGCCGCCACGCGCGCGGCGCCGCGCTCGGCGTCCAGCACGACGGCCGTCGCGTCGAGGCGCGCCGCGATGCGCTCGGCAACCGCCAGCGCGCCGCGCTCCACCGCCAGGTCGACGTCGGCGTCCGCCCGCCCGAGCAGCGCGTCGCGCACGGTGCCGCCGACGACGACCAGCGCAGCCTCGGGCGCGGCCGCCCGCGCCGCCCGCAGCAACGCGACGGCGGACGGCGCCAGCCGATCCAGCCTGAGATCAGCGCGCACGCGCATATCCGAGGGGTGTCACGGCTCCGCCGGGGCGCCCCGAGCGTTGGGGGGTGTGGGGGTCATGTCGGGGTCCCCACCAAAGAAGGTCACGGCATTGTCGTGGAAGATCTTGCGGCGCACGACGTCGCCGAGGGCGCGCTCCCACGCCCACCGGCGCTCCTCGTCGTAGTCGTACGGGATCAACGGGAAGTCCGAGCCGAAGAGGATGCGGTCCTGGTGACGGATCAGCTCGGCGTCCGACAC
>Ga0137410_10003434_pt1 | contig 10704 bp, 7 predicted proteins | sample CZODoug1_16funga_FD_108878 | JGI IMG/M metagenome (GOLD analysis project Ga0137410, IMG submission 108878) | Vadose zone soil fungal communities from Angelo Coast Range Reserve, California, USA - CZODoug1_16fungal (Illumina Assembly) | ecosystem: Environmental > Terrestrial > Soil > Vadose zone... | reverse complement strand
GGCGGGCGGACGCGGGTGAGCGCCTCGTGGAATTCGCCACCACCGTGAGGACCGCCGTGAAATCCCCGGCCGACGAGCTGGAGTGGCGCAAGGGGTCGGTCGAAGAACGTCTCGCCCACGCTCTCGTCAAAGGCATCGTCGACTGGATCGTCGAGGACACCGAGGAAGCGCGGGGGAAATTCGAGCGCCCGATCCAGGTGATCGAAGGCCCGCTCATGGACGGCATGAACATCGTCGGCGACCTGTTCGGCTCGGGCAAGATGTTCCTGCCGCAGGTCGTCAAGTCCGCCCGGGTCATGAAGCAGGCGGTCGCGCACCTCGTGCCCTTCATCGAGGCCGAGAAGCTGAGGTCGGGCGACCTGAAACCCAAGGGCAAGATCGTGATCGCGACGGTCAAGGGCGACGTGCACGACATCGGCAAGAACATCGTGTCGGTCGTGCTCCAGTGCAACAACTTCGAGGTCATCAACCTGGGCGTCATGGTGCCCGCGCAGAAGATCCTCGAGACGGCGCGCGCCGAGAACGCCGACATCATCGGCCTGTCGGGCCTGATCACGCCCTCGCTCGAGGAGATGGCGCACGTCGCCCACGAAATGCAACGGCAGGGGTTTACCGTGCCGCTTCTTATCGGCGGCGCCACCACCTCGCGCGTGCATACCGCGGTGAAGATCGCGCCGAACTATCCCTCCCCCACCGTCTACGTTCCCGACGCTTCCCGCTCGGTTTCCGTGTGCTCCAATCTGCTCTCGGACGAGCTCAGGGACGGGTACGTGAAGTCGCTGCGTGCCGACTACGAGAAAATCCGCGTGCAGCACGCGGCGAAGAAGGGCCAGGCGCTCGCCTCCCTGAAAACGGCGCGCGCCAACGCTCATCGCGTCGACTGGGAAAGCTACGCCCCCCCGCGCCCGCGATTTCTCGGCCGAAAGCTTCTGCGCAAGTACGATCTCGCCGAGATCGCCCGCTACATCGACTGGTCGCCCTTCTTCCAGACCTGGGACCTCGCCGGCGCCTACCCGAAGATCCTGGACGATCCGGTCGTCGGCGAAGCGGCGCGGTCGGTGCTCGCCGAAGGCCAGGCGATGCTGAAGGAGATCATCGCCGGGAACTGGCTGGAGGCAAACGCCGTGTTCGGCCTGTATCCGGCTGCGAGCGCCGGCGACGATATCGAGATCTATGCGAACGACTCGCACACCGAGACGGCGATGGTATGGCACTGTCTGCGACAGCAAGCCGAGAAAGCAGCAGACCGGGCGAATCTGTGCCTCGCGGACTTCGTCGCGCCGAGGGACTCGGGCGTTCCGGACTACATCGGGGCCTTTGCCGTGACCACCGGCATCGGCGTCGATGCCCGGGTGCAGGCCTTCGAGGCGAAGCACGACGACTACAACGCCATCATGCTGAAGGCGCTCGCCGACCGGCTCGCGGAAGCGTTCACGGAGCTGCTGCACGAGCGCGTGCGCAAGGAGTATTGGGGCTACGCCGCGGACGAGAGACTCTCCCCGACCGAGCTGATCGCGGAGAAATACCGGGGCATCCGCCCCGCGCCGGGCTACCCGGCCTGCCCCGATCACACCGAGAAAGGCGGCGTGTTCGACCTGCTCGCCGCCTCCGAGGCCGGCATGACGCTCACCGAGAGCTATGCCATGCTTCCCGCGGCGAGTGTGAGCGGCTTCTATCTTTCGCACCCGGAATCGCGCTATTTTGCGGTCGACAAGATCGGCGAAGACCAGGCGGCCGACTACGCGCGCCGCAAGGCCCTCGCGCTCGAGCAGACCGAGCGCTGGCTCGCGCCCAATCTCGCCTACGAGCGCTGACATGGAATCGCAAAAGAAGCATCCGCAGGCGTTCAGCTTCGAGTTCTTCCCTCCGAAAACCCCGGAAGGCATGGAAAAGCTGCGCGCCACCTGGAAGCAACTCGCGCAGCTGAAGCCGAGGTTTTTCTCCTGCACCTACGGCGCGGGCGGCTCGACCCGCGACCGCACCCTGGAGACGGTGCTCGAGATCCAGTCCGCCGGACATCCGGCGGCTCCCCATATCTCCTGCATCGGCGCGACGCGCGCCGACATCGCGGCGACGCTCGAGCTCTACCGCGGCAAGGGCATCGATCACCTGGTCGCGCTGCGCGGCGACCTGCCCTCGGGCGCGGCGAGCGCGGGAGAGCTGCGCTACGCCAACGAGCTGGTCGCCTTTATCCGCGAGCGCACCGGCGACCACTTCCACATCGAGGTCGCCTGCTATCCGGAATTCCATCCCCAGGCGCGCAGCCCCCGGGACGACCTCGCCAACTTCAAGCGCAAGCTCGACGCCGGCGCCGATTCAGCGATCTCCCAGTATTTCTTCAACGCCGACTCCTATTTCCGCTTCGTCGACGACTGTGAAGCGATCGGCATCGCCAAGTCTATCGTCCCGGGAATCATGCCCATCGGAAACTTCTCGCAGCTCGCGCGCTTCTCGGACAGCTGCGGCGCGGACATTCCGCGCTGGCTGCGCCTGAAGTTGCAGGGCTTCGGCGACGACCTCGCTTCGATACGCAGCTTCGGCCTCGACGTCGTGACCGAGCTCTGCGATCGGCTGCTCTCGGCGGGCGCGCCCGGCCTGCACTTCTACACCATGAACCAGGCCGGGCTGACTTCTACGATCTGGCAGCGCCTGGGGATCTAGACCAGCCCAGCCGCTGCGACACCGCGTCGGCGGCCGCGACCAGCTCGCGCACCCAGCCGAGGAGCGTCTTCCGCGTCATGCGCTGCACCGGCCCGGCGATGCTGATCGCCGCGATCACGCTTCCCGAATCATTCCGGATCGGCGCCGCGATCGAGCGCAGCCCCACCTCGCTCTCCTCGTCGTCCACCGCGTAGTTGCGTGTCCGTACCAGCGCGAGCTCGCGCTGCAGGGCCTTGCCGTCGACCACGGCGTTGGGAGCGGTCGCCGGCAGCCCGCGCGCGACGATCCGCGCGATCTCTTCCTCGGGCTGGAACGCGAGCAGGGTCTTGCCCACCGCGGTGGAATGCACCGGCGCGCGCGTGCCCACCTTGGAGCCCATGCGCAGCGACTGCTTGCTCTCGTGCGTGATGATGTACAGGACAGAATCGTGGTCGAGGATCGCCAGGTGCACGGTCTCGCCGGTCTTCTCCATGAGCGTACGCAGATACGGCCTCGCCTCCGTGGTGAAATCCATCTTGCGTCGCACCAGCGTTCCCAGCTCGAACAGCGCGAGCCCGAGACGGTATTTTCCGTCGCCCGCGTTCTGCTCGAGCATGCCCTGGTCGAGCAACGTCGAGGCCAGGCGGTGCACCGTGCTCTTCGCGAGGCCCAGGCGCTTGGCGAGATCGCTGATGCCGATCTCGTAGTGGTCCTCGGAGAACACTCTGATGAGCCGTAGCGAATTCGCGACCGACGAGAGCCGGGTCCGCCCTTTCGCGCGGCCTACTTGGTCGATACCAGCTCGTTCCAGTACTTGAGCCATTTTTCGTCCTCGTCGATCAGCGCCACCGGATCGAGCATCAAGTAGGGAAAGGCAACCAGCCGGCTTTTCACCTTGGCGCTCGCGGGAAACCGCCCCATGGAATCGAACAGCTGCTGGCCTTCTGGCGACAGCACGAAATCGGCGAAGAGCAGCGCGGCGTTCGGGTGGGGCGCGGCCGCGGCGAGCCCTATGGCCTGCGGCCTGCCGATCACCGGCTCCACCGGCTTCCAGTCGATCGGCTTGTCCCTGCGCTTCATGGAATCGGCGTTCGAAGCGTAGTTGGTCAGACTCACCGGCACCTCGCCGGCGGAAACCATCTCCGAGAGCAGCACGTGGCCGCGGCGCACGTCGGGACGCATCGCCGCGAGAGCCCGGAAGAACGCGAGCGCGCGCGGCTCGCCCCAGTGCCTCGCCAGCCCCGCGAGCCACTCCTGGTCGGTGGCTTCCAGCCCGATCCGTCCCCTCCATTTCGGATCGAGAAAGCCCTCGTAGGTCGCGGGCAGCTCGTCGCGCCGCACCTTTCCGGTGTTGAAGGCGACGACGAAGAAATCGACGCGGTCGGCGACCCACATCCGGTGGGCGGGCACGCCCCACGCCGGGATGTCGGCTATGTAGGGACTCTCGAAGCGCGCCGTGACGCGCTCGCGCGCAAGCGCCTCGAGCTCGGGAGCGTTGGTCTCGATCACGTCCACGCTGTGGCGGTGCGCCCCGGCTTCGCTCAAGGCACGCCGCAGGACCTGGTCGCTCAGCGAGCGCCACAGCCGGACCTTCACGCCGTATTTCTTCTCGAACGCCTGGGTGAGCGGAACCGATTCCGAGGTCGCGAGCGAGGTATACACGACCAGTGTTCCTTCCTTGCGCGCGCCCTCGGCGAGGCGCTCCGTCCGGTCGGACCCGCCGTAGAGATACACCGCCGCGTTCTTCCCGGACGATTGTGCGCCCGCCTGGGAGACCCAGGCGGCGAGAATCAGGATACACAGACGGACCATCGAAGCCCTCGATTGGCGCTCCCAGGAATTATATAATTGCGGAACCCCGTTCTGTATACCGGAATCGACATGCCGCACGAAAAAGACCAGACCCACTGGCACGAGCCGACCGGCAGCCGCCGGGCGGGCTTCGGCGAGTTCGAGAAGCAGCCGACGCCTTACGACGCCTTCATGGAATCGGAGGGCATACCGGTGTTCCGCGGCATCGGCATCCGCAAGGTGCAGGACCTCGCGCTCGCTCCCTGGAAGCGCACCGGAGGCCGCGGCCATTACATCCAGCTGCACGGCACCGAGACCAAGTGGGGCTGCTACGTGATCGAGGTGCCTCCCGCCGGAGCGCTGAATCCCGAGAAGCACATGTACGAGGAGATCTTCCTCGTCGTCGAGGGCCGCGGCACCACCGAAGTGTGGCTCGAGGGCGACCGCAAAAAGCACGTTTTCGAGTGGCAGAAGGGATCGATGTTCTCCATCCCGATGAACGCCTGGCACCGCCTGGTCAACGCCACCTCGGGCGGCGCGCTGCTCCTCGCCGGCACCACGGCGCCCAACGTGCTCAACATGATCAACAGCGTCGACGCCGTGTTCGACAACCCATTCGTGTTTCGCGACCGCTTCAGCGGTGCGGATGACTTTTTCAAGCCGAAGGACGACATCGAGCCCGATCCGGTGCGGGGGCTGGCGATGCGTCGCACGAACTTCATCCCCGACATCGTCAACTGCGACCTGCCGCTCGACAATCGGCGCTCGCCGGGATGGCGGCGGGTCGAGCCCTTCATGACGAATAACGCCTTCTACTTCTGGATCGGCCAGCACGAGCAGGGCCGGTACTCGAAGGCGCACGCGCACACCTCGGCGGCGGTGCTGATCTGCGTCAAGGGCAAGGGCTACACCTACAGCTGGCCCGAGCGCCTCGGCGTCACACCCTGGAAGGACGGCCGCGCCGAGGAGGTGAAACGCGTCGACTACGAGCCCGTCGGCATGGTGAGCGCGGCGCCCGGCGGCGCGCGCTGGTATCACCAGCACTTCGCCGCGTCGCAGGATCCGTTCCGCCTCACCGCCTGGTTCGGCCCGCATAACCCGGGGCGCGATCCGGGCGCACCCGGAGAGAAAGCGATCGACTATACCGGGATGGACATCCCCGAGGGCGGCACGTCGATCCCCTACTGGATGGAAGACCCGTACATCCGCCGGGAGTACGAAGACACCCTCCTGAAAAATGGAGTGCCGGGCCGGATGGATCCGGGTTGGTACGTTCAACCCAAGAAGTAGTCACCTCGATGGCTGAAGAAGCCGGGGGCCGGGTGTTTTTCAGCAGCACAGGCCGGAGCCTGGAAGTCGAGGACGAGATCCGGCTCACGAGCGTCGGAGTGGATATCGGCTCTTCCACCTCGCATCTCGTGTTCTCGCGCCTGGTGCTCGAGCGGCTGGACAACCGCTACATCGTCGCCGAGCGCAAGGTGCTGCACCAGTCCGAGGTCCTGCTCACCCCCTATTCCGCCGCCGACGCGACAATCGACGCCACCGCGCTCGGTGATTTCATTGAAAAACAATATCGACTCGCCGGCATCGATCCCGGCACAATCGACACCGGCGCGCTGATCCTGACCGGGGTCGCGGTGCGGCGCGCCAACGCGCGGGCGATCGGCGAGCTGTTCGCCGCGCAGGCGGGCAAATTCGTATCGGTGAGCGCCGGCGATGCGCTCGAGGCCACGCTTGCGGCGTACGGCTCGGGAGCGGTCGCGCGCTCGATCCGCGACTCGGCACGGGTGATGAACATCGACATCGGCGGCGGCACCTCGAAGATCGCAGTGTGCGAAAGGGGCGAGATCGTCGAGCTGACCGCGCTCGATATCGGTGCCCGCATCGTGTCTTTCGACGCCGACGGGCGCGTGAACCGGATCGAGGAGTCGGCCCGCCTGTTCTGCAAAGAAACGGACGTTTCCCTGGAGCTCGGGCGTACTCCCGACGCGGCAGGCATGAAGCGGATGGTCGAGCGCATGGCCGAGTGCCTGTTCGAGGCGATGAGCCGCTCCCCTCTCGAAGCACGCACCGCGGCCCTGGTGCGCCTCGGTCCGCTGCGCAACCAGCGCAAGCCGGACCGGGTCACGTTCTCGGGCGGCGTCTCCGAATACCTGTACCGGCGCGAGGACCGGGGTTTCGGCGACCTCGGCGTGCCGCTCGCGCGCGCGCTTCTTTCGCGCGTTCAGGGCTGGGGCCCGCGCATCGAGCGTTCCGACGAAGGGATTCGCGCCACCGTGATCGGCGCTTCGCAGTACGCCGTCCAGGTGAGCGGCAGCACCATCTTCGTCGCCCCCCAGAGCGCTCTCCCCTTGAGGAACCTGCCGGTCGTGACGCCGGACTTGCCGCTCGACGAGGAGACTCTGGCCGTGGGGCGGATAGCCGAATCGGTCCGGGCCGCGCTGCGGAGGCTCGATCTCGACGACGGCGAGCGTGCCGTCGCCCTGTGCTATCGCTGGAAAGGCGCGGCGACGTTTGGGCGGCTGGACGCCTTCTGCCGGGGAATCATCGCGGGCCTTGCGCGCGCGCTCGGGCGCGGCCTGCCCCTCGTCCTGGTCGGGGACGGCGACATCGGGGGCCTGATCGGCATCCACTGTCGGGAAGAAAACCGCCTTTCCAACCCGATCGCGTCGATCGACGGGATCGTCCTCAAGGAATTCGACTTCATCGACATCGGCGAGCTGCTCCCGGCCTCAGGCGCCGTGCCGGTGGTGATCAAATCGCTGGTGTTTCCCGGTTCGTGAGAACATGCCTGACATGGACAGCGCTGGCACGATAAGTGGCGCGCACGCCCTCCTCCGCACCCTCCGCAGGATGGGGGTGGAGAAGATCTTCGCTTCCCCGGGATCGGACTGGGCGCCGCTGTGGGAGGCGCTCGCGATGCCCTCCGCGCGCGAGGAATTTCCGGAATACCTCTCCTCGCGCCACGAGGAGACCGCGCTCGCCATGGCGAGCGGCTACGCCAAGAGCACCGGCAAGCTCCCGGCCGTAGTGCTCCACACGACCGTGGGCGCTTTGCACGCGACCATGGGCATGCGCGCGGCGCTGCACGAGCGCATCCCCATGGTGCTGCTCGCCGGGGAGTCGATTACTTTCGGCGAGCGTCCCGGATACGGAATCGGCCCGCAGTGGCTGCGCCTGCTCGCCGACGTCGGCGGTCCCGCGCGCCTGGTCTCGCCCTGCGTGAAATGGAGCTTCGGCCTGAACGACAGCGCGCTTCTCGCCGCGACCATCGAGCGGGCCTGCCGCATCGCGACGTCCGCCCCGGGCGGCCCGGCTTTCGTCTCGATTCCAACCGAGTTCCTGATGGATTCGCATCCGGAGGAAGCCGCGCGCTCGAGCGCGCCCGTGCGCAATCCCGCGGCTGATCCCGCCGCGCTCGACGAGCTCGCTCAAATGCTGTGTGCGGCGAAGCGGCCGGTGATCCTCACCGAGGAGCTAGGCAAAGATCCGGCCGCCGTGGAACGCCTAGTCGAATTGGCAGAGACGCTGGGCGCACCGGTGTTCGACGCCTGGCAGCCGGGCTATATGAATTTTCCAAGAGGGCACTCCCTCTACGGTGGCGTCGCACCAGACATGAAAGCGCTACTCGAGGAAAGCGACCTGCTGTTCTGCGTCGAGACGGTCGTCCCCGCGCATCCGCCCGCGCTGCTCTCCGGCTCCAGGACGCGCGTCGCGTTTCTCGGCGAGGACCCGCTGCACACCCACCTGCCCTACTGGGGTTTTCGCAATGACCTGTCGATCGCCGGGGCGCTCGAGCCCTCGCTCGCGCTGCTGTGCGAGCGAATCGCCCGCGCCCTCCCCAAGGGATCGCGCTCCGCCATCGCCAGGGAATGGACGGAACGCAACGCGAAGTCGAACGAGCAATGGCGCGAGAAAGGTCGCGCCGGCGGCACCGCGGCGCGCATCGAGTCCGCCTGGATCGGCCACGAGCTGAACGCGGTCCTTCCCGAGGGCGCGATCGTGGTCGACGAGACCATAACCCATCGCCACGACGTTCTTCGCCAGCTCGAGCGCCTCGCGCCCGGCGGCTTCATCTCGGCGAGCTATGGCGGCCTGGGAATGGGAATCGGCACCGCGCTCGGCGCCAAGGTTGCGCGCCCAGCCCGAACAGTCGTCGCCACCATCGGCGACGGCGCGTTCTTCTACAACCCGGTCATCGCCTCGTTCGGCGCAGCGCAGGAGCTGAAACTTCCCCTGCTCGTGGTGTTGTTCAACAACGCCGGCTACCTATCGCAGAAGCTCGACGTCGTGCGCGAGTACCCGGACGGCTGGGCGGTCCGGTCGGAACAGTTCGCCGGGCTATCGATCGCGCCGCGCCCGGACTATCCGGCGCTCGCCCGCGCTTTCGGCGGCTACGGAGAGACCGTCGAACGGCCTGCGGACGCGCGGCCGGCGCTGCTTCGAGGGCTCGACGCCGTCTCGAAAGGAAATCTGGCGCTGATCGAAATGGTTCTCGCGCCGGCCGTGGGCTGATTCAAACGCTGAAGAACCAGGGGAGATTTTCGATGCAGCTTCCCTCTCTGTACCAGAGTGTTCGTCCGTACCTCTCCGCGGTCGCGGCGATCGTGGCCACGAGCCTGCTCGTGTTCATGATCGTCTTCACCGAATTCGACGTCCACTGGGTGACCTTTCTCGCGGGGGTTCTCATGGCGGCTACGCTATCGCTCGCGTCGAAGGCGGCGAGAGCCGTCCGCGCCGCGGCGGAGGGATCGGTAAAGGCGGCGGAACTGCAGGAAAAGCTCGCCCAGGAAGTGAAGCGCCGCGAGGCTGCAGAAGGGCTCCTCGCGGGCAGCAACGCGCGCTTGCAGCTCCTGGACAGCGACCTGCCGGTCATGATCGCCTTCGTCGACCGGGAAGGCGTGTATCGCTATCACAACCGCGCATTTCGTGACGGGATGCGCTTGAAGCCCGAGCAGCTGACCGGCGCCTTGATGAGGGACGTCCTGGGCGGAAAGCTCTACGGCGAGATCGCCGCGAACGTGCGCAGGGCTTATTCGGGCGAAGTGGTCCATTTCTTGCGACGTCCGGACAGTGCCCAGGACGCAGGCCTCGAGTCCTGGTTCTTGCCGACCTTTTCCAAGAAGGGCGTCGTCGAGGGATTTTTCGAGGTCTCGTACAACGCACCCGGCCCGGTCGCTTCGGCCGAAGCGACCGCCGATTCGCGCGCGACGGCCCTCCCCGAACCCGCCGACGAGGGCGGCCCCGAGCAAGGCATGTATGTCGACACCTTCTCCGAGGCGGTCACCGGCCGGGCGGATGCTTCCGAACGCATCATCGCCGCGCTGGAGAAAGACGAATTCGCCCTCCTTTGCCAGATCATCGCCCCTCTCGCCACGCGCACTCCGGTCAACCATTTCGAAATCTTCATCCGTTTGCTCGAAGAGGAAGACAAGCTGATGCCGCCCGGGGCGTTCTTTCCGTTGGCGGAAAAAGTCGGCCTGCTGCCGCGTCTGGACCGATGGGTCATCCAGCACGTCGTCGAGTGGGCTTCGCACCGCGCTCCCACGTCCGCGTGGTCGAAAGACTCGATCTTCTTCATCAACGTGGCCAGGGCCACATTGTGCGACCCGGCGTTTCCCGAGTTCGTCGAGAAACAGCTGCGCGTCTGCGACGTGCCGGGAAAGAACTTCTGCTTCGAGATCTCGGAGCTCGATGCGGCCGCCGAGCGCGTCAACCTGGTGCGGTTCGCCGCAGCTATCAGAAAGCAAGGCTCCCTGCTCGCGCTCAGCGGGTTCGGCAGGGAGAACGTCTCCTTCGACAGCCTGCGGGAATTCAAGGCGGATTTCGTAAAGATCGACGGCATGGTCGTACTCGGACTGCTCCGCAACAACGTCTACCTTGCAAGGGTGGCCGCAATGGCCCGAGTCGCGAGAGCGATCGGCATCCGATCGGTCGCAGAGCTCGTCGAAAGCCGCGACATCATCGAGAAACTGCGGGAGGTCGGCGTCGACTTCGCGCAGGGAATGGGCATCGCGAAGCCCATCAGCCTGCGCGAGCTGGAGTCGCGCAAGTCCTGATTGAGGTAGAGAATACTCTGGCGGTGGACGCAGTCACATGCGAACCCTGCTCTGGGCTCGATTCTGCCGGGGTCAACTTTCCAGCGGGGTTACCGTGACGTGCACGTCCAGCTCCTGCTCGCCGCCGCCGAGGATTACGCCGCGCATCGGCGTCACGTCGCCGAAATCGCGGCCCCAGCCCAGCGTGACGTGCTCGTCGTCCACCACGCAGTTG
>Ga0137410_10003431_pt1 | contig 10713 bp, 8 predicted proteins | sample CZODoug1_16funga_FD_108878 | JGI IMG/M metagenome (GOLD analysis project Ga0137410, IMG submission 108878) | Vadose zone soil fungal communities from Angelo Coast Range Reserve, California, USA - CZODoug1_16fungal (Illumina Assembly) | ecosystem: Environmental > Terrestrial > Soil > Vadose zone... | reverse complement strand
GCGGATTCTTCGCGAGCGTTGTCGAACTGCACGGCAGCGATGGCGCCGTTTTCCACGCGAATGCCGCGAGCGGGCGCTCGTAAAGTCACTTCCCCTCCCTTTTGTTCGATGGCGATGCGGCAACCGTCGTAGAGTTCGGCGAGCGGAACGGTGGGCACGCCCATGCGGTAGCCGGTGCGATTCGAAAGAAATGCCTTCCAGAAAACGTCGATGCCGAAGCGCGCGTCGGTGCGGTCGAGCTCTTCATCGAGCGCGCTGACGAGGACGACGCGCCAAAAACGTTCGATGGCGCGCGGAGTTTGCTTCTGGCTTTTGAGCCAATCGAGGATGGACATTCCGGCGGGCGTGGCGACTTCTTTTGGTTTCCCGGCGGTGAACAAGATGCGCGTCATCGCGCGGGCGATGGAGAGCTTGTCGCGGAGCGATAGCGGCACAAACGTGGCGAACGAGCCCGTCATGTGAAACGGGGCGGGAAGAATGCCGGCTTGCATGGCGCCGCTGCGGCCTTGCGGGTCCAGAAAAAAGAGCCGGTCGAAAAATTTCACTTTGTTCGCGGAGCCGACGCGGCGGTAAAAATCGTCGAGATTGGTGCAGCAGCCGAGTGTGACGTGCTGGCAATTGTCCACGTGCTCGCCGCTGGGGAGAACGTAGGAAGTGGCGCGGCCACCGAGGTAGGGCCGCAGCTCAAAAAGTTTTACGCGCCAGCCGGACTCAGCCAGCGCGACGCTGGCCGCCAGACCCGCCAGCCCGCCGCCGATCACGATCACGTTTTTCGAGGACATTTTCCCTTGTGTGGCGCCCGAATCGAGCGCGGGCAATAGAAAGAATTTTTTCAGGTTTGGAGAGGCGAACGCGTTCCCCGAAGACGGCAAAATCGAGCGATTCAATGCGCGCGAGGAGCGCGGAGTAGGTGTGGACGAGGAGCCAGAGCGTGCCGCGGCTGTCTGCATCAATCAGATCGAGAAGCCCGGCACCTTCTTCGTAATTTTGCCAGGCGCGTTCGGCTTCGAAGCGAAGAAGCTCGCGCACGCCGAGTGTGGCTTCGCTGCGGCCGAAATCTTCGGGGCTGACGTTGTAGCGTGAAAGATCTTCGTCGGGGATGTAGACACGGCCGAGCGAGTAATCTTCGTGAACGTCGCGAATGATATTCGTGAGCTGAAAGGCCAGGCCGAGTTTTTCGGCCAGGTCGAGCGCGCGGGGATCCTTGAAGCCGAAAATGTGCGTGCAGGTGAGGCCGACGGTTCCGGCGACGCGATAGCAATACTCGCGCAGGCGGTCGAAAGTCGGATATGTCTGGATGGTGAGGTCCATTTCCGCGCCGGAGATGAGGTCGTGGAGGTAACGCGTGGGCATGTTGTAGCGCTCAATAGTGTCCACGAGTGCGGGGAGAACTTCGCGCTCGCCGTAAAGGTCGCTATCAGGGAGAGGCCGCGCCGCGGTGCCGTCAAAAACTTGCGATTCACCGGTGACGGCTTCATCGAGGGCTGCGCGCCAACGGGCAAGGCCACGCTGCTTGATAATCAGCTGGTCCGATTCATCGGAGACGTCATCGATCAGGCGCATGAATGCGTAGAGCGCGACGATACCGTCGCGCTTCGGCTTGGGAAGAAGAAAAAACGCCGGATAAAAACTGCTCTTCGAGCCGCGGGCGATCCGGTGACATTCGTAATATGAGTCGGAAACATTCATCAACGTCTGCGGAGCGGAGTTGTTCAGATTCTCAGGAAAGACTTGCTCGGGAGCAGCAGATGGCTTCGACTCTGTTTTCCGCGGAGAAAAAAGATGGCTGGCAAGCGCACGCGCCAGAAGACTTGCTTGCTTGCCTTTGCCAACGGAGGGGCGGTGATTGAGCGTGTCGTAGCCCATCGCCTCAATGGCGTCGAGAACGGCAACGCCGCCGCGGCTGAACATTTCGAGGTCAATGCTCAGGCGGCCGTCGACTATTTTTGCGAGTGGATAGCCTTCAGCGAAAAGCTGGCGGGTGCGGAAGATGAGATCCTTCATTAACGAAACGTAGCGGATGCTGAACTGTCGTGCGACGATTTCGTTTTCGCTGACGCCGTGCTGCGCGGCTAGTTCGAGCGGGATGTAGATGCGGCCCTTTTCGAGATCGCGCGATACGTCCTGCCAGAAATTGGCGAGTTGCAGCGCTGTGCAGGTAGCGTCAGAGAGCTCTTGACGCTGCTCATCGCGGTAACGGCAAAGATAAAGGACCAGGCGGCCGACGGGATTGGCGGAGTAGACGCAGTAGCCGATCATCTCGTCCCACGTCTGGTAGCGCTTTGTGGTTTGATCCTGGCGGAACGCCTTTAATAAATCAGCGAAGGGCTGCTTGGGAATATTTTTGTCGCGGATCGTTTGACTAAGCGCAATGAAAATGGGGTGCGAGGGCTTGCCTTCGTAGCAAAGATCGAGTTCGGAGTCCCACCAGTCGAGAAGTTCAAGGGCCCGAGCGGTGTCCGGAATTTCGTCGCCGAGATCGTCGGCCCAACGGCAGTAGGCGTAGACATTGTAAAAATGCCGGTGAAGTTCCTTCGGCAGCATCCACGAAACGACGTTGAAATTCTCGTAGTGATGCGTGGCGAGCCATTTGGTGAACTGCTGGGCAGCCTCCGGCGAGCAGCCCGCAGGCGGGGCGTTCTTTGCGATTTCGAGTTCACCAGGATGAAGCATTAGAAAAGAATAGCGTGGTCGGGCGAAAAAATCAGTTCAGTAAAGAAATTGTCGACAAAAAATTATGGGCGGACGGCGACTTTGATTTCGCCGCTGCGGGCTTTCATACGCTCGAAGGCTTGCGGCAGATCGTTTAGGCTGATCTCTTCAGTAACAAAATCGTGCGCGGAAATGTCGCCGCGCTTGACGGCTTCCAGCGCTTCGCGAATGAATCGCGGCGTGTGATGGAAGGGGGAGATGACACGAATTTCCGAATAATGAATTTGCGCCGGCTCGATTTCAACTTTTGTGCCACTTGGCAAGCCACTGAAGAAATTGACGACACCGCCGCGGCGGACCATGGAAAGGGCCAATTCCCAGGCAGCGGGATTGCCGGCCGCTTCGACGACGGCATCGGCTCCGCGCGTTTCATCCGTAAGGGCCTTGACGGCGGCGGCGACGTCTTTCGTTTCCGTGACATTGATCGTGGCGACGGCGCCAAGGCGGCGTGCGACATCCAACGGCACCGTGCGACGAGCCAGCGCGATAACGCGAATGCCGCGCCGCGTAAGCATGCGCACAAATTTCAAGCCGATGGGGCCACAGCCAATCACAACGGCAGTGTCTCCGGTGCGCAATTCCATCTCGTGAATACCGCGCAAGACGCACGCGAGGGGCTCAACGAGCGCGGCACTTTGATCGTCCACGGAGTGCGGCACTTCCAGCATGTTCTCCATGACGATGCGGCCGGGAATACGCATGTACTCGGCGTATGCGCCATTATTGAAAAGCAGGTCATCGCAAAGATTTTCCTGACCGCGGCGGCAGTGGTAACAGCGGAGACAAGGCGCCGAATTGGCGGCGATGACGCGCGTGCCGAGACGCCATTTTTGGTCGACGCGCTTCCCCATCGCTACGATGTCTCCAACGACTTCGTGGCCGAAAACGGCGGGCGGCTGAATCATTTTCGCGTGATAGCCGCGCTTCCACACTTTCAGGTCGGTTCCGTCGGTGAGCGCGAGGCGCACGCGAAGCAAAACTTCGTCGGCGGCGACGCTGGGTACATCCACCTGCTCGATGCGGAGATCTTCGCTGCCATACAGAACGGCCGCGGTCATTTTTTGCGGCAGGACGCGCCGCGCTATCGCGACGACTTCATCGATGGCAGCTTCAATCTTCTTTTGCGTTGAACTCTTCATGCGTGTGTTATCAGAATTTTCAGCGACTGCGCCGTGGGACGAGCCGCCAGCTCGAGCGCTTCCTGAATATTATCCAGCGGAAAACGGTGGGTAACGATATCCATGACGGGGAGTTTCTTCTGCAGCACCAGAGCTGCGGCTTCTTCCTGAATGTCGACCGCCGCACTGTAACTGCCCAGAATTTCCTTCTCGTCGATGCCGACCGCCGCCGCGGGAAATTCAATCCGTGTAACCGGATCGTTTGCTGCGAATAGAAGTACTCTTCCACCGGGTCTGGCCGCCGCGAGAGATTCCGCAACAACGGCTGGATGCGCTACGGCGACCAATACTGCATCCACACCGCGGCCCTCCGTTCGGGCCTTAACCTGTTCCACAAGCTTACCACTGGTGGGGTCAAAAGACTCGGTCGCTCCTAAAGTAAGGCTTTTTGCGCGGCGTTCTGCCATGGGATCGCTGGTGATTAGATGCGCGCCGAAGAGTTTTGCGACCATCAAAAGTTGCAGGCCGATGGGGCCACAACCGGCTACGAGAACATTTTCGCTGGGAACGATGCGCGCTTTTTGCACGGCTTTGTAAATCGTGTTGATCGGCTCGATGAAGGTGGCTTCGTCGAAGCTGACGTTGTCGGGCAAAGGAACGACGCCGTGATCGGCGACCCACGGCATGGCTTTGACGTATTCAGCAAAGCCGCCACCGTTGGGCGTAAAGCCGGCCGTGAGACCGGTGGTCTTGTACTGCTTGCATTGGGAGAAAGAGCGGCGTTCGCAGTAAAAGCAGGTGCCGCAAGGAATGTGATGGAAGCTCATGACGCGATCGCCGGGCTTGAATTTCGCCATACCAGGGCCGACAGCGACGACCGTGCCAGCAAGTTCGTGGCCGAAGATTTGCGGCGGCTCGACATAACGCTGAAAGATTTTCTTGATGTCCGTGCCGCAGATCCCGCACGCAGCGACTTGGATGAGAAGTTCGCGTTCGCGAACTTCGGGGACGGGCACTTCTTCGACACGAACGATTCCCTTTTCGCGGTAAACACCGGCGCGCATGGTTTTGGGGATGGGGCCGAGGGTACTAATTCCAGTTGAAATTGTGGACGCGCTGCTCATTCGGCGGCGACCCCTGAGCCCGTCTTGATGACTTCCTGGCTAAGCACGGAAACAAATGAGTCTAGAAACCCGGAAAGATTTGCGGCCGCCTTCTTGCTTCTGGTACCAAAGCGAACAAGCGCTGGTATCTTCGATGGGCGGCGCAAAATGCGCTGCAAAAGCGGCACAGCTTTGACTTTCCCCGAGGACGTCAGAAACTCACTAAAATCGATCGGCAGGTCCTCGTCGCTAGCATCACTGATCGCTCTAACGGTTACGCAAGGTATCCCCTGGGCATCAAGCTGCCCCATCAACATGTTTGATTCCATGTCCACCGCGTCTCCAAAGAACGCGAGACGATTCTTCTCTTCGCTAGTTTGCACAATGTGATCAGAGGTAAGCAAAACGTCTACAATCTTTGCGCCGCGCTCCTTGGCCATCGCAAGCAGCTCTCGGTTGGCCGCAAGGCCGTTTGCCTCCCGCAAAGTTCCGATTCGCTCGGGAGCAATCACTTCTCCGACCAAATGTTCTTTCTTTAGAGCACCGGCCAGGCCCGACGAAACGAAAATATCCACGCCGGCTTCCTTCGCACAGACACCGAGCGAAAACGAATTCTTGTGTGCGTCGGATCCCATGCCGGTCAAGACAACCCAAATCTTGTTTGTGCCGTTGTCCGCTTCGTATACCGTGAGTCCTCCAGAATAATGATCGGGAACGAGCGTGCGTTGCTGAAACTTACGCAAAGCCAGCCACGGGGCGAATTCGGCTTCGACGGCGAAGGTGACAAGGATGCGCATATCAGGCGGCTCGCGCGGCGGCAATTTTCCTGGCACGGCGCGGGGAGACGTAACCATTATCCGCATACCAACGGACGGCGCGTTCTAACGCTGCCGCCACCGAGCCCGGCTTGAAGCCTAGCTCTTTTTGCGCGCGCTTGGCGTTGACGAACATCATGTGTTGTGCGATTTTTACGCCTTCCACGGGAATGCCAGGTTCGCGACCGAGCAATCGCGAAAATACCGTATTGGCATAGGCTACACCCAATGCGAGGCCGTGCGGGATTTTCAGTTTCGGCGCGGAAAGGCCGGTAATCTTGGCCAAGGTATCGAGCATCTCTTTCAACGTCAGGTTTTCCGCACCCAGCAAATAACGCTCGCCGACCTTGCCTTTGTCTGAAACGAGCAAGTGCCCCGCGGCGCATTCTTCGACTCCGACAAAGTTCAGTCCGGTTTCGACGTAGCCGGGCATTTTTCCATTGAGAAAATCGAGAATGATTTTTCCGGTCGGCGTCGGCTTCCAGTCCCAGGGACCGACGGGCGTCGTAGGCATCGCGACGATCGCGGGAAAGCCTTGTTTCGCGGAGTCGAGAACCAGACGTTCGGCTTGCCACTTGGAACGTTTGTAATGGCCGACCATCTCTGCGAGCTTCGCGTCGGTAAACTCATTGGGATGTTCGGGCCGATCCACTGCAATTGTAGCGACGGTGCTTGTGTAAATAAATTGCGAAACGCCTGCACGCTTGGCGGCCTCGAGAAGATTCTTGGTGCCGCCGACGTTCGAATCGTAAATGTCCTGCTTGCGTTTGGCCCACAGGCGATAATCAGCGGCCACGTGAAACACTCGCGTGACGCCAGCAAGCGCGCGAGTGAGCGACGCCGCGTCCCGCAAATCACCCGTGACGTATTCGAGCGGCAGATCGGCGATAGCGCGGTTGTTGCTTGACGCGCGCAGGAGAACGCGCACGCTCTCGCCACGAGCGACGAGTTGTCGCGTGACGTGGCTACCTAGAAAACCCGAGGCGCCGGTGACGAGCGTCGTCATGCTCAGTCCCCCTCCTCGTACGCGCCTTCACCCCTTGCGGAAATTTTCTGCGGCGCGCGCGCACCGGCGGTCGCGGCGTAAGAAGCATCGAGGATGCGAGAAAAATTCTCCCAGCGACCACAGCGAATCATGGCGCGAACGTCGCCCACCGTTTCCGCAAGCGACGCCTTGCTCGGTGCCAGGGCATGCCCACGTGAAGTGACCATAAACCCATCGACATCGTGCTTGTCGAGGAATTCGATCAGCTCTCCTATTTCGCGTGCATCGGTTTCGGCCGTGACCGTGAAATGGGCGGCCACCAGAAATCCGGAGAGCTTCGCGGCGCGGATTCCTTCGAGCGAGCGGCGAAAAGCGTCGGCACGGCCCATCGTTCGATTGTGAGTCTGTTCACGGCCGGCAAATTCCAACGTCAGAAAGAAACGCGAGTCCGGGCGAAAAGCGTGAATGCGCTGGCGCAGGTTGTAGCCGTCCGTGTGCAGGAAAACGTGACGTTCAGCTTGCACGAGATCGTTTGTGATGCGGCCAATTTCTGGATGGGCGAGCCATTCGGTGCCGGCAAGCCAGATAACGGGAGCGGGCGCACTCGCCGCAAGCGCTGCTGCGTTTTCGCCGGCCACTAAATGGAGAATGGGCCGCGACTCAGCTGATCCGGCGAAGAGACTGGAAACTCTCGCTTTGAACAGTGCGGCGCTAAGCCGTAAGGGGAACTGCATTCTTATCTCTTAAAAGCCGCTGCGCAGCCGGAAGTCTTCCGGACGAAACATCGTGGCGCGAGATTCTTCGGCGTTGTGCGCCTGATTGTGGAATCGCGCCAAGGCATACACGGGAAACGAATTCCGATAGAGGTGGTACTTCAGATAGAAAACGCACGGGAAGCCCGTGCCAGTGAAACCGGATTCGCTCCACGAACCATCTTCATTCTGCTGCTGCACCAGCCATGCCGCCGCTTTAGCAATCGCCGGATCGCCAGGATCGGCCGCGGCCATCAAGCCAATCAAACCCCATGCCGTTTGCGAAGGCGTGCTGTTGCCCTGCCCTTTCGTCGCCGGTTCGTCGTAGCTCAGCAGCGATTCGCCGAAGCTGCCGTCCGGTTTCTGCACACTCTTCAACCAATTCACCGCACGCTTGCAATATTCTTTTGCGTTGAGCGAAACCGTTTCGAGTGCGCGCAGCACACCGCTGGTTCCATAAACGTAGTTCACGCCCCAGCGCCCGAACCAGGCGCCGTCCTCGCACTGGTCTTTTACGAGGAACTTCACGCCGCGCTGAATCGCGGGATGGTTCGCTGGCCAGCCAAACCGGCCGAGACATTCCATGACGCGGGCCGTCACGTCCGCGGTCGAAGGATCGATCATCGCATTGTGATCGGCGAATGGAATGTTGCACAGGAACTTGCTGTCGTTGTCGCGGTCGAATGCCGCCCAGCCGCCGTCGCGGTTCTGCATACTCAAGAGCCATTGCACTCCGCGGCGCATTGCCGCTTCGAGGCGCGCTTCATCCGGAAACTTCACGCGCTGCAGAGCCATCAGAATGAACGCAGTATCATCGACGTCCGGATAGTGATCGTTGCGAAATTCAAACGCCCAGCCGCCCGGCTCTGCATCTCTATTCTTAACCTGCCAATCGCCGCGGCCAAGAATCTGCCTGGACAAAATCCAGTCAGTGGCCTTCACGAGCGACGGATGATCCGGCGCAACGCCCGCTTCTTCGAGTGCCACCATGGCGATGCATGTATCCCAAATCGGCGAAACGCACGGCTGCAAACGAATCGAGTCTTCTTCTTCAATTTCGAATTTCGAGAATTCTTTGATCTCTCGCCACGTAAGCGGATCTTCAGGTGCATGCCCGAGCGCGATCAGCGCAAAGATCGAATTCATCATCGCTGGATAGATCGCCGCGACGCCTTCCGAGCGTTCCATGTGGTCGACCATCCATTGCTTCGCTTCGCGCAGCGCGCGCTGGCGCAGGGGCTTCCACGGCAGCTTTTCGTAGAGCTTAAACCCGCGGTCGAGCGCCAGGAAAAAATTCTTCCAGGAAATAAGCTGCTCGCTCCAATCGAATGCCGCCGTCTTGTGCGATGGGTCCTCGAACAATTCATCGACGTGCGCGCTTTCCGGCACCCGCCAGTTCGGGCGCAACGCGGACAGAATCGCCATCGGGATGACAATGCCGCGCGTCCACGACGACATCTCGTAGATGTTCATCGCGAACCAATTCGGCAGCAGCATCATTTCCGGAGGAATCGCAGGAACGAGTTCCCAACTGACCGCGCCAACCAGCGCTAGGTAAAACCGGACATAAGAATTGGAACGCTCAAGGCCGCCCAGGCGATGAATCACGGCACGGGCTTTCGCCAGATGCGGCGCCTCGGCCGAATCGCCCGCGAGCTTTAGCGCGAAATAGGCTTTGCACGTCGCGTTAAGTTCAGAAGGTCCGCCGGGATAGATGTTCCAGCCGCCATCGGGTAGCTGTTTGCGCCGAACGTAATTCGCAAGTTTTGCGATGCGTTCAGGTTCAGCTTTGCCGATGACAGTCAGGTAGTAGATGTAATCGGATTCTAGCGTCGAATCGGCCTCAAGTTCACCGACCCAGTAGCCCTCGTCAGATTGCAGCGAAATCAAATGCTCCGCGCCACGCTCGATTGATTCGGGAAGTTTTTCCGCCCATTCCTGCTGACGCCACGGCACGGGCGCCGGAGCGGCCGGAAACTCTTCTCCTATGCGAACAACAGATGCCATACTGCTCCCCCCCAGAGCTTGCTGCTGTTAAGCGCCGGACTTCCCCGGCGGAGAGCTCTCGTAACCCACTTGTTTACAGATACATACAAGTGAGCCAGGGAGCCGCAATTAGAACATAATCGGACTATGTAAATTATCGCCGCCTTTGCGGATACGGTCAATCCTCAAGATTTGCTTATGCGGCGCAAAAGTTTAGATGCGCACGCCGGCCTGGCGGGTCAGCGAATCTCGGACCAAAGACAGGAGCGGCCGAGGCAACGGCTCTCCCTCTTTTTGCAAGAATGCCGGTCTCGCTTGGAAGAGTTTCGCCGAGACTTGTGGCCAAGTGGCCGCCGCAACGACAAAATCATGCCGCAATACGAACGCGTCCGCGCGATCGAGCGCCTTCTGGGCGCTTGGTTTGAAATCTTCAATTCGCGGGTCCAGCACGGTGAGATAAAGCGAAGGCTTCAAAAATTGTAGGAGCGAGTTACTCTCGACAATAACGTTCAGCGGTCCTTCAGCAGCCTCCGTCGTCAGTGAGTCCAACGATTCGCGCAACACCGGCAGGCCTTCAGCGAGGAATCCCTGCTTCGTGCGCAGCCAGAACGCCCGCCGCGCCCCGGCGGCCAGAAACCGCGCGCTGTCCGTCCCGCTTGTCGCGCGCTCTTCCCAACTGAACGCGCTAGCGTGTTCGCCTGGCGCGCAGCCGCAGTGCTCGCCGTTCTGCGCGCAAACGCCGTGTCCGTACTGCGTGATTTTCCCTGCGATGAAGTTTGCTTCGGGCAAGGCCGCTACCAGATCGCAGACGAGTTGCGTCTTGCCGATGCTGCGCGTGTGACCGCCAACAACAATCAGCCGATAAGTAGAGGCGTGCGCCTGTTCAGCCTTTGCCAAGTTTTGCCTCAAGCTCTTTGATGCGCTCGGCCAGCTCCGGGAGTCGCGCGTACCAAACATAAATCTCTTTGAATTTACCTATCTCGCGCGCTGGCGTGCCCCAAACGGTTTGCCCGCCGCGAATCGTTTTTCCAGTGGGAATTCCCGCTTGCGCACCTGCCACGGAGCCACTCTCCAGCGTGCAATGATCCGCAATGCCGACTTGTCCGCCAACGACGACGCGATCGCCGATTGTGCTGGAACCGGAGACGCCAGTTTGCGCTGCAATCACCGTGTGCGCCCCGATTTTCACGTTGTGCCCCACGTGGACCAGATTGTCCAACTTCACGCCTTCCGCGATGCGCG
>Ga0137410_10003428_pt1 | contig 10719 bp, 8 predicted proteins | sample CZODoug1_16funga_FD_108878 | JGI IMG/M metagenome (GOLD analysis project Ga0137410, IMG submission 108878) | Vadose zone soil fungal communities from Angelo Coast Range Reserve, California, USA - CZODoug1_16fungal (Illumina Assembly) | ecosystem: Environmental > Terrestrial > Soil > Vadose zone... | reverse complement strand
GCTGGTTGGTGCGCGGATCGAGGACGGCGCTACCGCGCTTGGACAATATCCGTTGTTTGTCGTCGGTCAGAATCTTGATGAACGAGTCAACCTTCGCGTAGTTCAACTGGAAGTATTCGGTGCGCAGCGGCTCCAAGTCGGCGATCTGGTTGCGCGCCTCGAGTTCGAGCTTTTCCTTGGTCGCAATTTCATCACGCGGGGCAACGATGATCACGTTGCCGTTCTTGCGCATGTCCAGGCCCTTGCTCTGCAGGATGATGTCGAGCGCCTGGTCCCAGGGCACGTCCTTTAGGCGCAGCGTGATGGAGCCGCCCACCGAGTCGCTGGTTATGATGTTCAGATTGGTGAAGTCGGCGATTACTTGCAACAGCGAACGCACGTCGACGTTCTGGAAGTTCAACGACAGGCGCTCGCCCTGGTAGCCCTGGCGCGTACCCTGGAACAAACGGGTCGGATCCTCTTTGACCGGCTTGACCTCGACCACGAACCGCGTGTCGCTCTGGTATGCGTTCTGCTCCCATAGTCCGCGCGGCTCGATCACCATGTGAACGTTGGGCCCTTGCTGGAAGGTGTTGACTTGCGCCACGGGTGTGCCGAAGTCGGTCACATCGATCCGACGACGCAGCGACTCGGGCAATGAAGTGTTGAGAAAGTCCACGACGACCTGCGAGCCCTGCTGTTTGACATCGACGCTCGTGTTCGGATCAGACAGATCAACGACCACGCGCCCTTCGCCCTCACTGCCGCGGCGAAAATCAATGCCGCGCAGCGTCCGTGGCTCGGTGGCCTGAGCCGCCGCTGCTGCAGCGCCCGCCGCGGCGGACGTTGCATCAGCCGGGCGGAAGGTGGTCGCTTCCGCTACCGCGCCCAACGCGATCTGAACCGTGTTGCCATCGACCGTCACCGCGTGTGTCAGCGGCCGCCGCAGGTTCAAGACGATGCGTGCGCGTCCCTGCGCCTGCACCACATTGACGGAGCGCAAATCGCCTTGATTGATTTCCACCAGGTTGCGGCCGAGATTGTTGACGGTTTGCGGCAAATCGAGCGCCACGCGCGCTGGATTGGACACTGAAAAGCTGGGCGGCACGGCCTTTACCGGGTTCTTCAGTTGAATTGTCAACACAACGCTAGTTCCAGTCTGCGTGGCATCGACGCGCTCAATACTGTTGCCCTCTTGCGCTGCAACGGTGCCAGCGAGCGCGATAGCGGCAAGCCCGAGCAGTAGGTTTTTGAGCGCGGGACCAGCACGCACGGGAACGGCCGCGAGGCCCGATCGGCTATTGCTCCACATACTCATCGCTTGCTCCCCTGCTGGCGCGCTGCTTCTTGAAGTTCAAGTTTGGCGGGACGCTCGACCCATTCGCCGGCCGCATCCTGGACGATTTCTTTCAACTGCACGTCGGATTCGGAAATCCGGGTGACCAGACCGAAGTTCTGGCCCATGTAATTGCCAATCTTGACCAGATGCGTGGTGCCGTTCGATTCCACCAGCGCCACGTTGTTGCCGGACTGCCTCATCATGCCCACCATGCGGATCTGGTCGAGCGGAAAGCCCTCAAGCGTTTCGCGCCGGCGATCAAGATCGGGCTTGATGGCCGAGGCAGATGCGCGTGCCTGCGCCTGCCGCGCAACCGCCATAACTACTTTCTGCGGATCGAAAGGATCGACCGTGCCGCGGCCAGAATAGGTCTGCGGCGAGAATTCCTTGGGCTCGGGCACGGGCTGTGTGTTCGGCCGCATGGTCTTCTGCAGATCTTCCATCCATTGTTGCAACTCGCCCTCGTTGGCGAAGCTGCAACCGGTCAGTGTCAGAACGCTCACCGCCGCAGTCCAAAGCAGGCGCTTCATCGATGGCTTCATTTCTTGGCCTTGTCTGCGCGCGCCTTGCGTTGCGCCTGGACCTCGGAGTCATCGAGGTAGCGAAACGTCTTGGCCGTGGCATCCAGAGTCAGCGAGCCATCCTTGCCGGCCGCGAGAGCGAGATTGTTCAACGTAACAATACGCGGCAAATTGGCGATATCACTGGTGAAAGCACCGAGATCGTGATATCGGCCCGAGACTTTGACTGCGATCGGCAGTTCCGCGTAGTAATCCTTCAGGTTGGTCTGGCCCGGACGAAACAGTTCGAACTGCAGGCCACGGCCGATGCCTGCCTGATTGATGTCCGACAGCAAGGCGTCCATTTCCGCCTTGCTCGGCAACTGTTTCTCCAGCGTCAACACGTATTGACTGACCTGCTCCTTCTGCTTGCGCAGTTCATCCAAGTTGACGGCCTGCTGCAGCTTGTTCTTGTATTCGTCCTTGAGCACGATCTCTTCCTGGCGCAGGCGATCGAGGTCATCGACCTTGGCGCTCCAGACCATGAACCAGCCGATGACTGCACACAGGACGATCACAAACACCCATAGCGACAGTCGGGGCAGCAGCGGCCACGAGCCGACGTTGTCGAGTGTCAGTCCCTTGAACTGGGACATCAGATCGTTGGAAGTTGCCATTTCGTTTCCTGGCCCGATGGGTCCGATGGGGTCCGCTGGGGGCCGCTTACGGTTTCGCCGGTGCGACGACGCGGGCGCCGCTCGTTTGTTGTTGCAGCTGCGCTCGCTCCGGCGTCTGGCGCAAGAAGAAATTCAGGGAGAACTCGAACAGTCGCCGCTGCACGTTCTGCGGACCGGCGCCGGCAATCTTGATCTCAACCAGCTCCGGACGCTCGAGGAAACGCGAATTGTTCTGCAGGTTGCGCAGGAATTCCGAGACCCGCTCGTTGGACGCCGCCCAGCCGTTGATGTTGACGCGCCGGTCTTCCTGCTTGATCGCGCGCAGGTAGATGCCCTCCGGCGTCTGCTTGGTCAATTCATCGAACAGATACACCGGCTGATTGCGATCGGCCTGCAAGTCTTCCACCGCTTTCTGCCGTGCACGCAGTGCGTCGATCTCCTGGCGCAGCGTGGCGATTTCCTTGATCTTGGCATCGAGCTTGCGGTTCTCGCTGCTGATCAGGTTGTTGCGATCCTGCTGGCCGGCAATAAATCCCTGCAGCACCGTCCACACGACGAACACCAATACACCGCCCGCCACCGCACTCAAAGTCGTCAGGGCCCAGAACAGTCGCTTCTGCCGCTCACGCTTGGCCTCGCGATGTGGCAGCAGATTGACGCGGATGCTCATCGGTCGAATCTCCGCATCGCCAGTCCACACGGCGTCAGCAGCGCCGGCGCATCGAGCCGCAGTTGCTTCTCGCGAACATTGGACGAAATCTCCATGCCTTTGAACGGCGAGATGACCGAGGTCGGCACCTGCGCGCGTTCCATCAGTGCATCGGCGAGGCCGCTCAATACCGCCGCACCGCCCGCGAGCATGATCTGGTCAACGCGTGTGTAGGGCGTCGACGTGAAGAAGAACTGCAACGCGCGCGTGATTTCAGTTGCGGCGGTTTCGATGAAAGGCCGCAGGACTTCGTTCTCATAGTTCGCCGGCAGGTCGCCGCTGCGTTTCTTTAATTCGGCCTCTTCGGCCGGCACCCCGTAGGCGCGCGCGATATCGGCTGTCAACTGTTGGCCGCCGAAAGGTTGCTCGCGCTCATAAATCGCTTCGCCATCGTGCATTACGGTGACGCTGGTCGTATTGGCGCCGATGTAGAAGATCGCGATCACCAGGCCCTCGCCGCTATTCGGCAATTGATTGATCAGCCGCTCGAGCGCGCTGCGCATCGCATAGGACTCGACGTCAACAACGATCGGCTTCAATCCCGCGGCCTGCGCCACCGCCATCCGGTCTTCGACCTTTTCCTTGCGCGAGGCGGCGATCAGAACTTCGACGTCGTCGGGCGCGTTGGGAATCGGACCCAGTACCTGAAAATCGAGACTGACTTCGTCCAGCGCGAACGGGATGTATTGATTAGCCTCGCTCTCAACCTGCATCTCGAGTTCCTCTTCGCGCAGGTTGGACGGCAGCGCGATGCGCTTGGTGATGACCGCTGAGGCAGGCAAGGCCATCGCCACGCTCTTGATGCGGCAACCGGCACGGCGCCAGGCGCGCTTGACCGCATCGGCGACGACATCGATCTTGTCGATGTTGCCGTCAACAACGGCGCCACGTGGCAGGGGCTCGATCGCATAACGCTCGAGACGAAGCACGCCGCCGCCAACATCGACCAGTTCAACCAGCTTGACGCTGGACGAACCGATATCCAGGCCGATCAGTGGCGGCGTACGAGATGAAAAGGGCAGCTCGAACGGCAAGATGATTCTCCGAGGGCGCGATCGAGTCGCAAGAGAAAAGGAACTGTCAGATCAGAGAGAAATGACACCGCATCGAGGCGAGCAATTCGACGCCAAAAATTGATGCGGACACTTCTCCTTCGGACCGTCTAAGGCACGGTCCGAACGAAGCATTTTCCTTATCTTTCGAGCCTTTACCGCAGCTTTGTTGGACACTACTTCAAATCCTAGCAACATAAGCGAAACGAGCACAAGCCCCGCAAACGGTTGAACTGTGCCCGCTTTTGGGTACCTAACAGAGCGATGGCCTCTGAATGTCCACAGTGGTGGAACCAAACGAAGAATTCCCCTCTGTTTCCCGTCGTATTGATGCGATTGCAGTCATATTGTCAGCACGACAACCCGGCGACTTGCCGATTGCAGTGAGAAGCGCGGCGACCCAGGTGCAGACATGGCGATCGCGAGCAAGAAAGGACGTAACCGACGTATTACCTCTTGCATTGCCTTGGCGCATGCGTTGCCTGATGCATTAGCCAGACGCGTAGCAATGCGTTCCCTATACTGCGCACCTCTTGCGTTGGCGCCAAGCAGCACTACCGACGGTCACGTACGCACACCTGAGCGCATTTGTAGCGCTCGGCCGCCATTGACCGATCCAGTTCGGCTGCCATTGACCGATCCACTTACTCCGTGACTGCCGCCCTGCTGCAAACGCCCTGGGTCCGCTATTCGGCGCTGGCGCTGCTCGTGGCCGTGGCTGCGGCGGCGAGCGTCGTGTTGCTGTTGCTGCTCGCAGTTGCGGTAGCGTATTCGAACTTACCGCCGATCGATGCCATTGCCGACTATCGCCCCAAGATCCCGTTGCGCGTATGGAGCGCCGACGGGGTCCTGATCGGCGAATTCGGCGAAGAGCGGCGCGATTTCGTCGACATCAAGGACGTGCCCGACCGTCTCAAAAATGCGATCCTCGCCGCCGAGGATGATCGTTTCTACCAGCACAGCGGCGTCGACTATTCGGGCCTCGCGCGCGCGGCCGTTGCCAATGTACTCACCGGCCGGCGCGGGCAAGGCGGCAGCACGATCACGATGCAGATCGCGCGCACGTTTTTTCTCAGCTCGGAGAAGCTCTACACGCGCAAGCTGTACGAGATTGCACTGGCTTCGAAGATCGAATCGGAGTTGTCCAAGGATCGCATTCTCGAGATCTACATCAACCAGATTTTTCTCGGCCAGCGCGCGTATGGCTTTGCCGCGGCGGCGCGCACGTATTTCGGCAAATCGCTGAAAGATCTTTCGGTGGCCGAGGCAGCGATGCTGGCCGGACTGCCCAAGGCGCCGGGTCGCATCAATCCGTTTTCCAACTCGCGCGCGGCCAAGGACCGCGAGTTGTACGTGCTGAGCCGGATGCGCCAGCTGGGTTCGATCGACAAGGCCACGTACGACGCCGCCGCGGCCGAGGAAATTAAGCCCCGCGCGGGTTCTTCGTCGTTGGCGGCAACGCCCCTGGCAGATCGCGCGGCGCGCCGCGTCCATGCGGAATTTGCAACCGAACTCGTGCGGCAGCTGATGTTCGATGTGTTTGATCAGGAGACGTACACCCGCGGCCTGAATGTCTACACGACGATCGTAAGCAGCGAGCAGAACATTGCTTACGACGCGCTGCGCACGCAGGTGCTCGACTACGACCATCGCTATGGCTACCGTGGCCCGGAAGCGTTCATCGAGCTTCCGGCCGCCAATGATCCCGACGCCAGCAAGCGCGAGCAACGGATCGAAGACGCGCTGCTCGAGGCGATCGACAGTCCCAACCTGCTGCCCGCAGTCGTGTTCGAGGCGTCTCCCAAATCCGTTCGCGCAGTGATTTCCGGCGGCGAGCAGATCGCGATTCAAGGCGAAGGCTTGCGTTTCGCGGCAAGTTCACTCAGCCCGAAAGCGCAACCGTCGCGGCGCATCGTTCCCGGCGCCGTGATCCGCCTGTCGCGCAGCGCGAAGGTCGGCTGGGAGATCAGCCAACTGCCGCAAGTGGAAGCGGCCTTTGTCGCCGCTAACGCCGAGGACGGCGCGGTGCGCGCACTGGTCGGTGGCTTCGACTTCAACCTGAACAAGTTCAATCACGTCACACAAGCCTGGCGCCAGCCGGGATCGAGCTTCAAACCGTTCATCTATTCCGCGGCCTTGGAGCGCGGCTTCATGCCGAGCACGCTGATCAACGACGCGCCCTTGATCGTCGAGCCCGACATGACCGGTGGCCAGCTTTGGGAGCCGAAAAATTTCGACGGCAAGTTCGAAGGGCCGATGCGGCTGCGCCAGGGTCTGGCGCGCTCGAAGAACATGGTGTCGGTGCGCGTGCTGCAGTCGATCGGACCCCATTACGCGCAGGACTATGTCGCCCATTTTGGCTTCGATCCGGCGCGCCATCCGCCGTACTTGACCATGGCCTTGGGCGCGGGCTCGGTAACGGCGTGGGAACTACTGCGTGGCTACGACGTATTCGCCACCGGCGGCTATTTCATCGATCCGTATTTGATCGCGCGCGTGACCGATGCCAACGGCAAGGTATTGATGGAAGGTCAGCCTGAACATGCGGGCAATGAAGCCAGCCGAGCCTTGCCGGCGCGCAATGCCTACGTGATGGATAGCCTGTTGCGCGATGTCGCGCGCATCGGTACCGCGGCGCGCGCCTCGGCCCTCAAGCGCGCCGATGTCGCCGGTAAGACCGGCACGACCAATGATTCGCACGACGCGTGGTTTGCCGGCTACGGCGGTGGTCTGGTAGCGGTCGGCTGGGTGGGCTTCGATCAGCCGCGGCCGCTGGGCGAGCGCGAGACCGGCGGTGGCCTCGCGTTGCCGATCTGGATGGGCTATATGAGCGTGGCGCTGAAAGACCGGCCCGAAGTCGCGCAGCCCATGCCCGAAGGCCTGGTGAACCTCAACGGTGAGATTTACTACTCCGAATTTCCGCCCGGACAAGGTATCGCCAGCGTCGGCTTGGAAGACGGCCTACCGCCCGAAGAGCAGAAAAAAGCGGAGACGGTGCGCGACCAGATCTTCTGATCACGGCGCACGCAGCACCACTGGCGCGCCGCCTTGCACCGAGATGATTCGCGATAACGAGGCAAAGAGTTCGCCGCCGCCGCGCGTATCGAGCCAGGCGCCGCTCTGCTCCTCCCAGCCGAAGTGAAAACCGCCGCTCCTGGCGGCAACCCAGATCTGCCGCGTCGGTGTCTGCGTGTTGATCACCACGCGCGAGTCATTGGCGAGTTCGAGCGTCACGACGTTGCCAGCGCGATTGACCTCGATGTCGGCGCCGGTTGCATCGAGTGCCGCCTCGATGGCCGCGAGCGTCGCGTCTGCGCGCGCGAGAAAGTCCGTTTCGGTCATGTCAGAATGCCTTTATGCGGCGAGCGCGGATTTTACTTTCGAGCCTGGTGATCCCGCTTGCCCTGCCGCTCGCAGGCTGCGGGCAGAAGGGGCCGTTGTTCATTCCCGGCGTGCCCAAGGATTCGACCTGGCCTTATCCGCCATCGCCACCAGCGCCGCCACCGTCGGGCACACCGGCGCCGCCGCCGACGCAACACGTGCCGGACCTACCACCGAGCAACGACGACGAGCGCAAGAAATGAAGCAGCACGGAGAAGGCGGCGCCGGGTTCGCGCGGCGGGATCGCGTCCTCCATTGCGAAAACGTGCCATTGCCGGAAATCGCCGCGCGCTTTGGCACGCCGACCTATGTTTATTCGCGCCGGGCGATCGACTCGGCGCTGCGCGCCTACACCGACGCGCTGGGCGACCGACGTGCTCTGGTCTGTTATGCGATGAAGGCCAACTCCAACCTTGCGGTGCTTAATCTCGTCGCGCGGGCCGGCTGCGGTTTTGACATCGTCAGCGGCGGTGAACTCGTGCGCGCAATTGCCGCTGGCGCTGATCCGAGCAAGATTGTCTTTTCAGGCGTCGGCAAGAGTGAGACCGAGATTGAGCAGGCATTGCGAGCCGGCATTCTGTGCTTCAACGTGGAGTCCACGGCCGAGTTGGACCTGACCCAGAACGTTGCGGCGCGAATGCAGCAGCGCGCGCGAATCTCCGTGCGGGTCAATCCGGACGTCGATGCCAGGACCCATCCGTACATCGCCACCGGCCTCAACGACAACAAGTTCGGCGTCGCCTACCACGATACGTTGGCGCTGTATCAGCGCGCGGCCCGGATGTCGCACATCGCGGTGGTCGGTATCGATTGCCATATCGGCTCGCAGGTCACCGAGGTCGCGCCCTTTGTGGCAGCGGCCGAACGAGTTCTCGATCTGGTCGACGAACTCGCGCGCGTTGACATTCCGCTGCGTCACATCGATTTCGGCGGCGGGCTCGGGATTCGTTACCACGAGGAATCGCCACCTTCAATCGGTGAAGTGATCGCCGCCCTTCTGGCGCGCACCGATGCGCGCGGCCACGGCGACAAGATGATCTTGTTCGAACCGGGCCGCTCGATCGTCGGCAACGCGGGCGTGCTGCTCACGCGCGTCAATCTGCTGAAGTCGACGCCGGGGAAAAATTTCGCGATCGTTGATGCGGCAATGAACGACCTTCTGCGGCCGGCGCTGTATCAGGCCTGGATGTCGGTACTGGAGGTGGCGCCGAGTACCGTATCAAATACGGCGCCGGTCGTGCGCTACGACCTCGTCGGTCCCGTTTGCGAGTCGGGCGACTGGCTTGCGCGCGAACGCGACCTGGCGCTCGCCGCGGGTGACCTGGTCGCCATTGCTGGCGCCGGCGCTTATGGCATGGCGATGGCAAGCAACTACAACTCGCGGCCGCGCGCGGCTGAAATCATGGTCGATGGCGAGCAGGCGTTTGAGGTGCGGCGTCGGGAAACGGTGACTGAGCTTTTTGCCGGCGAGAGCACCTTGCCATGAGAGCCTGGTTGGCCGCGCGCCGGCCCGCCCAAGCATGTTCCGCACGCGGAGAAGGCGATGCACATTGAGCACGAGGTCAAGCTTGACTTCAAGGACGTGCTGATCCGGCCCAAGCGTTCGACGCTCACTTCCCGCTCCGAGGTCGACATCACGCGCGAATTCGTGTTTCGTCACACGCGCGCCGTGTATCACGCCATTCCGATCATCGCCTCAAACATGGATGCGACCGGAACGATTGAGCTGGCGCACGCGTTGGCGGCACTCGATCTGTCCACCGCGCTGCACAAGCATCATTCGATCGACACGTTGGCCGATTTTTTTCGCGGCCTCGCGCGCAAATCAGCGGCCTTTTATTCGCTCGGCATCACGCGCGCCGACGAGGAAAAATTCGAGCGCATGTTGGCCACGGCCGGACCGGGCGCCATCGGCTACGCGTGCATCGATGTTGCCAACGGTTATCACGAAAACTTCGGCGCCTTCGTGTCGCGCATCCGCAGCGCTCATCCGGATCTCGTGATCATGGCGGGCAATGTTGTCACCGGCGAAATGACCGAAGAGTTGATTCTTGCCGGCGCCGATATCGTGAAGGTCGGCATCGGCCCCGGATCGGTGTGCACGACCCGCAAGATGACCGGCGTCGGCTATCCGCAGCTCTCGGCAGTGATCGAATGCGCTGATGCCGCGCACGGCCTCTCCGGCCACATCTGTGCCGATGGCGGCTGCACGACGCCCGGCGACGTCGCCAAGGCCTTCGGCGGCGGCGCCGACTTTGTGATGCTGGGCGGCATGTTTGCCGGCCACGACGAATCCGGCGGCGAACTGATCGAGCGCGACGGTGCGCGCTTCAAGCGCTTCTACGGAATGAGCAGCCGCCTGGCGATGGAAAAATACAGCGGCGGCGTGGCTGAATATCGCGCCGCCGAGGGCAAGGAAGTGCTGGTGCCCTACCGCGGCGCAGTGGCGGACACCGCGCAGGAAATCATGGGCGGCCTGCGCTCGGCCTGCACTTACGTCGGCGCCCACCGATTGAAGGAGCTGTCCAAGCGCACGACGTTCGTGCGCGTCACGCAGCAGGCCAACGAGGTATTCAGCCGCGGCGCTTAGCCGCGGCGACCGCCGGCACGCGCTCAAGCGGGCCGCGCGCGACCCTGTCAGTGCAGTCCGGCGATGTAATCGGCGACTGCTTTCATTTCCGGATCGGACAAGCGCGCGGCAATTTGGGTCATCGCCAATTGATTCCGCCTCGTGCCGTCGCGAAACGCGACCAGCTGCGACGTCGTGTATTCGGCCCATTGTCCGGACAGGTGCGGAAACTGGATCGGAATACCGGCGCCGGTGGGTCCATGGCATCCTGCGCACGCGGGTACGCCGCGTTCAGGGATGCCGGCGCGAAAGATTCGCTGCCCCAAATCCAACGTCTCTTTGACACGTGCAACGCCGGGTTTCGGTTTCTGTGCGGACAAATAAGCGGCCACGTTGCGCCGGTCATCGGCTGACAGCGTCGTGGCAAACGCACCCATCACGGCGTTGACGCGCGCACTCTTGTCATTGGCCGGTTTCGCCAGATCGGTCAGTTGCTTGACGATGTATTCGGCT
>Ga0137410_10003426_pt1 | contig 10722 bp, 10 predicted proteins | sample CZODoug1_16funga_FD_108878 | JGI IMG/M metagenome (GOLD analysis project Ga0137410, IMG submission 108878) | Vadose zone soil fungal communities from Angelo Coast Range Reserve, California, USA - CZODoug1_16fungal (Illumina Assembly) | ecosystem: Environmental > Terrestrial > Soil > Vadose zone... | reverse complement strand
CGTGTTCCCATGCGAATCCAAGCATTGGGAAACCACGCGCATGCGGAAGAACTTGTGGAAAGCATGAACATCTCCCTGCGCGGCGCTTATTTTCCCACCAGTCTGGAACTGGAAGTTGGCTCGTATGTGGAAGTCAGCTTCAAAGTGCCGGAAGAAATCGTTTCCGGCCAAACCCATAAATGGACGTTTACGGCAAGAGTCACGCATCGCCAGCAGCTCGGCCGCTTCGGCAAAAAATCCGGCGTCGGCGTCTACTTCCTCTACTACTCCGCCCATTAGATTTTGTAGCACAGGCAGCCTTGTTTACCCTGAGCTTCGAAGGACCTCTGCACCGGCGACCAATAATCTTCTTAATCCACATCTCACCATCGAAACGATCAGCATAGATACATCGCTCTTTGCTTCACTTCAGTCTGCTTCCCTTGTGCTATCTTCCTCGTACTTCACCGGACTAATCATTCAGGAGATTCACGCATGAGACGCATCCTCGCGTTCGCAATCCTCGCACTCGCTGTCGCTCTTTCTCTTCCGCTGCATTCAAACAGCAGCAATCCCACTCCAGCAGCCTCCCCTGCCGCCGAAAACTGGATCGCTGCCTGGAACTCCCACGATCCCGACAAATGGACCACCTATTTCACGTCGGACATCTATTACGAAGACGTAACCTTCGGCGAAATCAGCCATGGCTCTGCCGAAGCCCGCAAATTCGCGGCTTCCTTCTTCGCCGACGTCCCCGACCTGAAACTGGAACGAGTCGAAGCACACGTCGACGGCAATCACGGCAGCATTGAGTGGATTCTCGCCGGCACAGACAAAGGCATCTTCAAAACCGGAAAACAATTCAAAGTCCGCGGCGTCAGCATCATCACCATCACCAACGGCAAAATCTCCCGCAGCCTCGACTACTACGACCTCGCCACCATCATGAAACAAGTAGGCGTCCTCCCTGCCTCTTAAGCCCTAAGACAAATTCTCTGGCGCACTGGATTCCGCGATTCGAAACGGCTTTATTCTTCTCTCAGCAGCGACGCTTGTGAGTGCGTTTTTGGCTGCGCTGGCTCCAAATTACTGCCTGCCGCGATCCCAAAGATAACAAATTCCTCGAATTGGCGATCGCAGGCAATGCAACCCACATTGTTTCTGGCGACAACGATTTGCTTGAACTGAGTCCGTTTGAACAGATCCAGATAGTCACCCCAGAAGCATTTCTTGCGCCATTCCCACAGTAGCCCTACCGCTTCAATAACGACCTCGTCGCTTAATATGAGTGGCTACACCGCTCGGGAGCGGTGATTCACCGAGCTAACCATTTGAATCCCAGGGACTCGTAGTAATCACTTGACAAATATAATTGATATGCTAACATAGCCCGTGACTTCGCTGGACGCCACGCTCCACCTCCCCTACCAGCCATTCGTCGCTCTTCTCTCGGCCAGTTCTTGCCCAACTTTTCTAACTTCTTTGTTTTCACATTCATCCGTTTTGCCCAGCTTGCAACTCCTTTGTTTTGATAACCATCTGGACTGCCCCGGTGTGGGGTATCCAACCTCATCGCTTGCTCTTTGCTTCGCTCTCTTGCAGGGAGCGTCAAGTCAATCCGCCTCTTTTCAATGCTTTGCGCACTCTTTGCTAAAACTGCCGGGTGTCACTACATCGCGTCCCGGTTTTTCTTATTTCGTTACGGCTTTCCGTCGTTGCTTCCAAAATCTTCAAAATTCCAGTCGGCGGCCTTACTCGGTTAGAATAAATGCGCTAAAGGAAACCCTGTGGCACTGACCAAACAACAAGCTCACGACATGCTCGAGTCCGATGACCTGCTCGGCATCGGCATGGAAGCGCATCAACTGCGCATGAAGAAAAACGATCCGCGCGTCGCCACTTACCAGATCGACCGGAACATCAATTACACGAATTTCTGCACGGAGTATTGCTCGTTCTGCGCGTTCTACCGCCCGCTCGGCTCCAAGGAAGGCTACATCCTTTCCTTCGAGGAAATTTTCCACAAGATCGAAGAGATGCTCGAGCTCGGCGGCAACGGCGTCTTGCTCCAGGGCGGCCTGCATCCCGATCTGCAAATCGAGTATTACGAAAATCTTTTGCGCTCGATCAAACAGAAATTTCCCACGGTCCATCTGCACTGTTTCTCTGCACCGGAAATTCTCTGCATCGCGGAGGTCAGCGAACTGAGTGTCGAAGACACGATTCGTCGCCTTATGGACGCGGGCCTCGCCTCCATTCCCGGTGGCGGCGCGGAAATTCTTGACGACGAAATCCGTTCCAAAATCGCGCGCCTCAAATGCACGAGCGACGACTGGGAAAGCATGCACCGTACGGCGCATAAACTCGGCTTGCGCACCACAGCCACGATGATGTTCGGTTGCGGCGAAGAATTGAAACATCGCGTAAATCACTTGGAACGCATTCGCCGCATTCAGGAAGACACCGGCGGCTTCACCGCGTTCATCCCTTGGATTTTCGCAGCGGAAAATACCGCGTGGGGCAAAAAAGTTCAGGAAACCACCGCCGTCGATTATCTGAAGACGCTCGCCGTCAGCCGCCTCTATCTCGACAACATTGATCACATTCAATCGAGCTGGCTCACACCCGGAATCAAAGTCTGCCAGGTCGGCCTACAATTCGGCGCCGACGATGTCGGCAGCATCCTCATCGAAGAAAACGTCGTCTACGCCGCAGGTGTCCGCAACCGCACCAACGAAGGCGAACTGCGCCGCATTATCTCCGACGCCGGCTTCATCCCCGCCCAGCGCGACACGTTATATCGCTCTTACGCGCTGAAGTAGCGGACTAGAATTTTGGTTTTGGCCGGAGGAGGATTTCGACTTCGGTGTCGTCGGGAAGATCGAGCGGTTCGGAAAGTTGCAGAAGGCCTTTGTAGTAGCGGGCTTTGAGTTTTTTCGGTTCGGCGCTGCGAGCGGAATTCGCGGCGGGCGCGGAAGCGGCGGAGGATTTTCCGGAGACTTCGTCCATCGCTTCGTTGGCGAGCGCATCGGCTTCGGCGTTTTGTTCGCGATAGACGTGGTCGATGCGAAACGAAGAAAATGACTGAGACATTTTCTTCGCGCGCTCGAAGAGCGGCTTCAAATCCTGGCTCTTCACCTTGTATTGCCCGCGCATCTGCTTCACGAGCAATTCCGAATCGCTTTCAATGCGAAGCGCGCGAATGCTTTGGGACTGCGCATAATCGAGCGCAGCGATCAGCCCGTAATATTCCGCGACGTTGTTCGTCGTTCGGCCAATATATTTTTTGAGCTGCGCGACGACTTCGCCCTTCGGATTGCGGACCACGACGCCGTAAGACGCAGGCCCTGGATTTCCGCGCGATCCGCCGTCAATGTTGGCGCGATACGAAGTTGGTTTCGCTTGCGGCTCGGGTTCGCCGAAAAGACTGCCGCCTCGTGGAGTTTGCGGAGAACGAACCATCACGCGGCGCTCGAAGCTGCTCCTTCTTTGGCGGAGGCGGGAGCGGGTTCCGCGGCGTAGAGAATGCGATTGCAGGTTTCGCACTGAATGATGTCGTGATTTTCCGGCTGGCGAATTTCCTGAAACGTGTGCGGCAGAAGGCGCATGCCGCAACCACGGCACTGTTCGGTGGCGGCTTCGGCGAGCGCGACTCCATGATGGCGTTTTGCGACGCGCGCATAAATGGCCATCAATTCTTCGGGGATTGATGCGGCGATTTTTTCGCGCTGCGCCAAATTCAAATCGAGTTCGGATTTTTTCGCAGCGCCTTGCGATTGAATTTGCACGCGCTCCGCGGCGAGAGAAACTTCCGCATCCTTCAATACAACTTCGGCGAATTTGATTTCGCGCTCTGTTTCTTCGACGGCCATCATTTGTTCGAGCTGACGATCTTCTGCAGCGGCGGCTTCGGATTCGGCGTGCGCGATTTCATGCTGGAGGGCTTTGTAGGCTTCGTTGGTTTTTACGGAAGCGCTCTGATCGCGGTATTTTCGCGCGCGTTCGCGCCACTGATTTACGTCGAGTTCAAATTTCTTGCGTTCGGTTTGCGCGTGGGAGTGTTTCTCTTTTGCGGCAGCGAGTCCCGCTCGCGCGCCAACCAACATCGCATCGGCGTCCTTGATGCGCTTCGGAAAAGCTTCGAGTTCCGCGCGCAATGCGGCGATGCGCAAATCGAGCCGCTGGAGCTCTAAAAGTTGTGGAATTGCTGGATTCATGCAAAAGGAGTTTAACACACGGCGAAGAAGCGCTTTTCCGCGCTCAAGAAAGAAAAGCGGGACGACAGCCTGTCGTCCCGCTTCTGGCGCAGGCTCGATTTCAGGCGGCGTGTTCGCGGCGGCTGACAAAAGCATCAATCAGGTAGCCGATACCGACGGCCAGCGGAATGAATCCGAATGCGGCCGCTGCCATGGCATCGCGTTCCGAAGCGAGTTGCGCAATGGCGGTGAACGTTGCGATGTAACCGGCCGCGCCGCTGATGCACAAAATTCCCCAGCGCCGCGAACGCGTGGCCTGCGAGGCTTCCGGCTCCATCGGAATTTCCACGCCGCGCGCGATGGCCGCCAAACGCTCTTCCGAACGCAGTTTGCGCACGCGGTAGTATGTGACCATGCCGGCGATAGGAATTCCCATGGAAAGAATTACAGCAACTAGACCGATTACATCTCCACCCATAACGTTCTCCTTCCGCTCCGTCTTCTGAATTTCAAGTGGGTCAAAACGACCCGGCCCGAGGTGACCGTAAGTCATGACGTTCTAGAGTAAGGTACGGAAGGATTGAGAGAAAAGTTCCGGAAAGAGTAAGGGTTACTGAACTTCGCCGACTTGCATGGTCTGATCGGCTGCGAGGGTGGGGTAACGAATCCCGGAGCCTTCGGGTGGTGCGCCAGGATGACGCGCGATGACTTTGAATTCGCCGGAATCGCTGTTGCACTCGACGCTGTAAAAGTAGCCGTCGCGTTCGGGTTTGGAGAGCGTGAGCGAACCTGCGGAGATGAGGTCTTCGACAGAGACGCAATGGGTATTGAGGGTGATATTGCTGCGTTCTGCTTGGGCGATGCTGAGGAGATCTCTACGAACGCCAGTGAGGCTGATGGCTTGCGTGGGCGCGGTACCGGAATCGGTCGTGGGCATTTTTCTGGTGGTGAAATAGAAGATGCCTAATCCAACGGCTAGAACCACGAGAAGTCCGGCAAGCTTGCCCATGAGGGGAGTTTGGACCTGCGGGAAGCCGGCGGCAAGATCCTCGAGGCAAAGGGATGCCAAAGAAACAACGCCGAAAGATTTCTGGGTTGGATGCAGTTCGCTTTGCTAGACTCGTCGACACGCCGTGCTCTCCGGTAGTTTCCTATCCCCTTACAAGAAATGAGCACTACAGTTACGTCCGCGCAGACGATTTCCATTGAAGGCCAGCAGGAGGCGCGGGCGATTCAATTGGCGGTGCTGGCTTCCGAACCTCTAACCACAGCAGGAATCAGCATAGAGAGCGAGTTTCAGCCGTTCAGCGAAGTGGGCGGAGATTTTCTGGATTATTTTGTGCTATGTGACGGAACGGCGGGGTTGTATTTGGGCGACGTGACGGGCAAGGGTTTGCCTGCGGGCTGTTTGCGGCGCTGGGGGGACGCTGCGCGGCGTGCACAAGACCGGGACGCCACCGAACGCGGTGCTGGCGCAGTTGAACAAACGAATAATGCTGAAGATGATGTCCGTGCGGTATGCGGCGGTGCAGTACGCGAACCTGAATCCCCAGACTGGACAAATGCGAATTGCGAGCGCGGGAATGCATAGTCCGTTGCATCTTTGCTGCGAGTGGATGCGTGGAATTGAATTTGTCAGGAATGCCGCCGGGACTTTTTCCGTCCGCCGAGTACGAAATGAGGGAACTCCATTTGAATGCGGGAGATTCCGTGGTGTTCCTGAGCGACGGATTAGTTGATGCAATGAACGAGCAAGGAGAGCTTCTGGGGCTGGAGCAAGTGGCGGAAATCCTGACGGGCTGCCGGGAAAATCTCCTCGGGCGATCCTGGAAACGCTCTTTTCCGGAGTGGAGAGATTTTCGCAAGGGCAAGTCCAGCAGGATGACCGGACGGCGGCAGTCTTGCGCTATTCGCCAAGTTAGCGGCAGGAAACGCAAGGCTCAATATAAATTGACACGTTTTGGCTGCTCCGGTAACTACAGATAAGCAGGAAAAGCATCCCAAACGGGTTTAGGAGAGTCCTCTCATGAAGAAACAGTCCCCTTACGCCATCTCCCTGGCGTTTTTGGCCTCGTGGGCCATATTGATTCCAAGCGACGTCTTTGCCATGCCGCAAGCGGCCGGTCAAAAGGCGGGAGAAGTATCCCGCGTGATTCCGGCAGTGAGCATTGCGCGCGGCGCGAAAACAGTGAACGCATCGGCGAAGACGCAGGTTGATTGGGCCGACGTGGTCAATACGCAAGCGAGCGCGCGGGCGCGCATCGCGCTGGATGACGGTTCGGTGCTGAACGTGGGCTCGGATTCGTCTCTGAAAGTGACGAAGCACGATGGCGGAGCGCAGCAAACGGAATTGGACCTCGCGTACGGCAAGCTGCGTTCGCAGGCACAGAAGATCACGAAGACGGATGGCAAGTTTGAAGTGAGGACCCCTGCCGGAGTTGCCGGCGTGGTGGGAACGGATTTTTACCTTGGATACGATCAGACCAGCGGCCAGATGAACCTGGTGGTATTCGAAGGGCTGGTGAAGCTTTGCAACACGGCAGGAACCTGCGTGATGGTGAAAGCGGGCCAGATGAGCAGCGTGCGGAACAACGACAATTCCGCTCCGACGGGCCCATCGCAGGCGACGCTGGATGTGCTCACGGAAGCCGTGAGCGCCACGAACATGCCGGACCCACCGAGCGGATTGTTGCGCGCGGGGAGCCATATCAGCAAGCCGTGGGGAATTACGCTTGGAATTATTGCGGTAGGCGCTGCGGTCCTAATCCCTGTGGCGATTACGCGGACGACGAACAATCCGGTTAAGCCGCCTGTAACTACCCCCGGCTGCCCAGTCGCTAACCAATGCTAACGTTCGAATAGTGGGCCGCGAATGTGCGGTGCAAGGCAGATTTTCGGGTCCCGGCCGCTGGACAGCGTCCGGGACCGAAGCTTTTTGGTGCAACGAAAATGCATGCCGGGCCGTCGAAATAGGTGTTAGTCCCGCAGAGAAGCCAGAATTGTATGCTTCCCGGCAGTAACGTAGACTCTATGTTTGGCAATAGCTCTTCTCCTTCTAGCTAAGCGAGGCAATCTTTGAGAAACGCAAAGTCTGTGCGTCTGATTCCATCCTTATGGGCACTCAGTTCGGGGGCAGCGCTGCTTGCGGCGTTCGCTCCGACGACGGTAGCAGGGCCCCCAGACACTCCGGGAACAAAGCCGTCGCCTGTGATTGCCGCAATGCAGACGGAGATGGACCGCTCCTTTAAGACGCTAAGCGCACAGGAAATTCCGGCTTATTTCATCGGATATGCGCTAACGGACACGCAGCGGGCGGATGTTTCCGGTTCGAACGGGGCATTGCTTAACAGCTCGGAAACGCGAAACCGGTGGCTACAGGTGTCGGTTCGAACGGGCGACTACAACAAGGACAACACGCACAAGGTAGGAGAGCGTCAATTGCCGAATGGCGGGCCGGGAGTGGTGGCTCCCGTAGACGACGACGCGGAAGTGCTAAGGCGCGCAATCTGGCTGGAGACGGACGACCAATACCGGGCCGCGGCGGAAGCGCTGATCAAGATCCGGACGGGACGAGAAGTGAAGGTAGATACGGCCGCCGCACAGGCCCCCGATTTTTCGAAAGAGGAGCCGCACAAATCCTTTGGGCCGCTGGTTTCGTTCACGCTGGACCGGAAACCGTGGGAAGAGAGGGTTCGCGCGTACACGAAGGCATTCCGTGAGTCTTCGGCGATTTTGAATTCGATCGTAACGTTCAGCGCGCAGGCGCAGAGCAGTTTTCAAGTGAACTCCGAAGGGACGCAACTGCAATTCGGGCAGATTCGCTACCGGCTGGAGCTATTCATCCAAGGCAAAGCCAACGATGGAATGAACATCGAGCGTTATTACAATTTCGATTGGGTGGATCCGAAAGACGCACCCGACGATAAGGCCGTGGGAGCGGCAAGCGCACAGCTGCGGAAGGAAATGGAAGGGCTGGTAAAGGCTCCCATCAACGAGCCGACCGTTGGACCGGCATTGCTGACGGGGCGCGCGGCGGCGGTTTTCTTCCACGAGGTTTTTGGGCACCGCGCGGAGGGTCACCGGCAGAAGGACATCACGGAAGGACAGACCTTTGCGGCGAAAGTGGGTGAGGAGATTTTTCCTACGTTCCTGACGGTAGTCGACGATACGACCCGAAAGAAACTGGGCAACGAGGATTTGCTGGGCTATTACCAGTTCGATGATGAAGGGGTGCCAGCACAGAAAGTGACGCTTGTGGATCGTGGCGTCCTGAAGAATTTCGAAATGTCGAGGTCTTCATTGGTCGGATTTGTTCATTCAAACGGACACGGGCGGAGACAACTTGGGGCTACACCGGTTTCGCGACAGGGCAACTTGATCGTGGAAAGCAGCAAGACGGTGACGAACGCCGAGCTCCGCAAAAAGCTGATCGAATTGGTCAAGCAGCAGGGAAAGCCATACGGATTGCTGATTGACGACATCGCGGGCGGATTTACGTTCACGGGACGCGGGCAACCACAAGCGTTCCAAGTGCAGCCTCTGGTGGTTTTCAAAGTTTTCGCGGATGGAAGACCGGATGAACTGGTGCGGGGCGTAGATATCGTGGGAACACCGCTAGCGGCGCTGAAAAAGATCGTGGCGACAGGAGACACGCCGGAAGTGTTCAACGGATATTGCGGAGCGGAATCGGGATCGGTTCCCGTCTCTGCGGCGGCACCCGCGATTTTGATGTCCGAACTGGAAGTGCAAAAGAAGGAGACGGATACGGACCGGCCGCCGATTTTGCCACCGCCTGCGCACGATGCGCGCAGTGCCGGAGTGACGGGCCAAGCGAGCGCCGTTTCGGGAGGGCTCCAGTGAGAAACGCGCTTCGTAATTTGGCTTTGGTGTTGGCTACGGCTGCGGCGTTTGCGGGCGCGAATGTGAACGCGCAAGCAGCGAAGGAAAGCGATCAAACGCTGCGCGCCATGAAAGCTGAGATGGCGCGGTCGAAAGACCGGCTGGAACTGACGATCGACAAGACGGGCAAGCCGGTGCGGCCGTTTTATATCGAATACCGGCTGTTGGATCTGGATGTGCGGGAAGTTGTGGCGGAGTTTGGGGCGTTGATATCCAGCACGAAGACGCGGAACCGCTTCATGAGCGTGGAAGCACGCGTGGGCGACTACAAGCGGGACAGTTCGAATTTCATCAGCGATGAAGGGTTCCGCGGATTCATCGGCTCGACGGGATCGGTGGGAATTGACCGCGACTACGATTCGCTGCGGCAGGACCTGTGGATTGCGACGGACCAGGCGTTCAAGGAAGCGGTGGAAGCCTATTCGCGGAAACAGGCGTATCTGAACAGCCTCGCCAGCCAGAGCAACATTGACGATTTTTCAAAAGTGGAGCCGGTGCAGTTGGTCGATGCGCTGCCGAATGTGGACTGGTCCGGCCGAAATTGGGAACAGGAAGCGCGGGAATCTTCAGGGGCGCTACGCGCATTTTCGCTGCTGCAGGAATCGCGAGTGACGTACTACCTCGTTTACGCGACGGAATACATGCTGACGAGCGAAGGGACGGAGATCCGGACGAACCGGACTTTTGCGGCGATTGAAGCGGGAATGAATACGCTGGCTGCGGATGGTGTGCAGCTCAACCATTCCTACTCCGCTTATGCACCGAAGCCGGCAGATTTGCCGAGTCCCGATGCGGTGCGCAAGGGATTGAACGTTGCGGCGTCGGAGTTGATGGCGCTGCGGGTTTCGCAACCGGCGCAGGATTATACGGGGCCAGTGCTGTTTGAAGCGCGCGCTGCGGCACCGCTGCTGGCGGAAGTACTCGGGCCAAATATGAACGGCGCGCTGCCGCCGATTGCGTTCCGGCCGGTGATGGAGCAGTTCTTGAGCAACATCGGAGGAAAGAGCGACTGGGTAGGACGATTGAACGCGAGAGTGATGCCAGCGACCGTGACGATCGTGGACGACCCTGCGGCGAAGGACTACAACGGCACGCCACTGCTGGGCGGGTATAACGTGGATGAAGAAGGCGTACGCGCACGAAAAGTAACGGCGGTGGAAAGCGGGGTTTTGAAAGAGCTGCTGATGTCGCGGAGACCCGGGCCGGATTCGAACCTGTCGAACGGGCATGGGCGGTCGGCGTTTTTGGGCGATTCAAAGCCGACGATGAGCAACGTTATCTTCAGTTCGACGGAAACGGTGTCTCCGGCCGATTTGAAGAAGAAATTTCTGGATGCGTGCACGGCGGAAAAGCTGAACTACTGCCTTGTGGTGCGCGAGATGGACAATCCGGCTTTGAGCCTGCTGCATCAGGACGATTTTTCCGAACTGCTGGCAAGTTTTGGAGGCGGAGCAGGAACGGGCGACCGGCTAGTGTCGCTCGTGTATAAGGTGTATGTCGATGGCCGACCGGATGAGATCGTGCGGGGAGCGCGCATCATCGGATTGAATGCGCGGACGCTGCGGAATGTTTCCGGAATCGGGAACGACAACTACGTTTACAACTACATGCAGAACCAGACGGCGGGATTCGCCGGGACAGCGCTGGG
>Ga0137410_10003425_pt1 | contig 10723 bp, 8 predicted proteins | sample CZODoug1_16funga_FD_108878 | JGI IMG/M metagenome (GOLD analysis project Ga0137410, IMG submission 108878) | Vadose zone soil fungal communities from Angelo Coast Range Reserve, California, USA - CZODoug1_16fungal (Illumina Assembly) | ecosystem: Environmental > Terrestrial > Soil > Vadose zone... | reverse complement strand
TCGTGCCGGCGCATCCATTGTTTTCGCAACGCCGGTTTTTGCCGACGATGGAACTTTTGCAGGCGCGCTGGCCGGATCCCTCGACCTCGGGGCCAGTGCCTTTTTTGATTCGATGCGCGACGCGCGCATTGGCGAAACGGGCTACATCACGGTCACGACGCGCGACGGCTTGACGCTGGTCCATCCGAACGCAGACCGACTGCTCGATCCGGCGCCCTTACTCGCCCAAAACCCGGCCTTGCAGCGGGCGCTGACCGGACAATTTGCCTGGAGCGAAGGCCCGACCGAAGACGCCGGCGCGGCGATTTCCGCCTACGACGCCGTCAAGCAGACGCGCTGGGTGGTGGGCGTTGTGTTGCCGACGGCCGAAGCGTATGGACCCATGCATCAGGTCGAGGCGCTTGTGACGACCGTGGGCCTGGTGGCGGCGCTCGCGGTGTCGGCACTGGTCTGGGTCGTGGCTTCGATCAACGCGGCGCCACTGCGCAGGATTCGAAGGCAACTTGACCAACTGGAAAACGGCCGCCGCGTCGGTCACGTCGACGAGTTTGGCGCCGGTGAAATCAAACGGGTCGGCCGCGCGATCAATCAACTGCTCGACAGCCAGACCCGAATGCAAAACACGCTGCGTACGCGCGAGTCGTTCCATCGCAAGCTGAACGAAAGCTCTCCGCTCGGAATCTTCGTGCTGGATCGCGAGGGGCAATGCACTTTCGGCAATCGGCGCTTCGAGCAGCTGGCGGGACGTCCGCTCGCGGAACTGCGCGGCGAGGGCTGGATCGACGCGATCAACGAGGGCGACCGCGAGGCGTTCCGCCTGAATTGGCAATCGGCGTTCAAGGCACGCCGTACGTTCACGGAAGAGTTCAGCTATTGCAACGAATCCGGCACGGCCTGGGTGCAGTTGCGGGCCGAACCACTGGCGCAAGCCGACGAAGGCGAAGAAGGGTATGTCGGTGCCGTGGTCGACATCACAGAGAAGCGCCAGTCGTGGTTCGCGCTACAGCGGGAAAAAATGCGCGCCGATCGCATCATGGGCGCGATCGACGATGCGCTGGTGGTGGTCGATGGCGGCGGCAACGTCGTGCATCTGAGCCCGGCGGCCGAGCGCCTCACGGGTTGGGAGCGCGGCGCCGTGATGGGCGCCAGCGTGACGCGCGTCTTGCGCCTGTTTCATGAAACCGATGATCGGCCGGTCGATCTCGCGAGCGAGCTGCAGCGCGAGCGATTCACCGTCGATGACTGGGTATGCGATACCGCCGCTTCACCGCGCTTGCCGGTGGAAGTTTCGTGGACGCCGATCGAAGATGTGGCCAGTCACGATGAGACGCTGGGCGGTGTTCTCGCCCTGCGTAACGCGGCGGAGCGGCGGGCCGCGTCGCGCCGTTCCGAATGGGATGCCAACCACGATGCCCTGACCCAACTGCCCAACCGGCGCGCGTTTGAAAATGCGTTGCGCGAAGCGCAGGCGCGCTTTCAACGCGAAAGTCTGGACAGCGCGTTGATCCTGGTTGACCTGGACCGCTTCAAGCAGGTCAATGACCTGGGTGGGCATGACGCCGGCGATGAGATGCTGGTCAAGGTGGCCGCCTGCCTGACGCAGACCGCGCGCGCCTCCGACCTGGCCGCGCGCCTCGGCGGCGACGAATTTGGGTTACTTCTGGCAGGCTGCAACACCGAACACGCGGCGGCCATCGCCGAGCGCCTGGCGGCAATGGTGAACTCGCTGCGCGTCGTGCGCGGCGCGCAGGTATTGTCGATCGGCGTAAGCCAGGGCATCAGCTCGTTTGCGAAAGACGATCGCTCCACCGATGAGATCAAGGCGCGCGCCGATGCGGCCTGCTATCGCGCCAAACGCGCAGGTGGCGGCCGGGGCGAGATTGAAGTGCCGAGCGAGGCGCTTGCCTGACGTCGTGGGGAATGGGCGCGGCGGACCGCATCTGGCTACATCGCGCGCGATACGCAGCCAGCCCGAGCGAACGAGGAACGTCGCGCCGGTTCGCTTCGGCGCCACCGCGCAGAAAATCCGTAGGTCAGAAACCGTGGGTCGCAACTGCAAGGAACAAGCTGAAGGCTTGTGCCCGATCGACCCCTGGTGAGACAAGTCGCGGCGTTGCAGCGGCCTGTCAGAAGCCTGAGGGTCAGGAACCCCAAGGTCAGAGAGGCGAAAGCAGAGAGCCGAAGGTCGCAGTACCTCAAGGCTCGGTATCGCCGGGTGTCAGAAACCCAACGTGGCGAGCAGATCGTCGACTTGCGACTGATTGCTCACGACTTCGCTACGGCTCTCGCCGTTGACCACCGGGCCGTTGAGCGACGGCTCAATGATCGCGCCATCGACTTTCTTGCGCTGCTCGGGCGGCGTGCTGTCGATCAGCAGGCGCACCAGCTGCTCCTCCATCGTCGTGGCGAGCGTCACGACCCTGCGAATCACCTGGCCCGTGAGGTCGTGAAAATCCTGCGCCATCATGATGTCGGTCAGGATCGTGTTGGTGGCATCGGCCTGGCCGCCGACGCCAGAAAAGAAGGCGCACGTTTCCGCAACGAGTGTGCGGCCCGCTGGCGTGGCACGGTCAGCGGCGCCGTGGGCGAAGGCAGCAACGGCCTGCCAGCGCTTGTGCAGGCCGCCGGCCTGCGCGCTCAGTCCCTGTTGCACGTTGCGCGCGCGATCAACCGCATTGAGCACTTTCTCCGCCGCCTCGCCGGTGACGCGGGCGATGTAGCTCAAGCGGTCACGCGCATCCGGCAGATGTTCCTTCACGTGCGCAAGGTCGCGGTCATAGCCCAGCTCGCGCAGGGCATCGTGCAGCGTGCGTGTCAGTTGGCCGATGCGGTGATAAAACGGCTCGGGCGGCACGCCGTCGTTGGCATCGGCGCTTGCGCTGCCGACGCCGCCGTCATGTTCGCATTGATTGGTATCGGCAACGCGTGCCGCAGTGTCGGACGTAGCGCTGACCTTCGCGGCAGTTGCCGCTGCAACCGGTCGCGCCGCGCGCCGCCGCTTCTTGCGGATTTGAGTTGCGTCGCCATCGAGCGCGTTGCCCGCGGCATCCGCGGCAAGCGCATTGCTGTCGCGCGCCATGATCAGGCAGCCACTTTCTGCATGATCTTCTGGACTTTTTCTTCCAGCGTCGCTTTGGTGAACGGCTTGACGATATAGCCCGCGGCACCGCTTTTCGCCGCCAGCACGATGTCTTCTTTCTTCGCTTCGGCCGTGACCATCAACACAGGAATCGCCTTCAGGTTGTCGTCGGATTTGATGTTGTTCAACAGCTCGAAGCCGTTCATGTTGGGCATGTTGATGTCGGACACGACGAAATCGAACTTGCTGCCCTTGAGCATGCTCAGCGCGACGGCGCCATCTTCCGCCTCCTCGGCGTTGCTGAAGCCGATCTCTTTCAAAAGGTTGCGCACGATCCGGCGCATCGTGGAGAAGTCGTCGACGATCAGGAATCGGGGCTCGGCCATGGTCGCTCCAGCAACGCTTGCTGCGCTCTTGAAAGGGTTTGTTATGGTGGGTTGTCTTGCGATATCGGCGTTGGACCGCGACTCAGGTCACGCGCGTCAGCGCTGGCGGCGGATCGGGTCAACCAAGCCAGCGCCGGTACCGAATCAGTCTGCCGCGTGCTGACTTTGCTCAATCGTGCGAAAAGCCCAGCCGTTTCTGGCGTCTCATTGCGTGGGCATTGCTGGCAGCTCATCGCACCGCCACAGGCTGCGGCAGATCAACGGCCGCTGCGGTGATGGTCGCGGCCGGCGCCGGTGTGGCTGCGCCGTGGATTCCCGTCGCGGCGGGCGCTGCGCTGGATTGCGGGCCGGGTGCGCTGGTTTCAGGTGTCTCGCTGGGAGCCGACGCCGGAGTTGCGTCGCCGGAGTCGCTGTCGCCACTGGGCGGAGTCAATGCGTCCTGCAGATCCTCCGCGCTGCCCGCCTCGATCTCCCCGCCAGCACGATTCAATCGCGCCTCCGCAATCTTGTTCAGCACAATGATCGACATGCGGCGATTCAGCGGGCTCCTCGGATCGTCCTTGACCAACAGCGCCGAGTCGGCGAGTCCGACCACACGCACGATCTTGGTGATTTCCATACCGCCCGCGACCAGTTCGCGGCGCGAGGCGTTGGCGCGATCGGCCGACAGTTCCCAGTTCGAATAGCCGCGTTCGCCGCCCACGTATTGCGCGCTATCGGTGTGACCGGAAATGACAATCTTGTTGTCTACGGTGTTCAACACGTTGCCGATTTCATGCAGGATTTCGCGCATGTAGGGCTGCAACCGGCTCGAGCCCAAGGAAAACATGGGCCGATCAAAGTCGTCGACGATCTGAACGCGCAAGCCATCAGGCGTGATATCGACCCGGATCTGATTGCGGTATTCCGATAACTTGCTGTTGGCGATGAGCGCGGCGTCGATCCGCTGCTTGAGTTTGTCCATGCGCTCGCGCTCGACCTTGGTCTGCGCCTCGCGCAATTGGTAGGGCGTCCGCTTGCGCGTGTCGTTGTCGCCAGCCTTGACCTGACCGACCGACAGCGTCAGGTTCGTCCCGCCGCCCTGGATCACCGACGTTGCGTCCCCGGCACCGTTGCCACCCGACATTGAGACCTTGAGCGGCGACTGGAAGTAATCGGCGATGCCCTTGAGGTCGCCCTGCGTGGTCGAGCCCAGCAGCCACATCAGCAGGAAAAACGCCATCATCGCGGTCACGAAGTCGGCATACGCGATCTTCCAAGCGGCACTGTGCCCGGCGTGGCCGCTTTTCTTGATCCGCTTGATGATGATCGTTGATTTGGCCTTTTCGCCGGAGGATGTGCCTGCCATGGTTGTTCCTTGGGTGCGCGTGAATTCGATCTAGCGCTTCTGCTTGACGTGTTTTTCCAGCTCCGTGAAAGACGGCCGCTCAGTCGAACACAGCACCTTGCGGCCGAACTCGACCGCCACCGCCGGCGCATAACCCTGCAGGCTCGCGAGCAGCGTCGCCTTCACGCATTGCAATTCCTTGGTCGCTTCGTCGGCCTTCTGCTCGAGCAGGGCCGCCAGCGGGCTGACAAATCCGTACGACAGAAGGATGCCGAGGAACGTCCCGACCAGCGCGCTCGCGATCATTTCACCCAGCACCGAAGGCGGCTTGCCCACCGATGCCATCGTCTTCACCACGCCCAGCACGGCGGCGACGATGCCGAAGGCGGGCAGGCCGTCGCCGACCTTTCCGATCGCGTGGGCCGGCGTGACGGCCTCGTGATGGTGCGTGTCGATCTCCTGATCCATCAGGTTTTCGATCTCGATCGGATTCATGTTGCCGCTCACCATCATGCGCAGGTAATCGCAGATGAATTCGGTCAGGTGATGATCGCCACCGACCTGCGGATGCTTCTGAAAGAGCGGGCTCTTGTGCGGGTCCTCGACGTCAGCCTCGATCGCCATCATTCCTTCCTTGCGCACCTTGGACAGGATGTCGAACAAGAGCGCCATCAATGCCATGTAGCGCGTCTTGCTGTATTTGGAGCCCGCCAGCAGCTTGGGCAAGGCTTTGGCCGTGGCGCTAATGGTCTTGCTCGAGTTGCCAACCAGAAAGGCGCCGGCCGCGGCACCCGCGATCACGATCATCTCGTGTGGCGCCGAGTGCGCCAGGATCGCGAAGTTGCCGCCCGTCAACGCGTAGGCGCCGAGGACGCAACCGAGCACGATCACATAACCGATGATGACGAACATTCCTCCAGCCCCGAAGCAGTCCGCGACCAGACGCAAGCGGCGCGCCTCCCAGTCGGGATCGTTGACCTTGTTACGGCATTGCGCCCCGTTTACTTGAACCGGCACGACGGCGGCGGCGACCCGCACCCCCGTGGCGAGCGTGGACTGGTGCGGGTCTGCAAGAAGAGGCGAATAGGCGCCGGTTTGCGTTGCTTCTTTGCGCCTCGCGAAGCCCGTCGCGGACGGAGCGGCAATCGCCTGGCAGGACGCGAAGGCGTCGCTGGCGCAGAGCGCGCGGGCGCCCGCGCGTTGCCTGCCATACCCGTAGCTCGCGATTGACGTGCTGCTGCGGCCTCATGAAGCTTGGCGTGATATCGGCCGTGATCTCGCGAAGCTTGTTGAAAGGCTTACCTGCTTTAGAAGAACTGCTGCGGGCCCGCTGCTGCCTCCGAGCTCGCCGCACTGCTCGTGCAGATCGGCTCTCGAGTGCAGTTCGCCTCTGCGCACAACGTTTTAGCAACTCTCCCAGCGCGCGCACAAAGCGGCGAGGGCCGAGGCGCGGTGTGAATTTTCGGCATCACGGGCCTCGAAAAGTCGGCTGGCGAGAGGCAGGACCGCGCCTAGCCTGTCTGACCCAGGAGCCAACTGTTGCTATCGGCCAACTCGGCGACCACCTGTTCGCGTTATGCCAACAGCAGTTGAATCTTCGTGAACTCGAAGTCAAGCGGATGAGAAGCCGGCGCGACCCACATTGGAGCCAAACGCTAGGCGCGAGGAGAAGAGCGTGACGAAACTCGAGTCAGCCGGCACGAGCGCGAGCAAGTCGCGGCGCGTCGCAGGCGGGCGATATCGAACGCGCCTAACGACGCGCAGATGAATCGTTGGCGGGACGATTTCGGCCGCTGCGACGTCCTGATCGCAGGCGCGGGGCTCGCCGGCAGCGCGCTGGCGGCGCGGCTGGCGCAGGCCGGACGCGGCGTGGTGCTGGTCGACCCCAGGCCGCTTGGGCGTTCGGGCTACATGGATCACGGCCGGCTCCATCAATTTGTGCCGGCCGCGTCGCAGACCAATGACGTGCAATGGATGCCCACGAGTTGCGTGGCGCGCTTGCAGCGGCTTGGACTCGATCGCTGGCGCGAGCAATCTCAGGCCGAACCGCTCAGTGATGTCCTCGGCCTCTGGGGCGAGCCCGGCGGCCGCGATCTGTTCCGCGCGCATCCTGCCAACGGCGGCTGGCGCATTGCCCGCCGCGCGCTCGACGCGGCCGTACTACAAAACGCGCTCGACCTGGGTACGCTCGGTCTCGACGGCATGACATTCTGCCGCCTGCGGCGGCATAGCGCTGGCTGGCGCGTGCTGCTCGACGACGGCGACCACTGGCTCACGATCGACGCCTCGATCGTGGTCGACGCCACCGGCGGCGCCGCCTGCGTTGCGCGCCAGCTCGGTGTCCGCGCAGTGCGCGCGGACCCGATGGTCGCGGTCTCGTTCATCGCCCAGCGCGCGCCGAACGCTCCCGGTGACCCAAGCCTGACCCTGTTCGAATCCTGCCCCGCCGGCTGGTGGCACGTGCACGATGGCGGCGGCGGGGCGCGTCGCTTTATGCTGCTCACCGATGCCGATCTGGTTCCGCGCGGCAAGAGCGACATGTGGTCGCTGCTGCATCAGACACTGCAGGAGGCGCCGGCCAGTCTGTTGCGGATGGTGGAGTCGGAACACACGTCGGAGCTCGAAGTCCTTCCGTGCAGCAACCGTGTCTTGCGACACGTGTGCGGCGAGGGGTGGCTGGCACTGGGCGATGCTGCCCTGACCTGCGATCCGCTGAGCGCAAGCGGCGTCGATCTTGCGCTGACCAGCGCGGAGCTCGCGCAGGCGACCATCGATCGCGCATGCGCGGGCGTGGGCAGCGCATGGGTGGGCTACAACGCCAGCGCGCAAAGCACCTTCACACTAGCGAGCGCCACCCGCGCCGCCTTCTGCTGCCAAGAACGACGCTGGCCCGACGCGCCGTTCTGGGCGCGGCGCCGACAGCCGACGCTGGTGCGCAAGGATCGCGCGGCCGCGGACGACAACGCCAACGCGGTCGAAATGACAGCGTAGGTCAACAGCGAAATACGCTCTTGGGATTTCTCTTTGTTCGGTTCGCGTCGCCTGGCGTCTGGCAAGAGCGAAGTTGGTGGAGCGACAACCCAAAGAAGAAAGCCCGGCGCGAGGCCCGGGTGGCGGCGCTTCGCGCCCCGCCTGCGGGCCTAACGGTGGGCTTCGCCTGGCCTCGCAAAGTGTCGATGGCTTTTGGGCAGATGACTTCCAGATCTACCAGAAAAAAGCCCGGCACGAGGCCGGGCGAAGGTCGGAGGAGAAACGAGGAGACACATGCCGCTGCGGTCATGGTCGGCCCAGCGGCGGGCCGTTTAAGGAGAGACGAGGAGAAATCAGATCAATAGCGCTTCTTCGACCTTTTTCACGGAACCTTTACCCTTGCCGGCGCGGGCCGGGGGTTCGCACAGGCCGCAGACGTAATTTTTGGTGAGCTCAAACGTGTGGGTGACGAACTTGCCGTTGCATTTGCAGCACGGCGTCAACGTCACCATGCCGGCGTCGACAAACTTGACCAGGCGCCAGGCGCGCGTCACCGACAGCAGCGGCTCGAGGTCTTGCGCCCTGACCTGCTCGATATACAACTCGTAGGCCTTGATGATGGTGTCGATCTCTTCGAGTTCGGTGGTCTTGTTCAGGTATTCGTAGATGTTCAGGAACAGCGACGAGTGGATGTTCGGCTGCCAGGTCATAAACCAGTCGGTCGAAAACGGCAGCATCCCGCGTGCCGGCGACTCGCCCTGGACTTCCTTGTACAGCCGTAGCAGGCGCTCGTACGAAAGATCGGTTTCGCTCTCCAATACCTGCAGGCGGGCACCGAGCTTGATCAGCGCGATCGCGCGCTGGATCTGCTTGCTTTCGGTGACAATACTTTTGATCCGCATCTGATTCCCCTCGCGTTTGATCCCAGGCGCACGGGTCGGCTTCGATCGCGTGCGCAGCGTTCTGTCTTCAGTATTACGACACGTCTTCGATCTGTCCCGCCATCACGATGTTGGCGTGCAGGCCGGCGACTGCGCCGGTGCCGGTGCTCTTGGACTTGGAGTGGCTGGTCAACAAGTTCCACACCATGTCGTCGTCAAAGCGGAAGCGGCAGATCAGCTGATTGGCGCTCGCGATCCTCATCAGTTGCGACGGCGTCAGTTGATCGACGATGGCTGACACTTCTTCCGAAATGCCCAGGCGGTACATCGCTTGCGCGCGGTCGGCGCGGATCATGTGCTGGGCCAGCACCAGGTACCCGAGGTTGACCTCGCGCACTTCAGCCAGAAGTTGTTCGTTGATCGTAGTGTTCATGTCGGGCTCCTTGTGTAGTGGGTGGCGGGCCACCCGGATTGCCTTGCGAAGTGACTGCATTGTGGGCAAACGATGAATTCCCGGCGATCGGCGGCGCTCCAAAACGGTTGTAGGCGCGGCCGCCGACGCATGTCAGTGCAATTCCTACATTGCATGTCGGAATTGCACCAATTCGTCGTCACGCCGTTAGGCATGCCTATTTATCTGCCGGCGCGCGCCGTAACAGCCAACATCGAACGCCGGGATCGCGTCCGCGCCGCCCCGCCACATCCTGCAAGGTGCAAAGGCACGCAGGTATGTCCCGGGCAGACCGCGGCGACGATCGGGGACTGGCCCGCCCGGGAAATGGGGCAGTAGTGGATGTCGAATCGCTGAGCCGCCGACGAATCAGCGGCAGAACGATCGACAGCAACGGGAAGGACACAAATGAGGAACCAGCATTTACTGGATATGGAAAGCGTCGACTCCCGCCTTCTAGGATTAGTCGGCGCAGGCTTTGCATTGATTCTGGTCGTGGCGATTGTTGGCTCGGGTTCGCGCGCGCACGCGGTTGTGCCAGCGGCGGAACCCACGCTTGCGGCGCAGACAATTGCACCCGTCACGGGAGAGACGTTTTTTTTACCTGCGGTCGAGCGCCACAATGAAGTCGCACGCGCCGACATGCAGGTGGTTCGTCTCGAGCCGGTCGTGATTTTTGCCAAGCGTAGCGAAATTGCCGCGGCCCGCGCGCAGCGCAGTGCGCCTGCGAGCGTTGCCTCGAGCACGGCCGCTGCCAACGTGGCCACAGCCGTGCGGTAAATAGACAACCGCTAGAAGAACAAGAATACGAGCGCAACGTCAGCGCCGGTGCGACCCGAAGATCGAATTCAAAGCCGGAAGCTAGCGCCAGCACTAAAGCAGCAACGATTCCTCTCGCCCACAGCGCGCCGCAGTTATTACCGTCGGCGCGCTTTTCATTGCGGCGCCGCCACGGCGGCATCGGCGAGAACTTGAGGGCGGGCCGCGAAGAATTTTGAATTGACGTGCCTTGCCCGCGCTTATCAGCGCTTTCCCGCGCGGCGAACCCCTTGACTTAACACGGATCCGGGGGATCACGCCGCAATTCGCGACCTAAAGTTCCGGCTCCGCTCGCCCGATAAGCAAACTATCGCGGCACGAAACACGTCAGACGGTCCGCGCAACACCCCGGATGCCTCAATCATGTGTGAAGGGCAGCCGCTCGGGCAGGTGAGTCAGCCGATTCCCAAGCGGCTGCTTTTCGATAGACCAGGAAAAGGAGCTTTGAAATGCCTCAAGTCATTAATACCAACATCGCGTCGCTCAATGCGCAACGCAATCTGAATAGTTCGCAAAGCGCGCAAGCGCAAGCCATCCAGCGCCTGTCGTCCGGCCTACGGATCAACAGCGCCAAGGACGACGCGGCCGGCCTCGCGATTTCGGATCGTTTCACGACCCAGATCCGCGGCCTGACGCAAGCGTCACGCAACGCCAACGACGGCATCTCTTTGGCGCAGACGGCCGAAGGCGCGTTGTCCCAAGTCGGCGAGAATCTGCAACGGATTCGCGAACTGGCGCTGCAATCGGCCAACGCCACCAATTCATCGTCGGATCGCGCGGCGCTGAATTCTGAGGTTACACAGTTGCTGT
>Ga0137410_10003424_pt1 | contig 10724 bp, 11 predicted proteins | sample CZODoug1_16funga_FD_108878 | JGI IMG/M metagenome (GOLD analysis project Ga0137410, IMG submission 108878) | Vadose zone soil fungal communities from Angelo Coast Range Reserve, California, USA - CZODoug1_16fungal (Illumina Assembly) | ecosystem: Environmental > Terrestrial > Soil > Vadose zone... | reverse complement strand
GTGCGCACTCCGGAGCGGGAACAGGGTTGCCGGATGCGGCGTTGAGGGGAGCAACAAATCCGCCACCGAATTCCCGGACGCGGGTAAATGTGTGCGTTTCGCCGCCGAGATTCTGGAGCATGATGCTGAGGCCGTCTTCACTCGCGGCGCGATCGGGAACAAAGCGCCAGGCGCCAACGGATTTTTCGCCACCGAGTTCGGCCTGAAAACCAGAGAGGGTGATCACTCCAGCCGAAAGAGGAGTAGCGGTGCGCACACATCCGATCGCCGCGAAAGTGACGGGATCGCAATAGTCACGGAGATGAACATTCAGGAGTCCGGGCTGGTCCTCGCGAGCGTGTGGGGAGGGAAGGGCGATGCCGAAGAAGGCCACGCCAATAATCAGGAATCGATACATCCATGCTGTCATTTTTCCTCCAAAGTTGAAAATGAAATTGCTGTAAATCAGTGGGCCATTCGTTAATTTTTGGTTTTCGTTCAACGATCGTCGTCATCTTCACCGGGGACACGCACTTGTCCTCGAATTTCGCCAGCCGGGAATTTCGTGGAATGAACGTTCACGTAAGTAACTCCGGAGTGGATGGCTTCGAGGACTTTGGAAAATTCGCCGGGAGCAATACCCTGTCCGTTGGGACCGATAACGTCGGCGGCGGTAACAGTGCCGGTGACGGTTCCACCGCGAGTTGGGCAAGTGCGCGGAGAGTGTGGGGGATTGGAATTATCGCAGAAGAAAATCATGACGCCGCCGGCCACGTTTTTCTGACCAAGATGGATGTGGGCGAACAGGGAATCGGCGACCAAACCTGAATAGGTCAGTTCGAAGGTGATGGAGTCTCCATTGACAGTGGCGCGGAATGAACCGAAAGCGGGAGTGGAATTGGCGGGAGTTTCATTGAACCCTTTCAAGGTGGCCCGGAGTTTGTGGGATTCTTCGTCGGCATTGACCGCCACGACTGGTACAGCCATGCAGATAGCTAGAACAGCGACAACAGCGAGGCATTTCGTTTTCATATGCAGACCTCCTCTTTTTTTCACAACTGCGATCAACATTCGAGAACGAGTGGAAACCGACTTACGCGTGGAAGTTCATTAAAATCACGGTTAGGGCTGGCTGGCACAGGGCCCGCTCTTGCATTGGCGACGGCTCCTTTGCTTGAGCGCGACGATAAACTAGCAGGGGCGGAAGTGGCGAGATGTCAAAGCGATGTCAAGTTGATGCAAAAAACGTGTCGCCAGCAGTGCGGAACAGAACGAACTGCGCGATCGCAATGCGGATCTGCAAACGAGGGGCGCGAGTTGAATTTTAGCTGGCGCCTCTTGGCGTACACCTAGATGGGCTCAGTTTGAAACAGAGGCGGACTGGGCAAGCTTGGCTGTGGGAAAGATAGCGATGATTGAGGTGCCGGTGGTGTCCGATGAGACTTGGAAGGTGCCTTGAAGCTGGTGAGCTCTTTCCTGCATTCCGGCAAGGCCAACACCAACCGCATGACCATTGAGAAGACCCTTGCCGTCGTCTGTAACGATGACGGTTAGCCCGGTCAAAGAATGGTCGATGGAGATTTTTACATTTTTTGCGGTGGCGTGCTTGTGAACATTGGTCAGGCTTTCCTGGACAATACGGAAAACCGAGATTTCCAATTCCTGTGAAAGGCGAGGTAAGTCCTGAGGCACCAGGACATCCGCCGCAATGCCGCTCCGTTTCGAGAACCCCTCGACGTAGATTCTTAGTGCTGCGCCCAGACCGGCTTCGTCCAACATCGGGGGATGGAGCAAGTGCGAGATAGTACGGACTTCGGCAGAAAGCTGCTCGACAAGCTGTCTGCTGTCGGTTAGCAAACCGACGCCGTCGCTAGTGAGTTTTTCCCTTCTTTTGAAACCTGCCAGATTCATGCTGATAACCGCCAGCATCTGCCCGACGCTATCGTGCAGTTCGCGCGCAAAGCGCCGTCTTTCTACATCCTGCAATTGCAGCACACTCGTGGTGAGGTGGCGCAACTTTTCGTTGGCTTGCGCCAATTCAGCGGTGCGATCGCGCAGATCAGCAGTCCGCTCCCTCACGGCGTCTTCCATCTCAGCGTGGGCCGCATTCAGACGTTCCTGAGTTCTCCGCGCACGGTGGCCGATTGTGATTATTATTCCAGCGAGCAACAAAAATGCGGCTACGCCGAAAGCCTGCTGTGGTGATTTCAGTACGAAAGACCCATATACCGGCAAGAACCAATACCACACGCCCAGAAGCATCAGAATCGTAGCCACGACCGATGGACCGACGCCGCAGAACCAGGCACAGAAGACCACCCCAAGCCAAACGGTGAAATAAGGGGTCTCGGAACCTATCAGAGGTGTCAAAAGGAAACGCAACAAAAGTGCGAGACAGGCCGCTACAACGGCGACCAGGTAACGAACAAAGATGCTCTTGGAGTTAGATAGAGCACTGAACGCGGACAAAGGTGTTCCTCCAAAAGTTAAGTGTACACTTCGGAGGATGCGGGTTCACGACCGCATTGAGGATCAGCGGCAGGGAAAGTACCAGAGGCGTTAGAACAAATATTACATCTTTGCTTGTTTGTGAAGATAATCGCCCGTAGGCGTGAATTGATTCTTCAAATGCCGTAGGTAATTGCCGCGGTTTACTGCAGGGAGGCAACCTTCGCGCGCACCTTTTGCAGGACCGATGGCGGCAGCGGGGCGTAGCCTTGGGCTTGGGCGATTTCTTGTCCGGACGCGTAGACCCAACTTAAGTATTCTTTGACCGCATGGCTGCGCTGCGAGTCTTGGGGATGGGCTGGCACATAAAACCAAGTGAAGCTCGCAATTGGATAGCTTTCCTTGCCAGGGGCGTTGGTCAAGGAAGCGCGAAAGTCGTTGGTCATTTTGGACTCCATCGCCAGCGCCGCATCACTGATGCTCTTCATCGATGGCGTTACAAATTCTCCGGCAGCGTTGCGAATTCGCGCGATCGATAATCCGGATTTGTCGCCACAGCGGAGCTCGGCATACGCGACGGCTCCCGGCGTCTGGGCAGCGTTGGCCAGCAGATCTTGACATCGGCTAAATGCGACGCCCACCGGCCACTTTGGGGAGACATTTGTTCCGACCTTGGCACGGAATTCCGGGCTGACCTTAGACAGGAAATCGGAAAAAATGTAGTTGGAGCCTTTTCCGTCGGTGCGGTGCAGCACTTTGATTGGTAAATCGCGAAGCTTGGCGTCGGGATTCAGCTTGGCAATCTCCGGGTCGCTCCAGGAGGTTGTTTTTCCAAGGTAGATGTTCGCAAGCACCGGGCCCGAAAGGCGAATGCTGGTCGCACCGCCGGGCAAGTTATAGAAAACCGCAATGCCAACGAGTATGGAGGGCAATTCCACGGTTGCGTACGCCGCCTCTTTCAACTGTTTTTCGGGAATGGGCGCATCGCCGCCGCCGAGATCTCCGGCTCCGGAGAGAACATTCTTGGCACTCTCGCTGGTCCCCACGGGGAGGTAGCGAAGCTGCGTATCAGCGTGCAATTTGTGGTACTCATCTCCCCACAACACGTACAGAGGCTCTGGCATTGTCGAGCCGGTGGTAACCAGCACCATCTGCGTTTGCGCGCGGCCGTCCGCGGACAAAATTGTTAAAGAGATAGCCAGCAGTATGGCGGTAAGGGGCAAAACGAGCGTGAATGCTCCAACTATCGATGGCAGAACGAGAGACTTACGCATGGGCGCTACCTCTCTTTGGTACCGATTGTAAGGCAACGAATGGATCGGAAACGGGAATGTTGCACGATTCCTTGGGGGTTGTTTCGTAAGGATAGCTGCCCCGAAAACTGTTCCGGGGATCGAATGGGTTGCGAACGGACAGGGGCTACATGCTTGCTGGTATTGAATTTAGTGGGCAAATCGTAGACCTTATACGGACGTGTCAGATGCCCTACATTGCGGTCCGGGCGCTCTTGACCGAGAGGGACGGACGCGATAAATATGCCTAAGTGGGTCGCGTATTGTCCGGAATGTGACCACTGTTCTCCGTTCAGGAAAATCGATATTTCCACACTTGATTTGGCCGCTCCCAAGCTAAGAAAACCAGTACTGCCCCCTGGTGGTGAAATTTGGCATTGTCCTGTTTGCAACCGGCAGACACGGGTAAGGGATTGCGACCTTACTTACAGTCACGCAGCGTAATTGAGGATAGAGAGTTGCCATATTTGGTCTGACGAAACGCCGGTCTCGCATCCCGCATTTAAAAAACGCGATATCCCTGAGTGCCCTATATTTTCATGCTCCCTGGGCGCCCATTACCAATGTACCAGTACATTGTGACTGGGCACCTGAGGGAACTCGATGCGAATTTTGATTGCGGACGATCACGAAGTCATCAGGAGAGGTGTCGCCAGAGTTCTTCAATCTCGCGGCGATGTTGAAGAGTACGCAGAGGCGACGAACGGTGAAGAAGCGGTCGAGAAAGCGCTGGAATGGAAGCCGGACTTGATTCTTCTGGATATCCAGATGCCGCTGCTCGATGGCTTTGCTGTGGCGAGGAAGATCAAACAGCAAGAGCCTGGTATTCCTATCCTCTTTTTTTCAATTTACGACACGGACGAAATACTGGAGGAAGCCCGGTCGGTAGGGGACGGGTTCCTGTTGAAAGAAAAAATTGTAGAGATGCTGCCGAACGCTGTAGATGCGCTACTTCGCAAGCAGCGGTTCTTTCCGTTGGATAATCAAACGGAGCCGGGCGCCTGAAGCCTGGGTTCTCCGCATCTGCCTCTCAACGGAGCGCGATTATTGCTGATGGAGTCGCGGACTGGGCCGGTCGGATGATTGTCCGTCGGCGTTGATGAATACCCTTCTACCGGTGGTTTGACTGAAAATAAAATACTCACCGGGGAGAGCAGCGGACAATTCCAATACGCGGGCCTTGGCAGCATCGACATCGAGGCACACGCCGAGCCATTTGACGGAGCCATCGGCTTCGGTTCGGAAGAGATCGAAAGGGGCTAACATTACAGGTATACCGACTAGGTTAAGACGTACCACTTAAACTTGCGGGTGTCTATCCAATACGCGACAGATCGGAGCAATACTCGCCAGATCGGAAAGCCGGCTTCCCAGGTCACGCTGCATGGTTGCTTATGGGCAAGCATGGCAGGAGCAGACGGGCGGGTTCAGATGGAGCGCGAGCGAAGCATGCTGGAGATCATGGCGATCTGGCCGGCATGCCAGACAGTGTGTTGCACCATTCCTTCAAATAAAACTTCGTACGCATAGTCGCGGCCGGGAACCTGCTTGGCCAAATCCTCGACGGAAAAATTGCGAAGCCGCTCTTCCAGGAGGTCGCGGCTTTGGTTCCAGCGGGCGACGAGTTCGTTCCAAGAGATCGGGGGCTCGGCCCAATCTTTTTCGGGATCCCAACGGGGCAAGGGATGGCTTTCGGAGGTGCGGCGCACCCGTTCGTTCCAGAGAAGCAAGTGCTGAAGCAGCGCGGAAATGGAGTGCGCGCCGGGAATTGGAGGCGTGGTGGCAAGCTCCGGCGAGATTCGCGCTAACAGGTCGGCGAGGGCAGGTCCGTACCAAGCGTCTTTTAGGGTTACGGCGCGGTAGGCATCGGCGATTCGTTGGGTTTGGCTCATGGGATTGACGGAGACGCGGGCCGGTTGCTGCGCGTCCGAGGGATAGTTTACATCAGGCTGAAGGGCGCCCGGGATTTGGCAGGTTACTCCCTACACAGAAGGCGATGAAGGAAAGGAGTATTCTCTGACCGTGCGAAGAGTTTGCCTAGGAGAACTATCGATCATGAGCAGTGAGGCGAAAGTTGCGGGGCACTATGGGCAGGGACGATTGGAAGAGTTGATCCTGGGCGCGGTGGCTCGGGAGGGAAAGGATCCGGAAAACCTTACGGCGGGCGATCTGGCCGGGGTGGACGAATTTCACGTGGGCGGGCTGGAGGCTACGCAAGAGTTGGCCAAGCAGATGGAACTGCGTGCGGGATTGCGGCTGCTCGATGTAGGGAGCGGGATCGGTGGGCCGGCGCGCTACTTTGCCGGGGAACACGGCTGCAGAGTTACCGGGATCGACTTGACGGAAGAGTTTGTGCGGGTGGCGGGGACTTTGGCGAAGCGCACAAAGCTGGATGGGTTGGCGGAATTTCGGCAAGGGAGTGCTTTGGAGATGCCGTTTGAGCGGGATACGTTCGACGGGGCGTACATGATTCATGTGGGGATGAACATCGCGGACAAAGCTGGGATTTTTCGGGAAGTGCGGCGGGTGGTGAAGACTGGGGGACTGTTCACGATTTTCGATATCGTGGGCACCGGGGTCGGGCGCACCGGGGGCGGCACGATCCGCTATCCAGTGCCTTGGGCGTTGAGCGAAGAGACGAGCTTTGTGGGAACCCGGGGAGAGTATCGCGAGGCGCTGCAGAAGGCTGGATTCGAGATTATGCAGGAGCGGGGACGCGCGGCGTTTGGGATTGAGTTTACCGAGCGGGTGATAGCGCGCATGGCGCAGGGCGGACCGCCGGCACTGGGACTGCACCTGCTAATGGGCGAAAAGACGCCCATGATGATCAAGAATATCCTGGCCATGATGAAAGAAGGCGTTCTGGAGCCGGTGGAATTGCAGGCGCGCGCTGTATAGGGCTCCGGGCTTCCCTCGATCGCGGCGTTAGGGAGGCAGGTCTGCTTTCGTTTTGTTCGGCAGTACGTTTTTGTCGGCGAGCTTGGCGCCGAATTTTTTGTCGGTAAGTGTGCGCACGATATCGGTGACGACCTCAGTTATGGCCGACGATGGTTCCGTGACCCGTACTCGCTTGTCCGCGGGCCTCTTGCGGCGCTTCTTCGGTCTTCTCTTCCCCATAACCCAGAGTGCGCGGGCTGGGGTGAAATGCAATACTGTTGCTAACTGAAAATAGTGATCGTCGCGACGGTAATTTTAGTGGGACGGGCACTGTAGGCACCGGGAGTAGTCTCGCCAAGAATCTCCGCCCTTCAGGGCCACCCTCGAAGACCAGCCCTTCGCATCTCAGGGTAAAGCTGTGCCACTGCAAGGGAATGGAGCGACGCGCTAAACGACGTCGAGGATTAGATCTAGGGCGTCGCGGTGGTCTGAAGAGATGACGCGAAGGGATGCCAGGTCGTTGATGATCCAGGTGGCGCCGGACTGGGTTAGTTCGGGGTCCAGGGCGGTGGTGCGGAGGGCGAGGACGCGGGCGCCCGATGCTTGACCGGCGCGGATACCGGCAGGGGCGTCTTCTACGACGATGCAGTCGCCGGGAGGGAATCCCAGAATTTGCGCGGCTTTGAGATAGGGCTCGGGGTCGGGCTTGCCGTGCTGGACGTCGTTGGAAGTAATCATGTGCTTGGGCATGGGGAGGCCGGCGGCGCGGATGCGGACCTCGGCCAGGCGGCGGGTGCAGGAGGTAGCGATGGTCCAGCGGTCTTGCGGAAGCGCTCGCAGGATTTCGAGAGCGCCGGGGAGGGGAATCACGCCCACGGTGTCTTCGATTTCGCCGCGCTCCACTTCGCTATTTTCGGCTTGGTGGTCGGCTTGAGGGAGCAGGTCGCGAATGGTGGCGATGCTGGGGCGGCCATGGGCTTGGCGGACGACTTCATCGGGGACGAAGCCGTGCTTGTTGGCCCAGATGGTCCAGACGCGGGCTACGGCGGGGGTGGAGTCGTCCAGGACGCCGTCGAGATCAAAGAGCACACCGTGGCAGTTAATTTTCATGCGTTGATGATACTGAGTTTAGCGTGGGATTCTGCGCGCTGGCTACCCAACGGATTGGCGTTAGTTGTAAATCGAAAAAGCGCTAGCAAGCTACCGCACTCCACATTGACTTAGTCCACAGACTTAGTCTAGTATCAGGGAGTTATGAACAAAGTGAACGTTCATGAGGCAAAGACACGTTTCTCCCGGCTACTTCGCCGTGTGGCTGCGGGGGAAGAAATCACTATTGCCAATCGCGGGGTGCCCGTCGCGCGCCTAGTGCCTGTCCCGGCGGAAGGGACCACCCGCAAGCTGGGGTTTTTTCGCGGCCAAATGACCATTCCCGATGACTTCGATGCTCCTCTTCCCACGGACATTCTGGACGCTTTCGAGGGCAAGAATCCGCGCACAAAAACAAAAAGAAAGAAATCGTGAAGTACTTGCTGGACACCAGCGTCTTTCTCTGGAGCAATGGCGCTCCTGAGAAACTGAACAGGCAAGCCACAACCGTCTTGTCTTCTGTATCGTCAGAGGTTTATCTGTCGGCAGCAAGTTCCTGGGAAATCGCTATCAAGTTTGCGCTCCGCACGCTGACGTTGCCGAGCCCCCCTTCGCAATTCATCCCTGATGCATTGCGGATACTATCTATCCGTTCGCTGGAGATTTCGCATTTTCATGCTATCGCAGCTGGTGTGCTGCCTCGACACCACCGGGATCCTTTCGACCGCATGCTCATCGCACAGGCAAGTTCGGAGGAGATGGTGATACTCACCGCGGACAAGGTTTTCGCGAAGTACGACGTCCAGACGTTGTTCTGCGGAAATTAAAGGATTGCGAAGCAGGATGGCGAAGGAGACTTAAAACGCTCTCATGAAAACGAAATTGCAGGTGATGAAGTTCGGGGGGACGTCGGTTGGCGATGCTTCGTGCATTGAGCGGGCGGCGCGAATTGTGGTGGAAGCCAAACGCGAGAACGCGGTGGTGGCGGTGGTGTCGGCGATGAGCGGAGTGACCAACCGGTTGGTGGAGGCGGCCAAACGTGCGGGAGGAGGAGATCGCGAGGCCGGTTCGACACTGATTGGGGAGCTACGGAAGCAGCATTCAGCGGCGCTGGCGGCGATCGTCTCGGATGAGGCTCGCCGCCGCGATGTCACCGGTGTGATGAATGAGATTTTGGCGGAAGGGCAGCGGCTGCTGGACGGCACAGCGCTGCTACGAGAGTTGACTGCACGTGCGCTGGATGCGATTTCGAGTTTGGGAGAGCGGTTGTGCGCGCCGATTTTCGCGGGCGCAGTTGCGGAGCTGGGCGTGAAGAGCGGTGCGATTGCGGCGACAGACCTGATTGTGACGGATACCTTTCACGGTGGCGCGGAACCGCGGATGGACTTGACGAGCGCGCGCTGCGAAAAAACGTTGCGGCCGCTGCTGAATGATTCTTGCGTGCCGGTAGTTACTGGTTTCATCGGGGCTACTGCGGAAGGCGTGTTGACTACGCTGGGCCGTGGTGGGTCGGATTATTCGGCGACGATTCTGGGGGCGGCGCTGGGAGCCGATGAAGTCATTATCTGGACGGATGTGGATGGCGTACTCACTGCGGACCCGCGGCTGGTGCCGGATGCGCGCACGATTCCGGAGATTTCTTATCGGGAAGCGGCGGAGTTGGCATATTTCGGGGCCAAGGTGCTGCATCCGAAGACCCTGCGCACGGTGATGCCGGCGGGGATTCCGGTGTGGATCCGCAACAGCTTCGAGCCTGCGAGGGCCGGGACGCGGATCTCGCAGGAGGGACGAAGCATTGGGGGTGGGGTCAAGGCGCTGACCGCGATTCGAGATGTGGCGCTGATCAGCGTGGGCGGCCCGGGGATTGTGGGGGTGCCGGACGTTGTGGGGCGGACATTTTCGACCACGGCGGAGCTGCGTGCGAACGTGCTGCTGATTTCGCAGTCGTCGTCACAGAACGATATTTGCTTTATTGTGGCGGCGGCGGATGCGGAGCGGACGGTGGAGGCGCTGCGGGAAGAGTTTGCGAGCGATCTTTCGCATGAAGTGGTGGAGCACATCACGGTCGATCCGAAAATTGCGATTGTGGCGGTGGTTGGAGAAAACATGCGCGGGACACGTGGAGTAGCGGGGCGAACGTTCGCTGCGATGGGCCGGGACAATGTGAATATCATTGCTATCGCGCAGGGATCTTCGGAGACGAATATTTCGTTTGTAGTGGAAGATAGTGCGATGAAGCAAGCGCTGCTCAGCGCGCACAGCGAGTTCGGCCTGGGCGCGTGAAGCTGATTGAGTTGTACCTTCCTTGATGTAGTTCCAATCTGCGATGAGCTGGCTATGGGATCGAGCCTGGATCTGCGTGTTTAGGGAGCGAAAGATTTGATGCGTGTGACAGCGGCGGCGTCCAGGGACTGAATTAGCGCGACCATGAGGTCGACCGTGCGGTCGAAGTCGGAGCGATCAATGATGCCGTTGTGCGCGTGAGTCGCGCGGGCTGGCACGAGGATGGTGGTCACGGGAACGCCGCTATTGTTGAGCTTAATCGCACCGGCATCGTCGCCGAATCCGGGGACAAAATCGAATTGCAGCGGAATGTGCTGGGCGGAGGCGATCTGCTTGACGTGCGCGACCAATTTTCGATTGGGTAATTCGCTAAAGGTATAGAGCATCATGCCGGGACCGCCACCAAGGACTTCTTGAGCGGCCTCGGGGCCGGGTCCGGGCACATCGTTGGGAATACCTACCTCCAGAGCAAAACCTATATCGGGATTGATGATGTGTGCAGAGGTCGCGGCGCCGCGCATTTCAATGCTGCCCTCTTCCTGCACTGTGCCGACATAGAAGACCTGATTGGGGTGAGCAGCGTGTTGGAGGCGGCGCATCACTTCGAGCATTACGGCGCAGCCGACACGGTCGTCCCAAGCTTTTGCCAGATAGCGATTGTTGGCCAGGGTTTCAAAATTGGAGACAGGTGCGACGGGATCGCCAGGGGAGATGCCCAACGCTTCGACATCGGCGGCATTGCGCGCTCCGGTGTCT
>Ga0137410_10003422_pt1 | contig 10733 bp, 14 predicted proteins | sample CZODoug1_16funga_FD_108878 | JGI IMG/M metagenome (GOLD analysis project Ga0137410, IMG submission 108878) | Vadose zone soil fungal communities from Angelo Coast Range Reserve, California, USA - CZODoug1_16fungal (Illumina Assembly) | ecosystem: Environmental > Terrestrial > Soil > Vadose zone... | reverse complement strand
CGGTGATCGAGCGCGAGACGAATGAGGCGGTAGCCACCTTGCGTTCGATGTTTGAGCACCATGCCGACAAGCTCCAGATCGAGTACGACGAAGTCGCCTTTCCAGAGGTCGGACGCTGGTTGGTGGCTTCCGGCCTCGAGCACGTCGAACGCAACCCGTTGATGGCCTCAAGGCCCAAGAGGTTCAAGCCGTTCGCCGCGCCTGGCGTGACCGTGACCCGCCTGACCACCAAATCGAAGACCGCCGATATGGAGGCGTTTCAAACAATCCGCTGGACGAACGGCGGGGACAGCGATGGACCGATTGCTTCGGTGGAGCAGCTGCAGGAGCAGCTCGAGTCACCGCGCAGCGTTTACTTGCTGGCCTGGCTTGATGGCCAGCCGGCGGGTACCGGCGTGTCGCATTCGTTGAAGGGCGCGGCTGAAATCGTCGGAATCGTCACTCGGGCGGACAAGCGGCGGCGAGGTGTCGCCGCGACCGTCACCTCGGAGCTGGTGGCGCGACATTTCACTTCGGGCGGTGACTTCGCCTTCCTCGACGCCGCTGACCAAGGGGCGGTGAAGCTGTACGAGGGTCTTGGGTTCGAGACTTTCGGCGCGAACGTCGTGTATCGCTCATAGAGACCCGTAGCCCGGGCGCTATCGTTCACGTACCGATGGCCGGCACGACCCCTGAACACGACCCCGGCAAGGTGCCCGAGATCGTGCTCAAGGAGGTCTACGAGCAGCGCTTCGACGAGACCGACCAGGCCGCCAAAGAAGCGATATGGCGCGAGCTCGGCCGTTTCCTTCAGCGGTACATCGAACCGGGCGCTCGCATCGTCGACATCGCGTGCGACCTGGGCTATTTCATCCGCAACGTCAAAGCCGCGGATCGATGGGCGACGGACATCCGCGACGTCGGCGCTGCACTGCCCATCGACGTCCATTTCATTCGCGCCAGCGGGCTGGATCTCGCGAAAGTCATGCCGAACGATCACTTCGACCTTGCGTTCTTCAGCAACTATCTCGAGCACCTGCCGTCGACCGAGGCGGTGCTGCAGCAGCTGCGTGTCACGTTTTCGCTGCTCAAGCCCGGCGGGCGAGTGCTCATCCTGCAACCGAACATCCGGCTGATCGGCGGATCCTACTGGGACTTCATCGATCACCAGACGGCCCTGACCGAAAAGAGCCTGGGCGAGGCCGCGACGATGGCCGGGTTCACGACCAAGCAGGTCATCACGCGCTTCATGCCCTACACGACCAAGAGCCGCCTGCCACAGCACCCGCTGCTGGTGAGGGCCTATCTCTCGTTTCCGCCCGCCTGGTGGCTGATGGGCAAGCAGACGCTGTACCTGGGCGAGAAGCCGCGCTAGCGAAGCAAGCGTTTGGGCGCCTTGCGCCTCCATGCCGCCTCGAGTAGGGCTTCGACCGTTTTCGGGGCAGCACGCTGCAGCGACACCCTGACGCCGCTGAGCTTCTTGCCCCACCAGAGCTCCTCGCAGAACGCGGGATTCTCCCGCACGACCGCCTCAACGTCAAAGGCATCGATCATCACGTTCAGGTGATCGGCATCCGGGACTGTGGCGAAGATCCGGCCATGAACTCGGAAAGATGGGTTGCCAAAGTGGTGTTGTGCGACGGTCTCTGGCATCGCCATCGCGAGTCGTCGGACCTCTTGGATCGTGATCAAGTGATGATGCCAGCCATCGCGACCCGGCAAAATAGCCGCATGCCGCTAGGTCAGACCGAGGAGCTAACCCGCCTGGAGCAGAGCCTGGATCACATCCGGACGGCGCCCATGGACCGCGGGACGGTCGAGCTGATCGCCCGGCGGCCGGCCGAGGATGAGCGGGAGATTCTCGCCGAAGCCGTGCTCGACTCCGAGGTAGGCCTCGTGGGCGATACATGGATTGCTCGTGGAAGCACCCGGACGCCGGACGGAAGCCCGAACCTGGAGTCGCAGCTCACGGTGATGAACGCACGGGTGGCGGCCGCGATCGCAGGTGATCGCGAACGTTGGGCGTTAGCCGGTGACCAGCTGTACGTGGATTTCGACATCAGCCGCGGCAACCTGCCCGCCGGCAGCCGAGTGCAGGTCGGCACAGCTGTGATCGAGTTCAGCGAGGCGCCTCACACCGGGTGCTCCAAATTCTCGGGGCGCTTCGGCGTCGATGCACTGAGATTCGTGAACTCACCGATCGGGCGCGAGCTTCGTCTACGAGGCGCCAACTGCCGAGTCGTCGTGGCCGGCACGGTCCGGCCCGGCGACGAGATCAGGAAGCTGCCGGACTAACCCACCAGCGGGACCTCGCGTTTCCGCGCGGAAACCTGCTGTCGATGCGCTTACGTGGGTCCTTTCCGCGCGGAAACGCTTGCAGGGGCCTACGGCCGACGTTCCGGGATCTTCGGCTCCGGCGCGTGGGAGAGCCACGTAAGCGCTTCGAGCGCGAGCACGCGACGCTGTCCCTCGGTCGTGCCGCTGCCGAGCTCGGGGAACGAGACGCCCACGTCGCCTCCGAGAACGTTTGTGCCGGCGTCGGTCTCGACGACGACCACCTGGTGCCCGTCCGTATGCCCCGGCGCCGGCAGCAGGCGGATTCCCGGTAGCAGCTCCACCTCGCCCACGTGCTCGACATACGTCGCGCCCTCGAAGTCGACCCATTCACGCATCGTGTAGTCGTTGAGCGAACGCGCGTCGGCGAGCTCGCGCGCCTGGACGTGGATCGGCACGCCCGGGAAGAGGCGGTTGCCGCCGCAGTGGTCGAAATGCAGGTGGGTGTTGATCACGCAGGAGACGTCGCGGGGGATGTTCTCGGGGTGCGGCGTCGGGCTCATATCGTCGACCTCGGGCCTCGAGTCGATCATCCCGGTGTCGACGAGCACGAGCCCGGCCGGGTGGTCGATCGTCCAGACGAACACGGGCAAGCGCTCGCCGTCGACGAGGAGCTCTGCCGCGAGGTGCGCGCGGATCACGTGCCGACCCTACCACCGAGGGCCGGCCCGGCCCGCACACATTGCCGCTCTCGAGCTCATTCCAGGCGAGACCTCGACAGAGGCTGCGGCACGTGATGACTTGCGACGGATCGAACAGAAAGAGTGCGCCTGGCAGGAATCGAACCTGCTGCCTTTCGGTCCGGAGCCGAACGCTCTGTCCGGTGAGCTACAGGCGCGCGAAGACCTCTGCAGTCTAAACTGCGCGCTTCGTGCACCGGCTCATCGCGATACTCGCTCTGAGCGCGCTTGCTGCATGCCAGTCCGGCACGCATCCCGTATTCAGCCCCGCGCCGCCCAGCCCGACGCCATCCAATTCGCCGACCTCGGCCATCCTCCAACCGGAAGACGTCCCGTCCGGATTGAAGGTGTGCCTTGGTTCAGGTCCGATCGACGTTTACATCGTCACCCTGGCCCACGCGGACCCCACGCTCGCCGCAAGAGTCGGCACGCAGTGGCAGCAGCTGGTCGCCGAAGGCGCGACCGGCGGCGCGATCTCGTTGTTCGCTGCCAGCACCACCGCTTGCAACGCGGACCTGGGAGCGACCTCAAACGTGAAGTCGGTCGCGAGCTTCGTCGCGATCTTCGGTGACTCGGCGCAAGCCGATCGCGCGTGGGGATCCGGCGTGTTCGGTTTGGTGCCCCCCGCTCCCGGGGAAATCCTTCCCGGCGTCGTCCGTGGACCCGATACCGGTCTCGGCCTGAGCTCCTGGACCTACGACCGCTCAAACATTCGATTGGCGTCGTGGCACAAATCGGTTTTCGTCGCTCTGGTGGTGGTCAGCAACATCGACGCGGCCGCGTTCAAGACCGCCACGGCCGCAATCGATGCTCGCCTAAACTGAACCACTCGCGCCTGTAGCTCACCGGATAGAGCGCTTGCCTGCGGAGCAAGAGGCAGCAAGTTCGATTCTTGCCAGGCGCACCAGCGCGCCATCGCTCCGTGCAGCCGCGGTTGAATCTGCTAGCTGTCCGCCGCTGGTGAACGCGTCGGCAGATCGCCCGGAAGGAAGCCGTACGGCAGCAGCTCTCCTAGCGTGAAGGTTCGGGTGCCACCAGACGTATCGCAGTGGATCTCGGTCGCCGGTCGTCCGAACTCCGCTATGAACTGACGACACATACCACATGGAGTAAGAAGCTTGATCATCGGATCCCCGCTGATCGCCAGTTGCTTGATGCGCATACTCGGACCCTCAGCAGCGACAGCAGCAACGATTGCCGATCGTTCGGCGCAGCAAGTTACCGAGAAGCTGACCGACTCGACGTTGCACCCAACGTAGGTCTTGCCGGCTTCAGTCTCAAGGCAGCATCCAACGTGAAAGTCGGAATACGGCGCATGAGATTGCTTGGTCATCGTTCTGGCCTTGATGATGAGATCGTCGATTGTGTTTGGCATGGCAGCGACTCTAGGTTAGGGCGCGAAATCCTGAATGTCGATGGACAGGCCCGACCACCGTTCGCCGCATAGTTCGAGCGTGGACCGCGGCGCCGCGGAAGATTGGATCCGAGCACACGTCAAGCCGGTTGCACCGATTGAAGTGGCTCACGAGCGGCCGTGGGCGACGGTGCTGCGCGTGCCGCTCGCCGACGGAGCCGCCTGGTTCAAAGCTTGTGCACCGGTACAAGAATTCGAGCCTCGGCTCACCGCGGAACTCTTCGGGCGGTGGCCCGATCGGGTCGCCGAGGTGCTGGGCCACGACGACGAGCGGGCGTGGCTTCTGCTCGCCGACGCAGGCATTCCGATCGCCGCCTCTGGCAACTCGCCAGAGGCGTGGCTGGCGGCCTTGCCTCTGTATGCCGAGCTCCAGCGAGGCGAGACTGCACATGCGCACGAGCACCTGGCATACGGCGTTCCGGACTTGCGAGTCTCCACGATGCCTGCTCGCTATGAGGACCTGGTGCGGCACGACCTGCCGCTAGAAGCCGGCGAGGTCAGTCGACTGAGACAATTCGCAGCGCGCTTCAGTGAGCTTTGCGACGAGCTCGCCTCGGACAACGTGCCGGAGACGGTTCAGCACGACGACCTCCACATGGCGAACCTTTATGTGCAAGGCGAACGGATGCGGGTGCTCGACTGGGGCGACTCGTCTATCTCTCACCCCTTCGCATCACTCGTCGTCACCTTCCGTTTCCTCGAGGAGATCAACAAGCTGCCTCCCTCCGACCTGTGGTTCGCGCGACTTCGCGACGCGTATCTAGAACCTTGGGGCAGCGATCTCGGCGGCACGTTTGCACTCGCGATGCGAGTCGGCACGTTCGCGCACGCAATCGCGTGGGGCCGGCAGCGCGACGCGCTCTTGGGCGAGGCACGCCGCGAATTCGATCAGCGGTTCCCGATCGTGCTGCGTCGCGCTCTCGCCCAGGCCTATGAGTAGGGTCGGCTCGCCTTACTTTCCCGTAAGCGCGCGTCGCGCGGCAGCCACGATGTCGGCCCCCGTGTTGGCGTGACCGTTGATGCCCCAACCGCCCTCCGGCGACTCGGTGATCAGCACCCACGTGCGATCGACGAGCTTCGGATCGCCGGCCGCGGACGCGACGATGTCGGTCAGCTCTCTCACCACGCCTAGCTGCTTGTCGCGGTCGAGCACACCGACCGGGGTGAGGACTTGCACGCGGACGTAGTCGCTATCGCCCGAGACATTCGACAGCGAGTCCGCCGGCAGGTCGTGGATGAACGCGGCGGTGTTGTCCTTGAAGAGCGAGATCGCGGGGACACCCTCCCAGCGCATCACGGCGCTGGCGAGGTCGACGGCCAGCTTCTTCTTGTCCTTGAACATTCCGGTCGCGGCGTACACGTCGATCATTGGCATCGGGGTTTTCCTCCTCGGATTATGACGATCGTCATACTCAGGAGTACACCCTAACCTATGCTGAGCGTCATAGTCAAGGGAAACCGATGACAAAGGACAGCCGGGCGAGCATGGTGCGGAGCGCCGCATCCCTGATCCGCACCCGTGGGGTGAGCGCGACCTCGTTGTCCGACGTGCTGGCCGACAGCGGCGCCCCCCGCGGATCGATCTACCACCACTTTCCCAAGGGAAAGGAGCAGCTTGCGGCGGACGCGATCCTGTGGACCTCGGAGCGGGTGCTCGCACACCAACGGGCGAATCCAGCCACCACTGCATCCGGGGTGCTCGAGCGCTTCATCGGCATGTGGCGCCAGACCGTGATCGTCTCCGGCGGCAAAGCCGGCTGCGTGGTGGCCGGTGTCGCCATCGACACGGTCGCCGGCGAGCCGGGCCTGATCGACGTGGTGCGCGCGACCTTCAGATCCTGGGCTGACCTGCTTGCCGAGCAGCTGCAGGCGGCCGGCCTGCCCGCCGATCGGGCGTCGGCCATCGCCACAGCCACGTTGGCCGGCATGGAAGGCGCCCTCATCCTGTGCCGGGCCGAAGGCAACAGCGGGCCGCTCGAAACAGTCGCCGCCGAGTTGATGCGCCTGCTGCCACCCGGCGCGGCCGCGACCGCCTAGGCGGCGGTCAGGAACTTCACCAGGCCGGCCTCGAGCGCCAGGGCGATCTGCCGCTGACCCGATGGGTCGGCCGCCATGCCCGCCTCCTTGGGATTGCTCAAGAACAACGGCTCGACCAGGGCGCCCGGCATCTGGCTTGGATTGTCGACCCAGCCCGCCGCCATCGGCCCCAGCTCGATCAGGTGGCCATACGTGCTGCCGGAGCTGGTGAGCGTCGGGGCGGCCAGCTGGTCGTCGGTCCACACGCCTCGGTCGGCGGTGCCGAGCGCCGCGACCAGCGCGGCCTGCAGGTCGTTGGCGAGGCGCCGATTCTCCGAGGAGAAGGCCCTTGCGGAGTCGTAAAAGGACTCCGTCCCGCCGACCGACGGGTCACCGAAGGCATTGAAGTGAATGGACAGCAGCGCAACGGCGCCCGCGGCGTTGGCGCACGCGGCGCGCGCAGCAAGGTCGCGATGCTCCGCGCTGCCGGTGAGCGCGCCGAGCACCGAGTCCGCAGCCGAGAGCTTGAGCATCGTCGAGTCGTGCGTGCGGGCCATGACCACCCGGTAACCATCGGCTCGAAGCAGCGTGCTGAGCTGAGTCGCCACCGCGAGCGCGGCCTCCTTTTCCAGCACCTCGTGCGTGCCTGAACGGCCCACGACTCCGGGGTCGAGACCGCCGTGGCCCGGATCGATGAACACGGTCTGGCCTGACCCGACACGGGTCGGCGGCAAGCTCATGCAGGCGCCCGTTTCCAATCCCGGCAGCGAAAGCTGACTCGGCGCCTGTGCCTCGGCCGGCTGTCTGAGATTCGCGGCCGCTGCGATCGGGCTGCCGACCAGCGCGATGAGCCGGGTCGCGCCGAAGACGAGCGCGGACACTAGCGCAAGAACGAGCGCTGTGCGAAGCAGGGGCAGCGAGCCCCGCCGGCGCCGAGTGCGGTGTGGGACGTGGCGAGCGTTTGCGATCGGCCCGGCCAGTCTAGCGTCACCGACGCCTCGCGCTACTTGATTCTGGCGTTCTCCGCTTGCGCGACCTTCTTGCAGGTGGCTGTGTCGATGTTGAGGATGGCGAGAATGACCATGAAGGTCTTGTTCTGCCAGACAGCGACGTAAAACGCCTGGTTCGAGATCGAGATGCTCAGCACGATCGAGTTCTTGGTCAACCCCGTCGCGGTGCCTTCGACGATCGGCGCGCCGCCGCTCTTCAGCGACGAGGCGCTGAAGCCGAAGATCGACTCGCTGGTGTAGCCCTTGCTGGCGCTCGCCTCGTCTTTGAACTGGATGACGAAGTTGACCACCAGCTTGTACGTCGCGGAGCTGATGTCAGAGGTGTTGGATTCGATGCTCGTGCAGTGCGCTGTGCTGTCGGTGTAGAAGGCGGTGTAGGCCGCGGTCGCCCCCTTCTGCTTCGCCGAGTCCCACTCGGACTTGGTCGAGGTGTAGGTGTTCGGGTCTTTGGTCTTGGACTTGTTGAGGAAGCTGTCGATGTCGCCCGACAGGTCGCACTTGTGCATGTCGCTTGGGAGATCGGCCGGCTGCACTGCAACGCTCGCGGCGGTCGGGCCGCTTGACACGACAGACGAGCTGCCTCCGCAGGCGACCAGCATGAGCACCGCAGCGAGTCCGGCGATCGACTTGTGAAGCACCGGCTCAGTCTGACAGCGACAGCCGGGGAACCGAACCGCCTAAAAGAAAATCGTCCGCCGGCGCGGAAGCAGGCGACGCACCGTGTCCTGGATCCAGGCGCGGATTTCTTCGGTCAGCTCGACCACCAGTCGAGAGTCGTCGGCAGCCTCCGGGCCGAACTGCGAAACATCGATGGGTTTGCCGAAAGCGATGAACCACTTCGACGGCAGCGGAAGTAGTCCGGCCAGCCCCAACCACGGGAACGTCGGTGTGATCGGAACGGTGGGAAGGCCCAGCAACCTGGCCACGGGCTGGAGGTCGAATATCACCGGGTGCAGCTCCTCGGACCCGACCACCGCGACGGGGATGATCGGCGACCCCGTGCGCAACGCAACCTGGACAAAACCGCCGCGGCCCATGCGCTGGACCTTGTAACGATCTCTGTAGCGCTTCGACGCGCCCTTGACGCCTTCTGGGAAAACGCCAACCAGCTCATCGCGCTCCAGCAGGGCGGTCGCGTTGTCCGGATGAGCGAGGACGTTGCCTGTCTTGACCAGCAGCATGTTGGTGAACGGCATTGCGAACGCCCAGTCGACCACCAGCATCCGGGCATGCCGAGGCTTGGGATGCTCGGCAATGATCGCGGTGCGAATCATCGCCCCGTCGTATGGAACCAGGCCTGCGTGATTGGCCACCAGCAGCGCTCGACCGCGGGCCGGCACGTTGCGAATTCCATCGACCTCGACGCGCCAGTACTTTCGATAGAACCAGAGCGCTATACCCTGAACTCGATCGGTGAACTCCGGATCGAAGCCGAAGTCGTCGTGTTGCTGCTCCAGGTGATCGCTGGAGCTCACTGCACGAAGAGCCCCCACTCAGCATCGATTATGGCAACATGCAGTCGGCCTCGACATGCCACTCGATCTGCAGGCCGCCGCGACCGAATATCTTGGCTGGCTTCAGCTCGAAGCGAACCGGAGCCCGAACACGGTCCGCGCGTATGAGTCCGAACTGCGCAAGCTGATCGATTTCCTCACCGCCAGCTCCCACTCTCTGTCGCTCGATCAACTGCGTCACGACGACCTGCGTGCTTATCAACGGCATCTCGCCGGCCGCTTGAAGAGCCCCGCCTCACGTGCGCGCGCGCTCGTTGCGATTCGCTCTTGGTTGCGCTGGCTGGCCCGCGAAGGCCTGATCGAGAAAGACCTCTCCAACGGCATCACCTTGCCGAAGCTCGAGCAGCGGCTGCCCAAGCCGATCGACCCGGACGAGCTCACGCGCCTGCTCGCCGCCCTTCCGCGCGAGACGGTGGCGGAAAAGCGCGACCGCGCGATGGTGCAGTTCCTGATCAGCACCGGATGTCGCATCTCCGAAGCGTTGGCGCTGGACCGTACCGATTTTCCACGCAGCGGCAACCGGCTCGTGGTCACGGGCAAAGGGTCCAAGCAGCGCTCGGTGTATCTCACCGCCGACGCACGGGAGGCACTCGAGGAGTACCTCGGCGCGCGCGAGGATGCGTGCATGGCGCTCTTCGTGAACTTCGACCGCGCCGCCGCGGACGATCGCGGGCGGCGCCTGACGCCGGCCGGCGCGCGCTTCATCGTGCGAAAGATCCGGCGCCAGCTGGGCGCGTGGTCTTTCAAGTCGCCTCATGTCGCCCGCCACACCGCAGCGACGACCCTCCTCGAGGTGACCGGGGGCGACGTGCGGTTGGTCCAGGAAGTGTTGGGCCACGCGAACCTCAACACCCTCCAGGGCTACACGAAGATCGTCGACAGCCGCAAGCAGGATGCCTACCGCCTATATCAGGAGTTTCTGGACGGCAAAAAGGCCGGGGGTTAGTATCTGATCCGTGACCGACGTCAAGGATGCGAAGCTTTTCCAGGGACTACCTGATTCAGAGCTGCGCTCGATCGAAAAGCAGATGAAGACGGTTCACCACCCGGCCGGACACGAGATCGTGGTCAAGGGCGAGAACGGGGTCGGATTCATGGTCATCCTCGACGGCACCGTGACTGTGTCGACTGTCCAGGGCAAGTCGCGGAAGCTCGGCCCGGGCGACTCGTTCGGCGAGATGTCGCTGCTCGACCATGAAGGCCGCAGCGCCAATATCAAGGCGGATACGGACGTCGCCCTGGCGACCATCCCGGAGTGGGGCTTCAAGCCATTCCTCAAGGAGCACCCGGAGGTGACTTACCGCCTCCTCCAGGTCCTGAGCCAGCGGGTGCGCCAGGCCGAAAGCGACCGGTAGACCGCTCCCGTAGAGAGGCGTTTTTGAAGGTGGCCATCACCCTGGGTCGCGTCCACGCAATTGCAGTCTCGCTCGCGCCTCCGTTAGCCCTGATCGGCTTCGCATGGTCGATGCCCGCCTGCTGCTGTGGCGCCCCGCCTGCCCCGAGCCCCGGACCGCCCGGCAGCATCTCTGGGCACATCCTGTTCCCCGCGGGCACCGGGCCTGCCGCCCTGACCGTTTACGCTGTGAATTCCGACGTCAGCCGCGAGTTCTTCACCGGCTACGTGATGACCCGCGTCGCCCCGCCTGCATCGACCTACGAGCTGACCGTTCCGCCGGGTGACTACTCGGTGGTGGCCCGACTTGACGGTGATCCGCTCAGTGGGGCGGGCTACACCCAGAACTTGAGCTGCCGCAATACCAGCGTTTGCTACCACATTCCTCGCCTG
>Ga0137410_10003421_pt1 | contig 10734 bp, 9 predicted proteins | sample CZODoug1_16funga_FD_108878 | JGI IMG/M metagenome (GOLD analysis project Ga0137410, IMG submission 108878) | Vadose zone soil fungal communities from Angelo Coast Range Reserve, California, USA - CZODoug1_16fungal (Illumina Assembly) | ecosystem: Environmental > Terrestrial > Soil > Vadose zone... | reverse complement strand
GAGCTCGCGAGGCGGCTGGGGAACCTCGAATCGTTTAGAAAGTTCGGGCAGGCGCTCTGGATGTGTACGCAGCGGTCCATTTCCGGTGCGTCGCTCGTCTGGGCACGGGGCCTCTTGGGCGTCGACGGGGATACCGTCGTTAGCTTGGCGCTGGAAGAGCACGGCGCTTCGCCGGACACGGAAGCACTCGATGCCCTGCCGGTTTGCAGTCTGCTAGCCGCGGTGTCTGTGGTCCTTCAGGGTTCCGCTTTACATGAGCGGCGCGTGGTTTGGACGCTTCCCGCCCAAATCGAGAAGTCGTTGGACGGCGAAACCTCGACCTACTTGCCTGTTGCTGCGGCGCTCATCGATTCTGCGAGGTCGACAGTCCTGCTCGTGTCCCCGTACTTGGAACGCAAGGGCATTGGGTTGCTTACGTCGGCGCTGCTGGCGGCTCTGCAGCGCGGAGTGTGCGCAACGGTGCTTACACATGGGGTCTCGCAGCTGAACTCCCAGGCGGCGGCTGCAGTGGAGGAGCTGCGCCGAGAGTCGGTTGGCTTGCCCGGTTCGCTCACCATCCACTCATCCCGCGAGGATGCGGTTCTTCTCCACCCGAAAATTATCGTCGTTGACAGCGAAGCAGCCGTTGTCGGTTCCGCCAACCTCACCGGCGCGGGAATGACTCGGAACTTTGAAGCCGGCGTTGTGCTAGGTCCGTTGGGGGCGCGTGAGATTGAACGCGTCGTTCTCACCGCCATCAATAGTGGCGTTGCCCAGCTCAGTTTCTCCACGGCTAGATCCGCCCCACCCAGCAAAACCTCCGACGCGAACGCGTAACCGATGGCGCTCTTTGAACCCAAGGCGAGAGAACTCGTCGGCCCGAAAACATTCCAGATGTCCGACTACGGATACCTGGACAACTCGGCCCGTCCGCCAGCACAGCTTGTGCGTGACCAGCTGGAGGCGATGGTCGCGAACTATCCAGCGAACCATCGCGACGCGCTCATCGCACGGCTGCGCGCAGATGACAGGGACCACAACGCTGCGTTGCTCGAACTAACCGTGCACGAGATGCTTCGCCGCTGCGGGTACGAGTTGCTGGAGGTTGAGCCGGACGTGCCGGGAACGCCATACCACCCGGACTTCTTGTTTCGAACATCAAGCGGCCAACCGTTCTACGTCGAAGCGACGACGACCGCGGGCGAGTCCGAGCAAACGCAACGCCGGCGTCGCTGGCTCGCTCTTACCCAGGACGCCCTGCACGACTGCCGACACGCGCACGTTCGGTTCGACGCCACGATCGAGGGCCTGCCTGCTACCCCTGTTAACAATCGCCGTCTGCGCCTTACGGTCGAGCAGTGGCTTCGAGGCGTCGGTGCGAACGAGTCAGGTATCCCGAAGACGAAGTTCGTGGTGTACGAGCAGCCTGGTTTTCGCATCCTAGTTTCGGTGGCTCGCACCGGTGCGGCTGGCGACGCCCGGAGCAAGGCACTATTCAGCGTGGGTGGAAGCGCGTCTCATGAAGCGCCCCACACGCCGATTCGCGAGAGCGTCGTAGCGAAGTATAGGAAGTATGGCGACCTTGCCCACCCGCTCTACGTAGCGGTGAATGACCGGCGGGAATTCACAGGGGACAGCGAGTTCGAAGATGCCGCATTCGGCACCGTCGCTGTCGAGGCCGACTGGGGTAATGGTTCAACCGCGCTACGGTCCTTTCGAGTGCCGGATGGATTTTTCAATGGTTCTCGTCGAGCACCGAGGTTGTCCGGGGTCCTGGCCTTCCAGCGGCTGGCCGCATGGCGGCTGGTCGGGGCAAAGGTTCAAGTGATGGAGAACCCATTGGCGGCAATGCCTCTGCGCCTTCAGAACCTCGGTCTTCGGCTTGTTTTCGGCGCCGAGGGTCGCATCCTCACCGACGCGGAAACGCGCTCGTTCGGCGAGATTCTCGGACTTCCTGTCGGTTGGCCTGTCGAATAGCCACCGAGTTCCGTGGCGCCCTATGTGACCGTGTCTTCGTGCGCCGTTGCGGATAAATATTTATACGCGGCTATTCGAGAGAAGCCTCTAAGGGGCGAGGGTGAATTCACGCTGACCGCTCCGGGAGCGCCGCCGCTATTGCCTCTCCGGCCGGTTCATGGTCACCAGTTGCTTAAGGCCCCTCGCAAACTCAAAGCCCGGTCGAAAGACCGGGCTGACGGCGTCTGAAGCGAAGCTCCCAACTGCGAGCGGTTGAAGTCTGCGCGGAAACGCTATGGCCGTGCGGCGCGGACGAACGACGGCTGTGGAACGCACAGCCGCCGTACGAGTCCGAAGGCCGCCCACTAGCCCATTTCCGGACCATTGGCGCAGGACTTGGCGCGAGCCGGTCGCGGACGGCGCTTCCGCCTTGCACCGTTGCGAAACTCGCACTCGCAGATCCCGAAAGCGGCGAGATTGCTCGGGGGTTTCGGCGTCAGCTTCCATCGAGAACAGGCCTGACCGTTGTAACGCGGTGAGGTTTCGCCTACGGTTCGGCTCGTGCGGCTTGATTGTCGTACCGTGAGCGTCGTTGGCGTCTCGCGTCCGCGTTCGAAAGTTTGATTTCGTGGCGCGGCGTCGCAGTCGTTACCTGCCCTGGAGTGGCGCGATTCATCGCGCATGGTTTCGGCGACCACTCGCCCGAACCGCGTAAGGCCGAGAGGCTCGCAAGATGCACCTGAAGGCCGGCGCGTTTGGTTGCGACCACACATTGCCCGGCGCACTGCGCCGAGCGATCTCCTCATTGCTAGCAGCTTCCGACGCTCGCGCGACGTCGTGCGCGTCAAGCGTCCAAGAGAACGCGATTCCTCGATTCAGCATCGCCCGGCATGGAACGGCCGCGATGCGGTGAAGTGTCTTGCGTTCCAGCGCGTTCGTGTCCTCCGACCAAGCACGAGTGCGCATTCGAGGTCATGACTGCTCGGTCGAGGCGAAGACGCGCCTCGAAGAGGACGCCGACCATGAACTCACGCCCGACCTGCATCGCATCCAACAAGGAAAGCAATCCTGTCGCACCATCGATTCGCAACGCACCTGCAGACCTCGCTCGAATCTCGCTTCAGACCGCAGTGCGCTCGCAGCTCGCATCGCACGCGGTGGACGTTGCCGGCGCAGCACTTGTCCTCGGAGTGAGCGAGCGTCAGGTCTACGAATTGCGCAAGCGCGACGGGTTCCCCAGGGCAAGGTGGCTCTCGGAACGCGTCAGTCGCTATCTGGTTTCCGAGTTGGTCGCGTGGCTGGCCGACCAGCCGGCTTGCCGCGACGTCGCCGAACCGCCGCAACTCGCACGCGGTCGCGTATATCGTGATGGCCGGCTCGTTAGCGACAGCGGCGAGGCAGCCCGATGAGGAGCCGCCCGTCTCCGTTGCGGGAGTGGCGGACAAAATGGCGGGGCCAGACCCACATCGCGCGGAGACCTAGCAACGACGCGGATCTTGACGCCCTTCGTCTCCACCACTTAGCCTTGCACTGCGATTGCAGCACAGTGCAAGGCGATGCACGTAAGCGTGTTGACTTCGTCCCACCATAAGAGCCCGTTGATTCGACGGGTTTTTTTCTTTTCCTTACGCGAGCCTTCGGCACCTGCCGTTTCATCCATGGCGCACGCGCGTGATCTTTCTCAACCTCCGGCAGTTCCCGCGCCGCGGTCAAACCGAGGAAACTCGTGCTGGTCTGCAGGGAACACCTGATCAAACGCACTCGAGGAGAAAGTCATGGAAGAGGACCAATTCCAAGGCGTCGGCGGCATGACGATCTTCACCCGCACATGGCGGCCGCAACATCCGCGCGCCGCGGTCGTCATCGTGCACGGCTTCAATTCGCACAGCGGGCAATACGCGTGGGTGGCCGATCAATTCGTGGCCAACGGCCTTGCGACGTACGCGCTCGACCTGCGCGGTCGCGGCAAATCGGAGGGCGAGCGTTTTTACGTCGAGAAGTTTTCCGACTATGTCGACGACGTTGCGATCCAGGTGAAGAGGGCGAAAGCCGCCGAGCCCGGCCTGCCGGTGTTCATGCTCGGGCACAGCGCCGGTGGCGTCGTCTCCTGCATCTACGCGCTCGAACACCAGGCGGAACTCGCCGGGCTGGTCTGCGAAAGTTTTGCGCACGAGGTTCCCGCGCCCGACTTTGCCCTGTCCGTGCTCAAGGGCCTGAGCTACCTCGCACCGCACGCGCACGTGCTGAAGCTCAAGAACGAGGATTTTTCGCGCGATCCAAAGGTCGTCGCGGCGATGAACAACGACCCGCTTATCGCCAACGAGTCGCAGGCGACCCAGACGGTTGCCGAGATGGTGCGCGCCGACCAGCGGCTGAAAAAGGAGTTTCCGCTCATCAAGCTGCCGCTGCTCATCATTCACGGCACGCAGGACAAGGCCACCAAGCCCAGCGGCAGCCAGCGCTTTTACGACAACGCCGGTGCAACCGACAAGACCTTGCGGCTATACGAAGGGCACTATCACGACCTGCTCAACGACATCGACAAGCAGATCGTGATGGGCGATATCCTGAAGTGGGTCGATGCGCGGATCACGACCCGCAAGGCCGGGACATAGGGACCGCGCTACCGTGTCCCCTCCCCAGCCCTGCCGCGGTCGGCGGGGGAGGGTGACTCGCTGGCCGGAAGCTGCTCCGTCTCGTCCCGCAGCTCCGGCGCGATCATGGCGGGCGGCACCGTTGCCGCAAGACCGCCGACGATCCACGCGATCACCGCGCGCAAGCAACAACCCATCGCTCACGCCGCCGCCACCGGTTGCGGCATCCGCACCGTGCGCACCAGATTGACCACGAACATCGTGACGGCGGCGAGCGTCATGAATGCTCCGATGCGCACGGCCGGGAGCGCCCAGTCCTGGTTGTTGATGGCCAGGATGAGCCCGACCATGAATACCGGCAGCCCGACGTTGTGCAGGCGGAAGTGCATGCGCGCGAGACGCGTTTCCGCCGCATGCGGGAACGGCTTGTAGATGAGCGCGATCACGGCCAGCGATACCCAACCGAGCAGGTTGATGTGCGCATGCACCGGCGCGTACTGGAACTGATGCGTGATCCCCATCACGACGCCCATCACGACGCCGATCATCAGGTAAGCCACTGCGAACTTGGGACAACGAAACACCACGGTCTGACTCCTTCAAGGGTTGCGGCGCGTCCCGCGTGGAAGGCGTGCACTGTAGGCATGCAACCCGCGCCGCGGAATGAACGAGCGGTCGCAGCGTGTTTGAACCTGCGGTACACGCGCTGACGCGCCGGCGCGCGACAATGCGTGCCTGGTTCACCCGCCGGCGCGACGAAGGAGCAATCGATGGACAAACTGCGTGCTGTGCAGTACTTCGTTGCCGCTGCCGAGGAAAAAAGCCTGTCGCGTGCAGCGCGCCGTTTCGACGTCAGTGTCGCTGCCGTCGCGAAGCTGGTGACGGCGCTCGAACGCAGCCTCGGCGTGCGCTTGTTCGATCGCTCGGCGCAAGGGTTGGCGCTGACCGCCAGCGGCGCGAGTTACCTCGAAGCGTGCGTGCCGGCGCTCGCGCAGTTGCAGGTGGCGGACGAACTGGTCCGCCCGTCGACAGCGCGCACGCCGGGCACCGTCGTGGTGGGTGTGCAGCACGTCATCGCGCACGAATTCCTCACGCCGGCACTGCCGCGCTTCAACGCGCTGCATCCGCACATCCATCTCGACGTGCGCGACTTCACCCGCCCCACCGAGGAGCAGACGCGCGGCGCCGACGTGTTCCTGGTGCTCGGGTGGCCGCGCGTCGCCGAGTTCGTGCAGCGACAGGTCGGCGCGGCGCGCTACATCGTCGTCGCCGCGCCGTCTTACTGGCAACGCTGCGGCATGCCGAGCCACCCGCTGGACCTGACGCAGCACACCTGTTTCACGATCCGCGGCGTCGACGGCACCGTGCTCGACCTATGGACGTTCGCGCGCGGCGACGAGCAGGTCTCGGTGAAGATCGGCGGCTGGCTCACCGCGGGCAACACCCACCGCGACATGGTGGCCGATCTCGCGAGCGCCGGCCACGGTGTTGCGCGGATTCTCGACTGGACCAACCGCAGCGAACGGGCTTCCGGCGCCTTGGTCGAAGCCCTGCCGGACTGGGTGTCGCCGGAGGCGCCGCCGGTCAATCTGCTTTATCGGCCGAGCGTGCGACGGATTCCGCGTGTGCGCGCGTTCATCGACTTCGCGGTCGAGGTGTTTCGTGAACTCGATGCAACACGCGGCCAGCCCGTGGTTGCGTCACCTCGGCCTGCATGGCTTGCGCGTCCGTATGGGCGGGCGTCGGCGAGTTTGAAAAAGGAGCGGTGACCACGCGGTCACACCACGCTGCGATGCCGCTCGATGCAAGTCGCCAGCACGTCCGCGCCATCGCGCTTCCACCAGTTTTCCGCGGAAAAAATCTCCACCTCGCTATAACCCGTGAACCCGGCGTCTTCCACCCATCCGCGAATGCGCGGTATGTCGATCACGCCGTCGCCCATCATGCCGCGGTCGTTGAGCAGATCGCGCGTTGGCACCAGCCAGTCGCACACGTGGAACGCAAGCAGCCGCTGCTTGCCGGCGCGGGCGATCTGCGCTTGCAGCTTCGGATCCCACCACACGTGATAGACGTCGACCACAACGCCGAGTGCTCCCGAGCGCTGCGGGTCGAGCAGATCGCACAGGTCGAGCGCCTGCTCCAGCGTGTTCACGCACGCACGATCGGCCGCATACATCGGATGCAGCGGTTCGATCGCGAGCGGCATCTGCACTGAACGCGCGTATTCCAGCGTCGCGGCGATACCGTCGTGCACTTCGCCACGCGCGCGCGTGATGTCCTTGTGTGCAGCCTTGCCTTGCAGCGCGCCGGGCAGGCCACCGACAACGAGCACAAGGCACGCGGCATTCAGCGCCTTCGCTTCGTCGACGGCGCGCCGGTTGTCGTCGAGCGCCGCTTTGCGACCATCGGCATCGGCCGCGGGAAACATTCCGCCGCGGCAATAACCCGACAAGTCGAGGTTGCGATCACGGACCTGGCGTGCGATCCGTTCAAGACCCACCGCGGCGACCTGGTCGCGCCATGGCGATATGGCACGGATGCCGCGCTGAACGCACTCGTCGATGATGCGGTCGAGCGGCCATTGCACCCGCACCGTCACGGTGTTGAGCGACAGCCAGCGGTGGTCGGCCGAAAAATCACGCATCGATGCCGTGCAGCGCAAGCAGCTGGTTGATGCGCCGGATCGCGAGGTCCGGCTGTTCGAGCAGCCCCGCGGCATCGGCGAGGCAGAACAACTCGGCGAAGTGCGGCAACGAGCGCGCGCTTTGCATTTTTGCCTCAGAGGTCGAGTGCGGGAACGTCGATCCAGCGCCGCTGCTGCCAGCTCTGCAGCGCGGCTTCCACAAGTTGCACCCCCTTTGCACCTTCGGGCAACGTGAAGCGATATGGGGCGTTCTCCACCACGTGGCGGATGAACTGCTCCCACTGCACCTTGAAGCCGTTCTCGAAAGGTTGCGTGTCCGGCACTTCCTGCCATTGCTCGAGGAACGGCATCGTCTGCTTCAGGTCCGGATTCCACACCGGGCGCGGCGTGTTGACGCGCGCTTGCGCGCGGCACGTATGCAGCCCCGCGACTGCCGAGCCGTGCGTGCCGTCGACGTGGAACGTCACCAGGTCGTCGCGCCGCACGCGCGTGGTCCATGAACTGTTGACTTGCGCGATGACCGGCTCGCCGTTGTGCCCCTTGAGTTCGAATGTCGCATAAGCCGCGTCTTCGGCGGTCGCGTTGTACCGCGATCCGCTTTCGTCCCAGCGGTGCGGAATGTGGGTCGCACCCAGGCATGAGACCGCTTGCACCTGGCCGAAGATGTTGTCCAGCACATAACGCCAGTGGCACAGCATGTCGAGGATGATGCCGCCGCCATCTTCGGCGCGGTAGTTCCACGACGGGCGCTGGGTCGGTTGCAGGTCGCCTTCGAACACCCAGTAGCCGAATTCGATGCGCACCGACAGCATGCGGCCGAAAAAACCCGCGCGCCGCAGCAGGTCGATCTTCGCCAGGCCGGGCAGGTAGATCTTGTCGTGCACCACGCCGTGCTTGAGGCCCGAACGTTGCGCCACGCGGCACACCTCCACAGCCTCGTTCAGGTTGGTCGCTATCGGTTTTTCGCAGTACACGTGTTTGCCCGCACGGATCGCCTTGGCGATCAGCGCCGGTCGCATCTGGGTCGTGGCGGCATCGAAGAACAGCGTGTCGTCCTGGTTGGCAAGCGCCTCGTCGAGGTTGGTGCTCCAACGCTGGATCGCGTGCGCCCTGGCAAGCGCTTCGATCTTCTCGGCGTTGCGCCCGATCAGGATCGGATCGGGCATGACGCGCGTGTTGTTGGAAAGTTTCACCCCGCCTTCATTGCGGATCGCGACGATCGAACGGATCAGGTGCTGGTTCATCCCCATCCGGCCGGTGACGCCGTGCATGATGATTCCGAGTCGTTGAACGGCCATCGTTGTCCTTGGTCGGTTACAAGAGTGCCGCGGCGGCGGCTAAAGGCTGAAGAGAACTGAAGTCAGGATCGGCGTCGTGCGCAAATCCCGGTTTGAAGAGGGAGTCGATACGCACCGTACCCCGCTTGATCTGAAGGCGCAGTTGGCCGGTGTCCGCGCCGTAAAGATCCGGATGTGCGGCGGAAAACGCGCGCCGCTCGGTGGTGGTCACAGACCCGGTCGCATCACCGTAGTGGTGACCGTTGCGTTCGCAGTGCGTCAGGCCGAGCAACGACACCAGCGCGAGGTCCTGCTGCACGCAGATGCCGGCCTGGCAGGTCAGGTCTTCTGCAGACATGAAATAGCGGCCGGTACCTTCTTCGTGGTTCCAGCGCTCGCAGCGCGCGCGGTTGAGCAGCGACTTGTACAGGCCCTTGCAGGCCTTGCTCGAAACGCCGGCCCACCCGACAGCGCGTCCGCGCACGAAGGCGTCGATCGTTGCGTCCGCTTCGTCCATCAGCAACGGCACGGCAGAGCCGGCAATCGGGGCAGCCGGCAACGCGGCCACCAGGCTCTGGTCACGCGGCAACGGCTGTTCGACGTAAAGCGGCTTGGGCAGGCCGTGCAGGCCGGCGAGCAACTCGTGCAGGGCGCGTGGATCCGCGTATTGCTCGTTGCCATCCAGCGTGTACTGGAAACCAGCGCTGCACTGGCGCAGAACCTCAAGCACCGCGCGCAAGCGCGCGAGGTCACCAGCCGGATCACCGCCGATCTTGATCTTGAAGAAACGATGGCCGTACGTTTCGATCACCGCCGGCAGACTGGTCGGCAGCCCGTCGGCGCCGCAATGAACGCCGTCGAGTTGGTCCAGCAGCCCAACGGTGTGACGAACCTGGATCGCGCGCAGCGGCTCGAGTTGCGCGAGCCATCCTGACCAATCCCAGCCGCGCATGTCGTCGGCAAGCGACGAATCGGTGAAACCGAGCTGATTGTGATGTGCCGCGTCGAAGAACGAGACGTGCAACGCGCGGCAAAACGCATCGAGCACAGCACGATCGAGCAGTGACTGGCCAAACGCAACGCTCAGCTGGGTGAGATCGTGTCGTTGTCCTTGCTCGAGCAGGGTGCAATAGTGACGCGTGAACAAACCAAACGGCGTGGCCGGCGCGTCGTTCAAATAAACCTCAGTCGCATGTCGTACCGACAGCGCCAGATGCTCGACGTTGGTTGCCGGGGCAAAAGGCGCGCGCTTGTCGAACCACTTCGGCATCATCAACTCGGCCGCGTATCCCTGTGATATTCCGTGGCCTTCGACCTCGGCGTCGACGCGCACAAAAACCTGGGGGCATGCATGAAGCGTGTTTGCACCGAAGCGGAACGGCAACCGCATGCGTTGCGGTCGCACTCCCGCTTCGATCGCGCGCACGACAAGCAACGCGGCGGAACCCACGATCAATGTGCGTCCAGGCTGCCTTGCGCGTAAAAATGGGCCCGCAACTGGCGCGCGTAATTCGCAAACGCTTCGGTACCCATCACCTCGAGCGGACGCGGGCGCGGCAGCGCGATGTCATAGACCGCCGCGATCCGTCCCGGCCTCTCGGACATCACCAACACCCGATCCGACAGGAAAATCGCTTCCGCAATGCTGTGCGTGATCAGCAGCACGGTCTTGCCCGCGACCATCCAGATGCGCTGCAACTCGACATTCATCTTTTCGCGTGTCATCGCGTCGAGCGCGCCGAACGGTTCGTCCATCAAAAGGACCGGCGGGTCGTGCAACAGCGCGCGCAGGATGGCGACGCGCTGTTGCATGCCGCCCGACAACTCCCACGGAAACTTGTCTTCGAAGCCTTTCAGGCCCGCCATTTCGATCAGCGCCGCTGCCCGCTGCCGCGCCTGCGGCATCGCCAGGCCGCGGATCTCGGCTTGCAACAGGATGTTGTCGATCACGCGGCGCCATGGCAGCAACAATGCGGTCTGGAACACGATGCCGACATCGGTCTGCGGACCACGGACCGCGCGGCCGTCGAGCTCGAGTTCGCCCCCGCTGATCGGCAGCAGGCCGGCAACCATCTTCATCAGCGTGCTCTTGCCGCAGCCGGAAGGGCCGATGAGCGCCGTCACCGTTCGCTCAGGGATCGGCAGGTTAATGTCTTTGAGGGCCTGCCGCTCGCCGTAAAAGAAGCTGACGTGGCGGACCTCGGCCTTCTGCGCTCCCGCCACGGCATAATCGGTCCGCGCGGCAGCGACCGCGCCCGCGCGAGTGGCGATCATCGAGGGGGCG